>Ga0209342_10000537_pt1 | contig 43720 bp, 47 predicted proteins | sample RifCSP16_2_FD_184023 | JGI IMG/M metagenome (GOLD analysis project Ga0209342, IMG submission 184023) | Soil microbial communities from Rifle, Colorado - Rifle CSP2_sed 16_2 (SPAdes) (version 2) | ecosystem: Environmental > Terrestrial > Deep subsurface > Rock core/Sediment | place: Rifle...
CGTCGTGCTCGGCGGCATCGTCATCATCGCGTCGATCCTCGCGATCCTGTTCGTCATCCTCGCGGAGGTCTACCCGCTCTTCAGGGCGCCGACGGCGACGCTGGCCGGCCGCCACGCCGCGGCCGGTGCCGTCGCGGGGGCGTCGCCGGCCCCGGGCGACGCGGCGGGCGTGGACGAGTACCGCCAGATCGCCTTCAGCGTCAGCGCCGCCGGCAGCGTCGCGTTCACGACGCTGCAGGGCGAGGGCGCGCTCCCCGCGGCGGCCGTGCCCGGGCTCGAGGGCGCCAGGCTCACGGCCGTGACCGCCTTCGGCACGTCGCGGTACCTGCTCGGCACCTCGGACGGTCGGGTGATCCCGCTCGAGATGACGTTCGACGTGGCCTACGCGCCCACAGCCCGGACGGTGACGCCGGCGCCCGCGTTCGGCGAGCCCCTGGCCCTGGATCCGGAGGGTCGCCGCGCCGTCCGCCGCCTGGCCGCCGCGGCACCCGAGGGCGGGCCGGTCGCGGTCGCCCAGGTGGGGCCGCGGGCGCTGCTCGTCCAGACCGTCGTCGAGAAGAAGGCGCTGATCGGGCCGGGCCGCAAGGAGGCGTCGGTCCAGGCGCTCGACGTGGCGACGGATGGCGAGATCACCGCGCTGGCGCTCGACGGCCGTGGCGAGGATCTCTTCGTCGGAACCTCGCGGGGCCGGCTGCTCCAGTACGACCTGCGCGACCACGGGAGCCCCAGGCCCGGCGACGCGGTGGACGTCAGCGCGACGGCCGCGCCGCTCACGGCGCTCGGCTTCCTCCTGGGCGACCGGACGCTCGTGGTCGGCGACGGTGCCGGCGCCGTCACGACCTGGCAGATGGTCCCGCCGCCCGGAGGCGGCGAGCGGCGCCTCGCGCGGATCCACGAGTTCGAGGGGCACGCCGGTCCGGTCGTCGCCGTCGCCCCGTCGCGGCGCGACAAGGGCTTCGTCACCGCGGACGCCGGGGGCACGGTCCGCCTCCACTACGGGACGTCCGGCAGGACGCTCCTGTCGCTGACGGCGGGGAGCGCGGCCCCGCTCCGCTCGGTCGTGTTCGCGCCGAAGGCCGACGGCGTGCTCGCGGTGGACGCGACCGGGGCGATCACCCACTGGCGCCTGGACAACCCGCACCCCGAGGTCACGCCCGGCACGCTGTTCGGGCGCGTGTGGTACGAGGGCTACGCGGAGCCCGAGTACGTCTGGCAGTCCACCGGGGGCACCGACGACTTCGAGGCGAAGCTGAGCCTGACGCCGCTGATCTTCGGCACGCTCAAGGGGACGCTCTACGCGCTCCTGTTCGCGGTGCCGCTCGCCCTCCTCGCCGCCCTCTACGTGAGCGAGTTCATGCACCCGACCGTCAAGGGCTGGGTCAAGCCCGTCGTCGAGATCATGGCCGCGCTGCCGAGCGTCGTGCTCGGGTTCCTCGCGGGCCTGTGGCTCGCGCCGATGGTCGAGCGCGTGGTCCCGGGCCTCTTCCTGATGCCGCTCGTGACCCCGGGCCTCGTCCTGCTCGCGCTCCTGCTCTGGCGGGCCGCCCCGTCGGCGGTGCGCGGGCGCGCGCGGCCGGGGACCGAGGCCCTGCTGCTGGTCCCGGTCGTCGTCGCGGCGGCCTGGCTCGCGTTCGCCCTCGGCGGCCTGCTCGAGGGGTGGCTGCTCGGCGGGAGCTACCGCGCGTGGCTCCGCTCGGCGCTCGGACTCACGTACGACCAGCGCAACTCGCTCGTCGTCGGGATCGCGATGGGCTTCGCGGTGATCCCGATCATCTTCACGATCGCCGAGGACGCGCTCGCGAACGTCCCGCAGCACCTGCGCGCGGGCTCGCTCGCGCTCGGCGCCACGCGCTGGCAGACGGCGCTGCGCATCGTGCTGCCGACGGCGAGCCCCGGCATCTTCTCGGGGGTCATGATCGGCTTCGGCCGGGCGGTGGGCGAGACGATGATCGTGCTCATGGCGACGGGCAACACGCCCGTGATGGACTGGTCCATCTTCGACGGCTTCCGCGCGCTCTCGGCCAACATCGCCGTCGAGCTGCCGGAGGCGCCCGAGGGCGGCACGCTGTTCCGGGTCCTGTTCCTCGCCGCCCTCCTCCTCTTCTGCCTCACGTTCGTCGTCAACACCGCGGCGGAGCTGGTCCGGCTCCGGCTCCGCAGGAAGTACCGGTACCTGTGAGGCACCTCTGGCGGAGCGGCGAGCCGTTCATCTGGCTGACCGGCAGCGCACTCGCCCTGTGCCTCCTCCTGGTCGTCGGCCTCGTGGCGCTCATCCTCGTGAACGGCCTCGGCTTCTTCTGGCCGAAGGACGTCGTGCGCCTGACGCTCACCGACGGCCGCGCGCTCACCGGGATCGTGCGGGAGCGCGAGGCCGTGCCGGACCGCGGCGGCGAGTACCGGATCAAGCTCCAGGTGGCGAACCGCGACCTCTACGGTGCCGACTTCGTCTGGGTGGACGAGGCGCGGATCGCGCGCCGCGAGGATCCGCCGGACGTGACGGTCATCGAGCGCACCGAGTGGGGGCTCCTGATCGGCACGCTCGCGGAGTTCCGCGACGGCGGCCGGGTGGTCGCCGCCGGGCCCGGCCCGGCGCTGGCGGAGCTGCGCCGGCGCCTGCCCGCCGCGGCGCGGCTCCGCCGGGAGATCCGGTCGATCGAGAAGGGCGAGATCGGCGCGATCAACCACGCCCAGGAGCAGGCCCGCCTCGCGCTCAAGCGCCTCGAGCTGCGCGGCGTCGCGACGGGGCCCGAGGTGGAGGCGCTCGGACGGCGGACCGCCGTGCTCCAGGCGCGCTACGCGGCCGAGGAGGCGCGGCTCGCGGCGCTGCGGAAGCAGCAGACCGCGAGCGTCGTCGTCGCCGCCGACGGCGGCAAGGACAAGGAGCTGCCGCTCGCCCAGGTGCTCCGCGCCTTCACGCCCAACGCGATGGGCGTCCTCGCCAAGAGCGGCCACTACGCGGCCGGCCTGTGGGGCGTCGTGTCGGACGACCCGCGGGAGTCGAACACCGAGGGGGGCGTGTTCCCGGCGATCTTCGGCACGGCCATGCTGGTGATGATCATGAGCGCGCTGGTCACGCCGCTCGGCGTGCTCGCGGCGTTCTACCTGCGCGAGTACGCGCGGCAGGGGACGTTCGTCAGCGCCGTCCGCATCGCGGTGAACAACCTGGCGGGCGTGCCGTCGATCGTCTTCGGTGTGTTCGGCGTCGGCTTCTTCATCTACGGCGTCGGCGGGACCCTCGACCGGTGGTTCTTCGCCGAGGCGCTCCCGACGCCGACCTTCGGCACCGGCGGCATCCTGTGGGCCTCGCTCACGCTCGCGCTGCTGACCGTGCCGGTGGTGATCGTGGCGACGGAGGAGGGGCTCGCGGCGATCCCGATGGGGATGCGCGAGGCCTCGCTGGCGCTGGGCGCCACGAAGCTCGAGACGACCCTGCGCGTCGTCCTGCCCGCCGTGATGCCCTCCGTCCTCACCGGCCTCATCCTCGCGATGGCGCGCGCGGCGGGCGAGGTGGCGCCGCTCATGCTCACCGGGGTCGTCAAGCTCGCGCCGTCGCTGCCGGTGGACGGCTTCTGGCCGTTCGTGCACCTGGAGCGGAAGTTCATGCACCTCGGCTTCCACATCTACGACGTGGGCTTCCAGTCGCCCAACGTGGACGCGGCGCGGCCCATGGTGTTCGTGACGACGCTCCTGCTGCTCGTCATGGTCGTGCTCCTGAACCTGTTCGCGATCGGCCTGCGCAACCGGCTGCGTCGCACGTACGCGACGTCGGCCGTCTAGGAGGAGGCCATGCCCGGAACCGTGGACGTCACCGCGAGCCTCAACCCCCACGACGCGGCCTCCGGTATCATGGAGGCGCCGATGGTCGAGATCGAGCACCTGTCGCTCTGGTACGGCGCCAAGCAGGCGCTCCGGGACGTGTCCATGTCGGTGCCGAAGCACCGCGTGACCGCGTACATCGGCCCGTCCGGCTGCGGCAAGTCGACGCTGCTGCGCTGCCTCAACCGCATGAACGACCTCGTGGACGGCGTGCGGGTCACCGGGACGGTCCGGATCGGCGGCACCGACATCTACGACCCGACGCTCGACGTGACCGAGCTGCGCAAGCGCGTGGGCATGGTCTTCCAGAAGTCGAACCCGTTCCCGAAGTCCGTCTTCGAGAACGTCGCCTACGGGCCGCGAATCCTCGGCGTGCGCACCCGGAGCGACCTCGAGGCCGTCGTCGAGCGGAGCCTCCGGGCCGCGGCGCTGTGGGAGGAGGTCCAGGACCGCCTCGGCGACTCGGCCCTCGGGCTCTCGGGCGGCCAGCAGCAGCGGCTCTGCATCGCGCGGGCGATCGCGGTCGAGCCCGACGTGCTGCTCATGGACGAGCCCTGCTCGGCGCTCGACCCCATCGCGACCGCCAAGATCGAGGAGCTGATGCTCGAGCTGAAGAACAGCTACACGATCGTGATCGTGACCCACAACATGCAGCAGGCGGCGCGGGTCTCGGACTACACGGGCTTCATGCTCCTCGGGGAGCTGGTCGAGGTCGGGGTGACGCGGGAGCTGTTCACGAACCCGCGCGACAAGCGCACGGAAGACTACATCACGGGCCGGTTCGGCTAGACGGAGGCCTCCCATGCCGCGGCACTTCCACGAGGAGCTGGACGCGCTCAAACAGACGCTCCTGGCGATGGGCGGGCTCGTCGAGGAGCAGATCCGCCGCGTCATGCGCGCGCTGATCGAGCGCGACGACGACCTCGCGCGCGAGGTCATCGAGCGCGACCAGCAGGTGAACGCCTACGACGTGGAGATCGACGAGAAGTGCGTCGAGCTGCTGGCGCTCCACCAGCCGACCGCCGGCGACCTGCGGTTCATCACGACCGCCATGAAGATCGTGACGGACCTCGAGCGGATCGGCGACCAGGCCGTGAACATCGCGCAGCGGGCGATCGAGCTGAGCCGCGAGCCCCAGCTCAAGCCGTACGTGGACCTGCCCCGCATGGCGGAGCGGGCGGAGCGGATGGTCAAGGAGAGCCTCGACGCCTTCGTCTCGCGCGACACCGGGTTGGCGCGGCGGGTGTGCGCCGCCGATTCCGAGGTCGACGCGCTGAAGGAGCAGATCTTCCGCGAGCTCCTGACCTACATGATGGAGGACGCCCGGACCATCCCGCGCGCCATCCGGCTCATCCTGATCTCGCGCTTCCTCGAGCGCGTCGCCGACCACGCGACGAACATCGCCGAGATGGTGATCTATCTCGTCGAGAGCAAGATGGTGCGGCACACGCTGGCCTAGCCCGGGAGTGTGCTAGCCTCGCGGCATGTCCCGGAGGGACGCCGCCGAGGCCGATGCGATCGAGGCGCTCTACGCGCGCGGCGTGACCGACGGGCTGCCCGTGGTGCCGCCCACGCGCGAGCGCGTCGCGCGCGCGGTCGCCGCGTCGGGCCGGGACGCGGGCGAGCTGGTCGCGCTCGTGCCCCCCAACTACGGGCGGGCCACCGTGGAGAAGGTCGCGGTGAACGCCGTGATGGCCGGCTGCCGGCCCGAGTACCTGCCCGTGGTGCTCGCCGCCGTCGAAGCCGTGTGCGACGAGGCCTTCGACCTGCACGGCGTGTCCGCGACGACCAACGCGCCGGCGCCGCTCGTCGTGATCAACGGCCCGGTCCGCGTGGCGCTCGACGTCAACTGCGGCGCCGGCGTCTTCGGCCCCGGCTGGCGGGCGAACGCCACGATCGGGCGCGCGCTCCGGCTCGTGTGCGTCAACGTCGGCGGCGCCACGCCGGGCGTCGTCAGCATGTCCACGCTCGCGCACCCGGGCCGGTACACCTACTGCATCGGCGAGCTGGAGGAGGCGAGCCCGTGGGAGTCGCTCGCCGTCGAGCACGGGTTCGCGCCCGGCGACTCGACGGTGGCCGTGCTCGCGGCCGACGCGCCGCTCGGGGTCTACGACCACCAGTCGCGCACGCCGGAGGCGCTGCTGCCGACGCTCGCGGCGAGCCTCGGCGTGGTCTCCCATCACAAGGCGACCCACTGGGGCGACACGCTGCTCGTGCTCTCGCCCGAGCACGCGCGGGTCTTCGGCGGGGCCGGCTGGCGCAAGGCCGACGTGCGGCGCTGGCTCCACGAGCGCCTGCGGCGCCCGGTGCGGGACCTGATCCCCGGCCGCGACGGCGGCGAGGGGCTGCCCGCGCACGTGCTCGCGAAGTTCGCGCAGCCGGCGTCCGATCCCACGCCGATCCCGAAGTTCCGCGGGCCCGAGAACCTGAAAGTCGTCGTCGCCGGCGGCACGGCCGGGCGCTTCTCCGCGATCGTGCCCGGCTGGACGTTTCCGAAGAGCTCGTCCCTGGTGTTCCGGCGCATTCACGTCCCCTGAAGGAGGCCCCCATGTCCGAGTACCTGGATCCGACCGACTCCGTCGCCGTCCCGCGGACGACCGCGCCCCGGCCCGCGAGCCTCGAGGGCAAGACGATCACGCTCCTCGACATCTCCAAGGCCAAGGGCGACCACCTGCTCGACCGCCTCGAGGAGCTGCTCCGGGAGCGGGCGAAGCCGCAGGCGATCGTCCGGAAGAAGAAGCCGACGTTCGCCCGGCCGGCGCCCGACGCGCTCCGCCAGGAGATCGTGGGCGGGACCGACGTCCTGATCGAGGCGCTCGCCGACTGAGGGTCGTGCACGACGTGCAGTGTGCACGACGGCGTGTTCTTCGAGGACCACGGCATCCCCACCGCGACGGTGATCTCGTCGGAGTTCCAGCGCGCGGCGCGCGCCCAGGCCGAGGCGCTCGGTGCCCTCGACTACCGGACCGTCGCGGTCCCGCACCCGATCCAGCCGCTCACGCGCGACGAGGTGCGCGCGCTGGCGGACGAGGCGTTCGACGAGATCCTGCGGAGGCTCACGCGGTGACGGCGGGCCGGGGCCGAGCGGCCCGGCGCGCCTCACGCGAGCCAGACGACGAGGAGCGTGAAGGCGAGGGCGTGCCCGACGGCGAGGATGCCGAGGCGCTTGAGCCGGACCGGGTGGTCGAGCCGCGCGACGCCGACGAGCGTCTGCACGGCGACGGGAGCGAAGGCGGCGAGCGCCCGGGACTCGAGCCCGCCGAGCGCGAGCGCCGCCCACGCCGCGCCGAGCGCGGCGGCGTCGAGCGCGAGCGGCCGTGCCGCGAAGGCCGCGCGCGCGGCGAGCGTCGGGAGCGGCGCGCGGCGCCGGAGCGCGTCGATCTTGAGCTGGACGTAGGAGACGGCGCCGAGAAAGAAGAGGAAGCTCACCGCCCAGAGCGCTGCGGCGACGCGGGTCCAGGCGCCCTGCGCGACGTAGTGCGCGGCGGGCGCGCTGAGCGAGAGCGCGGCCGCCGCGAGCACCTGGCCCGCGACGCCGCGGTCGAGCCGCGCGCGGACCAGGGCGACGCTCGCGGCCGCGGGCCCGAGCGCGACCGCGCCGAGCGCGAGCAGTCCCCAGAGCCGCCAGACGAGGAGCAGCGGGGCGAGCGCGACCGCGGCCGCGGCCGCGAGGGCGAGCACCCGGCGGCGCCCGCGCGCCGCGGCGGCGCGGTCGGGCGCCGCCGCGAAGCGGAGGCGGAGGCCGCCGAGGAGCTGCGCGTGGGCGAGGAAGAGCAGCACGAGCGCGGCGAGGAGCAGGAGCTCCGGGCCGCCGAGCCGCCGCGCCACGCCGCAGCCGATGGCCCACGGCGCCAGCAGCATCGCCCACGTGCCGTGCTCGCGGGGCAGCAGGCCCTCAGGGGACGTGGGGCAGCACCTGCTCGCCGAGGAGCCGGAGCGAGCGGAGCACCTTCTCCTGCGCCATGCCCGGCCACTGCAGGCGGAGGATCAGCGTCGTCACGTGAAGGCGCTCCCGGTAGCGCGCGATCTCCTCGCGCACGCGTGCCGGGTCGCCGAGCAGGAAGCGGTCCCGCGCCAGCTCCTCGAAGCTCGGGCTCCAGTGCTCGCCGGCGGGCAGGGCCCGGTCCTGCTCCCAGCTCCGGTAGGCGCGGTACTTGGCGTCCAGGAAGACGGCGGCCTCGGCGAGCGCCGTCCGGCTGTCGGGCGCGACGTAGCATTCCTTGACCAGCGGGACCTCGGCCGCGGGCGGGCGGCCGAGCTCGCGGCGCGTCGCACGGAAGAGCGCCTGCTGGCGCTCGAGCGTCGCGAGCGTCGTATGCGGGTTCATGAGCCACGCGTCGCCGAGCCGCGCGGCGCGCCGCACGCCGGCGTCGCTGTTGGCCGCGAGCCAGATCGGCGGGCGCGGGTGCTGCACGGGCCGCATCGAGATCCGCACGTCGCTGAGCGTGAAGTGCCGGCCGGCGTAGGTCAGCGGCTCGCCGGTCCAGAGCCGCTCGATGACCTCGAGGCCCTCAACGAGCCGTCCGAGGCGCGCCCTCGGGTCCTGCCCCATCGCCCGGTTCTCGACGTCGCGGTAGCCGAGGCCGACGCCGACGACCAGGCGGCCGTCGGCGATCACGTCGAGCGTCGCGAGCTGCTCGGCGACCTCGACCGGATGGTGGAGCGGCAGGAGCAGGACGCCGGTGCCGAGCGTCATCCCGTCCGCCTCGGCGGCGATGCGGGCGAGCGTCGGGATCGGCTGGAAGTAGGTGAACGGCGCGGAGAGGTAGTGCTGGCTCGCCCACACGGAGGCGAAGCCCGCGGCGCGCGCGTAGCGTACCTGCTCGATGTGCTCGCGGAAGCGCGCGGGCTGCGGGTCGTCGGGCAGGTGCTGGACCGAGAGCGCGAGGCCGACCCTCATTCCGGCAGCCGCCAGACGCGCCCCTGGGCGGGCTCGTCGGTCAGCGTGAACTGCGGCAGCGCCATGTGCTCGGCGAGGTCCTGGAAGACCACGCGCACGCGCCGGCCGATCGCGACGTTCGCGTCCGGCTCGGGCGTGAGGTCGGGGCGCACGAGGTTACCGATGATCCGGAGCGCCTCGTCGGGCGTCGGCTGGCCGCGCTGCTCGTCGAGCTCTACCAGCACGACCGCGTAGGGCGTGAGCTCCTTGAACCCGGGCTGGATCGCGTGGACGACGATCTCGTACGAGTAGATCGTCCCGCGCCCGCTGACCTCCTGCCACGTCCAGCCGAGGTCCATGCACCAGGGGCAGGCGTGGGTGGGCGGGTAGCGCAGGAGCCCGCACGCCGTGCACCGGCGCACGACGAGACGGTGGGCGCGCGCGTGCGCGTAGAACGCGGTCCACTCGCTGTCGTTGTCCGGGACGATCAGGGTCATGCCGCGGTACTGGACGGGCTGGGGCATCGGGCGCTCTCCTATACGGACCGCATGCTAGAGCGGGGCAGGTCGGGTCTCACCGGCGCAGGATCAGGGCGCTGCCGATGGGCGGCGTCGCCCAGCCCAGGTTCATCGAGATCTCGGCGTCCTTGACCTGGCGGCAGCGTCCCGGCGCGTAGTCGTAGCTGTGCACGCCCTCGGCCGCGCCGGGGCAGGAGTCGTCCACGGTCCCGCGGAGCTGGCGGACGTTCTCGATGACCATGGACATCCCGTGCGTGTACCCCTCGCAGAGGTGGCCGCCCGAGGTGTTGTTCGGGCGGCGGCCGCCGAGCTCGATGGCCCCGCTCGAGACGTACTGGCCGCCCTCGCCCTTCTTGCAGAAGCCGTACTCCTCGAGCTGGAGCATCGTCGTGAACGTGAACGCGTCGTAGGAGCCGGTGACGTCCACGTCCTGGGGCCCGATGCCCGCCTGGCCGAACACGATGTCCTTGGCGTAGTAGCCCGCGACGCGCGTGATCGGACCGTGCGCCCAGTGGAAGTCCAGGCGCGGCTTCGACACGCGCCCGGCCACGCCCATGACGTGGACGGACCGGTGGCGGAGGTCGCGGGCGCGCTCGGCCGAGGTCACGATCACGCACGTCGCGTTGTCGGTCTCGAGGCAGCAGTCGAGCAGGTGCAGCGGCTTGACGATCCAGCGCGAGCCGACGACGTCCGCCACGGTCACGCGCTCCCTGAGCAGCGCCTTCGGGTTCTGGGAGGCGTGCCTGCTGTGCGCGACCTTCACGTGGGCCACCTGCTCCGAGGTGGTGCCGTACTCGTACATGTGGCGCATGAAGGTCGGCGCGAAGTTCTGCCCCGCGCTCCGCATCCCGAACGGGATCTGGGCGAGGTCGAGCCCGCGCACGGGCTGCGCGGCGCGGGCGCCGGTGCCGCCGATGCGGAACTCGCTGTAGCCGTTCATCGAGCGGTAGAGCGCGACGGTCTGGCACATCCCGGCCTCGATCGCGCCCATCGCCAGGCCGACGAGCGCCTCGGTCGAGGAGCCGCCGCCGACCACGTCCATGTAGAAGTCGAGGCGGATCCCGAGGTCCGAGGCGACGTGGTTGGCGAGCGTCGAGTCGCCGGACTGGTAGTCCATCATGCCGTTCACGTCGCGCGCCGCGAGGCCCGCGTCCAGGATGGCCCGGCGGACGGCCTCCACGGCCATCGCGCGCGTGGTGCGGCCCGAGCCGCGCGAGTACTCCGTCTCGCCCACGCCCACGATGCAGTACTTGTCCCGGAGCGTCTTCATCGGGCCTCCTTGTCGAGCCGGTCCACGGCCTGCCGGCGCCCGGCTCCCAGTCGGGATTCTAGCCGAGGATCCCGGTGCGCACGCGCCCCTCGATCGCGCGCTCGGCCCTCACGCCCCCGCGGGGCGCGGCGGCCGCGCGAGCGAGAGCAGCGCGATCGCGACGAGGTTCAGCCCGGCGGCCAGGCCCCACGTGAGGTCGTAGCTGCCGGTCGCGTCGTAGATCGCCCCGGCGATCAACGGCCCCCAGCCCGCCATGGCGCCGGCGAACGCGAAGAGGAAGCCGACGAGCGCGCCGGCCTGGCCGCGCCCGAAGAAGTCGCCGACGATCGCCGGGAAGAGCGTGGAGATCGCGCCGTAGGAGTAGCCGAACACGAGCGCGGTCCCGAAGAGCATCTCGAGGCTCCGCACCTCGAGGAACCCGACGAAGGCGACCGCCTGGATCGCCATCGCGATGCCGACCGTCGGCCGCCGGCCGATCCGGTCGGAGAGGCCGCCCATCACGAGGCGCCCGGCGACGGCGCCGACGCCGAGCGCGCTCACCGCGGAGGCGGCGACGAGCGGCGAGTGCCCGAGGTCGCGCGTGAACGGCACCAGGTGCACGAGCGGGATGAAGACGGGGATCCAGGTCGCCGTGAACGTCGCGCCGAGCAGCCAGAACGCGCGCGTGCGCACCGCCCGGCCGAGCGGCCACGGCGCGTCGGCCCCGGCGACCGCCGCCGGGGGCCGGGCGGCGCCGTCGGGGTGGAGCCCGAGGCTCTCGGGATCGCGGTGCATGAGACGTGCGACCAGGTTGAGGACGACGAACACGCCGACGCCGAAGACGACGTACGCGGTGCGCCAGCCCGCGGCGCTCACGAGGAGCTGGGCCACGGGCGGCAGGACGAACGTGCCGACGCTCCCGCCGGCCGACGCGAGCCCGACGGCGAGGCCGCGGCGCGCGACGAACCACTTCACGACCGTGCTGTTGCAGGGCACGTACGCGGTGCCCATCCCGAGGGCGGCGACGAGACCGTAGAGCACGTACGGGTGCCAGAGCCGGCTGACGAGCGCCATGCCCGCCAGCGCGGCACCGAGGAAGAGCCCGCCGAAGGCGATGACGACGCGCGGGCCCCAGCGATCGGTGAGCCGGCCCGCGGGGAAGCCGAACACGCAGTAGGCGGCGGCGTAGAGCGAGAAGGCGCCGGCGAGGCTCGCGCGGCTCCACTTGAACTCCTCGAGGAGCGCCGAGAAGAACACGCCGAACGAGTACTGGGCGCCGTAGGCGACGAAGAGCACGGTGAACGCCCCGGCGACGACGACCCAGCCCCGAAAGACCCTCACTCCCGGGGCTTGCCGCCGAGCTTCGGGAGCACCTCCGCCAGGAACTTGCCGGTGTAGGAGCCGGGGGTCTGGGCCACGGCTTCCGGCGTCCCCTCCGCGACGACCTCGCCGCCCTCCTCGCCGCCCTCGGGCCCGAGGTCCACGACCCAGTCGGCGCACTTGATGACGTCGAGGTGGTGCTCGACCACGAGCACCGTGTTGCCGGCGTCCACCAGGCGGTTGAGCACGCCGAGGAGCTTCTTCACGTCGTCGAGGTGCAGGCCCGTCGTGGGCTCGTCGAGGATGTACAGCATCTCGCTCGTCTGCCGCGCGCCCAGCTCCGCGGAGATCTTGAGCCGCTGCGCCTCGCCGCCCGAGAGCGTCGTCGCGGGCTGGCCGAGCCGGAGGTAGCCGAGGCCGACGTCCTGCAGGACGCGCAGGCGCCGCGCGAGGCTCCCCTGCGCGGCGAAGAAGTCGACGGCGTCGTCGACGGTCATCTGGAGCACGTCGCTCACGGTGCGCCCCCGGTGCTTGACGGTGAGGACGTCGGGGCGGTAGCGGCGGCCCTCGCACTCCTGGCAGGTGACGTACACGTCCTCGACGAAGTACATCTCGAGCTTCTGGAAGCCGTCGCCCTGGCACGCCTCGCAGCGCCCGCCGGGCACGTTGAAGGAGAACGCGCCCGCCTCGAGGCCGAGCGCCTTCGCGCGGGGCAGCGCCGCGAAGAGGCGCCGGATCTCGTCGAAGGCCTTCACGTACGTGACCGGGTTCGAGCGCGGCGTCCGCCCGATGGGCTCCTGGTCGATGAGGCGGACGCCCTTCAGGTACTCGAGCCCGGTGAGCGCATCGTACGCGCCGGGCGGCGCGAACTCGGTCTTGAACGCGCGGGCGACCGCGCGGTAGAGCGTGTCGTGGACGAGCGTGGACTTGCCCGAGCCCGAGACGCCGCTGACGACGCTGAGCGTGTGGAGCGGCACGCGCAGCGTGACGTCCTTCAGGTTGTGGGCGCGCGCGCCGACGAGCCCGAGGTGCCGGCGGCCGCTGCGCCGGAACGGTGGCACCGGGATCGTCTCGCGGCCCGACACGTAGCGCGCCGTGAGCGAGCGCGTCGCCTTCTGGAACTCGGCCTGCGGGCCGCTGAACACGACCTCGCCGCCGCGCTCGCCCGAGCCCGGGCCGAGCTCGACGAGCCAGTCGGCCGCGCCGATGAACCCGGGGTCGTGCTCGACGACGACGACGGTGTTGCCCGCCTGCGCGAGCTCACGGCACAGGTCGGCGAGTCGCGAGGTGTCGCGCGCGTGCAGGCCGATCGACGGTTCGTCGAGCACGTAGAGCGTGCCCACGAGCTGGGAGCCGAGCTGGTTCGCCAGGTTGATCCGCTGCGCCTCGCCGCCCGACAGCGTCCGCGTCTGACGCGAGAGCGTGAGGTAGCCCAGGCCGACGCGCAGCAGGAAGGTGAGCTTGGCGTTGAGCTGGCGCAGGATCTCGCGCGCGACGACCGCCTCCCACGCGGTGAGCTTGAGGTCGGCCAGCAGGCGCGCCGCCGCCTCGATCGTGAGCGCGGTGAACTCGGCGATCGTGAGTCCCGCGACGCGCACGGCGAGTGCCGCCGGCTTGAGCCGGGCGCCGCGGCACGTCGGACAGGGCGACTGGGTGCGGTAGCGCGAGAGGAAGACGCGCACGTGCAGCTTGTAGCGGTACGACTCCACCTCCTCGAAGAACCCCTGGATCCCCGGGAAGCTCCCGTCGCCCTCGTACACGAGCCGCCGGGTCGCCTCGGGCAGCTTCTCCCACGGCGTGTCGGCGTCGAGCTTCCGCCGGCGCGCGGCCTTCATGAGCTCGCGCTGGTACCACTTCCCGGAGGGATGCGTCCAGGGCTCGACGGCGCCGCCGGCCAGCGAGCGCGTGCGGTCGGGCACGACGAGCGCCTCGTCGTACTTGAGGACGTTGCCGAACCCCTTGCACTCGGCGCACGCGCCGAGCGGGTGGTTGAACGAGAAGAGCAGGGGCTGCGGCCGCTCGAGCGGCGTGCCGCACGCCGTGCAGCGGAAGCTCTCGGCGAAGACCCGGGTGCCCGCGCCGAGCACCTCGACCTCGAGCCGGCCGCCGCCCTCGCGCAGCGCCGACTCGACGGACTCGGTGACGCGCCGGCGGTGCGCCGGGTCGAGCACGACGCGGTCGAGGACGACCGCGACGTCGCGCCGGTCGCCGAGGCCCGGCGGGGCCGTGGCGAGGTCGACGGTCTCGTCGCCGAGCCGCACGCGGGCGAAGCCGCGCCGGGTCAGGTTCGCCCAGAGCTCGGCGGCGGGCACACCCGCCGCGACCGCGAGCCGGAACATGATCAGCGCGCGCGCGCCGGGATGCTCCGCGAGCAGCTCGTCGACGATGGACTCCGGCGAGTGCGAGGCCGCGGGCGCGCCGCACGCCGGGCAGTGGACGTGCCCGATCTTCGCGTAGAGCAGGCGCAGGTAGTCGTAGACCTCCGTGGCGGTCCCGACCGTCGAGCGCGCGGTCCGCACCGGGTTCTTCTGCTCGAGCGCGACCGCGGGCCGGATCTGCTCGATGCGGTCCACGTCGGGGCGGTCGACGCGGTCGAGGAACATCCGGGCGTAGGTGGACAGCGACTCGATGTAGCGCCACTGCCCCTCGGCGAACAGCGTGTCGAAGGCCAGCGAGGACTTGCCCGAGCCGGACACGCCCGTGATGACCGTCAGCCGGTCGTGCGGGATCTCGAGCGAGATGTTCTTGAGGTTGTTCTGCCGGGCTCCCTCGATACGGAGCCCCGGGGGCTGGGCCATTCGAGCGGTCCTCCTGAGGTGGATATTCTACTGGACTCGCCCGGACGGCGCCAGACGCGCGGGCGGTTGACAGGGGCCGGGGCCGTGGGTACACTCCACGTCGGCTCAGTTGAGAATGATTACTAGTAACTACCCGCACCACTCCGGCGCGACCCGGTCCGGGCCGTCGCCGACCACGGCGGAGACGCTGCGCGCCCGGGGGCTCCGCCTCACGCGGCCGCGGCGGATCATCCTGGACGTGGTCCGGGCGACCGACGCCCACCCGACGGCGGCGTCCGTGTACCGGCGCGTGCGGCGCCGGCTGCCGCGCGTGAGCCTCGCGACGGTCTACCGGAACCTCCGGATGCTGGCCGCGCAGGGGCTGCTCGTCGAGCGGGCCGACGCCGCGGGCGTGCGCTTCGACGGCAACACGGGGGCCCACGACCACTTCACGTGCCTCGCGTGCGACCGGATCTACGACGTGCCGGCCCGGCCGCAGCCCGCCGTGCGGGCGCGCACGGCCTCGCGGACGGGCTTCGAGGTGCTGGACTATCGCATGGAGTTCTACGGGCGCTGCGGCGCATGCCGCCGGCGCCGCGACCGATCACCGCTCACCCGACAGAGGAGGACGTCATGGCAGGCAAGAGTCTCAAGGGCACGAAGAGCCACGAGAACCTGAAGGAGGCGTTCGCGGGCGAGTCGCAGGCGAACCGCCGCTATCTCTACTTCGCGCGGGTCGCCGACATCGAGGGGTTCCCGGACATCGCGGGCCTGTTCAAGGACACGGCGGACGCCGAGACCGGGCACGCGTTCGGCCACCTCGACTTCCTGAAGGAGGTCGGCGACCCGGCGACGGGTGAGCCGATCGGCAAGACGGAGAAGAACCTCAAGGCCGCGGTGGCGGGCGAGACCTACGAGTACACGCAGATGTACCCGGGCATGGCGAAGACCGCGCGCGACGAGAGCTTCGCCGAGCTGGCCGAGTGGTTCGAGACGCTCGCCAAGGCCGAGAAGTCGCACGCCGGACGGTTCAACAAGGGCCTGCAGCAGATCGCGGGCAAGGATCCGGCGGAGGCCATCTAGCACCGCGCCGGTGGGCGCCTGCCGGGTCGTGGCGCTCCCGCTCGACCGCGCTCGCCACTACGCGGGAGGTCGGGGCTGGAGCTTCGCGGCTCGGGCAACCCTGACTACACGGGTCTCGCGGAAGCACCACGACCCGGCAGGCACCCGCGGTGCGGAGCCGGGGGACCATCGAGGCTGAGGGACGACCATGGGGACGCTGGATCTCGAGTCGAAGGAGTTCTGGGAGCTCGGTCGGGTCGACGCCGAGCTCCGGCGGGTCTACGACATCTGCGGCGGCTGCCGCCGCTGCCTGCCGCTCTGCCCGTCCTTCAAGGTGCTGTTCGATCGCCTCGACGTGGACGCCGTGGACGGCGACGTCGAGAAGCTGCCGGCGGCGGACCTGAAGGAGGTCGTCGACCTCTGCTACCAGTGCAAGCTCTGCTACAACCACTGCCCGTACACGCCGCCGCACCGCTGGGAGGTGGACTTCCCGCGGCTCATGCTGCGGGCGCGGGCCGCCGGGGCGCGCGCGCGCGGCGTCACCTTCCAGGACCGGATGCTCGGCAACACGGAGCTGGTCGGCAAGCTGGGGAGCTGGACGGCGCCGCTGTCGAACTGGATGAACAGGCTCGGCGTGCACCGCGCCTTCGTGCAGGCCGTCGCCGGCATCCACAAGGACCGGAACCTCCCGAAGTTCCACCGGCAGACGTTCTCGTCCTGGTTCAAGCGCCGCGGCGCCGAGACGGCGGGCGTGGCGCCGCGGGCGGCGGGCGGGAAGAAGATCGCCTTCTTCACCACGTGCAGCGTCGAGTACAACGACCCGGCGACGGGACGGGCGGCGGTCCGCGTGCTCGAGCGGAACGGCGTCGACGTGAGCCTGCCGCCGCAGCGCTGCTGCGGGATGCCGTACCTCGACGGCGGCGCGGTGGACGAGGCGCGGGCGCTCGTCCGGGACAACGTCCGGACCCTGGCGGCGGCGGTCCGCGAGGGGCGCGAGATCGTGGCGCCCGGCCCGACGTGCAGCTACATGCTCAAGCAGGAGTACCCGTGGCTCGACGGCTCCGAGGACGCGAAGCTCGTCGCCGCCAGCACGCGCGACCTCTTCGAGTACCTGGCGAAGCTCCACGCGGAAGGCGCGCTCGACACGCGCTTCGTCCGGCCCGTCGGCGCCGTGACGTACCACGTGCCCTGCCACCTGCGCGCCCAGAACATCGGCCTCAAGACCGCGGACGTGCTGCGCGCGATCCCGGGCGCGACGCTCAACGTCGTCGAGAAGTGCTCGGCCGTGGACGGCACCTGGGGTCTGAAGAAGGAATACTACGCGCTGTCGCTGAAGGTGGCCAAGCCGCTGTTCGACGCGGTCGCGTCGGCCGACGCGCCGCTGACGGCGACCGACTGCCCGCTCGCCGCGCTGCAGATCGAGCAGGGGACGGGCCGCCGGGCCCAGCACCCGATCCGGATCCTGGCCGCCGCGTACGGGATCGAGGAGTGAGGACGTGAAGCTCCTGGAGACGAGGGAGATCCTGAACCTGGTCGAGTACGAGAAGGTCCGCGAGGCGCGGCGCCGCGAGATCATCGAGCTGAAGCGGCCGCGCCGCGTGCAGGTCGGACGCTACCTCACGTTCGTGTTCGAGAACCGCGAGACGATGTGGTTCCAGATCCAGGAGATGGTCCGGGCCGAGCGCCTCGTGGACGAGGCGAAGATCGCGGAGGAGGTCGAGGTCTACAACGGCCTGCTCCCGCGCGCGGGCGAGCTGTCGGCGACGATGCTGATCGAGATCGTGGACGCGTCGCAGATCAAGCCCGTGCTCGACAAGCTCCTCGGCATCGACACGCGCGACTACGTCCGGATGACGGTGGGCCCGCACGTGATCGTGGGCGACTTCGAGGCCGGCCACTCGGACGAGGAGCGCGGCAAGCTCTCGGCCGTCCACTTCGTCCGCTTCGCGCTCCCGCCCGAGGCGCGGCGGAGCTTCGCCACCGCCGAGGTGGCGCTGGTGGTCGAGCACCCGAACGAGCGCGCGCGGAGCGTCCTCTCGGACGAGACCAGGCGCAGCCTGCTCGCCGACCTGGCGTGAGGCCGAGGCCGGGGCGCGCCGCGGGGCTCGGCGGCGCCCTGCTCGCCGCCGCCCTGCTCTCGGCGGGCTGCGGCGAGCAGACGCCGCTGTCGCCGAGCGCCGAGCGGGGGCGGCAGGTCTACCTCGCCCAGTGCGTGTCCTGCCACGGGCCCGAGCCCGGGCGGGACGGCCCCCTCGGGCCCGCGGTCAAGGGCGCCTCGCGCGAGCTGCTCGAGGCGCGGGTCCTCCGCGGGACGTACCCGCCCGGGTACACACCCAAGCGGCCGACGCGCGTCATGCCGCCGCTGCCGGCGCTCGCCGCCGACATCCCCGCGCTGGCCGACTACCTTCGCTGACTCCAGGAGCGTGTCGGGTATCGAGGAGCGCCCCGGCGAAGCCGGGGCGCTCCGAGCGCTTGGGGGGTGGGGGGCCATATCGGGGCCCCCCACGTGACTAGAAGACGACCTTCAGCGCGATGACCAGCACCGCGGTCACGATGAAGCCGCCCCAGAGCGTCCCGGTGACCGTGCTGAGGACCTTCTTGCCCGGGCCGGTGGTGCCGACGAGCGCGTTGGCCTCGACGATCGCCAGCACGATCGCGAGCACCGCCATCATCGTGATCTTCGCGGGACGCGCGGTGGGCGTGAAGACCTGCAAGTGCGTCGCCGCGCCCATGAAGAACAGCATGGGGATCGAAAGCAGCGTGTTCGTCCGCGAGGCGAAGCCGGCGCGCTGACCGAGCGCCGCGGCCTCGGGGATCGCCTGGCCGCCCTTCGCGACCTGCGTGGCGGAGGCGATGACCTTCTTCTGCGCGGGCCAGATGATGAACCAGACGTTGAACCACATCAGCGTGCCGGCGATGCCGCCGATGAAGATCGCCCAGCCGTAGGACTGCGAGAAGAAGGGCTGCAGGCCGGTTTTCCCGGCCATGTGGAGGATGTAGAGCCAGCCCGTGATGATCGTGAACATCGCGCCCCAGCGGAACCACCAGAGGGCGCGGCCCACGAGGCCGCCCACGATCATGCCGGAGCGGACCGGCGGCTCGGCCGAGGCGAAGAAGGGGGTCTGGACGAAGTTGAAGTAGTAGAGCATCCCGATCCAGGTGATACCGGCGAGAAAATGAAACCAGCGCAGCAGGAACAGCCATCCGAGTTCACTGAAGAGCGTCATTTTCACCGCCTCCTAGTTGTGGGAGCTACGCGTGGTCGTCCTCGTCGAGATCGTCCTCCTCCTCGTCGTCGAGGTCGTCGTCCTCGGCCTCGTTGTCATTCTCGAGATCGTCGTCGTCCGTCACGTCGTCATCGTCGAGCTCGTCGTCCTCGAACTCGTCGTCGAAGTCGTCGTCGTCGTCGAAGTCGTCGTCGTCTTCGTCCTCGTCCGGCTCGTCCTCGTCTTCGTCCCCCTCGGGCCTCTCGTCGAGTAGCGCGCCGTCATCGTGCCACGGATCTGCCCGGAACTGCATGTGAAGGGTCCTCCGGATGGTTTGCTCGGCCGGGATTATAACAGACATCCCTTTCCCCAGGCGCACGGCGAACGTATGCCGGTGCGCCCGAGGCGTCAAGGGGGGCCTGGAACGGAGGCTGCGAAGCGGCTATCCTCGGCCGCGAGCGCCATGATCGCGAGGGCCGAGACGATCATCCGGCGCGCACGCGAGCGACGCGAGCGCGCCCTGTCCGAGCACGAGAGCAAGCGCGTGCTCGCGGCTTACGGTGTGCCGACCACGCGCGAGGTGCTGGTGCGGACGGCCACCCAGGCCGCGGCCGCGGCGCGGCGCCTCGGCTATCCCGTCGCGCTCAAGGCGTGCGCGGCCGGGGAGTCGCACAAGACGGAGCAGGGGCTCGTCGCCCTCGGGCTCGGCGGCGAGCGGGAGCTGCGCCGGGCCTTCGCCGCGCTCGGCGCGCGGGCCGGCGCGGGCTACGCGGGCGCGTACCTCGTGGAGGAGATGGTCCGGGGCGACCGCGAGCTGATGATCGGCATGGTGCGCGATCCGCAGTTCGGGCCCTGCGTCATGTTCGGGCTGGGCGGCGTCTTCACGGAGATCCTGCAAGACGTGGTCTTCCGCGTGGCGCCGCTCGGGCGGCGCGACGCCCTCGCGATGCTCCGGCGCATCCGCGCCCACCGGATCCTCGACGCCGTCCGCGGCCTGCCGGCGGTGGACACCGCCGCGCTCTGCCGGAGCCTGATGGCGGTGGGGCGGATCGGGCTCGAGCATCCCGAGATCGTCGCGATCGACGTCAACCCGCTGATCGTGCGGGGCCGCACGCCCGTCGCCGTGGACGCGCTGGTCGTCCTGGGTCCCGCGGACGGTGCGCGGTGAAGGGCGCGGCCGCGGCCGAGACGATGCGGCGCTTCTTCGAACCACGGAGCGTCGCCGTGATCGGCGCCTCGGCCGCGGCGGGCAAGCCGGGCCGGGTCGTCGTCCAGAACATCCTGGCGAACGGCTTCGCGGGCGAGCTCTTCCTCGTCAACCCACGTGGCGGCGAGATCGACGGGCGCCGCGTGCACGCCTCGATCGAGGCGCTGCCCGACGGCATCGACCAGGCGATCGTCACGCTGCCCGCCGCCCAGGCCCCGACGACGGTGCGCGCGCTCGGCGCCAGGGGCATCCGGGCCGCGGTGCTCGCGGCGAGCGGCTTCGCGGAGGCCGACCAGCTCGGCGAGGCGCTGCAGGCGGAGCTCCTGGCCGCGATCCGGGAGAGCGGGGTGCGCGTGCTCGGCCCGAACACCACGGGGCACGTGTCCGTGCCCGGCGCCTTCACCTCGAGCTTCTTCCCGCTCGGCCGCGTGCCGCGCGGGAGCGTCTCGTACGTGGCCCAGACCGGCAACTTCTGCGGCATCTCGCTCCGCCACATCATGTCGGCCGAGCACTTCGGCGTGGCGCGCTCGGTCGGCCTCGGCAACAAGGTCGACCTCGACGAGAGCGACGTCCTCGAGTACCTGGGCGGCGACGCCGCGACCCGGGCGATCCTCCTCTATCTCGAGAGCATCAAGGAGCCCAGGCGGTTCCTGCGCGTCGCGCGCCGCGTGTCGCGCGAGAAGCCCGTCGTCCTGCTGAAGGGCGGGGTATCGGACGCGGGGGCGGCGGCGGCCGTCGCGCACACCGGCGCGCTCGCGGCCGACGGGCGCGTCGTGGACGGCGCGCTCGAGCAGGCGGGGGTGGCGCGCATCCACCGGTACTCGCAGCTTTTCCACGTGGCCAAGGCGCTCGACGCCATGCCCCTGCCGCGCGGCAACCGGGTGGCGTTCCTGTCGCCGTCGGGCGCCTTCACGGTCTGCCTGACCGATCTCTGCCGGACGCTCGGGCTCGAGGTGCCGGCCCTCGCGGAGGCGACCCGCGCGCGCCTGCAGGCGTTGGCGCCGCCCTTCATCCGGATGCGCAACCCGGTCGACATCTTCGGCTCGGTCGCGCTGCACGGCTACGAGCGCGCCTATGGCGACGCGCTCGACGCCGTGCTCGGCGACCCGAACGTCGACGCGGCCGTGGTCATCATGATGCTGACGAGCGAGACGGGCGTGCCCCGCCACGACTTCCTCGTCGACCTCGTGCGGAGGCACCCGGCGAAGCCCGTCTACGCGACCTTCATGGGCGCGCACGAGCACGACGTCGCCGCCAAGGCGTACCTCGAGCCGCGGGGCGTGCCCTGCTTCATGCTCGTGGAGGAGCCCTTCGAGGTGCTCGCCGTCCTGGCCCGATGCCGCGCGAACCTGGGCCGCCTGAGGTAGAATTCCCCGGGAGCCCCGGTCGTCCCGGCCCTCGGCGGTGTAGCTCAGCGGCAGAGCAGGGGTCTCATAAGCCCCGTGTCGGAGGTTCAATTCCTCCCACCGCCACCAAAAAATTCGCTTGTCCTTCGCCAAAACCGCGTCCCGGCTCTCGTTTCTCTGTTCGTCAGTCCCCGTCACACTTCTTCCGGCTCCGTCTGTGACGAGGTGGTGACAAGAAAAAGGGACCCGGGCTTCGTGCGTCCGACTTCGGGGGCTCGGGCTTGAGTCCCGAAACCGCTCTCGAAACTCCTCTCGAAACCGTTTCTCCTGGGAGCCGCGCGTCCCATCAGAGGTTTTCGCTTGTTTCTTCCTCCCGACAACCTCGTCGCTCACGTGTTTGTCTTCCTCGATTCACCCGTGCGAAGAAATCCTGGCGGCCAAGGCCATCGACCGCATCCGTCGCCAGACCCGGTTCGCGGAGAAACTGGACGCCTACACCGCGGCCGGCCTGAGCCGGACCGCCGAGGACCCCGGGTTCGACCCCGACGAGATCCCTGACGATCGCCTTCGCCTGATCTTCACCTGCTGTCACCCGGCGCTGGCGCCCGAGACGCAGGTCGCGCTCACGCTCCGCACGCTGGGCGGCCTCGAGACGGACGAGATCGCGCGCGCGTTCCTCGTGCCGACCGCGACGATGGCGCAGCGGCTCGTGCGGGCGAAGGGCAAGATTCGCGACGCGGGCATTCCATACACGGTGCCCGACACGCAGGACATGCCGGCCCGGCTCGACGCGGTGCTGACGGTGATCTACCTCGTGTTCACCGAAGGCTACGCGGCCACGCGAGGCGAGGCGCTCGTGAGGACCGACCTCTGCGTCGAGGCGATCCGGCTCGCGCGCCTCGTGAGGGCGCTGATGGCCCCGCCGCCGGAAGCGACGGCCCTCCTCGCCCTCATGTTGCTCCACGACTCCCGGCGCGACGCCCGTCTCGATGAGGCCGGCGACCTCGTCCTTCTCGACGAGCAGGATCGTCGCCGCTGGAATCACGCGCAGATCGCCGAAGCGCTGCCGCTCGTCGAGGAGGCCCTGCGCGGCGGCCCCGGTCCCTTCGCGCTCCAGGCGGCGATCGCCGCCCTGCACTGTGAGGCGGCGCGGGCCGAGGACACGGACTGGCCCCAGATCGTCCGGCTGTACGATGTGCTCGAGCGCCTGCAGCCGTCTCCCATCGTCTCCCTAAACCGCGCGGCGGCACTCGCGATGGTGAACGGCCCTCGGCCGGCGCTCGCGCTCATCGATGCGCTCGCCGCAGCCGGCGATCTCGACCGCTATCACCTGCTGCACGCTGCGCGTGCCGATCTGCTCCGCCGCCTCGGATCCCCGGTCGAAGCGGCGAAGAGCTATGCGCGGGCGCTCGAGCTGGTCACCAACGAGGCCGAACGCCGCTATCTCGAGCGGCGGCTGCGCGAAGTGCAGCGGGGGAACCATGGCTGACGCGCTGGAATCCCGGACCGTCACGGTTTGACTTCTCATGACCGTGACGCTTTCAGCGGGGATGCCGGACCAGCATGCGGAAGATCATGAGGTGCGTGATCACCAGGGCCGGCACGATGAAGGTGGGGATGTAGTAGGCGGAGCCGAGCTGGACGTCGTTCGATCGTCCCTGGTAGAACGCGTTGACCAGATCGAGTAGCCCGACCACGTTGAAGAGCCAGGTCAGGGGGATGGCGACGCGCGATTTCGCGCGGAGCGCCGCGATCGCGACCAGGGCGAGCACGCCCGCCAGGAGGTCTCCGTAGGCGGCGGGCACCGCGAAGCTGGCCGGGAGCGCGGGGCCGACGACGGTCGGCACGAGAAAGACGAGCCCCAGGTGGCGGAACGCGTGCAGCACCAGCAACGGCGGCAACGCGATCCCGAGCGGGAGCGCCGCGAGGCGTGGAGTGACGTACCACCTGGCCACGAGCCCGTACACCACGAAGCTAAGCACGACCTGGATCCCGAAAATCTGCTGACTACTCATGATGTCCTCCTCTTCGGGCCGATCCGCCACGCGCCCAGGCGGACTGCCGCGACGTTGATCATGCCGAAGATCACGAGGGCCACCGCCATGGCCGCGAACAGTCCGGCCAGCCCGCCACCGAGCCAGTGGATGGCGAGCCAGCCGCCCGCGCCCGCGATGATGAGGCGGGTGAAGCCGGCCAGGAGCGGCCAGAGAAGTCGGCCCGCCCCCTGGGAGGCGAAATAGAGCGCGAGGCCCGCCCCGAAGAAGCCGTAGCAGGGCCCGACCATTCTCAGGTACCGGCTCCCGGCCGCTAGCACCTCCGGGTCGGTCGTGAAGAGACCGAGCCAGGCGTGCGGGCAGAGCGCGGCCAGGATCCCGATCGCGCCGGTGACGCCGGCGGCCATAGCGGTCCCCACCCAGGCTACGCGCAGGGCCCGCGCGCGGTCGCCCGCGCCCACGCTGGTGCCGACCATGGTGACGAGCCCCGAGCCGAGGCCGAAGACGATCGGGATCTGCAGGTACTCGAGCCGCGCGCCCATGCCGTAGCCGGCCAGCGCGGCCCCACCGAACGGCCCGACCAGCGACGTGAGGAGGACCACCGTCAGATTCGTGAGGATCGTGTTGAGCGAGCCGGGCGCCCCGACCCGCAGGATCTCCCGGAAGAGAGCGCGCCGGAGCCGCAGGCCGCGTAGGGTGGGCCGCACCAGGCTCCCTCCCGAGAACAGGAACGCGAGCAGCGCGAGGCTCCCCAGGCTGAAGGACGCGACGCTCGCCGTGGCGGCGCCCGCGATCCCAAGGCGCGGCAGCGGCCCCCAGCCGAGGATCAGCGCGGGAGACAGCGCGAGGTAGAGCAGGCCGCTCACCACCATCACCGAGGCGGGCAGCGCCATGTTGCCGGTGCCGCGGATCACGCTGCCGAGCGTGTTGAAGAGCCAGTAGGCGAGCGCGCCGCCAAAGAGCACGCGCGAGTAGCGCACGGCCGAATCGAGGACCGCGTCCCTCCCGCCCATGGCGTGATAGAGCGCGGGGCCGCCCAGTTCCAGCAGGAGGGTGAAGCATGCCGCCGCGACGAGCGCGACCACGCAGGCGTGCCCGACCAGCGCGTCGGCGTCGGCGCGGCGGCCTCCGCCCAGCGCGCGCGCCACCGCGGAGGCGACGCCCCCGCCCATGCCGCCCGCGGACATGGTCTGCATCAGCATGATGAGCGGGAAGACCAGCGAGACGCCCGCGAGGGCGTCCGAGCCGAGCCAGCCGACGAAGACGGCGTCCAGGGTGCCCACCGTGGCCTGCAGCACCATGACCAGCACGTTCGGCGCGGCCAGGCGGAGCAGGGTCCGGGCCACCGGCCCCTCGAGCAGGAGCCGGGTGCGCGGAGAGAGGATGGCCGTTCCCGGGGCGGCCACGGTGGCAGCGGCGGCCGACGGGCTCACCTAGCGTCCCGCCGCCTGCTCGCCCCGGAGGGTCATGCAGGTGCTGGACGCGCGCGCGACCAGGCGCTCCTTGTCGTCCAGCACGTCGCACTCGACCAGCCCGACCGTCCGACCGCCCTTGACGACGCGGCCGGTCGCCACGAGCCGGCCGGTGCGGACCGGCTTGAGGAAGTTGATCCTCAGCTCGAGGGTCGTGAACGTCTCGTTCTCGTCGAGCGTGGCCGCGTAGGCCATGCCCATGGCCGCGTCCGCGATGTCGCACAGGACGCCCCCGTGGAGCGTGCCCATCGGATTGGCGTGGCGGCCGTCCGCGTCGAAGACGATCACCGCGCGACCGGGCTCGACCTCGGTGAGGGTGAACCCGATGAGCCGGGCGACAGGCGGTGGCGGGGCCTCCCCGCGCTGGACCATCCGGATGACGTCGATCGCCTTCGGCATCCGACCCTCCTTAAGGCGCGATCGCAAGTGACTTGTAAAATAGTAGTCACTTGCTCCGATGTCAAGCGGAAGCCTATACTGCTCCCATGCTGAAGCGATACAACCAGTCCTGCCCGGTGGCGAAGACGCTCGAGGTGATCGGCGACCGCTGGACGCTCCTGGTGGTGCGCGACCTCTTGCCCGGCGCCAGGCGCTTCCAGGATCTCCTGGCCACGCTGCCCGGCATCGCCCCGAACATCCTGTCGGCGCGGCTCAAGCTGATGGAGGAGCACGGGCTGATCGCGCGGCGTTTCTATTCGGATCACCCCCCGCGGGCCGAGTACGCGCTCGCCGACAAAGGGCGGGAGCTCGGCGTGGTGGTGGGCGCGCTCGCGGCGTGGGGCGGCCGGCACGTGTACAAGCGGGCCAAGCTGGTGCACGCGGGGTGCGGGCACCCCGTGTCGGTCGGCTACTACTGCCCGGACTGCGGGGAAGCGGTCCGGGGGGCCGACGTCACCGTCAAGCGGGGTCGCGCTCGTCCAGGAAGTTCAGCACGGCGCGGGTGAAGGCCTCCGGCTGGTCGCGGTGAATCAAGACTCGACCCTCAAGATTTCGGTATGAGTTCGAATGCCGGATACCGCTGCGTGATCTGAATGAATGCCTCGCTCGACGATCCGGCCGGGACAGGGAAGAAGCGCTGAACCTCGCGGCGGAAGCGATCGAGATAGGCCTTGAGGATCGGCGGTTTCTCCGCATCGGAGAGCGCGCGCAGCCGGTACTGTTTGGTCCGGCTTCCTCTCCGCAGCGTGACTTCCCCGCTGGCCGCTGCGTTGCGAACCCACTGCGTATACCCGCGTGGCGCTACGAGATACTGCTTGCCCTCCTCCGACAGCACATCGACCGGCAAAGAATAGAGCTTCCCAGTCTTCCGGCCGCGAACCTCCAGGAGGTGCATGTGCGCAGGGCCGATGCCGAGACGCACAAGAGCACCGACGCCACGATTCAATAGGCGCTCAACCGCGCTCGGTCGCTCGAAAGCGGGTGACTGCTCAGCCACCGGATGGTCTCCAGCCGATGAAGTCTATCCCGCCTCGCCTGATAGCCCAACGATAGAGCTCACCTGCCCGGCCCGCGTGAGTGGGCCCTCATCCAGGCCCCCTGCCACCCGGCAGGGTAAGGTGATTGCGACCAAACAATACCCCCGACCACCGGAAGGAGGAGACTGGATGAGGTTCTCCACCGCGCAGCTTTCTCGCGGGTGTCGGGGTGTGGTTGCTGGGAGGCGGCATTGCGCGGTTGGTTGATGCGGTACTCATCGGTTTGGTCGTGCCGTTCACGTTCATCGCAATCACGCCGACAAATCATCAACTGTTGGCGCCTGGCCGCGATCTTGCGTCGACGGAGACTCGAATGCTGTTGGAGAAGTGGGGGTAGGCTTCACGCGGTGCGAAGCGTTCTGAGCCTTCTGGCGTCAGTCGTGTATCTGTCGTTGCTGCAAGCGATCGGAGGTGACCCCTTGATGAGAACCCGCCCGGGAGCTTGCTTCCGCAACTCATGTGGTGCCGGTCTCGAGCTCGCGGCGGCGATCCTCGGCGCGACGATACTGCTCGGCGCTGTGTTCACGTTCTCGGCCTGTGCGCAGTCGCGGCTACCGATGCCGACTCCGCGAAAGGCTCTACAATGCGAGCGACATGAAGGCGTCTTCAAAATGACCCTGGCGCACGGCACAGACCGGCTGGAGTCGGCTCGCCTCGTGCTGCGCCGGATCGCCCCGGACGATCTGCCGTTCTTCACTCGCGTCCACGCACTCCCCGAAGTCGCGCAGTATCTTTATCCCGGAGGCCCGGCCGCGCTCGCCCGAAGAGTCGGCCGCATGGTTGCAGGCCACTCTCGAGCGCTATGAGCAGCTCGCGCTCGGCTATCTCGCGGGCCTGCGCAAGGAAGACGGAGCGCTGATCAGGCGCTGCGGCTTGATGGCTCGCTCGGAAGCCATGCGTCGTGAGATCTCCGGTCCCGCGGTTGGGCCACGACAACCACGATTCGCTCAGCGCTTGTCGTACTCGTCGTGGCGGCGCCACCAGACGCCCGTCTCGTTGCGCCCCTTGGGTGCGCGGTCGAGCCACTGGTACATGCCCCAGAGGCCGTCCAGTCCGCGTGCAAAGGCGGAATAGGCGTGGTAGACGACGCCGTCCTCGAGCGCGAACGCGCTCATGCCCGGCCTCTCGCGCGTGTACGTGGCTACGTCGGTTCCGGCCATGGCCGCGGACTCGGCGACAGGTCCCTTGCCGCCGGCTTCCCGGACCAGCGGCGCCTCGCGCCCGTAGTTGTATTCGACGAGCCCCTCGCGCTGTTGCTCCTCGGTGAACGAGACGTTGAAGTCGGAGTTGAAGTCGCTGCCGAGCGAGGACGCCCAGGGAAACGTCCACCCCATCCGCCGCTTGTACGCCTGCAGTTTCGCGAGCGGCGCCCGCGACACCGCCGAAAGCGTGACGTCGTGGTTGGCCAGGTGGACGACGAAGCCGTCGAACCCGTCCGCGATCGCCGAGCACGACGGACACCCCGCCGTGTAGTCGGGCCCGAACATGAAGTGGTAGACGAGGAGCTGCGAGCGCCCTCGGAAGAGGTCCGCCAGCGAGGCGCGCCCCTCGTCGGTCTCGAATCGATACTCCTTGTCGATCCGAACCCACGGCAGCTCCTGCCGCCGCCGCGCCAGCCCGTCGCTGCGCCGCGTTAGCTCCTTCTCCGCCTCGAGCAGCTCGAGCCGCGCGGCAAGCCACTCTTTACGTGTCCCGGTCATGTGCTTCGTCATCGCTCTTCTTTCCTTCCTTCTCTTGGGTCAGGGCTTGCGCACGGCGCGCACCTTGCCACTGGTGGCACCGCCGCAGTAGAAGACGCCGGCGCCGTCAGCCTCGAGGCCGCTCACGAGGACGCTGGCGGGCATCTCGAGGCGCTCGAGGACCTCGCCCGTCTCCGGATCGATGCGGCGAAGATCGCTGTGCTCGTCCTCCATGGTGCCGTGCCAGAGCTCGCCGTTCACCCAGGAGACGCCGGTGACGAAGCGATCCGATTCGATCGTGCGCAGGATGGCGCCGGTCTCGGCGTCGATCTGGTGGATCTTGCGGGCGCGGTACTCGCCGACCCAGAGCGTCCCCTCGGCCCAGGTCAGGCCCGAGTCGCGGCCATGGGCCGGCGCCGGGATGGTAGCGACGACCTGGCCCGAGCGCGGATCGACCTTCTGGATCCGGTCGCCGGCGAGCTGCCAGAGGCACTCGCCGTCGAAGGCGGTGCCGGCGTCGGCGGCGACGGCGAGCTCGCGGACCAGCGCGCCGCCGCCGGGATCGAGGGCGACGATGCTCTCGCCGCGGGCGAACCAGACGTGGGCACCGTCGAAGGTCACGCCGTGGACGTGGTCGATGCCGGGATAGGGGCCGTACTCGCGGAGGATCTCCGCCTGCTTAGTCTTGCGCGTCGTTGCCATGACCCGAGACTACCCGACTGGCAGCGCGCCCGGGAGTAACAAGGTTGTCGCGAATCCGCCGAGCGCGGGCGCGAGCCAGCGGCGGGATCGACCGCTGCCGACGGCGCGCACCGCCGCCGCTTCTTCGAGCTGGCGCAGTGCACGCTGGACGGTTCGCTGGCTCGAGCCGAGCGCACGCGCGAGCGCCGAGGTCGACCACGACTCGCCGCCCTCGAGCAGGGCGAGGATGGCACCGGCGGGACCGTCGATCGGCGGCGCCAGCACGACGACGGCTCGGCCGCCGGCGGGGACGAGCGCGAAGCCGCGCCGGGTCGCCTCGATCCGCGCGAGCGGGCGCAGGGTGGCGCGCAGGCGGCCGAGCTCGACGCGGAGCCGGGCGCGGTACGACTCGTCGGCGGCGCGCGCCTCGAAGGCGCGCTCGACGAGGCGATCGCGCGGCACGTCGGCCGGCCAGGCCTCGGCGAGCGCGCCGACGAGCGCGAACAGGACCGGGCGTCCGGCGAGCGGGACGGAGCGAGCCGGGGCGCGCACCGCGCGCCGGCAGGCGTCGACGACGAGGTCGCCGGACCTGAACAGGGCCTCGACCTCGTCGAGGCGGACCGGGCGGACCACACCGCCGCGGATCAGGCGCGCCGAGGGCGCCGACAGGGCACGCCGGGCCCGGCCGATCTCGGCGACCAGGGCCGGGATGCCGGCGGCGAGGGCGGCGGCGTGGGCGCGGCCGAGCGCGGCGGCGGCGTCCGCGACCCGGACGCGCCGGAGCGCGAGCTCGGCGCGGGTGAGCTCGGCGCGGGCCGCGAGCGGCGGCGGCGCGCCGGCGGCGTCGAGGTCGATCGCGGCGAGCGTCTGCTCGGCGGCCTCGAGCTCGCCGACGAGGAGCTGGCGGCGGGCGCCGACGAGGCGGGCGTAGAGAGCGTTCGCGCGATCGCCCAGCGCATCGAGGGCCTGCGCGGCCGCGTCGAGCGCGCGCACCGGCCCGTTCAGGTCGCGCGCGGCGAGGGCGACCTCCGCCTCGGCGACCTGGCAGCGCGCCTGGGCGAGGCGCTCGCGGGTGCCGAAGCCGCGGGCGGCGCGCCGGAGGAGCTTGCGCGCCCGGTCGTAGTCGCCGAGCTGGGCCATGGCGATGCCGCGCAGGGCGAGGGCCGGCGGGTCGTCGCGCAGCGCGACGCGCTTGAGGGCGCCGAGGGAATCACCGGCCGCCAGCGCGCGCGCGGCCGAGGCGACGAGGGAGTCCATGTCTGGGAGGATACATGTCGATCCAGTGCGCCGCTCCCTTGACGGCTGGATCGTCCCCCCGGATACTCGCGCCCAGCGAAAACGTGGTCGTGGCTCGGGCCGGAGGACCGAGAACATGACCCAACCGCTCCCTGCACCTGTAGACCAGTTCTGCGTCTTCCAGCGCAAGCAGCGCGGTAAGACAGAAGGAGGTGTCAGAAGCTACCGATGGAATCTCGAGCGCACATCGTGTCGGTGAGAGCGACTGATAGAGATGGATGAGATGCCCGTCGCTGGCGAAGCGCACACCGGCGCGACGGCGTTGTACACGCAAGAGGCCGCCGTCATCGAGGCGTTGCAACGCCGTGGATTCGCCGCGGCATTCTTCACGGAGGGCGACCGGCTCCGGGTAGTCGGGACGGATCGGGCGTTTCCACCGGAGGAGATGACGATCCGCGACTACTATCGCTTCGAGGGCACATCGGACCCTGACGATATGTCGATCGTGTACGCGCTCGAGGGCAGCGACGGCACGCGGGGCATTCTCGTGGACGCTTTCGGTACCTACGCGGATCCGGCCGTCGGAGCAGTCCTGGACCGGATGCGGATCGCCAGGGTAGCGGAGGGCGAGACCGGCAAGGACTCGCGGGGGCGTTGTCGCTGACCGGCCTGGAGGCGGAGATGTTCAGAGCTTCTCGTAATCGGTGGGATCGTGCGCCGGATCATCGCCACGAAAACACCAGCTTATAATAGTGGACGGCGGGGAAGGGGGAGAGCCTCTTCGTCAGTAATGGCGATGTCAAGTTCATCACGCCCCACCGCCACCACCTTCACCCGTACAGTCTGCGGCAGCCGATACCACCGGAGCATTGCCCTTCCTGCTGATGCCTCGATTCGGATGCCATCGAGGAACGCTTTCGCGATCGCCTTCCGCTCTTCCGTGCCGCCAGCACCGAGAACCTGTCGCATGTCCGAGAGACTCTCGCTTCTGGATGCCGTCGACCACGGCGTCCTCGAGATAGGCCGTCGAGATCTTGGGCGCGGTGCAGACGGTCCGGCTGCTTGCGACTGAGCCCCCGCAGACGTAGTACGCCGTGATCTGTCCTCGCGACTGCCGTTGGCCTTGGAAGCGCTTACCGCAGTGACCGCACTCGATGAGCCCGGATAGCAGGTAGGGCCGATGCCAGGGGCGGCCTGAGGCGAAGCGGCGGCTCCCGTGTTTCGCCTGGGCGGCTTCCCAGAGCGGAACAGGCACGATCGCGGGCGCCGCGTCGTTCGCCACCACGTGCTCACTCTCCGGCCGGCGCAGCTTGCCACGCTTCTTTCCGACTTCTCGGTACCGGGCCCTCCCGCAGACGAGCTGGCCGCGATAGATCGGGTTCCGGAGAATCTGCCAGATAGTCCCCTTGGACCATGCGACGACTCCGCGACGTCGCAGTGAGGCCGGGACCGGGATCCCCCGCCGACTGAGGCGATCGGCGATTGCGTGAACACCCAGCCCCTGGGTGATGTGGGGCGTGTAGGTCTCGTCCCGGACCACTTGGGCCTCCACGGGGTCCACGGCGAGGACGACCGTTTCTCCTCCGGCCTTCCAGCGACCGGGCTCAAGCAGTCGCAGCCGACTGAAACGGCTCACGTCGGGAGCCGGGGAATGCAGGTCTCGGATGCTTGAACATCAATATACGTGATGCTATGATGCCACCATGCGCACGACGGTACGGCTGGATGACACCCTCCTCGAGCAGCTCAAGGCGCAGGCGCGCAAGGAAAACGTGAGCCTGACGCGCCTGCTCAACCGCACCCTGAAGGCGGGGCTGCAGGCGGGCGGCGCGCGCCGGCGCAAGCGACCGATCTACCGCGAACGGGCCCGTTCCATGGGGGCGCCCCGCGTCGCGCTCGACAAGGCGCTCGCGCTGGCAGCCGCGCTGGAGGACGAGGAGATCGTCCGCGAGCTCACGCTGCGAAAATGAGGATCATCGATCTGAATGTCCTGCTCTACGCCGTGAACTCGGACGCGGCGCAGCACGACCGTGTGCGCGGGTGGTGGGAACAGGCCGTGAACGACGAGGACACCATCGGCCTTGCATGGGTCGTGCTGCTCGGGTTCCTGCGCCTTGCCACCAATCCCCGCGTGTTTCCACGACCCCTCGCGCCCGACGCGGCAGCCGCGAAACTCGACACCTGGCTCTCCCTGGACAACGTCCAGGTCGTGCACGAGAAGGACGACCACTGGGAAACGCTGAAACCGCTCCTCAGCGGGGCCGGCACCGCGGGCAACCTCACGACCGACGCGCATCTCGCGGCGCTCGCCCTGACCCACGACGCGGCGGTCGTTTCGTGTGACACCGGCTTCGCGCGCTTCAAGGGCCTACGCTGGGAGAATCCGCTCGCATAGCCGGGCGCGTGAGCTCGGCCTGAACCCGAAGCCGTCTGCCGGAGAGGCGTCACGGCGGGTCGCGCGGTCAACTCGCCTTCTTGGCTGCCTCCGACTTTTCAATCCCGGCGAATTCCGAGTTGACTCAACATCGCCTGACTGCGTGCCGCTGTCGCGAAAGCGCGTGGAGAATGATCCCGTGCCGGTCAGAAACCCGGACAGCGCGACTGCGGAGATACTGGCTGTGACGAGAGCTCCAGAGGGGGAGATGCTCAGCGCTCCTCGTCGTCGGCGGGCCAGGGCGCCGGATCATCGCCGTGCGAACGCCGGCTTCGCGGACGGCGCGACAGGAGGAGAGCCTCATCGTCACGCCCCACCGCCACCACTTCCACCGCCATGCTACACTCCACCTCCGTGAGCGCGGCCCTGGACGATCTCCTCGTCGTGGACCTGACGACGGTCCGCAGCGGGCCGACCTGCACGAAGATCCTGGCCGACTTCGGCGCCGAGGTCGTGCGCGTCGAGCGCCCCGGCGAGACGGATCGCGGCCGGGTGTTCTTCGATCAGGCCGACCTGCACCGCAACAAGAAGTCCATCGTCCTGAACCTCCAGGACGCGCGCGGCGCCGCCGTGCTCCGGCGGCTCGCCGTGCGCGCGGACGTCGTGGTCGAGAACTACCGGCCCGACGTCAAGCACCGGCTGGGCGTGGACTACGAGACGCTGGCGCGCGAGAACCCGCGGCTCGTGTACGGCTCGATCTCGGGCTTCGGCCAGGCGGGCCCGTACCGCGAGCGGCCGGGCTACGACCAGATCGTGCAGGGCATGTCCGGGCTCATGTGGCTCACGGGCACGGCGGAGTCGGCGCCGCTCCGCATCGGCATCCCGATCGGCGACCTGCTCGCGGGCTACTTCTGCGCGATGGGCATCCTGCTCGCGCTCGTCGAGCGCCAGCGCTCGGGGCGCGGGCAGCACGTGACGACGTCGCTGCTCGAGGCGATGGTGGGGAGCCTCTCGTTCCAGGCCGCGGGCTACCTGAACACCGGCAAGGTCCCGCCGCCCGTCGGCAACCACCATCCGCAGACCGCGCCGATGGGCGTCTATCGCGCGCAGGACGGGTTCCTGAACCTCGCCGTCGGCAACGATGACATGTACCGGCGCCTCTGCGACGTCCTCGGCGTGCCCGAGCTCGGCGCGGATCCGCGCTTCGCGAAGAACCTCGAGCGCGTCGAGCACCGGCAGGCGCTCGACGTCGTCATCGTCGAGCGGCTCTCTACGCGGACGGTGGCCGAGTGGATCGACACGCTCAACGCCGCGGGCGTCGCCTGCGGGCCGATCTACACGCTCGACGAGGTCTTCGCCGATCCCCAGGTGCGGCAGTTCGGCCTGGTCCACGAGCAGACCCACGACACGTTCGGGCCGGTGAAGGTGGTCGGGCTGCCCGTCGGGCTGAGCCGCACGCCGGCGACCGTGCGCACGCCGGCGCCCCCGCCCGGCACGCACACGCGCGAGGTCCTCGGCCGGGTCGGTTACCCGGCCGCCGAGATCGACGCGCTCGCCCAGGCCGGCGTCATCGAGGTGACCAAGTGAGCGACATCCTCGTACAGCACGACGGCCCGATCGCCACGGTCGTACTCAACCGGCCGAAGATGCGCAACGCGATCAGCCTCGCGATGTGGACCGAGCTCGCGCGCGCGATCGAGGGGCTCGCCAAGGACGACTCGGTCCGCGCGGTCGTCTTCCGCGGCGCCGGCACCCAGGCGTTCGCGTCCGGCGCGGACATCTCCGAGTTCACGGAGAACCGCAAGGACACCGCGACCGCGCTCCAGTACAACGCGCAGACGGCCGCCGCGTACGGCGGCCTGCGCGACTGCCCCAAGCCGACCGTCGCGATGATCTACGGCTACTGCATGGGCGGCGCGGTGGCGCTGGCGCTGGCGTGCGACCTGCGCTTCGCCGCGGAGGGCGCGAAGTTCGGGATCCCGGCCGCCAGGCTCAACATCATCTACCCGCCGGACTCGGTCGGTCAGCTCGTGGACCTCGTGGGACCCGCGTACGCGAAGGACATCCTCTACTCGGCGCGCACGGTGGACGACCGGGAGGCGCTCGCGATGGGGTTCTTCCAGCGGCTGCTCCCGCCGGACGAGCTCGAGCGCTACACGTACGACTACCTCCGCCGCGTCGCCGACAACGCGCCGCTCTCCGTGCGCGGCACCAAGCTCACGGTGCAGGCGTGGCTCGCGGGCCTCACCGACGAGCGCCGCCGGCGCCTCGCCGACCTGGCGCTCGAGGCGTTCGAGAGCGAGGACTACAAGGAGGGCACGCGCGCGTTCCTGGAGAAGCGGGCGCCCAGGTTCCAGGGGCGCTAGCGCCCCGGCGTGCGGTTCGAGTTCCTCTCCTCGACCCCGCCGAGCCCGACCGAGGGGAGCGGGACGTTCGTGGCGATCGACGGCCTCGCGCGCGGGCTCGCCCGGCTCGGCCACGGCGTCGCGCTCCGGCCGCTCGGTCGCCGCACCGGTGTCCACACCCTCGACCGCTGGCTCTACAACGCGGGCGTCGTCCTCCGCCCGCCGGACGCGGACGTGACCGTCGGCGTGGACCTCGACGGCTTCCTCTGGGCGCGCCGCCGCGGCCGCGCCCGCTTCGTCGTGATGCTCAAGGGCATCATCGCCGACGAGCTCCGGAACGAGCGCGGGCTCGTGCGCGCGCTGCTGACCGTGCAGGCGCGCTGGGAGCGGGCGAACACGGAGCGCGCCGAGCGGGTCGTCGTCCCGAGCCGCTACTCGGCGTCGGTGGCGCAGGAGGTGTACGGGATCCCGCCGGCCAGGCTCGCGGTGGTCCCCGAGCCGCTCGACCTCGCGGACTGGAGGCGCCGCTTCGTCGCCGCCGCGCGCGGCAAGGCCGTGCGCCCGACGGTCCTGGCCGTCGCGCGCATGTACCCGCGGAAGCGGCTCGACGACCTGCTGCGTGCGGCGGCGATCCTGCGCGGCCGAATCCCGGGCGCCCGGGTCCGCATCGTAGGGGAGGGGCCGGAGTCCGCGCGGCTGCGGGCGCTCCATCGCGAGCTCGGCCTGGGGGACTCGGTGACGTTCCTCGGCGAGGTGTCGCGCGGCGACCTGGCGGTAGAATACGTGAGCGCCCACTGCTTCTGCCTGCCCACGGTGCAGGAGGGGTTCGGGCTCGCGTTCGCCGAGGCGATGGCCGCCGGGCTGCCGGTGGTCGCCTGCCGCGCCGCGGCGGTGCCCGAGCTCGTGGAGGACCGGCGGACCGGGCTCCTGGTGACCCCACGGCGCCCGGACGAGCTCGCGACGGCCATGGAGACACTGCTGATGGACGACGATCTGCGGAGGGAGCTCGGCGCCCGGGGCGCCGAGCGCGTGGCGGCGCTCGACCTCGAGCGCGTCGCGGCGCGCTTCCTGGAGGCGTGCGCGTGAGCGCCGAGCGCGCCCGCAGCACGCGCCGCTTTGCCTTCGCCGCGGGGCACCGCTACTGGGTGGACGGCTGGCCGGCGGCCGAGAACGAGCGCGTCTTCGGCCGCCTCACGGTCCCGCACGGCCACAACTACACGCTCGACGTGACGGTCGCGGGGCCGATCGACCCGCGCACGGGCATGGTGATCGACCTCTCCGAGCTCAAGCGCCTCGTCGAGGAGGCGGTCGTCGCGCGTTTCGACCACGCCGACCTCAACGCCGACCCGCTGTTCCGGGGGCGCGTGCCGACGACCGAGAACGTCGCGGTCGCGGTGTGGGAGCTCCTGGCGCCGAAGCTCGGCGCCGACCGCCTGGTGCAGGTCCGCGTCTTCGAGGACCCGACGCTCTGGGTGGAGTATCGTGGCGGTGCGAGCTGAGCGGCGTCGCGCCGCAAAGATCCCATGGTTGAGCTGACGCGCGTGTACCACGTGAGCGCGGCGCACCGCCTCGCGAGCCCGGCGCTCTCCGACGAGGCGAACGCGGCGCTCTACGGCGCCTGCACGCGCCCCCACGGCCACAACTACTACGTCGAGGTAACCGTGGCCGGCCGGCCGGACCCGGTGACCGGCATGGCGGTGGACCTCGCGGCGCTCGACGCCGCGGTGGACCGCGCCGTCACCTCCCGCGTGGACCACCAGACGCTCGAGGCCGTCCCGGAGCTGGCCGGGGTGATCACCACCGGCGAGAGCCTGGCGCGCGCGTTCTGGCGGCTGCTCGCGCCGGAGGTCCCGGCGGGCGCGCTCCGGCGCGTGAGCGTCGTCGAGACGGCGAAGAACCGCTTCGAGTACGAGGGCGGCGCCCGATGATCGCCAGGCTGATCGCCGAGCTCCTGAAGGAGCTGGGCGAGGATCCCCACCGCGAGGGGCTCGCGAAGACGCCGGAGCGCGTCGCGCAGGCGTTCCGCTACCTGACGTCGGGATACGACCGGGACGTGAAGGACGTCCTGAACGACGCCCTCTTCGTCGAGGACTACGACGAGATGGTGATCGTGAAGGACATCGACTTTTTCAGCCTCTGTGAGCATCATCTTCTCCCATTCATCGGCAAGGCGCACGTCGCGTACATGCCGCGGCGGAAGATCGTGGGGCTGTCGAAGATCCCGCGGCTCGTCGAGATGTTCAGCCGGCGCCTGCAGGTGCAGGAGCGGCTCACGACGCAGATCGCGACGACGCTCGACGAGGCGCTCCAGCCCCGCGGCGTCGCGGTCGTGATGGAGGCGATCCACCTCTGCATGCTGATGCGCGGGGTGGAGAAGCAGAACTCGAAGGCGGTGACCTCGGCGATGCTCGGGGCCTTCCGCGACCGGCCGGAGACGCGCGCGGAGTTCATGGAGCTGATCAAGGCGGGCCGGGGGCTCGTGATATGAGTCGTGAGATGGGCAGGGCGCTCGCCGGGCAGGTCGCGCTGGTCACGGGCGCGGGGCGCGGGATCGGCCGCGCAGTCGCGCTCGCGTTCGCGGCGGAGGGCGCCGCGGTCGTGCTGGCGGCACGCTCGCGCCAGCATCTCGCCGGCGTCGCCGCGCACATCCGCGCGCGCGGCGGGCGGGCGCTCGCGATCCCGACCGACGTGACGCAGGACGCGGCCGTCGAGGCGCTCGTGGAGGAGGCCGTGGCCGAGCTCGGGCGCCTCGACGTGCTCGTCACCGCGGCGGGCACGGCGTCGTTCGGCCCCGTCGCGGGCGCCAAGCCCGCCGACTGGGACGCGATGCTCGCGCTGAACCTCCGGGCCGTGCTGGTGTGCTGCCGCGCCGTGCTCCCGGTCATGCTCCGCCAGCGGCGCGGCACGATCCTGAACGTGGGCTCCGTCGCCGCCGAGCGGCCCATCGCGGGCGCCGCCGCGTACGCGGCGACCAAGGCCGGCGTGGCGGCGTGGAGCCGGGTGCTCGCCGAGGAGCTGCGCGGCGAGGGGGTGCGGGTCGGCCTGCTCGTCGCGGGCGCCGTGGACACGCCCCTCTGGGACGCGATCCCCGGCGCGCCCGACCGCGCCCGGATGCTCCGGCCCGAGGACGTCGCGCGCGCCGCGGTGCTGATGGCCGCGCTCCCACCCGGCGCGAGCCTCGAGGCGCTGACCCTCCTGCCCGCGGGAGGGATCCTGTGATACGATTGCGCTAGTGGGACGCACCCCAGAACACACGCGTGGATCCGGAGGTTTCGAATAATGGTGACGATGACCGAGACCGCAGCGAAGAAGATCAGCGAGCTTCGCCTCGAGGAGGGCAAGCCCGAGTGGGGGCTCCGGATCCGTCTGGTCGGCGGCGGCTGCTCCGGCATGTCGTACGAGCTCGGCTGGGAAGAGCAGGAGGCGCCGGGGGACACCGTGGTCGAGGCGCAGCAGGGCATCCGGGTGTTCATCGACCAGCACAGCGCGCAGTACGTCTCCGGCAGCGAGATCGACTACGTCGACAACACCATGCTGGGCGCCGGTTTCGCGATCAAGAACCCGAACGTGAAGTCGAGCTGCGGCTGCGGCCAGTCGCACCGCTTCTAGCCCCGTCCCCCGCCGTGCGCGTCCGGGTCCGCCTCTTCGCCCGGTACCGTGAAGCCGCGGGGCGGGAGCACCTGGACGTCGAGCTGCCGGAGGGGGCCACCGTCGAGTCCGCGTGGGCCGCGGTCGTCGGCAGCCACCCCGAGCTCTCGCCCTTCCGCCCCTTCACGCTGTTCGCCGTCGGCCACGAGTACGTCCCACCCGAGCACCCGCTCCGCCCCGACGACGAGCTCTGCCTCTTCCCGCCCGTGAGCGGCGGCCGCGCCGCCGACGTCTACCGGGTGGTCGGGACGCCGCTGTCGGCGGACGCCGCCGCCGCGGCCGTGGACGACCCGGGGGCCGGCGGGATCGTGATCTTCTCGGGCGTCGTGCGCGACGAGACCGGCGGCCGGCCCGTCAAGTTCCTCGAGTACGAGGCCCACGCGCCGATGGCCGAGGCGAAGCTCCGCGAGATCGGCGCGGCCCTGCGCGTCCGCTGGCCGGGCATCATGCGCGTCGCGATGCTCCACCGCGTCGGGCGCCTCGAGATCGGCGAGGCCTCGGTGCTGATCGCGGTCGCCGCCGCCCACCGCGCCGAGGCGTTCGAGGCGTGCCGGTACGCGATCGACACGCTGAAGGCGACCGTGCCGGTCTGGAAGAAGGAGCACTTCGAGGACGGCGAGGTCTGGGTGGGCCTCCAGGGGGGCTGAGCGCGTGTCGTTTCCCGGCAGGGTCGAGCGCACCGTTCGCCGCCACGCGATGCTCGCGGGCGGCGAAACCGTCTTGGTGGCCGTGTCGGGCGGGGCCGACTCGGTCGCGCTGCTCCACACGCTCGTGGCGCTCGCGCCCGCGTGGCGCCTGCGCCTGTCCGTGCTCCACGTGGACCACGGCCTGCGCCCCGACGCCGCGCGCGACGCCGACGTCGTGCAGGCGCTCGGCGCGCGCCTGGGCGTGCCGGTGGAGGTCGCGCGGGTCGCCGTGAGCCCGCGCGGCTCGCTCGAGGCGGCGGCCCGGGCGGCCCGCTACGCGGCGCTCGACGCCGCCGCCGACCGCGTGGGCGCCACGCGCGTCGCGCTCGGCCACACCGCGGACGACCAGGCGGAGACCGTGCTGATGCGCCTGCTCGAGGGCGCGGGCGTGCGCGGGCTCGCCGGGATCCCGCCGGTGCGCGGCCGGTTCGTGCGCCCGCTCATCGAGCGCCGTCGCGTGGAGATCGTCGCCGAGCTTCGCCGCGCGGGCCTCGCGTGGATCGAGGATCCGACGAACGCGGATGCCAGGTTTCTGCGCAACCGCGTCCGCCACGAGCTCCTGCCGCTGCTCGCGCAGGCCTTCGCCCCCGACGTCGCCGCGGCGCTCGCGCGCGTCGCGGCGCTCGCGCGCGGCACGATCGATGCGCTCGACCGCGTCGCCGCGGCCGAGCTCGAGCGCTGGGCGGAGCGCGCCGGGGGCGCGCTCACGCTGCCCCGTGCGGCGCTCGCCGCGCTGCCGCCGCCGGTCGCCGCGGAGGTGCTGCGCCGCGCCGCCCTCGAGCTCGGGGGCCGCGCGCCGCTGCGCGCGTGGGCGCACCGCGGGCTCGCGCGGGCGCTCGCGAGCCCGGCACCCCGGCGGGCGCTCCGGCTGGGCGGCGTCACGCTCGAGGTCAGCGGGCCGCGGCTGCGTCTGGCCGCCGCGCCCGCGCCGCCGCTGCCGCCGCGCGCGCTCGCCGTCCCCGGGCGCCTCGCGCTGCCCGAGCTCGGCCGGACACTCGAGGCGCGCGTCCTGGACGCCCGCGGCTACACGGTCCCGCGCGCCGCCGACCGCGTCGCCTTCGACGCCGACGCGCTGCCCGCCGCGCTCACGGTCCGCCGCCGGCGTGCCGGCGAGCGCTTCACGCCGTTCGGGAGCGGCGAGCGTCGGCTCAAGACGTTCCTGATCGACGCCAAGGTGCCCCGCTGGGAGCGCGACCGCGTGCCGATCGTCGAGGCCGGGGGCGCGATCCTCTGGGTCGGCGGGCTCCGGCGCGGCGCCCAGGCGCCGGTCGCCGCGGCGACCCGGCGGGTGCTCGAGTTAGCGCTTAGCGCGCCGGTCGTCCCGCGCTAGAATACGGCGACCGCGGCCCATGAAAGCGCTCGTCGTCCTGCTGCTGCTCCTGCTGTCCGTCGGCCCGGTGTGGGCCGAGCAGCGCCCTGCGCAGCGCGCCCCCGCGCCCCGCGCCATCCTCCGGGCGCTCGAGGACGCCTTCACCGAGGTCGCCGACCGCGTGACGCCCGCCGTCGTCAACGTCAGCACCGTCCCCAGGCGCCCGGCCGGCGGCCCGCACGGCGAGACGCCCGAGCGGTTCCGCGAGTTCTTCGGCGAGGAGTTCTACGAGCGCTACTTCAAGCAGCGGCCGCGCCAGGACGCGCGCGCGAGCGGCTCCGGCGTCATCGTGGATCCGAAGGGATACATCTTGACGAACAACCACGTGATCGAGAACGCTGACGAGATCATCGTGCGCCTCTCGGACTCGCGGAAGTTTCCGGCGCGGCTCATCGGGCACGACCCGAAGACGGACCTCGCCGTCCTCAAGATCGAGGCGCCGGGCCCGCTGCCCGTGGCGGAGCTCGGCGACTCGGACCGGCTCCGCGTCGGCCAGTGGGCGATCGCGATCGGCAACCCCTTCGGGCTCGACCGCACCGTGACCGTGGGGATCATCTCCGCGACCGCGCGCACCCACGTCGGCGTCGCCACGTACGAGAACTTCATCCAGACCGACGCGTCCATCAATCCGGGCAACTCGGGCGGCCCGCTCCTCAACCTCGACGGCCGCGTCGTCGGCATCAACACGGCGATCGTCGCGTCGGGGCAGGGCATCGGGTTCTCGATCCCGATCAACCAGGCCAAGGAGGTCATGCGCCAGCTCATCGCGCAGGGGCGCGTGGTCCGTGGCTGGCTCGGCGTCGTCATCCAGGACGTGACCGACGAGCTCGCGCAGACCTTCGGGGTCCACGAGCGCCAGGGCGTGCTCGTGGCCGACGTGATGAAGGGCGGGCCCGCGGAGGCGGCGGGGCTCCGGCCAGGCGACGTCGTGGTCGAGCTCGGCGGCGCGAGCATCCGCGAGGTGCCCGAGCTGCAGCGGCGCGTCGCCGCGGTCGCGCCCGGCCAGACCGTGGCGCTCACGATCGTGCGGGATCGCCAGCGGCTGCCGGTGTCCATCAGGGTGGGCGAGATGCCCGCCGACGAGCCCGTGCAGGCGGCGGTGCGCGGCGCGGAGGACGTCGGGCTCAGCGTCGAGCGCCTCGCGGCCGCGCAGGCGCTCCGGCTCAACCTGCCCGCGGGCGGCGTCGTGGTCACCGGCGTGTCGCCGGGCAGCGCCGGTGAGAAGGCCGGCCTGCGCCGCGGTGACGTGATCGTCGAGCTGGACCGGCGGCCGGTGCCCGATCCGCCGGCGTTCTACCGCGCGCTCGCCGCGCTCCGCCCCGGCGAGTCGGCCCTGCTGTACGTCCACCGGCCGGGCGGGGACGGCAAGAACGAGTACGTCGTGCTCGAGCGCTCGGGCCGGCCGTGACCGACGACCGCGGCAAGAGCCCCACGCGCGGGACCGTGCTCGTCGTGGACGACGAGGACGGCGTCCGCGCCTCCGTGCGGGCGATCCTCGAGGAGACCTGCGACGTCCTCGAGGCGGAGAGCGGCGCGCAGGCCCTCGAGGTGCTCGGCGCCCACGAGGTCGACCTCGTGATGCTCGACCAGCGCATGCCGGGCGAGGCGGGGATCGACGTGCTCCCGCGCATCAAGGCCGTGGACCCCTCGACCGTCGTGGTCATCGCGACCGCCGTGCGCGACCTCCGGACGGCCGTCGAGGCGCTCAAGCGCGGCGCCTACGACTACCTGACCAAGCCGTTCGAGGTGGACGACATCCTGATGCTGGCGCAGCGCGCGCTCGAGAAGCGCGCGCTCGAGCGCGAGGTCCTGGGGCTGCGTTCCGCGCTCGCCGGCGGCGGGGCCGACGCCGGCACGCCGGGCGCCTTCGCGGGGATGGTCGGGCGCCACCCGGAGATGGTCCGGATCTACCAGCTCGTCACGCAGATCGCCGCGACGCCCGCGACGGCCCTGATCACGGGCGAGAGCGGCACGGGCAAGGAGCTCGTCGCGCGCGCGATCCACCAGCGGAGCGAGCGGAGCGGTCAGCCGTTCGTCGCCGTGAACGTCGCCGCGCTGCCGGACACGCTCATCGAGGCCGAGCTGTTCGGCCACGAGAAGGGCGCGTTCACCGGCGCGCACGCGCGGCGGCTCGGCAAGTTCGAGCTGGCCCACGGCGGCACGGTGTTCCTCGACGAGATCGGCTGCCTGCGCCTGGACCTGCAGGCCAAGCTCCTGCGCGCGCTGCAGGAGCGCGAGATCGAGCGCCTCGGCGGGACCCGGCCGGTGTCGCTCGACGTGCGGATCCTCGCCGCGACCAACGTCAACCTCAAGGCGGCGGTGAGGGCGCACGCCTTCCGCGAGGACCTCTACTACCGCCTCAACGTGGTCCCGATCCACGTGCCGCCGCTCCGGGAGCGCCGCGAGGACATCGTGTTGCTCGTCGAGCACTTCGTGCGGAAGATCGCGCGCGAGTGCCGGCGCGAGGTCCGCGGCGTCTCGGCGGGGGCGCTCGAGGTCCTCACGCGGTACGACTGGCCGGGGAACGTGCGCGAGCTCGAGAACGTGATCCACCGCGCGATCGTGCTCGCGCGGGGCCCCGTCATCCAGCTCCAGGACGTCCCCCTCGACGTCGCGCTGCCCGAGACGGGGTCACGGCTCGCGGAGGACACGGGCCTGCCGCTCCGCGAGGCCTGCGAGCAGTTCGAGCGCCAGTACGTGCTGCGCGTGCTCGAGGGCGTGCAGTGGAACGTGAGCCGCGCCGGGCGGCTGCTCGGCGTGCACCGCAACACCGTCCTCGCGAAGCTGTCGGGCTGGGGGATCCAGCGTCCGGCGGGCCCCGAGGGGAGGAGCCTCTCGCTGTGAGGCGCCCGCCCGCCGCGCGGGCCGGCGCCGCGCTGCTCCTGGTCCTGCTCGCCGGCGGGCTCGGGCCCGCGGCCGCGCAGCCGACCGAGTCGGACGTGTTCGTCGCCGAGGGCGTCCTCGCGCTGGAGGACAAGAAGTACGACGAGGCCCTCGCGCACTTCCGGCGCGCGCTCGAGCGCGAGCCGGGCCACATCGAGGCGCTCTACTACTCGGGCGTCGCCCACATGGGGCGCGGCCGGCCCGACGCGGCGCTGCCGTTCCTCGAGAAGGCGCGCGCGCACTCGCCGGGCGAGGTCTCCGTCGCCTTCCAGCTCGGCCTCGCGTACTTCGCGCTCAAGCGCTACGACCGCGCCGCGCCGCTGCTCGAGGAGGTGTTCTCGGGCTCGCCCGAGCTGGACGGCCTCGGCTACTACGTCGGCTTCCTGCGCTACCGGCGCCAGGACTACCAGGGGGCCCTCCGCGCGTTCCGGACCGGCCGCACCACCGACCCGAACCTCGCCCAGCTCACCCGCCTGTACACGGGCCTGGCCCTCGCCG
>Ga0209342_10000538_pt1 | contig 43627 bp, 41 predicted proteins | sample RifCSP16_2_FD_184023 | JGI IMG/M metagenome (GOLD analysis project Ga0209342, IMG submission 184023) | Soil microbial communities from Rifle, Colorado - Rifle CSP2_sed 16_2 (SPAdes) (version 2) | ecosystem: Environmental > Terrestrial > Deep subsurface > Rock core/Sediment | place: Rifle...
GCACGCGGCGGCCGGTTCGCCTGCGCTCTTCCCGCTTCTTCTCCTTGCGGGGGATCGTGATCGTCTCCGCGTGCTCGGGGCCCTGGCCGTCGGGGAGCGGGCCGCGCGCGGCCTCGACCAGCTCGCCGATCGGCCTCGCCGGAGGGAGCGATCGCTCTTCGTTCTGGAGGTCCCGCCGCATCTCCGCGGCCGACTCGGGGCGGAGCTCGCGGTCGCGTTCGGTCGCCGAGAGCACCCAGCCGTCGAGGCCCTTGGAGATCCCGGGCGCGGCCTTCGAGGGCGGCGGCACCCGCTCCGAGAGGTGCTTGTAGGCGATAGCCATGGCCGTCTCGCCGGAGAACGGCAGGCGGCCGGTGAGGACCTCGTACGCGAGGACGCCCAGGGAGTACAGGTCGCTGCGCGGGTCGGCCGGCTCGCCGCGGATCTGCTCGGGCGCGAGGTACTGAGCGGTGCCGGTCACGGTTCCGACCTGCGTCGCCCGCGCGTCGGCGTACGCGCGCGCGAGCCCGAAGTCAGCGACGAGCGCCCTGCCCTCGTGATCCACGATCACGTTCTCCGGCTTCATGTCCCGGTGGACGATGCCCTGGCGGTGCGCGTGCTCGAGGGCCGAGAGGACCTGGAGGAGGACGTCGGCCGCCTGGGCGGGCTCTAGGCGCCCGTTGGCGTTCAGGATCTCGCGGAGCGAGGCTCCCCTGACGAACTGCATGATCATGAAGTAGATGCCCTCGACCGCGCCCCAGTCGTAGACGGCGACTATGTTCGGATGCGTGAGGCCGGCCGCGGCACGCGCCTCGCGGCGGAAGCGCTCGACGAAGCCGGGGTCACCTGCGAGGCTACGGTGGAGGACCTTGATCGCGACCTCGCGCGCGAGGACGGCATCGTGGGCGCGGTAGACCTCGCCCATGCCGCCCGATGCCACCCGCTCGACGACGTGGTACCTGCCGTCGAGGGTGGTCAGGGTCATACTGGGGTCCGGGGAGCGGGTCGTTCCCCTAGGGATCGTGCTGGACGTGGCGATGCCTCCCGTTCGGGCTCGGCAGGGGCCGGGGGCGCGTCCGGGCTCATGGTACTGGAGGAATAAGCGCAGGTGGCGGAAGATGAGCCTGAGGTCGACGAGGAGTTCCAGGACGCTTTCGCGCGGATAGAGGCCTCGCTGGACGCCGGAGACCTCCGCGTCGGTAGACTCGGATACTGGCGGCTGCTCCGGCAGGGCAAGGCGGAGTTCGCGCTGTCGCAGCATTGGGCCGAACAGGTGGGCCGGATCGACCGGAAGCTCTTCGAGCGGCGCGTGCGCATGCGGTTCCCCGTGTGGCTCGGGAACGCGGTTCTCGTGCTCGGGCTTGCGTTCGGGGGACTAGCTGTCGTCGTGGGACGCCGCGCCGGCGACGAGACCCTCTCCGGTATCGCGTTCCTGGTCGCCGCGGGAGCGTGGTCGGTCTCGGTGCACGACCTCGCGCACTGGCTCGTCGGGCGATGGGTCGGCATCAGGTTCATCGCGTACTTCTTCAAGAAGCAGTTCCCTCCGCGCCCGGGCATCAAGACCGACTTCGCCACGTACCTGCGAGCGGAGCCGGCGCTTCGAGCCTGGATGCACGCGTCCGGCGCGCTCGCGACGAAGGCCGCGCCGTTCGCGGTGCTGGGCTTCATCCCGGGGTCGAACGCACCCGCGTGGGCGTTCTGGCCGGTGCTGGGGCTGGGCCTCGTTCAGATCGCGACCGACGTCAGGTTCTCGACGAAGACGAGCGACTGGATGAAGGTCCGCCGCGAGCTGGCGGCGGCGCGGGGGCAGTTCGCGCGCGGCCGCTGAACTCCCTGCACCTATACTGGGTAGTGGCGGGGAGCTCGGGGCAACCGGGCTGAGAGGCGGGACGGCGGCGCCCGCGACCCGACGAACCTGACCCGGGTAATGCCGGCGGAGGGAGAGCGATGAGCGACGACGATCCCCTGATGATCGCTGGCCGGAGCTTCGGTTCGCGACTGATCGTGGGAACCGGCAAGTTCGGCTCGTCCGGGACTATGCGCGACGCGCTCGCCGCAAGTGGGACCGAGATCGTGACCGTCGCGCTGCGGCGCGTCGACCTCGAGGCGACCGGCGGCCCCGACATCCTCGAGTTCATAGATCCCGAACGGTACCTGTTGCTGCCCAACACCTCTGGCGCGATGACCGCGGACGAGGCCGTTCGGATCGCGAGGTTGGCGCGGTCCGCGGGGATGCCTGCGTGGGTCAAGCTCGAGGTGACCCCGGAGCCCCGTTACCTGCTGCCCGACCCGGTCGAGACGCTCGCGGCGGCCGAGGCTCTGGTCGCCGACGGCTTCACGGTCCTGCCGTACATGAACGCCGACCCGGTGCTCGCCAAGCGCCTGGAGGAGGCCGGGTGCGCGACCGTGATGCCGCTCGGATCGTGGATCGGCTCGAACCGGGGCGTTCGCACGCGAGAGGCGGTGCAGATCATCGTCGAGCAGTCCAACGTGCCGGTCGTCGTCGACGCTGGGCTGGGACGGCCCTCGCACGCTTCGGAGGCGATGGAGATGGGCGTGGATGCCGTGCTCGTGAACACCGCGATCGCTGTGGCGGAGGACCCCGTGGAGATGGCGCGGGCGTTCGGGCTGGGAGTCGAGGCCGGCCGGCGAGCATTCCTCGCAGGACGGCCACCGGAGCTAGACCGCGCGGAGGCCTCGAGCCCGCTCACCGGCTTCCTGGAGGAGGAGGCTCGATCGTGAGCGTCCGGTTCGGGCGCACGCGCTCTCCGGACGAGGACTCCGACGGCTTCCTCCCGCCGTACCCGGGCGTGACGTTCGCCGACGAGCTGCCGCGGCTACCGATGGGGCTGCTGCTGGAGGTGGCCGGCTCGCCATCAGCGCGGGTGGACAGAGCGCTCGTGGCGAGCCCGTTCGACCGAACGCTGGAGGACTTCGCGGCCCTTCTCTCGCCGGCGGCGGGGGAGCGATTGGAGGAGCTCGCGCGCGCCTCGCATCGGCTCACCGTCGCCCGGTTCGGCAGGACGATGCGGATGTACGCGCCGCTCTACCTCTCGAACGAGTGCTTGTCCACCTGCGCCTACTGCGGCTTCGCGCGCGAGTTGCCCATCGCCCGGAAGACCCTCTCGCCGGAGGAGACCCTAGGGGAGGCCCGGCACCTGCTCCGGCAGGGTTTCCGCTCGATCCTTCTACTCACAGGGGAGCACGAGCGACAGACCGGTGTGCCCTTCCTCGAGGAGCGCATCCGGCTCCTCGCGAGGGAGGTGCCCCAGCTCGCCGTCGAGGTCCAGGTCTGGAGCGAGGGCGAGTACCGGCGCCTGTACGAGGCCGGGTGCGAGGGCGTCGTCATCTATCAGGAGACCTATGACCTCGGCTCGTACGCGAAGGTCCATCTCGCCGGCCGCAAGCGCCGGTATCGGTGGCGGCTCCTAGGGCCCGAGCGCGCGGCACGGGCCGGCATGCGCCGGGTCGGGATCGGCGCGCTCTTCGGGCTGCACGAGAGCTGGCGCGAGGAGGCGATCGCGGTGGCCGCTCACGCCCGGTTCCTGATGAAGCGGTACTGGCGGTCCCAGGTGACGGTGTCGGTTCCGCGGATGCGGCCGAGCGCCGCGGGATACCGGCCGACCTCGTTGATCTCGGACCAGGAGCTCGCGCAGCTCGTCTGCGCGCTCCGGCTGTTCCTCCCGGACGCCGGCCTCGTGCTCTCCACGCGCGAGGTCCCCGAGCTCCGGGACGGCCTCATGCGGATCGGGATCACCCACGTATCGGCCGGCTCGCATACCGAGCCGGGTGGCTACGAGCACCCCGAGGAAGCGGCTGGGCAGTTCGAGATAGCCGACCTCCGCTCGCCGGGCGACGTGGCTGCCAGGCTGCGCGAGCTCGGCTACGACCCTGTCTGGGAGGACTGGGCGAGGGTGACGCCGCGCGTGGCGGCCTCACTAGCAGGCCCGGGATAGGCCCTCCGCTCGTTGTCCCCGTGGCCGCGGGTTCCATAGCATGTGTCCAACGCTGATGCGGCAGGCGCTCTCGCGGTTACTCGCGCTCCTCGTGCTCGTGCCGGTGCTCCTCGTGCCGGTCCTGTCGAGCACGTCCGGTGCGCACAGCCATTGCGCCAGGAGCGGTCCGCAGGGCGCCGGGTTCAAGGTGACCGTCTGCATCACCGCACCGTCCGAGGGGGCCGTTCTCAGCGGCACCGTTCCCGTCACGACGTCGGTCACCACCTCCGACGGCCGCGACGCGCGAGCGGTCGTCTACTCGCTCGACGACAGGTACCTGCTCACCGACTCGCAGCCGCCGTTCACGTTCCTGCTCCCGACGGAGCGCTGGGTGGACGATCCAGACCGCGCGCTGTCCGCGCAGGCGAAGGTGGATTGGAGCAGCGGCACGTTCACATCGGAAGCCGCAGTGGTCACCGTGGGCTTCGCTAACGGGGTCACGGAGCCGCCGCCGCGGGCGAAGACCTTCGTGCCCCGCACGGCCGACCCCGGACCCGGCGAGCCGCTCGTCGTTGCCTCGGTCGGTGATGGCGTCGACGGTCGGAGTTTCGCGGACGACGTCATCGGGCTGATCGACTCGTGGGACCCCGATCTGGTCCTCTACCTCGGCGACGTGTACGAGAGGGGCACCTACACGGAGTTCGTGAACTGGTCGGACGACTCGCGGTGGGGGCGCTTCGACGACATCACCAACCCCGCGCCGGGCAACCACGAGTACGAGACCCCCCGCGCCGACGGGTACTTCGACTACTGGGAGGGACCGCGGAAGTTCTACAGCTTCGACGCCGGCGGGTGGCACATCGTGACTGTGAACTCCAACGGCGAGGAGGTGCCGACGGAGCTCGGATCGCCCCAGTACGAGTGGCTGGCCAATGATCTTTGGCGGGACGACAGCGACTGCGCGCTCGCCTTCTACCACCACTCCCTGTTCACCCTCTCCCGGAGCGGCGCGAGCTGGATGTGGCCAATATGGGAGCTGCTCGCCGATGGCGGCGTCGATGTCTCTCTCTCCGCGCACGAGCACAACTACGTGCGCTGGAAGCCGCTGGATGAAGGCGGGGCCTACGATCCGCAGGGCGTGACGTCGTTCATCGTCGGAACCGGAGGTCACTACCGCTACCCGTTCACCCAGACCGACGACAGGGCCGCGAAAGGCATCGATTCGGGGTTCGGCGCGCTCCGCCTCGAGCTGTGGAGCGACCATGCCGTGTTCGAGTTCTTCGGTTCGGGCGGCGCCTTGCTCGACACCGGGACGATCTCGTGCACACCCGCGGTGGACGACAAGCCGCCGACGACCCCGCAGGTGACGGCGATCGTTACCGGAGCACATGAGGTCGACCTCTCGTGGCCGGCCTCCTCCGACAACGTGGACGTCGATGGTTACCGCGTCTATCGGGGCGGCGGGCTGGTCGCGACTCTGGGGCCCGGCGAGCTCGGGTACTCGGACGTCTGCCTCGCCGCCGAGACGGCCTACTCCTACGAGGTGGAGGCCTTCGATGCGGCCGGGAACTCCGCGCGCTCGTCGCCAACCCCCGTGATGACGCCCGCGGAGAGCGACGTGACGGCGCCGAGCATCCCGGGCGACGTCATGGCCGAGCCGGTGAATCCCTACCGCATCCGGATCCTATGGGCAGCGTCGGACGACGACACGGGCGTGTGCTCCTACGAGGTGACGAGGGACGGCGTGCTCGTGGGGACGACCACGACAACGTCGCTCTTCGACAGCGACCTCGCTCCCGACACGAGCTACTCGTACAAGGTCCGAGCCCTCGATGCCGCGGGAAACGTCTCGGATCCGGGCGTCGTGGTCGGGGAGACGCCTCCCCTTATCTTCGCGGACGACTTCGAGACGGGTGGTCTGTCCAGATGGACGAAGATCGACGAGCTATACGTCGACACCGATCTCGTTCACTCGGGGACCTTCGCGGCACGCGCGCGGGGTGTGAACGACACCGCCCACGCGATCCGTAGGCTCGGCGCGGAGGAGTCGGATCTTCATGGGAGCGCATGGTTCCGGCTGGTGTCCAAAGGCCCGGACGACGCCGTCAACCTCCTGCGCTTCCGGACCTCAACCGGGTCCGGGGTCGTGTCCGTCTACCTGAGCCCGACCGGCAAGCTCGCGGTGCGGAACGAGGTGGCTCGAACGAGGGTCGTGAGCCAGGTCGCGATCGCGCCGGGGAGCTGGCATGAGCTGCAGCTGCACGTGGTCGTGAACGACTCGGAAGGCGAGATCGAGGTCTGGCTGGACGGCTCTGGGATCTCGGCCCTCTCCGGAGCGGCCCCGCTGGGCACTGTGCCGGTATCCCGGCTGCAGATCGGCGAGCACGTCGACGGACGCACGTTCGATGTGGCCTTCGATGATGTCGCCGCGGACACGACCTACATCCGCTGACCGCTCCTACACTGGAAGCCGCATGGACGTGGTCGCGAACGGGAAGCCGCGCGCGGTGGAGGACGGGACGACCGTGGAGGGACTGATCCGGGCGGTCGGGCTCGACCCCCGCTTCGTGATCGTCGAACGCAACGGAGAGCCGTTGGAGCGCAAGATGTACGGGGAAATCCGTCTCGAGCAGGGCGACAGGCTCGAGCTCGTCCGCGCCGTCGCCGGGGGTGCGGACCCCGACCGCGTCGCACGCCTGGCGCGGAGCCGCCTCTACGTCGTGACCGACGCCCGACGGCGACGAGGCGATCTGAAGGAGTTCCTCGAGGCGATCCTCGACGTCGGATGTGATGTCTTGCAGCTCCGCGAGAAGGACGCGGAGGCGGGAGATCTCCTGCGCTGGGGCGAGATCTTCAGGGAGGCGACGGCGCGCCACGGGGCGCTGTTCGTCCAGAACGACCGCCCCGACGTCGCCCTCGCCCTGGAGGCCGACGGCGTGCACCTGGGTCAGAACGATCTCCCGCCGGCCGTCGCCCGCGGGATCCTCGGCCCCGACGCGCTGATAGGGCTGTCGTGTCACTCGGCCGAGGACCACGACCGGGCACCGGTCGAGGCGGACTACCTCACCGCCGGGCCGGTCTGGGCTACTCCGACCAAGCCGGGCCGCCCGGGGACCGGCCTCGAGCTCGTCCGGCGGGCGGCGGAAACGGTCGAGCGCCCTTGGTTCGCGATCGGGGGGATCGATCCTTCGAACCTTGCGGAGGTGGTGGAGGCCGGCGCGACGCGTGTGGTCGTCGTCCGCGCAGTTACCGAGGCCTCGGACCCTGCGGGGGCCGTCCGCGCGCTGCTGGCCGGGCTCCCCTGAGGCGGAGGAACGCTGCCGTGCGGATAGCCTCCGAGATCGACGACCTCCCGGCGCGGCGGGTCCGAGAGATGCTCGAGGGCCTCCCCCCGGCGAACGGATACCGCGTCGTCGTGAAGCCGCTCCGGTACCGGGAACGGGCGCACCTTGCCGCGTGGACGGACTTCGATGCCCGGGAGATCGTGCTCCAGCTCCCACGGCCCTTCTTCCCCTTCGGAGAGGTGGTCGCCCACGCGGCACGCCGCCGCCCGGGGAAGGGGATCCGGTTCATCTGGATGACCGAGGGCGTCACTTTCCGGACCCAGCGGCAGGTCCTTCGGTTCCTGTACCTGCACGAGTGGATGCACTGGCACCTGAAGGAACGTCTGGGCAGGAAGGCGGCAGCCGAGACCGCCTGCGATCGCTTCGCGCTCCGTAACTATCGCCGGAGGCGGGTGGCCGAGACCGACGCGGACGACGCCCTCCGCCGCTGAACCCCTTCCCAACACGCGCGCCGTAGGAGTACCGTGTCCGGGTCGACCGGTAAGGAGGGGGAAGAATGGACTTCATCAGCGAGATCGGGTTCGACGCCCCGAAGGGCAAATCCCGGGAGATGCAGGAGTGGCTTCGCGCGAACGAGCCGAAGCTCCGCGCGGAAGCCCCGAAGGGCTGGGAGTACATCGGCACCTACGCGGCGGTGATATCGACCCAGAGGGAGGCCGGCGAGTTCCGCCAGCTCTGGCGTCACACCAGCTACGCGGACATGGACACGTGGGCCGCGACGATGCGGGAGCCGACAGCGTTCGGCCAGCTGTTCGACGAGTTCTCGACCAAGTTCATCGACGACGCTCGCGAAGCTCGCTGGAGCCAGACGATCATGAAAGCTGTCACGGACGCGTCGATATGGGGCGAGTCCTAGCGGCTACCGCAGCCACGTCTTGATGACTGCCTTGGCGAAGTTCCAGCCGTAGCGAAGCGACCTGGGCTTCTTGGACTCGCCGCCGCGGCGGGTCAGGAACGTGACGGGCACCTCCTTGATCCTCGCGCGCTGCCGTAGGGCCTCGATGGTGACCTCGCTCGTCCAGAACTGATCCTGCTCTAGGATCAGCTTGCGGAGCGTCTCGGCCCGCGTCGCTCGGTATCCGCTCGAGATGTCGGTCACCCGCTGGCCTGTGAGGATCGTCACGGCCCAGGAGAAGAAGTGCACACCGATGTTGCGGATCAGCGGCCCGCCCTCGTAGGCGCCCAGCATCCGCGAGCCGTTCACGTGGTCGGCCTCGCCCGCGACGATCGGCTTGACGAGCGTCGGTAGCTCCTCGGGAACGTGCTGGCCGTCGGCGTCGATCGACACCACTATGTCGGCGCCCAGGCGGAGGGCGATCTCGTAGCCGACCCTTAGCGCGAGCCCTCCGCCCCGCCGGATCGGCAGCCTGGCGGCGAGCGCGCCGGCCTCGCGCGCGATCTCCGCCGTTGCGTCCTCGGAGCAGTCGTCGACCACGATCGAGACGACGTGGTAACCCTCGACCTCCACGGGCAACGCTCGGATCACCTCGCCGACGTTCTCGGCCTCGTTGTAGGCGGGGGAGACAACGACGATCCGTTTGCCCTCCGGAAGCCCGCCCGCCGCGTCCCAGTCGAATCGCTCGACGCCGAGGGACTCAACCAGCTGCCGGATGCCGCGCTCGTTGACGTCGGTGTAGGACTCGAGGCGGATCACCAGCACGAAGAGCACGACAACAGCGAACAGCAGCACGGCGGTGAGTCGCTGGCCGCTTCCCGGCCGGAAGTTGAAAACGTCGAAGATAGGGTCGAACAGCGATGGCGCGATCGCTAGCATCACGACCGCGGTCGCGATCAGCCACGAGATGATCAGGTTAAGTCGGCTGATCGAGCGCTGCCGGTACCGGATCGTCGCGCCGATCGCGAGAGCCAGAACGAACAGCGCGCCGAAGGTGCGGAGCGCGGTCATGCGCTACGGCTGGGGCTCGCGCACAGGCGCGCGCCAGCGGGTCTCCGGCAGGATGTGCCGGTCGATCACGCGGTCCCCGTAGCGGGCAATCGTGTCGAACATCGACTCCACGAGCGTCTCGGAGAGCAGATGCGGCTCCAGGCCGAGCTCCAGGAGCTTGGTGTGCCTCGCGTTGTAGTAGTGCTCCTCCATCTCGACGCGGGGGTTATCCAGGTGCTCGACCCTCACTTCGATGCCGTGATGCGCGCCCGCTTCCTGGACGATGTTCGCGAGGTCGACCACCGAGAATTGCTCGGTGAACTGGTTGAAGACGCGGAACTCCCCGCGCGCCGGAGGGTTCGAGAGCGCCAGGTCGACGCACTGGATCGTGTCCACGAGGTTCAGGTAGCCGCGGGTCTGGCCGCCCTTGCCGTAGACCGTGAGCGGTATGCCCATCACGGCCTGGAGGCAGAAGCGGTTGAGGGCCGTCCCGAAGACCTCGTCGTAGTCGAAGCGCGTCGCGAGGCGCGCGTCGAGCCGCGTCTCCTCGGTCTCGATGCCGTAGACCACGCCCTGGTTGAGGTCGGTCGCGCGGAGGCCCCAGATGCGGCAGGTGAAGTGGATGTTGTGGGAGTCGTGCACCTTCGAGAGGTGGTAGAAGCTCCCGGGCATCTTGGGGAAGGGAAGCGTGTCCGCCCGACCGTTGTGGCGTATCTCGATGTACCCCTCCTCGATGTCTATGTTGGGCGTGCCGTACTCACCCATGGTCCCGAGCTTGACCAGGTGCGACTCTGGCGCTAGCTCCGCCATCGCCCAGAGCACGTTCATCGTCCCGATGACGTTGTTGGTCTGGGTGAAGGCCGCGTGCTCTCGATCCTTCATCGAGTAGGGGGCGGACGGCATCTCGCCGTAGTGGACGATCGCCTCGGGCTGGAACTCACCGAAGACCTGCTCGACGACCGGCCAGTCCACGAGGTCGCCCTCGGTGGAGGTCATGTCCAGGCCGGTGATCTCCTTCCAGGCCGCGACCCGCTCCCGTAGGCCCGGCAGGATCGGGGTGAGCGAGTCGGTGCCGTTCTCCTTGTGAGCCCTCCGGCGGAGGTAGTTGTCGACGAGGTGGACCTCGTGCCCGCGACGGGAGAAGTGCATCGCCGTAGGCCACCCCAGGTAGCCGTCGCCGCCGAGGATCAGAATGCGCATGCCGGTCCTTTCGGGTTCCGTTCGGGAGGCGCGGCTATTCTACCGGCCGTGCGACCTGCGGATTCGCGCTCACGCGAGGGCGGCGAGCTCGTCGAGCACCCGGTCCACCTCGTCCAAGGTGTTGTAGTGGCAGAAGCCGATCCGCACCGCTCCGCCCGAGTCGAGTAGCCCCAGGCGCTCCATGACCGCTATCGCGTAGTAGTGGCCGTCCCAGACGAACACGCCGCGCTCCGCGAGCGCCTTCGCGGTCTCGAGCGGGTGCCGGTCGCCGAGCCGGACGGCGAACGTCGGGGTTCTGTCCTCGACCCCGTCGCCGATGCCCCAGAGGCGGACGTCGGGCAGCGAGGCTAGCCCTTCCAGGAAGCGCCGGGCGAGCGCCGCCTCCTGCTCGCACACTGCTTCCATGCCCTCCACGACGCGGGCCCGTCTGTCACCGCTCGAGCGTCCGAGCCCGGCCAGGTAGTCGACCGCCGCCGTCATTCCGGCGAGACCCTCGTGGTTCAGGGTGCCCGTCTCCCAGCGGTAGGGGATCTCCTCGGAGGCGGCGCGGGTCTTGTACGGCGTCAGCTCCTCCAGGAGCTCGCGCCTGCCGAAGAGGGCGCCGACGTGCGGCCCGAAGAACTTGTATGCGGAGCAGACGGCCACGTCCACGCCGAGGTCGTGCACGTCCAGTGCGCGATGCTGGGCCAGGTGAACGGCGTCGGCGACCGCGATGGCACCGGCTCCGTGGGCTCGCCGCACGATCTCGGCGGCCGGGGTGATCGTGCCGACGGCGTTGGAGGCGAGCGTAAAGGCCACGACCTTCGTCCGCTCGGAGATCGCTGCGTCCAGCGAGTCCAGGTTGAGCGTTACGTCCTCGTCGCGGACGTCGACCCAGCGGACGCGAGCTCCGGCGTCCTCAGCGACCAGGAGCCAGGGTGCCACGTTGGCATCGTGATCCAGCCGGGTGACCACGATCTCGTCCTCCCGTCCGAGCCCTCGCGCGATCGAGCGAGAGACGTGCAGGAGGAGCGTGGTGGCGTTCTGGCCGATCACGACCTCGCTGGGGTCGCAGCCGAGCACGTCGGCGGCGGCGCGATGGGCCTCGGCGATCACGTCGTCGGTCTCGCGGCTCGTGACGAACGCGCCGTGCACGTTCGCGTTGGAGTTCCGGAGGTAGGAGGCCATAGCTTCTATCACAGTGTCGGGAACCTGCGTTCCTCCCGGCGCGTCGGCGAACACGCAGGGGCGGCCGTCCTGCTCACGCGCGAGCGCGGTGAAACGGTCGCGGACGAAAGACAGATCGGGCGCGGTCACGGCTATACCCTCCCGCACGGCGGTCGCAGACGGCAACCCGGACCTATTGGCACGAGCGCAGGGGCGACATGAAGAGGTTCCGGGCCCCGTCGCGGAGCGACGGGGGAGATTCGCATCGAACGAGCTCGACCGCACCCAGGCCTGCCGCGTTCCGGATGCGCTCGACCTCCGCTCGGATTGCCCGCCAGCGGCTGTCGGAGAAGGCCTCCAGCGGGGCAACCTTAGCGATACCGGCGTCCGCATCCGAGGTGCCAGACACCGGCCGCGCGCCCGTCCACGACGATCACCGAGGTGGCGTTGCCGCCCCTGTCGTAGACGAAGGGCAGCCGATCGTCGTCGACGATCCGCGAGCGATCGGCGTGGGTCAGCAGGGCCGTGTCGAAGATCGGCAGCAACCGCACGACAAGCGGCGCGGGCGGTCGGCGCCGCTCACCTGCGAACAGATGCCCGTCGGTTCCCTCCTCGATCTCGCCCGACCGGATCGCATGGCTCGCCTGCGCGGCCGACAGACCTGACCACCACCGGAAGTCCTGGACCGTCGCGGGCCCATGGGCGGTGAAGTAGAGCCTGGCGAGCTCGGCGCAGGCGGGGTCGGGCTCGAGCTGCCAGGGGTCCACGCTCGGAAGCCAGTGGCGCCACAGCGCGTAGCGGAACCGGGTGCTCCGCCAACCGCCGTCCACGGTCGTCGGCACGACCCTTGCCTGGGTCGCCAGGAGTCCGACGACGAACTTGAGAGCCCTGGCGACGCGCGGGTCCCTCGGCGCCAGCTCCTCTCTGATCTCCGACGCGGTCCGATGGCGACCGTCGGCCAGCAGCTCCTCGGATCCGGTCTGGCAAACGTCCGGGCTCTCGACCGAGCTCGGCGCCGACGATGCTCCGGAAGGCCTTCTCGTTCTTCTGCCTAGTCGCCGCGAAGAGCACGGGAACGAGCTCGCCGGGTACGAGGTAGGAAGACCCGCGGAGCGTGCGCATGCGCACGACCCGACGTTCCTCATAGAGCAGGCGGTCCAGGTCTGCGAATAGGAACGGCTCGATGCGAGCGGCGAGCGACAGGTAGCAGGTCGGGGCCGTGGCGTAGATCCCGACGAGATCGACCATGACCTTGAGCGGGTCGGGCTCGTCGCGCCCGAGGTGCTGGCCGGCCCAGTGGTGTCTGGTGAGATCCGAGGTGCCTGGCCGGTCGTCCGCCACGGCCGAAGCCTAGGAGACGAGGCACCCCCGCGTGTACCGTCGCCGTCATGGCTTCCCGCGCGAGACCGACGAGGGGCAGATCGCCGGACGAGCGGCCGATGTGGGTGTGCCCGCGATGCGGGGCGCGCTTCGTGGGGCGCAACATGTGGCACTCCTGCGGCCCCTGGACCGTAGAGGGCTTCCTCGAGGGGAAGGGCCCGCGAGCGCGCGAGCTCCTTCGACGCGTTCGTGAGGCTCACGCGCAGGTGTGGGCCCTTCGACTTCGCGCCGATGAAAACGGGCGTTGGATTCATGGTGAGGGTGCGGTTCGCGGGGGTTCGGCGAGTCTCCGAACGGGGGATGACGTGTGGATTCTGGCTGAAGCGGCGGATCCACAGCCCGCGCTCACGAAGGTGGAGCACATCCCGAAGGAGAACTGGGTCTACACGCTCCGGATCACCTCGCCAGAGGAGCTGGACGACGAGGTACTCGTCTGGCTGCGGGAGGCGTACGACGTGGGCCTCCAACGTCATCTGGGATGACGCTAGGGTGCTTCCGCGACGAGGCGGTACCAGGGCCTCGGGCCGACGTCGAGCTTCCAGCGGCGGAAGCCGGAGCTAGCGAACGTCTCCTGCAGCTCTCGGAGGGTGTACGTCCCGAAGCCGTGCAACAGATGCCAGGGGTCGAGGACGTCGGCCAGCACGAGCAGGCCCCCGGAGCGAAGGACGCGCCGGGCCTCGGCCGTTGCCTCCTGCCACACGCCGACGTGGTGCCAGACGAGCATCGCGATCACGACGTCGAAGGAGGCGTCGGGGTGGGACAGCGAGGTGGCGTCGGCCTGCTCGACGGTGATGCGGTCTTCGAACCGGGCGAGCCGCGCGCGTGCGTGCCCCACCATCTCCGGGTCATAGTCCGTGACCGTGAGCCGCCAAGATGGGAAGCGCTCCGCGAGCTCCTCCGCCTCGGCCCCGCTCCCGGCTCCGAGCTCGAGCACGTCGGCGTGGGGAGGCGGCGCCGCGTACGACACCGTCCAGGGAACGACGACACGGCGCGAGAACCACGCCCATGGGCGCGTCCGCAGGACCCACTTCTCGAACGGCTCCATCTCCATCGCGTTCGCTCCGGCTAGGTAGGGACGAGCTCCTCCTTCTCGCCGATCCTCGCCGCGCGCGTGACGATCGCCGCGAGCGACCCGGCGACGACGATGCCCCCCGCGATCGTGAGCGGCGTGAGCGGCTCGCCCAGGACGAGGAACGCGGCGATCGCGGGGGCGACGGGGTGGCCGAGCATCAAGAGCGACGACACCGAGACATCCACGTGCGCGTGCGCCCAAGCGAGCATCACGTGCCCTCCGGTGGCCCCGACCACGAACAGCACGAGCCCCAGGAGGTCAGCCGCGCGCAGGCCGACGAGCGGCTGGCCCGAGCTCAACGCGATCGGCGTGAGGACGAGTCCCGCGGTGATCGTGACGACGGTCATGTACTCGAGCGCGGGCACGGTCTCACGGGCGTGCTTCGATGCCAGGAAGTACGCCGTCCACATGACCAGTGAGCCGAGGGCCAGCAGATCCCCGTAGAGGCTCCAGGCCGGTGTCCCGGCCGACCCGAGTGTCACCAGGACGACCCCGCCGAGGGACACGGCCGTCCAGAGAACCTCCCTTGCCGTGACCCGCTCGCCGAACAGCGGGCCCGCGACGAGGAGGACGAGCGCCGGCTGGAGGGCGCCGATCACTGCCGTGTCGGCGATCGCGGTGTGCTTCACGGCCGAGAAGAAGAAGACGATCTCGACGCCGAGGAGCGCGCCGCCCGGAGCGGACGACCGGACGATCGGCCAGGTCAGCTTGCGTCGCAGGAGCGCCACGACGCCGAGGAGCATCGCCGAGCCGAACCAGAGTCGGTTCACGGCGAAGGTGAGCGCCGGGAGCTGCGAGGTCTTGATGAGGGTGTTCGTGAAGCTCCAGATGCAGACGGCCGCCAGGACGGCGGCGGCTCCCATGCGCGCGCTCCCGGTCCGGCTCACGCGCCCCATTGTGGCAGGCGCGTCCTTCGTCGCCGACCGGAAGCGCGCGCATGGGCGTCGGGGATGATGGGGTCATGGACAGTCTCCGAGGTCAACTGCTCCTGGCCGGCCCAAGCCTTGTCGACCCGAACTTCCGGAGGAGCGTGGTGCTCATCGGCGAGCACAACGACGACGGCGCCCTCGGGGTCGTGCTCAACCGGCCGACCGAGCTCGCGGTCGAGGAGGTCGTGCCGCCGCTGGCGCGCCTGGCCGGCGACGGCGCGCGGGTCTTCCTGGGCGGCCCGGTCCGGCCGAGCGACGCGGTCGTCCTCGCGGAGTTCGATGAGGATGGACGGACCGACCTCCCGGTGCTCGGCGGGATCGGCTTCCTGATGGGCGAGATCGATCCTTCGGCGGGCGAGAGGATCCGCCGGGCCCGGGTGTTCGCCGGCTACGCGGGTTGGGGCCCGGGTCAGCTGGAGGGGGAGCTCGAAGGGGCGTCGTGGATCGTCGAGCCGGCGCTCCCCTCGGACGTGTTCACCTCGGAACCGGAGGACCTCTGGAGCGCCGTTCTCCGGCGCAAGGGCGGCGAGTACCTGCTGATCGCCACCATGCCGCTCGACCCATCGCTCAACTGAGGGACCTGAGCACCTCGTCGACGCGGGCGAGGCCCTTCAGCGTGTGCTCGATGTCGTAGCCGAAGCCCAGTCGGATCCCTCTTCCGAGCCCGAACATGTCACCGGGCACGAGAAGCACGCTCTGCTCCTCGCGGATGCGTTCGGTCAGTTCGGTGGAATCGATCGGCAGATCGTACTCGACGTAAGTGATCGCGCCGGCCGTCGGGCGAACGTACCGGAAGACGTCGCCGTGCGAGCGGATCCACTCCTGGAGCCGGGGAAGGTGGTCCCGGATGATACGGCGGGTGCGAGCGAGGATCCACTCTCGCCTGCCCGGCTCCATCGCGACGCCGCAGAGGATGTCCGAGATCATCCCCGGCGTGAGCGTCGTGTAGTCGTGGCGGACCCAGATGTCCTCGATCAGGTTCTCTGGGGCCACCGCCCAGCCGATTCGGAGTCCCGGCATCCCGAACGCCTTCGAAAGCCCGCTCGTGACGACGACCTTCTCGTAGCGGCCCCAGAACGTGGGGGACGTCTCGTCGGAGTCGACCTCCGCGCCCCGGTAGATCTCGTCACAGACTAGCCAGGCCCCGACGCGGCCGGCCGCCTCGACGACCGCGGACACCTCCTCCTCGGTGAGGACGTGCCCGGTCGGGTTGTTAGGGGTGCACACCATCACCGCCTTGGTCTTCGGCGTGACGGCGCGTTCCAGCTGGTCCAGGTCGAGGACCCACCGTCCTTCGGCCATCTTCAGTCCGAACGTGTCGGTGGCCTCGCCGTAGTGGCGGCCCAGCCCCCAGCCCTGGAGGTAGTTCGGCAGCATGAAGGCCAGCCGGTCGCCGGGCTCCATCAGCGTCCAGAGGGTGAGGTGGTTCGCCTCCGAGCCGCCGTTCGTCACGGTGACGTTGGCCGACGTTGCGCCGGGGTACCAGCCGGCGATCCGCTCACGAGTTTCTGGGGAGCCCTCGGAGAGCGGGTAGCCGAGCTTCGTTCTTAGGAACTCGGTCGGGTCGACGTCGCCGCCCAGCAGATCCTCGATCGAAAGCGGCTTCACGCCCGACTCCGACAGGTCGTACTCGACCTGCCACCAGTAGAGGGATTGCATCCTCTCCATCCGGAACAGGTCGATATCGGCCATCGGCTCCTCCCGGGTCCGTCGTTCGGACGCTAGCAGGACTCGTCGCCGAATGGGAACAACACGGTTTGACCGCAGGTCGGCCGGCGGACGAGACTTCGCGGGCGGAGGGAGCTGTGAAGGTTTCCCAGAGCCACAGGAAGCAGCTGCTTGCAGGCGTGCCGCTCTTCTCGGGGGCGTCCAAGGCGCACCTCGGAACGATCGCGGCGGCGACCGAGGTCAGGTCCTTCGAAGAGGGGGAGCGGATCGTTCGAGAGGGAACTCCCGGCCGCGTGTTCCACGTGATCCTGGACGGGCGCGTGAGCGTCATGCGGGGCGGCCGGACCCTGGGACGGCTCCTTCCCGGGGAGTTCTTCGGCGAGATGGCTGTCCTCCTAGGAGGGCCCCGAACGGCCACGGTCGTCGGCGAGACGTCGGGTCACCTGCTCACGCTGGACGGTCGCGAGCTCGACCGAGTGGTGCACCAGGAGCCGACCGTCGCGGTCCGCATACTTCAGGAGCTCGCGCGGCGACTCGACGCGTCGGAGACTGGCATCGAGCGCTGAGCGGCCGCCCGTACCTCGCGCCTTCCCGCGAGCGCGGTCAGCGCAGGCGGCGGAGCTCCCGGTAGCGGAAGCAGTCGACCGTGTGGTCGTTCACGAGTCCGACCGCTTGCATGAAGGCGTAGCAGACCGTCGGGCCGACGAACCGGAAACCGTGCCGCTTCAGGTCCCTGCTCATCTCTCGTGACTCCGCCGTCTCCGGGGGGATCTCGCGGACCGACCGCCATCGCCGGGAGGAGGGCCGGCCGCCGACGAAGGACCACAGGTAGGCGTCGAGCGAGCCGCGCTCGCGCCGCACCGCGAGCGTCGCCTTGGCGTTAGCCACCGCCGCCTCGACCTTCAGTCGGTTGCGGACGATGCCGGGATCCAGCAGGAGCCGCTCTACCTTGCGGCGGTCGAATCGGGCCACCTTCTCGGGGTCGAATCCGGCGAACGCGCGCCGGTAGCCCTCGCGCTTCGAAAGGATGGTCGACCACGACAGCCCCGCCTGCGCTCCCTCCAGGATGAGCATCTCGAACAAGTGGCGGTCGTCGTGAGACGGGGTGCCCCACTCCTCGTCGTGATAGGCGAGGTAGAGCGGGTCCGCCTCCACGCCCCAGTCGCAACGACGAACCATCGCCTCAGGCGATCTCGTCCAGCCAGGCCCCGAACCCGTCGACGTAGCGGTCGACGTCCTCTTCCGTCGCCGGGACCGATACGGTCGGTCCCGCGCCGGGGATCGCCTCCCACACGCCACGGTTGGCGAGGAACACGCGGAGGCACCTGACGAGGAGAGGGTCCTGGACCTCGGTGGCCTCGACCGCGTTCCGGGGCATGCGAGGGCCGAACGTGGTTCCCGATCGCGCGAACAGCCTGTGGATCGTCCAGGGCAGACCCGCACGGCCCGCGGCGGCCTCCAGCCCGTCAGCCAGTCGGGCGCCGAGCTTGGCGGTCCGCTCGTAGGCGCTCCCCGTGAGCACCTCGCCGAGGGCGGCGCGCGCCGCCGCCATCGAGAGGGCGTTTCCGAAGAGCGTTCCTCCCGTCGCGACCTCGCCGTGCATGCCCACGGATCCCTCGAGGACCGAGGCGATCTCTTCGGCCATCCCGTAGGCGCCGAGAGGAACGCCCCCGCCCACCGACTTCCCGAGCGTCACGATGTCCGGCTCGAGCCCCCACTCGCGAACTAGGCCTCCCGGGCCCGTCACCAGGGTGTGGGTCTCGTCGTGGGCGAGGAGCGTTCCGGCTCGTCGTGTGAGCTCGCGGAGCCCGCTGTGGAAGCCATCCTCCGGCACGAGCAGCCCGACGTTGTTGGTCGAGACGGGTTCCAGGAGGGCGAGGGCCACGTCGCGCATCGCGAGCGCCTCCTCCACGGCGGGCAGGTCGTTCCACTGCACGATCCGCACCTTCCCCGCCGCGTCGGCGGGGACGCCTCGCAGCTCGGGCTCCAACCGCCCGTCGCGGAGCTCGACGAGGCCCTCGTCGAAGTGACCGTGGTACTTCCCGTCGAACATGAGCACCTTGTCGCGACCGGTCGCCGCCCGGGCCGCGCGTATCGCCTCCACGTTCGCCTGCGATGCCGAGAGCGTGAACTGCCACTTCGGTAGCATCCAGCGTCGCGCGAGCTCCTCGGCCACCCACACCGCGTCCTCCGTTGGAAGCAGGAACTGGTGCCCGGCCGAGATGCGCGCGGCGACCGCCTCGACGACTGGCTCGGGCGCATGGCCGCAGAACGTGGCCATGTCGGCGATGTTGAAGTCGGAGTACTCGTGGCCGTCGACGTCGCGGAACCGCGCGCCCCTGCCCTCGGCCGCGAAGATCGGCACGTGCGAATAGCTCGTCGCATGCCAGCCCATCGGGACGCCCCTCGGCATGGACGCGCGGGCTCGGTTCAACAGAGCGACGGACCTAGGGCGCTCAGATGCGAACCGCGCCTCCTCGCGCCCGGTGAGCGTTCGAACGCGTTCGCGATCGGGGCCTTGCGTCACGGGCGCATCCTCCCAGCCGCGCGGCGAGCCGTCATGCCCGCTAGTCTTCCGCGCGTGGAGCGGTCCGTGCTCGTCCTTCAAGAGCAAGAGATACGCCAGGTACTCGACATGGCGTCGTGCATCGATGCGATCGAGCCCGCGTTCGCTTCGTACTCATCTGGGCTCGCGGAGCTCCCGGGGGTCATCCACCTGAACGTGCCCGAGCACCGCGGAGAGATCCACGTGAAGGCCGGGCATCTGCGTGACCAGCCCTTCTACGCCGCGAAGCTCTCGTCGGGCTTCTACGAGAGCGTGCCTGCGTACGACGGGTTGGTGGTCGCGTTCGACGCTCGCGACGGCTCTCCGGCCGCGTTCCTCATCGACCACGGGTTCATCACCGACATCAGGACCGGCGCTGCGGGCGGCGTCGCCGCGCGGCACCTGGCGCCGTCGGAGGTGTCGACGGTTGCTGTGATCGGTTCCGGCGTGCAGGCCCGCTACCAGCTTGATGCGCTGGCACAGGTTAGGGGGTTCGAGGAGGTTCGGGTTTGGGGGAGGAGCCCCGAGCGGGCGGCCGCTTGCGTCGACGAACTCTCGACCCGCGAGCGGCTTCCGGAGGGCTGCGCGTACCTGGTCGCGAGCAGCGTGGAGCAGGCGGTCGAGGGCGCCGACGTGGTCGTCACCTGCACGGCGAGCACAGAACCCCTAGTCCGCGCGGAGTGGCTGAAGCCCGGCTCTCACGTCACCGCGCTCGGCTCGGACGGCCCGGACAAGCGCGAGCTGGACGTCGCGATCCTCGCGCTCGCCGACCGGCTCGTCTGCGACAGCGTGGCGCAGTGCGCGGCGATCGGGGAGCTTCACCACGCCATCGATGCGGGCGTGGTGGGGGAGGCCGATGCTGTCGAGCTCGGGCAGGTCATCGGCGGAGAGGAGCCCGGCCGCTCCGGCCCCGACCAGCTCACGGTGTGCGATCTGACCGGCGTCGGGGTCCAGGACGTCGCAGCGGCCCTCCTCGTCATGTCCCGTGCCGCCGAGCGCGGGCTCGGGCAGCGCATCGCCGTCTAGCTGCGGTGAAGCGCGTCGCTCCGGGCGGCAGTAGGCTGTGCGCCGGGGAAGGAGGTCGCCATGAGCAAGCTCGAGAAGATCGCGGCCTGTGTAGGCATCGCGCTCGTCGGCGCAGCGATCCTCCAGGAGCTGCGGAGGCCGCGCGAGGAGCGAGAGTGGCACGGCCGCGTCGCCGGCGTCGTGCCCTACGAGTTCCGTCGACCGACGCTCTCCCGGATCCGCGAGCGCGTGTGGAGCCCGGAGGAGGAGCGGCTCTTCAACGACACGGTCTTCGGAGTCGGCTGGACGCCCAACCTGGGCCGGGTCGCGCGGTTGGTCCGGGATCGGCGAGCCGCGTCGAACGGCGCCCGCGCGATCGCGTAGCACCGGCGCTCAGGATGAAGGCGGCCGCAGCACGGTTCGTCCGCCAGGCCGTGCGGCCGCTGATCCTTGAGTGGGACCGGCGCGCCCGGTACCCGCGCGATGAGGTGCGGGCGTCGGGCCTGACCGGCCTTTTCTCGCCCGCCGACGCCGGAGGTCTCGATCTCTCCTATCCGGAGGGCATGGAGGTGTTCGAGGAGCTCGGGCGCGGCGACGCCGCGCTCGCGTTCTCGATCTCGATGCACAACGCCGTCGCCGCCGCCGTGACCCGGGGCGCCGACGCGCGGCTCGGCGCCGCGTGGGGCAAGCGGCTCGCCGGGGGCAAGGCCCTGGGCGGCTTTTCCCTCACCGAGCCGCATACGGGGTCCGACGCGTCGGCCATCACGACGCGCGCGACCAAGACCGCCGAGGGCTGGCTCGTGACGGGCCGCAAGGCGTGGGTCTCGCTCGCGGGCGAGGCCGACCTGTTCCTGGTGGTCTGCAAGACGAGCGACGAGCCGGGCCACCGGGACATCGCGATGCTTGCGGTCGAACGCGACCAGCCGGGCGTGACGTTCCCCGTGATGTACAGGAAGGCCGCGGCACACTTCCTGCCGATAGGGGAGATGGAGCTCGACGGCGCGCTTGGGACGCTTCTAGCGCCACCGGGGGAGGGGATGCGCGCGGCGCTCGGGGCGATCGACGTGGCGCGCTGCGACGTCGCGGCGATCGCGAACGGCCTGCACGCTGAGGCGCTCGACGTCGCGCTTCGCTACGCGCGCGACCGCGCGGCGTTCGGGCAGCGAGTGCTCGACTTCCAGGGGATCCAGTGGGGGCTCGCCGACGCGGCTACCGATCTCGAGGCCGGGCGGCTGCTCACGCGTCGGGCGGCAGAGCGACTCGGGACGGCGGAGGGCTCGGTCGCCGTCGCGCACGCTAAACGGTTCTGCCCCGATGCAGCCCTTCGAGCCGCGATCCTCGCGAGCGAGGTGTTCGGTGCCTACGGCTGGCTCGAGTACCATCCGCTCGCGCGGTTCGTCGACTACGCGAAGATGCTCCAGGTCGTGGACGGGACCGCCGAGGTCCAGCGGATCGTGATCGCCCGCGACCTCGTCCGCCGCGCCGAGGAGCTCTGAACGTCGGCTTCAGACGACGTCCCAGCCCTCCGGGAGCACCGGCCTCTCCCACGCGGGATCGGGGCTCCAGCCTATCCAGCGGTCGTCGAAGGGTTCCTCACGCGCCTCGATGCGTGCGATCGCCCGCTCGCCCTCGGCTCTCACTTCGGCGGCTTCGGCGGGGGAGAGGAGTCCGAGCGCGAGCACCTCGTCGAGCTCGTCCTCGTCCTTCCACGACCACGAGCCGTCCGGTTCCACGAGCAGGTCCAGGAAGTGGTCGGTGAAGTCGAAGCCGACGCGAGTGGGGACGAGCGGTGTCTGCAGGTTGACGTACCACCCGAGGAACCCTCCGTCCTCGCTCCACCGGAGGAGCGCAGCGTGAGCGACGCCCGGCCAGGCGAACGAGAGCCAGTGGGTGGCGCCCCGGCGACGGTCGGCGAGCGTCCATCCGCCGTGGGGGAGGCGAAGGATCCGGCCGGACGCGTCGACCGGCGACTTGAGGACGGTGCCGGGAGGGATGTAGAAGGCGCGCAGGTCGACCTCGTCGGCGACGACGATGGCGGGCCGGGCCTCGAAGACGCGCCCTCTCCAGGTCTCGCGTAGCACCACGACGTCGCCGGCTGCCCACACCATGGGCCGAAGATACGACGAGGTCACCCCCCTGACCTGCGCTTTTCCTCCCTCTTGACGGATGTCGGAGGCGAGGAGTACCTTCGTTCTCCCACTCGAACATACGTTCGTTTCCCGAGAACGGCAGGTGGCGGAGATGTCGAAGCGCTACGACGAGGAGGTCCGGGTCGAAAAAGACGCCGGGATGCCCTCGGTCTTTGTTTGGCGGGGGCGCCGTTACGAGGTGGCCGACGTGATCGGCCGGTGGCGGATCGAGGGCAGGTGGTGGGCCGACGGCCGCGACAGGGAGTACTGGAGGATCGAAGCCAGGGGCGGAGCGGTCTGGGATCTCTACCACGACCGCCAGCGCGACGACTGGCACCTCGAGCGGCTCTGGGACTGAAGGGGGAAGCTAGTCTGAACCAGACTACCGGCCATGACCTCTCCCTTCGTGCACCTCGACGTCCGCTCTTTCTTCTCGCTGAAGGAGGGGGCCTTCTCGCCCGAGGACCTCGCGCGCCGAGCCGCGCGTCTCGGTATGCCGGCGGTGGCGATCACCGATCGCGACGGGCTCTACGGCGCGGCCCGGTTCGTCGCAGCCTGCGAGCGGGAAGATGTCCGGCCGCTGCTCGGCGCGACGCTCACGGTTCGAGAGGAACGGCTAGGCCACCCGGCCCATCCCGTCGACACGGATGCGATCGTTATTGCGCGGGACGCGACCGGATACGCGAACCTGTGCCGACTGATCACCGACGCGCACATGGTCGGGGAGCGCGGCGACCCCTCGCTCGCGCCCGAGCAGGTGTGCGCGCATCCCGTGGGGCTCGTCTTCCTCCTCGGGGCGTCGTCGCTGCCGGGGTCGCTGGCGGTCGCTGGCAGTCTCGACGCCGCCCGCACCGCCGCCGCGCCTTTCCGGGAGGCGTTCGGCGACCGCCTCCATATCTGCGTCCAGTACCGGCTCGAGCAGAGCTCGGGCGCCGAGGTACGCGCGCTCCTGCGGCTCGCGGAGGCGATCGACGCGCGCGCGGTGGCTACGAACCCCGTGCGCTACCTCGTGCCCGAGGATGCGTTCCTCGCCGACGCCCTGGAGTGCATGCGCGAGATCGTCCCGCTCGCATCGCATCACGTCACGCGGCGGAACGCCGAGGGGTACCTGAAGGCCGCGCGCGAGATGCGATCGCTGTTCCGCGAGCGGCCGGACCTCTGCGACGCGACGCTTCGGATCGCCGAGTCGTGCTCGTTCGACGTCGGGTTGAAGCAGCCGCACTTCCCCGAGTTCCCGACGCGAGGAGGGCGCTCGGCGTCGTCGGTGCTCGCCGAGCGCTGCTGGCGCGGGCTCGCGGAGCGCGGGATGAAGGCGACCAGGAAGGTCCGCGAGCGCCTCGATCTAGAGCTCGCGATGATCCATAAGCTCGGGTATTCGGCCTACTTCCTGACGGTCGCCGACATCGTCGCCGACGTGAAGGCGATGGGGATCCGGTGCGCGTGTCGGGGGAGCGCCGCCGGTTCGCTGGTCTGCCACCTGACCGGCATCTCCGACGTCGACCCGGTCCGCCACGACCTCGCCTTCGAGCGGTTCCTGAACCCGCTCCGCGACGAGCTCCCCGACATCGACGTCGACGTGGAGTCGGCCAGGCGCGAGGACGTCTACGACATGGTCCTCTCGCGCTACGGTGACGACCGAGCCGCCTGCGTCGCGATGGTCGACACCTACCGCGCCCGTGCGGCGATCCGCGAGGTCGGCAAGACCCTCGGCATCCCCGAGGTCGAGCTCGGGGTCATAGCGAAGTCGTTCCCGCACATAGGCGCCCACCGTGTGCGCGAGGCGATAGAGCGCCTACCGGAGCTGGCCGGCTCGAACCTGAACGTCGGCCAGCTCGAGATCATGTTCCGCGTCGTGGAGCGCCTCGACGGGTTCCCGCGCCACATCGCGCTCCATCCCTCGGGCATCGTGCTCTCGCGCGACGACCTCGTGACTCGCGTGCCGCTCGAGCGCTCGTTCCAGGGCTACCGGATGATCCAGGCCGACAAGGACGACGTCGAGCTGCTCGGGTACCTGAAGCTCGACGTGCTCGGCGTTCGGATGCTCTCGTCGATGCGCCACGCGCTCGACGAGATCGCGCGGACGGAAGCGGTTAAGGTCGACCTCGGTGAGATCCCGCTCGACGACCCGCCGACGTTCGAGCTGATCCGCTCCTCGGACACCCTCGGGTGCTTCCAGATCGAGTCGCCCGGCCAGCGCGAGCTCCTCCAGAAGCTCCAGCCGGAGCGATGGGAGGACCTGATCGTCGACATCTCGCTCTTCCGGCCCGGCCCCGTGAAGTCGGACATGATCACGCCGTATCTGAGGCGCAGGGCGGGGATGGAGCGACCCACGTACGCGCACGCGTCGCTCAGGTCGGCGCTCCGCGAGACGTTCGGCGTGATCGTCTACCACGAGCAGGTGATGCGGACGCTCGCGGCGATCGGCGGCTACGACCTCTCGCAGGCCGACCAGATCCGCCGGAACCTGGACGACCAGCGTCGGTTGCCCGCGATGCGGCGGGGCTTCCTCGCGCGGGGAGCCGAGCGCGGCGTCGACCCGGAGGTCGCGGGGAAGGTGTGGGACGCCGTCGCGCAGTTCGCGAGCTTCGGGTTCTGCAAGGCGCACGCCGCCGCCTTCGCCGTTCCGACGTATCAGTCGGCGTGGCTGAAGGCGCACTACCCGGCGCACTTCCTCGCCGGAGTTCTGACGCACGACCCGGGGATGTACCCGCGGCGGCTGGTCCTGGACGACGCACGCCGGCGCGGCATCGAGATCCTGCCGCTCGACGTCAACCGCAGCGAGAAGGAGTACACGGTGGAGACGCTCGGGGCCGCCGGCCCCGCGGGTCCGGACCCCGCCAACGTGACCTACGGTATCCGGCTCGCGCTCCAGGAGGTGGAGGGCATCAGCGGCGCCGAGATCCGCTCGATCCTCGAGGCGCGCGCGGACCGGCCGTTCCGCGACGTTGGGGACTTCCTGCGTCGGACGAACGTCGCGCGCCCGGTAGCCGAGGCGATCGCCCACGCCGGGGGCTTCGACGTGCTGCCGGCCGGCTCCCGGCGCGACCGGCTCTTCGTGGCGATGACCGCTAAGGCCGAACGGGCAGGCGAGCAGCTCGAGCTGGCCCTGGACGGCTCCACGTCGGTCGTGACAGGCGGCCCCGCCCCATCCCGCGTGGGATGGTCGCTACCCGAGTACACCGAGGCCGAGAAGGTACGGGCGGAGCTCGAGGTGCTCGGCCTCGACGCCTCCCGGCACCTCATGTCCTTCTACGAGCCGCTCCTCGACGAGCTCGGCGTGGTTCGCGCGAAGGACCTCTGGCGTCACCGCGGCGACGAGTGGGTGATGGTGACCGGCGTGAAGGTCGCCTCCCAAACCCCTGCCGTCCGGAGCGGCCAGCGGATCATCTTCCTATCGCTCGACGACGGCACCGGCGTCACCGAGGTAACCGTGTTCGAACGCGTGCAGCCGAAGGTCGCGCGCACGGTGTTCCACTCCTACGCCCTCGCGGTGTGGGGGAGGCTCAGGCGAACGGGTGTGCGCGGCGTGAGTATCATCGCCGAAGACGTCTGGGACCTCGTCGCGCTGCACCGAGCCCGACGGGACGGCGAGCTGGAACGGGCGCTGGCCGGCCACGGCACCGGGAGCCTTCCGCCGAGGAAGCTCTGGCACGCGAGCGGGGGATCGGCCGGTTGGTGAGCTTGGGGAAGCGACGTGGCGGAAGACATCGAGAGCGACGAGCGACCGAGACCAACCTCTTCCCCGCTGGCGAACAGGCAGTTCCTCTACCTGGTCCTCGCCCACGGATCCTCGGGCCTTGCGTTCTGGGCCTACTTCGCCGGGGTGTTCGCCGAGGCGAGGATCGAGTTCGGCGCCGGCGCGGCTCAGATGGCGGTCCTCGGGGTCTTCCTGTCGGTTCCCTTCATCCTGGGGAGCGTCCTCCAGGGTCTCGTCGTCGACCGGTGGAGCCCGAAGTGGCTGAGCTTCATCGGCTACCTGCTCCTGCTGGGCGCCATCCCCTTCGCCTGGATGGCCTCGTCGCTCGCCTGGCTCTACGTCTCCTCCTTCATGGTAGGGGCCGCCTACGCGACGATCGAGCCCTCCCGGTCGGCGCTCACGGGCCTGCTCGTGGACGAGGCGGACCTCGTCCGCGCGAACGCCGCGATGGCCGTTTCGTTCCAGCTCTCCCTCGTCGTCGGCGACCTTGGCGGCGGGATCCTGGTGGAGGCCTTCGGGACCTCGACGGTGTACGCGACGGCCGCTGCCGTGTGCATCATGCCGCTCGCTTGCATGCTGGCGGTCCCCGACATCCGGCAGCGGGGCGAGCGCCCTGCGATGTCGGTGGCCGATCTCCGCGTTGGAGCCAGAACCGCCTGGCACCATCCGTGGCTGCGGTTGTTGCTGCTCGTTACCGCGCTCGGGTGGGCGCTCATAAACACGTTCTTCGTGCTCGAGCCGATCTTCGTGGACGAGACTCTGCATCGCTCTACGGAGGCCCTCTACTACCTGTGGGCGGCCCACGGCGGCGGCGCGCTCGTCGGCGCCCTCACGCTGGCGAAGACCGGCCGGGGTGCCGGTCACGAGCCGGCGCTAGTCCTCGCGGGGGTCACGGCCATCGGGTTCGGCATCCTGGTGTACGCGGCGGCGGGGGACTACGGGGTGGCCCTGGCGGCCGCCGCCGTCCAGGGCGCGGGCTTCGCGATGTTCTTCCCGCCGCTGCTCGCGCTCATCCAGCGAGTGGTCGTCGAGGAACAGCGCGGGCGCGTGACCAGCGTGTTCGTCGCCCTCCAGGAGTTCATGGGCTTGGTTTCCTCGCTGGTCATCCTCGCGTTCGCCGGGCTCATCGTGGTTCGGCCGACGCTCGCCGGGTCGGGAGTCGTGCTTGCCGCGCTCGCGCTCTTCGGTCTCCGCTCGTTCCATCGGACCCGCGAGGCGGCCCGTCTGGTGGTGGACGAGGGTGAAGAGCCGGCCGCCTGAGCCGATACTCCACGTCGACCTCGACGCGTTCTATGCCTCGGTCGAGGTCCTTAAGGATCCCGGTCTCGTGGGGAAACCCGTCGTGGTCGGCGGCGCCGGCTCGCGCGGCGTCGTGATGTCGGCCTCCTACGAGGCGCGCCGTTACGGGATCCGCTCGGCGATGCCGGCGGTCCGGGCCCGGCGCCTCTGCCCGGTGGCGGTCTTCGTGCCGCCCGATCTCGAGGCCTACAAGGCGCACTCGAACCGGTTCCGGGAGGTTCTCCTCTCGTTCTCGCCTCTCTTCGAGCCGATCTCGCTCGACGAGGCGTTCCTCGACGTCGGGGGAGCGACTCGTCTGTTCGGACCACCCGCCGAGATCGGCGCACGCGTTCGGGAGGATGTCGCTCGCGAGGTCGGCGTCAACTGCTCGGTCGGCGTCGCGCCGAACAAGTTCCTGGCCAAGCTCGCTTCCGAGCAGGCGAAGCCCGACGGGCTCGTCGTGGTTCCCGCCGGCGGCGTGAGCGGGTTCCTCGAGCCTCTCCCCGTGCGCGCGATCTGGGGCGTCGGCGAGAAGACCGGCGAGCTGCTCTCCCGGCTGGGTGCCAAGACGGTCGGAGAGCTCGCCGGGACCCCGGAGGCGGTTCTCGAGCGGCTGCTGGGCGAGCTGCAGGCCCGCCACCTGCTCGCTCTCGCGCGCGGCGAGGACGACCGCGCCGTCGTTCCCTACGAGCCGCCGAAGTCGGTCTCGCACGAGGAGACCTTCGGCAAGGATCTCGACGACGAGGACGCGATCCTGCGCGAGCTGCTCGCGCTGTCGGGCAAGGTCGGCGCGCGGCTGCGCGAGGACGGCTATCGCGCGAGGACCGTAACGCTCAAGGTCCGCCTGGCGAACTTCACCACGCTCACGAGGTCTAGGACGCTCCGCGACGCAACCGACCTAGCCTCAGATCTGTATCACGTCGCGGCCGACCTGTACCGGGGGCTCCCGGGGGCCAAACGGAGGATCCGGCTGCTCGGCGTACAGGCGACGGGCCTGGTCCAGGGCGGTGCAGACCAGCTTGCGATGCTGCAGGGCGAGCGCTGGGGGGACGTGGAGCGCGCTCTGGACGGGATCGAGCGGAGGTTCGGGCGCGGCGCGGCCAGGCCGGCCGCGCTCCTGGACCGTGACCGGCGCCCGTGACCGCCCGGAGCCCTCTTCCCGAACGGGCGGTCGTTCCTATAATGAGGTCGGCCACCTGAAGGTAGGGAACATGCCGCTCTCCCCGGACGAACAACGCATCCTCGACGAGATCGAACAGCGACTCGCCGAGGAGGACCCCCGCCTGGCGGAGCAGGTCTCGACCACCTCGCTCTACAGCCACCTCGCGCGGCGGATCCGGTGGGCGACGCTCGCGTTCGTCGGCGGGTTCCTCATGCTCCTGTCCTTCTCGTTCGCCCTCTGGGTCGCCGCGACGGGCTTCGCGGTGATGCTGCTCTCGACGCTCATGATCTACCGGTACCTGAGGCAGATGGGGCGGGACCAGGTCCGCGCGCTCCAGCAGGGCGGGAAGCTCTCGCTCGCGGCGATCCTCGCGCGCGTCTCTGGCCGGTTCCGCGGGCAGTCCGGTTCGCCCTCGAAGTAGCTGCGCGCGAGGATCGCGCGTCGTCTCACGTCGAACTCGAACATCGCAATTGTTCACCGCCCTGACCTGTGCGCTTGCCACCGTTCGGCGCCGGGAGTACAAAGTGCGTCACCTTCCCCGGTGGTGCGTGACCGTCAACACACGTTGCGTCTTCCCCCGAGACCGACGACGGCCCGCCCGGAAGTGTTGATCGACCGAGTTGTGAAGGGACGCGCGTCCGATGGAGGGGTTCACCGCTCACCAGGCATCGAAGTTCACCGGCTGCACGCCGCGGCAGCTCCGTTACTGGGACCACGTGGGGCTCGTGAAACCCTCGGTGCAGGGCACCGGCGGCCGCCCGGGAGTCCCGCGTCTTTACTCGTTCCGCGACCTCGTCGCTCTGCGGGTGGTCCGCTCGCTGCTCGACGGCGGGATGTCGCTCCAGCGTGTTCGCCGAGCCTGGGACTACCTGAACCGGAAAGCCGGCCTGGACAAGCAGCTGTCCGAGGTGAAGCTCATCACCGACGGAGTCTCGATCTTCAAGGTCGCCAGGCGCAACGGTGAGATCCTGGACGCCCTGCGTGAGGGACAGCTCGCCTTCTTCGTGGCGATAGACGACATCGCGACGGGTGTGAAGGCAGACGTCGCTCAGTTCCGTGAGGACCGCGAGCGCTTCGTCCGGGTGCTCCGGGAGGCTGCGGCCCAGGCCACCACCCAGGTCAGGCACCCATCGCAGAGGAGCAGTACCGGCCGCTCCGGCTAGGCGGTCCGCCGGAGCCTGTAGGCGCCGGCCGCCCGCCGGGACAGCGGCGTCCCCCGCCTGAGAACCCGGATGGCCTCGCGCGCCGCCTCGTCCGTTCGTTCCACCGTGATCTCGGAGGGCGTGCGGGGGCCGTAGACGGCCCCGGTGACCGCGCGGCCAACGACCTGCGCCGGCTGGCATCCCGCGTCGACGAGGCGCCGCGCGTACTCCTCGGGAGTCTCCCCCGACCGGCGAGGTAGACCGAGGTCGCTCGCCCGATCCTCGAAGACAGCGAAGGTCGCGGCGACGCGGGCGCGCGGATCCCTGGCTCTCGCGGTCCGAAGCCGTCGGCGGGCGGCCTTGGAGGGGGGGATAAGCACCAGCGCAAGGGCGGCAAGCAGCCCGGCGATAGGCAGCAAAGTCCTAAGTGGCCCTGCCGGGCTCTCCACCTTGGGCTGGAGGCCGGGGAGGTGCAGCGGCGTTGAGCTGTTCCTGATGAGGCGGCGCTCGACGTTTCGGATCCTTGGTGGAAGCCCCTTCGTTCCCCGGTCCTTGGCGCCGGCTCCCTGCTCCTGGCCGGTGCAGAACTCGCGCGGGTTCGCGATGCAGGGAGCGGCCTGCGGATCGAGGTACGTCTGTGCGGTGGGGTTTGTCCGTCCCGGCGTCGGCTCGAACGCGATCCAGCCGTAACCCGGGAAGTCGACCTCCACCCAGCTGTGCAAGTTCCGGGTCTCGACGACGTACTCTCCGCTCGCCGGGTCGATCACTCCCTGGGTGAATCCGACCGCGACGCGAGCGGGGTACCCGAGCGCTCGCAGCAGAACCGCCATCGCGCCGGCGAACTGCTGGCAGAAGCCTCGCTTCTTCACGGTCAGGAACTCCAGAAGGGCGTTCGCCGAGTCGCTCGGCTTCACGTCCAGGCTGTACTCGAAGTCCTTGAGGAGGTGCTCCTGGATGGCGAGCATCTTCCCATAGTCGGAGGTCTCACCCCCCGTCCAGACCTCCGCGATGCTGCCGATCTCCGGCGGCAGGTTAGCGGGGAGCCAGCCCGTCTGGCCCTCGGAGGGCCCCAGGTGTTTCTCCCGGAACTGGACGGCCTCGAGCTCCTCGGTGGTGGGGACGACGGCTCCCGAGATAGCCGAGTAGGTCGTCCCTCGGCCCAGTGGCTGCGACGAGACGGCTGTGTCCAGCTCCTCGTCGAAGCGGATAGACGAGTCGGGCGACTCGAGCGAGTGGAGCGGGTAGGCGGCGGGCACCCAACCGAAGTTCAGGTCGTGGGTGATCGAGAACGTCTGCTCGAATACGGGGCCGGCGCCCAGGGACCGGTTCAGGGGAACTCCGAAGGCCACGGGTACGCCATCCTTGGCCTGGAGGTCCGCGGCCGTCCAGGCCTCGCCGTCGAAGCGGTCCAGGGAGAACAGCCGCCAGTAGGCGGGCCGTTCGGACCGGACGCGGAACAGCTCGACGGGGTCCTTGTCGGTGAGGTAGGCCTTGATCGAGACGGTGGGCTCGATCCCGATCGGATCGTCGCCCCCGCCGGTCGAGAAGTCGATCAGCGCCGCCGAGCCGTAGCCGGGAAGGGCGCCGGGGAAGAGCACTGCGGCGACCACGGCCACGGCGGCCACGCGCCGGCCGCCGGTCGTCCTGGTGGCGAACGCGCGTCGGGAGCCGGGGCGGGACCAGACCGGCCCCCAGCGGCTCACCCGTCGGAGGGCGTCGGCGAAGAGCACGGCCAGCACGCCTAGGAGGAACAGGACGGAGAAGCCGGCCCGCGGCCGGCTCTCGAGCACGGCGTCGGAGAAGGCGAGTAGCGCGGCCGCCGGCAGGCAGGCGAGGAGCGGGCTGCCCGCGCGAACGGCCAGGGCGTGCGCGGAGAACGTCGCCGTCCAGACCGCCGTGAGCGCCGCCAACAGCAGTGGCGCCAGAGGCGGTGTCGGCGCTACCTGGATCCGGGCCTCGGTCCCGACCCTCCCCAGTGCCTCGGCCGTCGCCTTGAGGGTATCGAGCGTCGGCAGTCCGTACAGCGTCGTCCGATCGAAGACGAGGACTCCCACCGTCACGATGAGAAGAGCGGCGCTCGCGACGGTCGCGAACCACAGGTTCCTGTTCGCGAGCGCTCCCGCAACGGCGAGCGCGAGGAGCCCTGCGCCGACGAGCTTCCAGCTGGCGACGCCGCTGGCGAACACGCGACCGAACGCGAGCGACGCGGCGATCACGAGGATCGCGAGCGCTCCGAGCGCGATCAGCCTGTTGCGGCCGGTCGAGGTGCCCTGATCGTCTGCCATGCGTCTCTGAGCCTCATCGAGGGAGTGAGAACGAGCACGTCCCATCCCGACCGCGCGAGCGATAGTCTGCCGCTTTCCGCGCGGTCTCGGACGAACTCCGCCCTACCCGAAGGGGCGGTGGCGGGGTCGGTCGGCTGGACGAGCACGGCGAGCCGAGGACCGAACGCCGCGCCGGCACGGATGATGGACGTGAGCTCGGGTGGGGCCGGCGGGCCGGTCACTACGACGAGCGTCGCATCGGGCGACGCCTCGCGGCGGAGCCGCGTCAGCGCGGGGGAGATCGCCCGGGAGGTGTGATGCGCCACGCCGGCGAGCGTGTCGAGGAGCTGCTCCTCGGTGACGAGAAGCACCTGGGTCTCCCCAAGCGCGAGCCGTAACGAGAAACCCGAACGAAGCATGAGGACCCCGATCGAAGCCGCTACCGACACCGCCCGCTCGAAACCGGGGGACCGGGAGGCGCCGAGGGCTCCCTCGCGCGTGTCCAGGAGCAGCACACCCCGCGCGCGCCGGGACGACTCGTCCTGCCGGATCATGAGTTCGCCGGTGCGAGCGACGCTCGGCCAGTGGATCCGGCGCAGGTCGTCCCCCGTCTGGTACTGGCGCATCGTGAAGAACTCCTCGCCGGTCCGCAGGAGGCGCCGCGCGCGCGACACGCCCGTCGGCGTCCCGCTGCGAGCGTCGGGGTCTTCCGCCAGCCGCTCGACCTGGGGGGTAACGATGAGCTCGTCCCGGATCCGGAACTCGATCCTCCTTCGCGTGAGCGCGAACGGGTCTGCGGGCTCGACGACGAGCGGCCCAAGCGTGTACCTCCCGCGCGTTGGTGGCACGACCGTGTAGCGCGCCACCTGGGACCGTTGCGCTGGCACGCCCGCGAGGACGAGACGCGCCGACCGACCGAGCGTCGACGGGAAGCGATCCTCGAGGAGCAAGAACGACGTTGAGGCCGGCGAGCGGTTCTCGACCTCCAGCTCGACCGTGACGCGCTGGCCCACCGCGACGCGGGGACGGTCGATCCTCCGTCTGATCGCGAGCTGCCGATTTGCCCGGCGGCCGAACCAGGCGGCGGCGAAGGGAAGGACGGCAACACCGACGGCGACCACGTGCAGGGTCGGCGAGCCGACGAGCCGCGCCCCCAGCCAGAGGCCGAGCGCCGCCGCGAGCGTCACGAGGCCGCGGCCGGAGGGCATCAGTCTGCCCCGGCGACGGGAACCTCGACGGAGTCGAGGATCTCCGCGAGGATCGAGTCGCTGCCCCGGCCGCTCATGAGCGCGTCCGCGGACACGATCACCCGGTGGCCCAGGACCGCTGGGGCAAGCAGTTTCACGTCGTCGGGGACGGCGAAGTCGCGCTCGAGGGTCGCGGCGTGCGCCCGTGCCGCTCGGAGGAGCATGATCGAGGCCCGCGGGCTCGCGCCAAGGAACAGGTCTGGGTGGCGGCGGGTCGCGTCCATCACGTTCACGATGTAGCTCCGGAGCGCTGGCGCGACGTGGACGCGACGCGCTTGCAGGATCATCTCCGCTACCGCCGGGGCGTCCGCCACCGGTCCGATGTCGTCCAGCGTGGACCGGACGCCGTGTGTCTCGAGGATCTCGACCTCCACGTCGGGTGTCGGGTAGCCGATCGACAGGCGGAGCATGAAGCGGTCGAGCTGCGCCTCGGGAAGCGGGTAGGTGCCCTCGTGCTCGATCGGGTTCTGGGTCGCGAGGACCATGAACGGGGAGCCGAGCTGGTAAGTGACCGCGTCCACCGTCACCTGCCGCTCCTCCATCGACTCCAGCAGAGCCGACTGCGTCTTCGGGCTCGCGCGGTTGATCTCGTCTCCGAGCACGATGTTGGCGAAGATCGCGCCCGGCTTGAACTCGAAGTCTCCCCTCTCCTGGTTGAAGACGTTCACCCCGGTTATGTCCGTCGGTAGCAGGTCGGGCGTGAACTGGATCCTTCGGAACGAGCAGTCTATCGACCGTGCGATCGCTTTGGCCAGCATCGTCTTCCCTACGCCGGGGACGTCCTCGATCAGGACGTGGCCCTCGGCGACGAGCGCGACGAGCGCGAGGCGGATCTCGTGGGCCTTGCCCTGTACGACCCGCTCCACGTTGCGCTCGATCTCGTGGAATCGGGTGGCGAAGCGCTGCCAAGCCAGTTCCTCGTCGCGTGTCTCCACGTGCCCTCCGAATCTTCGGCCCATCTTACCGACCACCCCCGGTTCGGCCCAGGGCGAGATGCGGGCCGGAACTCCCAGACGGATGCTCCTCGGGGACTTCATGCCGCAGCGAGGTTCCTGCGTTGCATAGGTCGGGGGAGGGCTGAAGACGGCGGAGACGCGCCTCGGGTATCTCGGACGCCCCGCGCGGCCCCTTTTTCGCTACTTCTAGGCGTCCTTCGTACCTCGGCTCGCTCCGCCGCCTTCGGTCCGATTACACCCTTGTGATTAGCCGGATTCAAGCATCCGGCGGGTTTCCGCAGGCAGGCGGCTATACTCGCACCACCCAGATGGGAAGGGCGCTCGTCTTAAACGCGTCGGACCAGCCGCTCGCGATCGTCAGCGCGCGGCGAGCGGTCGTGCTCGTCCTCAAGGAGAAGGCCGAGGTCATCGTCCCGAACGGGTTGGTCTTCCGCTCGGAGCGCCTCAGGCTCGACGCTCCGTCGGTCGTGCGACTCCGCTACTTCGTGAAGGTGCCCTACCGTGCGCACGCGCCCCTCACGCGCCGGGCGGTGTTCGCGCGCGACTCTCACGCCTGCCAGTACTGCGGCAGCACCGCCGAGAACCTGGACCACGTGATCCCGCGCTCCAAGGGCGGAGGCCACACGTGGGACAACGTCGTCGCCTCCTGCCGCCGCTGTAACTCCAAGAAGGAGAACCGGCTGCCCCAGGAGGCCGGCCTTCGTCTCCACCGCAAGCCCTTCGCGCCTCCGGACGGCTTCCACCTCTCGCTCGGGAGCACCGAGCCCGACTGGGAGCCATACCTCACGCCGCACCGGCACCACCGCTGAGCGTCGTCCCCGCGCCACATCCGTAGTCAGTCCTTGACTCTCGTTGACTGTATGCACTGTGGTGACTTGACCCGGTGGAGTGTTAGTGGCATAAAGGTGGCGCTTAGTGGAGGAGAAGGGGAGGACCGCGTGGCCGAACTGCTCGGCACGCACGGCTACCAGCTCGACCCGAAGGGGCGGATCTCGCTGCCCGCGCGTTTCCGGGAGGCGCTCGCCGACGGCGCCTACTTGACGCTTGGGCAGGACGGATGCCTCTTCTGCTTCCCTAGGGCCGAGTGGGAGGAGCGCGCCGAGGAGGTGCGCTCCTCCCCCCTCTCCGACACCGAGGGCCGGGCCTACTCCCGGATGTTCTTCGGCAACGCCGAGCCCGTAGAGCTCGACTCGCAGGGCCGGCTCGTCGTCCCGCAGCGCCTGCGGAACCAGGTGGGCATCCGCAAAGAGGTCGTGGTCGTCGGCGTCCACGACCGGATGGAGATCTGGGATCGGGAGGCGCACGGGCGCTACCTCGAATCGTTCGGAGGCGCGTACCAAGCCGGGACGCTCTATCCGAGTAGGGGGCAGGGATGAAGGGATGGTTCTCGGACGAGGTGCGGCAGAGCGTGTCGCTCCTCCTGCTGTCGGGACTGACGCTCGCGCTGCCGCTCGGCGTCGTGTTGATCGTCGCGCGTGCGATCGCCTGAGGCTCCGCATGCGCCGGTCATGGTCGACGCGGTCGTTGGCCTCCTCGGAAGTCGTGGGACGGTCGTGGATATGACCGTCGGCGCTGGGGGTCACGCGGCGGCGCTCCTCGGAGCCGGCGTGGAGCGGGTGCTGGGGTTCGATCGCGACCCGGAGGCCGTCGCGCTCGCACGAGATGCTCTGGGCCGCTTCGGGTCGCACGCGGAGCTCTCGCGCGCGCGCTTCACGGAGGTCGAGATCGCCGAGCGCGTGGACGGCGTTCTCTTCGACCTCGGGGTGTCGTCGATGCAGTTGGACGCCTCGGCGCGCGGGTTCGGGTACCGGCGGGAGGGTCCGCTGGACATGCGGATGGACAAGGAGGGCCCCAGCGCGCGCGATCTCGTGAACGAGGCGAGCGAGGAAGAGCTCGCGCGGATCATCCAGGGATTCGGAGAGGAACACCGGGCGCGACGGGTCGCCCGGGCCATCGTGCGGGCGCGCTTGCGGAGTCCGATAGAGACGACCGATGAGCTCGCCCGCGTCGTGGCGGGAGCGCTGGGGAAGCGTCCGGGGGGCCCCCACCCCGCGCGTCGCACGTTCCAGGCGCTCCGCATCGCGGTCAACCGGGAGCTCGAGGAGCTCGCCGCCTCCCTGCCTCGGGCGGTCGGGTTCCTGGCTCCCGGTGGCCGCGTAGTCGTGATCGCATACCACTCGCTCGAGGACCGGATCGTGAAGCGCTTCCTCCGCGAGGACGAGCGGCTCTTCGTCCTCACCAAGAAGCCGCTCCGGCCGGAGGCGGCCGAGGTTGCGGGCAACCCGCGCGCTCGGAGCGCGCGACTCCGTGCCGCCGAACGCTTCGAGGGAGAGGCGTGAGCGTTCCCGCGCGTACGCTTCCGGCGAGGAAGCCACGGCCGGCGCCGGCCGTCCCTTCGCGTCGGCCGGCGCCGCAGAGGAAGGCGACGCCGAGCAGGCGGTCTCGCAGCCGCCACCACGTCGGCTTCGCGATCCTGGCCGGGACGATCCTCACCTTGATGGTGATAGGCATTGTCACGCTGAACGCGCTGCTTGCACAGGCGTCGTTCCGCCTCCAGGCGCTGGAGACGAGGATCACCGGGCTATCCGAACGGCGACTCACGCTCGAGCTCGAGGTCGCGCGTCTGTCGTCACCCGGACGGATCGCCGAGTGGGCGTCGGTGCACGGCATGGAGCTGCCCGAGCAGGTGCATCTCCTCCGCGTCGGCGAGGCGCGGGGGTCGGGGGAGTGAAGCGCCCTCCTCTCGGCCGGCTCGTGGTGCTGCTCGTCGGGATGGTGGCCGGACTTGGAGGGATCGTCGCCAGGCTCGCCGTCCTTCAGGTGAGCCGGGCTCCGGAGCTCCGCAGCCTCGGGTACGACCAGCGGCTTCATCCCGCGGAGCTCCCGGCGCAGCGCGGACGGATCCTCGATCGCTACGGTGAGCTACTCGCGATCTCCCTCGAGGCCCGGGACGTCTACGTTCAGGGTCAGTTCGTGCAGGACCCTGCCGGGACGGCGGAGCAACTCGCCGTGATCCTCGGAGTGAAGCCGCGCGAGATCCTTTCCAGCGTGCGAGGTCGCGGCTTCGCATTCGTGGCTCGTCAGGTGGACCGGGAGATGGCCGAGCGGATCGCTGCGCTAGAGCTCCCCGGCGTGGGCAGCCTTCCGGTCAGCAAGCGCTACTACCCTGCGGGGCCGCTCGCATCCCAGGTGCTTGGGTTCGTTGGGGTGGACGGTATCGGCCTCGACGGCCTCGAGGCGCAGTACCAGGATCTACTCGCGGGCCGTTCCGGGGAGCAGATCCAGGAGCTCGATCCCGCCGGCCGCCCGATCGCGCGAGGGCTCCAGGAGGTCGTCGAACCGAGGTCGGGGAGCGACATCGCGACGACCATCGACCGGCAGCTCCAGTACCGAGTCGAGGCCGCTCTGGAGCGTGCGGTCGAGGCCAACCGCGCGAAGGGCGGCACCGTGATCGTCCTGGACCCAGCGACCGGCGACATCCTGGCGATGGCCGTGTACCCGACGTTCGATCCCAATCGCTTCACGGAGTGGTCAGACGAGCCGGAGGTATGGAAGAACCGCGCCGTCACCGACGCGGTTGAGCCCGGGTCCGTGAACAAGGTGATAACGGCATCAGTGGCGATCGAGGAGAACGTGTTCCCGCTGGAGAAGCGGTTCCTGGTCCCGTGGAAGGTGCAGATCGGGAACTCGGTGATCCACGACTCCCATCGACACCCGACCGAGAGGATGACCCTCGCCGACATCGTGGCCAAGTCCAGCAACATCGGTATCGTCGAGGTGGCGGAGGAGGTGGGCGCGCCGCTCCTCTCGCGCTACCTGTCGCGTTTCGGGTTCGGAAGCCAGACCGGGCTCGGATTCCCTGGTGAGGGGTCGGGGCTGCTGCTTCCGCTCGACAGCTGGTCGCTCACGAGCCTCCCGACGATAGCTTTCGGACAGGGGATCTCCGTCACGCCGCTCCAGATGGCCGCCGTGTACGCGACGATAGCCAACGGAGGCAAGTGGGTGCAGCCACGGCTCGTTCGCGGGACGGTCGGTCCCGACGGGACGCTCGTGCCGTCCCCCCCGTCCGTGACGAAGCGAGTCGTCTCGCCGCGGACCGCGCGGATGGTCACTCAGATGCTGGCCTACGCCGTCGAGGACGGGACCGGGCAGTCGGCGCAGGTGCCGGGCTACCAGGTAGCCGGCAAGACGGGCACGGCGCGGAAGCCGTACACGGACCGCCCCGGCTACGCGCACCGATACGTTGCGTCGTTCATAGGGTTCCTGCCGGCGTCGCGTCCACACGTGGCGATAGCCGCGATGCTCGACGAGCCCGTGACCGTTTACGGGGGTCTGGCGGCCGCTCCGCTGTTCCAGGAGATCGCCCGCTACGCTATCCACCGTCTGCGGATCGCGCCCGGCGATCCGGTGCCGCGACCCCCGTCCACCGAGCGGTGATGACGGGTTTCGGCGTCACGGCGACGGTAAGCTCAGACGCGTTGGCTCCCACATCTCCTTCCGCTGTGCGCGTTGCCGACCTCGTGGAATCCCTCCCGATCCGCGAGGTGCGCGGCGACCTCGGTGTGCCCGTCTCCGACGTCTCGTACCGGTCGGACGACGTCTCGCCGGGTTCCCTCTTCTTCTGCGTGCCCGGGACGAAGCTCGATGGCCACGACTTCGCGGAGACGGCGCTCCGTTCCGGAGCGACCGCGCTCGTGGTCGAACGATTCCTCCCGTTCGAGGTGCCTCAGGTCCGCGTCTCCTCGGTGCGTCGGGCGATGGGCCCGGTCGCCGCGGCGTTCTTCGGTCGTCCGGCCGAAGGGATGACGATGGTCGGTGTGACGGGGACGAACGGGAAGACGACGACGACCTACCTGCTCGAGTCGATCTTCGTCGCGGCGGGCCTCGCTCCCGGCCTGATCGGCACCACGGGCGCGCGGATCCGGGGGCGGCAGGTCCCGTTCGACCGGACCACTCCGGAGGCGCCGGACCTTCACCGGTTGCTGGCGCGGATGCGCGACGACGGCGTCCGGGCCGTGGCGATGGAGGTCTCCTCCCACGGGCTCGACCAGCACCGCGTCGGTGGCGTCCGCTACTCGCTCGCGGTCTTCACGAACCTCACGCAGGACCATCTCGACTACCACGGCTCGATGGAGGAGTACTTCGCCGCGAAGGCGAGGCTGTTCACGCCGGAGCAGGCAGCGGCCGCGGTCGTCAACGCCGACTCAACGGAGGCGCAACCGTTGCTCTCCTCGGGGCTCCCGACGACGACCTACGGGGTCGACGCGGAGGCGGACGTGCGCGCGACCGACGTCCGGTCCACGGCCGACGGGGTGGAGTTCCTGGTCGACGGCCTCGAGGTCCGCTCTTCGCTCCGCGGCAGGTTCAACGTATGGAACTGCCTGGCCGCCTTCGCCTCGGCCCGCGCGCTCGGCATCGACGACGGCACGGTGGTCGAGGGGATCGGCGGCCTCGGCGGCGTGCCGGGCCGCGTGGAGCCGGTGGACGAGGGTCAGGGATTCCTCGTCCTGGTCGACTACGCGCACACCCCCGACGGCGTGGAGAACGTGCTTGCCGGAGCCCGTCCGTTCGCGGAGGCAAGGCTGATCGTCGTCCTAGGGTGCGGGGGCGACCGCGACCGGAGGAAGCGCCCCCTCATGGGGCGGGCGGCGACCTCGCTCGCCGATCTCACCGTGATCACCAGCGACAATCCTCGCTCGGAGGACCCGCTGGCGATCATCGGCGACGTCGAGCCCGGCGCGAAGGAGGGCGGGGGTAACTACGTGGTCGAGGCGGACCGCCGTGCGGCGATCCGCGTCGCCCTTCGCGCGGCCGGAACGGGGGACGTGGTCATCATCGCGGGCAAGGGACACGAGACCGGGCAGGAGTTCGCCGACCGGACGATCCCGTTCGACGACCGCACCGTCGCCGCCGAGGAGCTGCGAGCGATCCGGGGGGACCCGTGAGGCCTCGCCGGCTGTCGGAGGTGGCCGCCGCGGTCCAAGGGCATCGTTTCGGCGAGGACGTCGAGGTGTCGTCGGCGGCGGCAGACAGCCGGTCCGTGCTCCCGGGTGCGCTCTTCTTCGCGATACGTGGTGAGCGGGGAGACGGTCACGACTTCGTCGCGGACGCCTTCGCACGCGGCTCGGCCGCCGCGGTCGTCCGCGACCCCAGCGTGTCGCGCGGCCCGGCGGTGGTCGTAGAGGACACAGGAGAAGCGCTCCTGGCGCTGGCGGGTTACGAGCGGGCCGCGTCCGACGCACGGCTCGTCGGGATCACCGGTTCGACCGGCAAGACCTCCACGAAGGACCTCGCGGCCTTGGTGCTCGGCGCCAGGTTTCACGTCTCCGCCAGCCCTAGCTCCTACAACAACGAGATCGGGCTTCCGCTCACGATCCTCGGCGCGCCGCCGGACGCCGAGGTGATCGTTGCTGAGATGGGAGGCAGGCGGATCGGGCACATCGCGCGGCTTGCCGCCGTCGCGCGTCCCGACGTGGGGGTCGTCACCAACGTCGGAGTAGCGCACCTCGAGCTGTTCGGCTCGAGGGAGAAGATCGCGCAGGCGAAGGCGGAGCTCGTCCGCGCCCTGCCCCGAGAGGGCCTCGCGATCCTTCCCGCCGACGACCGTGTCGCGTCCGGGTTCGCCGCGCTCACCCGAGCCAGGACCGTCACCTTCGGAACCGCACCCGGAGCCGACGTCAGGGCCGAGGAGCTGGTTCTCGGCGACGACGGCTGCGCCTCGTTCATGCTCGCGGCGGGGGGCGGCCGCGAGCGCGTGGAGCTCGCGGTTCCCGGGGAGCACATGGTGGCCAACGCGCTCGCGGCCGCCGCCTCCGGACTCGTGCTCGGGATATCCCCAGCCGAATGCGCGGCGGCGCTCAAGGGCGCGCGGATCTCTGCCTGGCGGATGGAGACCTTCGTGAACGCGGACGGCGTCCGCGTGGTGAACGACGCCTACAACGCGAACCCAGACTCGATGGCCGCCGCGCTCCGGGCCGCGCGTTGGATCGCGCGCTCGGGTCGGTTCGCCGCCGTGCTCGGGCGGATGGCCGAGCTCGGCACTGCCACGATCGAGGAGCACGAGCGGGTCGGGCAGCTCGCGGCTCGCCTGCGGGTGGATCGCGTCGTCACGGTCGGGGAGGAGGCGCGCGGGATCGCGATCGCCGCTGTGCGGGAGGGCGTCGAACCCGAGAACGTGGCGAGCTACTCGGATCCGGCGGAGGCCCTCTCCGACGTGCGGGCGTGGGCCGGGCCGGGAGACGTCGTGCTCTTCAAGGCGTCCCGAGTGGTGGGGCTCGAGCGGCTGGCGGAGGCGATGCGGTGACCGCGATCCTCATAGCCGCCGCCATGGGGCTCGCCGTCACGCTGCTCGGCACGCCGGCGGCGATCCGCCTCTTCCGCCTCTGGGGTTGGGGGCAACGCATCCGCGAGGACGGGCCCCACACCCACATGGAGAAGATGGGGACGCCGACGATGGGCGGGTCGGTGATCCTCGTCGGGCTGGCGGCCGGCTACCTGGCGGCCCGGGTCGTGTTCCACGGCGTGACCGCCGCAGGGCTATCGCTCCTGGCCGTGACGCTGGGCTTGGGTCTGCTCGGCTTTCTGGACGATCTCACCAAGGTCCGGCGGCGCCGTTCCCTCGGGCTATCGATGGGCGCCAAGGTACTCGGCCAGGCGGTGGTCGCCGTCGGCTTCGCCCTGCTCATCGCCCGATTCGCGGACGGCTCCGGCGTCTCCACCGAGCTCTCGTTCATCCGGGAGACGGGGGTCGGCCTCGGCGTTGCGTTCTACGTGTGGGTCTTCGTGATGCTCGCCGCTTCGTCGAACGCGGTCAACCTTACCGATGGGCTCGACGGCCTCGCGTCCGGCTCGTCGGTGCTCGTGTTCTCCGCCTACGTCTTCATCGCCTTCTGGCAGTTTCGGCACACCTGCCAGCTGGTGGCCGGCCCGGCGTGCTACGGCATCGACACGAACGCGGCCCTCGACACAGCGATCGTGGCCGCAGGCGCGGTCGGTGCCGTCGCGGGCTTCCTCTGGTGGAACGCCGCTCCGGCTCGGATCTTCATGGGCGACACGGGGTCGCTCGCGCTCGGAGGCCTGATGGCGGGACTAGCCATCACGACGAACTCGCAGCTGCTGCTCGTCGTACTCGGTGGGTTGTTCGTGATCGAGGCCGCGTCGGTCATAGCGCAGGTCGTGTCGTTCCGGATGTTCCGCCGACGGGTCCTCAGGATGGCGCCGGTACATCACCACTTCGAGCTCCTCGGCTGGCCGGAGTTCACCGTGATCGTCCGGTTCTGGATAGTCGCGGGACTCGCGGTCGCGATCGGTCTTGGGCTGTTCTACGCGGACTTCCTCGCCCGCGGAGGTGTGGGCTGATGGAAGCATTCGAGGGTGAGCGCGCGGTCGTGATCGGCCTCGGTGTCTCCGGCCGGGCGGCGGCGCGCGTGCTCACCGATGAGGGCGCCGAGGTGAGGGTGTCGGAGGTGCGACCGGCCGGTGAGTTGGAGGTGCCTGATGGGCTCGAGGGCGTCCAGGTGCTCGCCGGAGGCCATCGTGACGAGCACCTCGAGGGCGCGTCGCTCGTCGTCCTCTCGCCGGGCGTTCCCGAGGCAACGCCGATCGTCCGGCGGGCTCTCGAGCTCGGGATCCCGGTCTGGAGCGAGCTCGAGATCGGCGCTCGTCTGTGCACGGCTCCCTACGTCGCCGTCACAGGCACCAACGGGAAGACGACGACCACCGAGATGCTTGCGGCTTGCCTGCGCGCCGCCGGCCTCGACGCCGTCGCGTGCGGCAACATCGGTCTTCCCTTCTCGATCGCTGCGCGCGAAGGACACGACGCCCTGGCGGTCGAGGCCTCCTCGTTCCAGCTGCGGTTCCACGAAAGCTTCTCACCTCGGGTGTCGGTGCTGCTGAACCTAGCGCCCGACCACCTGGACTGGCACGGCACGCTGGATGCGTATGCGGAGGCGAAGGCGCGTGTCTTCGCGAACCAGACCGACGACGACGTCCACGTCGGCAACGCGGGCGACGCTGCCGCGGCCGAGGTGTCCAGGCGCGCCCGCTGCCGCATCGTGTGGTTCCGCGCATCGCGGCCGGCCGACGGAGAGGTCGGCTTCGAAGAAGGCGAGATCGTGTCCCGGGTCGACGGCGAGCTGCGTCTCGGTTCCTTCCCGGGCAAGACCACCGGCCTTCGCTCGGACGCGGCCGCCGCGGCCGCCGCCGCGCTCGGGTTCGGGCTCGGGGGCGACGCCGTCGCCGCGGGGCTTGCGGTCGTGCCCACGCTCCCGCACCGTGGGGAGGTCGTGGCCGAGGTCGACGGCGTTCGGTTCGTAGATGACTCGAAGGCGACGAACCCCCATGCCGCGCTCGCCTCGCTCGAGGGCCGCGAGGAAGTGGTACTCATCGCCGGCGGTCTCGCCAAGGGCGTGGACCTGCGGCCGCTCGGGTCGGCGGCTCGGGCGCTGACTGCCGTCGTCGCGATCGGAGAAGCCCGATGGGAGGTGGTGCGGGTCTTCGAAGGCATCGTCCCGACGAGGATGGCCAGCTCGATGGAGGGAGCCGTGCGCGCAGCGATGGAGCTGTCGTCGAAGGTGGGGACGGTCCTGCTCGCCCCCGCGTGCGCGAGCCAGGACATGTTCCGGGACTACGCGGAGCGCGGCGAGCGGTTCGCCGCCGCCGCGCG
>Ga0209342_10000539_pt1 | contig 43559 bp, 65 predicted proteins | sample RifCSP16_2_FD_184023 | JGI IMG/M metagenome (GOLD analysis project Ga0209342, IMG submission 184023) | Soil microbial communities from Rifle, Colorado - Rifle CSP2_sed 16_2 (SPAdes) (version 2) | ecosystem: Environmental > Terrestrial > Deep subsurface > Rock core/Sediment | place: Rifle...
ATGGGTTCTGTTGCCACTTCGACGACTGCACAAACTCCTACAATGATGCTCGGTGATATGTCCGGTTATTGGATTGCGGACCGAGTAGGATTTAGTGTTGAAGTCAATCCCTGGATTTACCAAGATCGTGATCAAGTGCTTGTCTATATGCGGATGAGAACTGGCGGTCAACTTGTGGAATACTGGAAACAGAAGTTCCTGGTTATTACGGCATAGGATAAGGAGAATAAAATGAACCTTAGAGCCGTTGCTACACTTACTATAGAAGCTACTAAATCCGATTCGGATGCTGCTGCCGCTGCTGAAGTTGATCTTCAGAAATATTTTATCAATCCTGGCAAACGGGAGATGAAGGCAGTTGTCACAGCAATATTCACTACAACCGATTCAGGAACGTTCGATTATAAGTTGCAGGAAAGTAATACTACTGTTGATTCTGACTTCTCGGACATCAGTGGTGCTACTGCAACGCAAGTCGGTGATGGTTCCACATTTGCCTCTGAGGCGATCCATTTCTTCACGGCGAAACGTTATGTGCGTGGTGTGAGGACGATTGCTGGTGGCACGTGGGGAGTTGCCGCTACATTGTTTGCGGTCAAGAGAGACGCATAGATGAAGGATACGGCCATCCTATTTGGTACGAACACGCTCACACGTCATCTTATTGATTGGGATAGAGATGATTGTGAGTACTGGTGTTGGAACGAAGTTGGCAGTTTAAAGGATGACCGTCCTAATTATTGGGCGAAGCGTGTAGATTTATTGATTCAAATACACGCTTCGCCTATCTGGAGAAATCCAAATAATCTCAATCATGGTAAACAGCAGAAGTTAGAAGATGGTACACAAAGTAACAGTCACTATGACTGGTTACAACGTCCTCATGAATATCCTATTTACATGCAGGAACATTATGAGGATGTTCCATCAAGTGTGAAATATCCTAAAGAGGAAATAGTCAAGGCATTATTGCCAAATATATATAGAGAAGTGAATGGAAAGATAGATTGGGTTGAGAATTTTGGATCTTCATTCGCTTATGCGGTGGCGTTGGCTATTTATCAAGGTAAGAAAAGGATTGAACTATATGGTATTGAGATGACCTCAGATACCGAATATGTTAGGCAGAGACCATCAGGATATTTCTGGATTGGTATTGCAGTTGGAAAGGGAATTGAAGTAGTTATACATTCCCCATTGCTGATGAACGAGAAACCTTATGGTTATACAGGAGAAGTTATGATCCAACGTCAAGAGTTTGAAATGTCATGTCGCAAGTTGGATGAAGTTGTAGAAAATGCGAAGATGCAAGCGTTTGAAGCAAAAGGGAGGACACAGGCTTTACTCGATGCTCTATTAAAGACTTCCAGTCAGTCTGATGCTGCCCGTATCCTTCCTGAGTTTATCAGATCAATGAATATTAGTGCTGATGCTACATTCAGATATGGAGAACTTGCAGGAAGGTATCAAGAAAATCATCGTTATATGAAAGAATGCGATGAGTTGATAAATGCTGCTGGTGGTGAGAAGGCATTAGCGTCATTATTGAAAGTAGAGGTTGATAATGTCCCTGAAAAAGTATAACGAGTTGACTAAGGAAGAACAGGAAAAAGTCAAAGTTATGTATTCGGATTTAACTACTGTTGAACAATATCTATATAACTTTGATAAGGATAAATATCGTGGAAGGCAATATGTCCCAGTTGCTGGAATAATTTATTCTGAATTTATTGTACCAGACAAAACACAAGAATATGGAATAGTTTATCCAGAAGATGATAAGCCAGAAGATAAACCCAGGGCAAAGAGAATTACTAAAAAGAAATGACTATCACCAATGGCTATTGCACTCTAGCAGATGTAAAGCATTCTAATAGACTGGCTATCAACGATAGTGACTCTGTTAGTGATGACATGCTGGAGAGAATTGTTGAGGGAGTATCGCGGAAAATTGACGATGAATGTCATAGATTTTTCTATGCTACTTCCAGTCAATCCAGATGGTACACACCTGTTAGCAGTGAGTATGTCTTTATTGATGATATTCCTACTGATAGTGATTTGACGATAGCCATTGACACGAATGATGATGGAGCAGTGGATGATACTTTTACGACTGCTGATTATATTCTTGAACCTTACAACGCTCCTCTGGATGGATGGCCTTATCAGAAAATAGTTAGGAGAAAATCAGGTCAATTTCTGTTCCCGAAGAATGCGGATAGAGCGGTGAAAGTTACCAGTCCTTTTGGATGGACTGCTGTTCCTAAGCCAATTGTAGAAGCATGTAAGTTGCAGTGTGAAAGGCTATTCATGCGTGGTAGTACTCCGATAGGATCATTATCAATGACGGCACTAGGCAAAATGTCATTGACTATTCCTAATTTAGACCCTGATGTAATGGAGTTGATTAGTGTTTATATCAAGAAACAGTCAGGATTTGGATAATGGCTGAAGCTGCTGAGAGTGCCATTAGTGAGATTATCAATGTCTTGAGGACAGTAAGTGGAATAGAGAATGTTCCTCTTAATCCACCCTCTGTAATGAGCTATGCAACGTTTGGATTAGTCTATCCTTTCTCTGGTTCTTATACGATGGGTTCTCCCACTGGCACTAAAAGAGGAATGCACAATATTGCTATTGATATTTTGACCAAAGAGATTGATATAGCTAGATCAATCGAACGGATGAAGCCGCTTATTGATACCGTCTCAATGGCATTTGGTAGAGAGATTTCATACGATAGTGATGGTAGTCCTGGAGACCAATTCAATAACACGATAGAAACATTTTCAACTCTTGATTATTCATGGATACCACAAACCGATTATGCAGGAATACAAGTTATCGGACTTCATTTTGTCATGAATAATACAAAGATACTGGTGAACTTATGAACGATATTTATCTAAGATATATAGGAAAAGACAAAGGAACATTGATTGGTGTACCTGCCAAGAATATGACATACACGGAAGCACATCAATATAATGTTGAGAATCTTGTCAATTCAGGATTATATGAATATACAATGAAGCTTGACATTACATTTGAACATGACCCCATATCAACAGCAAAGACTATTAAGTTTGTAGATAAACCAATGAAGCGTCCTTATAGGCGCAAGGAGTAAACATGAAATATACATATACAGGTGAAATAGTTCCTGGATTTGTTCCAACAAGTGTATATGAAGGATATTTAGACAAGCGCTATAGATTTCCATACTTCGATAACCTCTATCGTTATCCAATTTGGAGAGTAATTGGTTGGCATATTGGCTATCTAATTGCTAGTCTTATAAGGAGTAAATAACATGGCTGGTGCAAAGACTTTCAGAAAGTTACAACTTGCTCGTAATGCGGACAGTGATAGTGACGATGTAATTGCTGCTACCACTATTTTGCGCGTAAATGGAACAATTGAAGATACCCGTAATCTTTACTTTGTTGAGGAAGATGTTGGGTTGGCGACGGGAAGTGATAGAACGAATACATCGTTGCTTGGTGCTGCTATTGTTACTGATACAATTGAAGCTACTTATGAACAATTACCTCATTTCTTAGAGATGAGTGTGAAAACTGTTACCCCTGTTACTGATAGTGGCGATGCTTACGTGTCAACCTATCCTATCCCAACAACTTCATTTCCAGCATTGAAACCATACACAGTCGAGGGCGGTGATGATGCAGGAGCGGAGGTAGCTAACTTTGTCCATTGTATGGATTGGACATTAGCAGGCGTTGGCGGTGAAGCATGGATGATGTCAGGTAATCTATTCGGTAAGACTGTCATACCGCAAGCATTTACTGCTGGAGTTCCGTTGCCAACAGTCAACACGATGAACTTTAGCAAGAGCAAGCTATATATTGATAATGATTCTGATAGTTGGGGAACTACTTTGAAGTCAAATACTATGCTTGCTGCTACATTACATTACAATGCTAAGCTGGTCACTAAGACTACTGCTGAGGGCGCATTAACTTGGTCATTCGTCCAACAGACGAGACCAGAGATAACCCTTGATATACTTTTTGAACATGACGCAATTGGTATTGCTCAGAAGGTAGATTGGAGAGCAGAGACACCTCGGCTAATCCGTATCCTCAATCAAGGTACGGCTTTTACGCTCCCTGGTAATACCTATTCTGTCAGGACTTTCATTGCTGATCTTGCCGGTAAGTGGAATAAGTTTGAGAAGATTGGCGAACAGAATGGTAACGACGTCCTTCAAGGTCATTTCACTGTGCGCAATAACGCGGCCCAAGCATCAGCAGGACAATTCATTATTGTCAATGCTTTGTCTGCCTTACCATAAGGATACTATGACTGAAATACATTTCCTAATCAATGAGAAGTCAATCAATGATATGACATGGGAGGAGTTTGAAACATTTGAGAGGGCACAGGAAGGCGATATGAAACTATATCGCCTCCGCCCTATCCTTGCTCGATTTATGACCAATGGCAATGATTTGCCTATGATGCATAAAGATGCTATGAAGATATTAGGAACATTACCAGTATCAAAGATAAAAGAAACCATTGAAATATTTATGAGTACTATGAGGGATGGGACAATCCCAAAAGTGAACGGGAGCGAGTCGAAATCGCAATCAGATCAACCTTCGGCGGACTCCCCGTCCCCAGATGGGTCACAACTTTAGAACAAGCTAGAGACTGGAAAATACCTCCCTGGCAAATCACAGGTGAAAACTTGACGCAATTTCGCAGACTGCAATGGAGAAAGCGTCAAGAATTATATATGACCGAAATCAATATGAAAATGAGACGTGAACAAGACAAAATCCGATTGAAGAATTTACAAAATGGCTGATGAGATTACCATTGTAGTAAGAGCGGAAGATCAATTTTCTGGAGTGTTGTCTAACTTTGGGAATATTATTACTGGTATTAAGTCAGCGATTGATCTAATAGGTCAAGCATTTGATGCTGCCGCTGGCCTTATTACTCCGTTTATTAATTCAGCTAGTGAGAGTGAACAGGCTGTTGCAAGATTGGAAGGCATATTGAGAGCGACGGGAGGGGCGGCGGGTGTAACATCTCAGGATATGCAAAATTTAGCAAGTCAATTACAAGGTGTTACTCGTTTTTCGGATGAGACCATTTTAGCTGGAACAGCTTTACTTTTGACATTCCGTAATATAAGCGGGGATACTTTAGAGAGGACTATCCCTGCGATGCTCGACATGGCAGAAATATTTGGTAGTGTTGATTCAGCAGCCATGCAATTAGGAAAAGCATTGAATGAGCCAGCTACGATGTTAGGTGCATTATCCAGAGCAGGTGTCACTTTTTCCACAGAACAGAAGGAAATGATAAAAAACTTTGTGGAAATGGGAGATGTTGCCAGCGCGCAGAATATCATTTTGACTGAGGTAGAAAAACAGGTTGGCAGTCTTTCTGAAGCAATGGGCATGACATTTGCAGGACAAGTAGAGATTGCCAAAAACAAATTAGATGAGATAAGAGAGACAATTGGCAATGCAGTATTACCTGTCCTGACTGACCTTCTAATAAGATTATCAGAATTCGTAAGCCAGCCGGAAGTTATCGAATTTTTCCAGGATTTGGCTGCTTCGATTTCCGAGTTTGCAACCAATCTTGATCTGGGGGACAAGCTCTCTAATTTCCTTGACCAAATCATGACCGCCATGCAGACAGGTGACTGGTCGGCAGTATGGGATTCCATAAAGCAGGCATTTGCAGACGCCTGGAACTTCATTTGGCCTGTAATAGATGAATTATTTGCCAGATTGTTTAACTGGATGGAGTCAAAGGTACAGGAATGGATTGACGGCGGCGGGGCTGATAGGCTAAGTAATAGCATTATCGACGCCCTTAATACCACGTTTATGGCTCCTGAATTTCAATCGAAAGCTGCGCTTGCTTTTGAAACTCTCTTCAATATATTCATAGATGCAATAGGCTTGATTAAATGGAATGAGATTTGGTCAACAATTGGAGGCAATATTAGTGATGCTCTTGATTTGCGTAATTTCTTCCGCATTGACGAGATACAGGACGCTTGGAAACAAATTGGCATAGATATTATCAAAGGTCTTTCTCTTGGTCTTAGTATTGATAATATGAAATACAATATTTTAACATTTATCAACAACGTGATTGATTACTTTAAGCAGATATTGGGCATCTCCAGCCCATCAACAGTATTCATGCAGATTGGCGTCAACATCGTTGCGGGATTGGTGGCCGGTCTTACCGCTGCAACAGCCTGGTTAATAAATACAGTTGAAAATATTATAGAAATGATACTTGCTCCATTTATACCCATACTGAATCTTCTGGGAATTGATACCAGTGGACTTACCGGAGGATCAACAGGTACAGTAGGTACAGCAGGTACTGTAACAAGTGACAGTGGTTTAGGCGCTGGCTTAGGTCAACCTGTCACTAATAATTATTATGGGCCTGTTTACTTCATGGGTGCTGGTGAGCCTGGATCATACTATGATTGTCCATCTCCTAATCCACTAATGCAAGCCACAAGTGGAAGTCTAGCTACCTCGGCGATATAAAATGAAATTATCATTACTGACGTGGAATAATATTAATATCAATAGTGCCACGATAAAATCTACTATCCCTGTTGGACAGTTAGCTAATCTATCTGCAAATGCTATTACAGTAAACAGAGCGGGAGATTTTCCTTTTCTAAGTGACACACAACTACCTGCTCATATTTTTGTTATTGAAGTCTATATAGTGGGTGGTGGGAATATCAACACGAATAGGGAAACACTAAAGGGATATTTCAATGTCATGGATAAGACCAGACATAACCTGGTTGTTCAAGACGAGAATGATTCCAATCGTCAATACTATCTAACTGGATTTCCCATTGGTTTCTCAAGTCAGGGTGAGAATAAACCTAATGCGTTCAATGTCCGCTTTGCAATCGAGTATCCATATTGGAGATTGGTTACTGCTACTGCTGATAGTTGGGATATTACTGCTACTGGTGATAGTGACGCTATAACAAATATTGGTAACATAAATGTTCAGCCTATATTTACTATTACTCCATTAACTACCAAGACGGCAGGGTTGAAATATAGAAGATATATTCCTGTCTATAATAATATGGATAAATCTCTTGCTATCCCGTTGGATATAACCAATGGCGGATTAGATGTTCAAACCCTTATTGATGCGAATAAGATGCAGGCAGATGGAGATGATTTTAGAGTTTGGATAGATGGAACATTTAGTGATAGATGGTTGAATGAAATGGATAGTGATAGTGATCCTGCTAAGTGCTGGATTAACTTTGATTTGCCTCCCCGCCATGAAGGCACTACATTATCTACATTCGACAGTGATGATACTACCATGTCATTTACTATAACTAAGGTGAATAATAGATTTCTACAGTCATTATTATCAACATCTAATAAAACATTACTTATTGATAATGAAGCATTGGTCTATGTTGATAGTGATATTGACTTCAATGATTATCAAATAGACAATTTATCCCGAGGGCAAAAAGATACTACTGCCGTATCTCATAGTGCGTCATCTACTGTCAGGCATATCGAGCATGACCTATGGATATTATATGGTGATAGTGATTTGTCTGCTCCTGATATTGATGATGATTATAAACCTATATTTAGTTTGGCATCTACTAATTCTGCATGGTTATATACTAATTATTTTGATACTGCTTCCAATCGTCCTGGGGCGTGGAAGGGAGAAGTGCTATCGTCTAAAACTAATCTATCTTATGTATTTACTGGCGATGAAAATACTCAGGTCAATCCATCTACTAAATTAGGATTAGCTATGCGTGGCGGGGCTGATTTCCAAGTAGCAAATGAGGCAGGTACACTGGCTTGGATATTCTTCCATCCATGTGGGATTACAGATGTTACTTATAGTGGTAAAGTCTATAATACTAGCTCATGGCCTGCAATTGTAGGATTGCAATATCTACAATCTAATGCGGTATGGTTTACTGTGCAACAGGAAACAGAACCAACATTAGCGCAAACATGGCAGACATTTGGGCCTCATGTTACTTCTCTCGGTGGAACATATGAAACTATTCGCCATGTCATAGATGGTCAATTAGATAGCGTTTTGAATGAGATTGCTATGGTGCAATTTGATACTCATACGATTACATTTGATAGCGATAATCTTCCTACAATATCCGTAGGTGATGAAGCATCTATAAACTTCTTCGATTTCAAACTGACGAACAATACAACTGGTGAATGGATAAAAGTACAGACCCCCTGTGCTTTGAATTCCCCATTGACTATTGACTGTGAGAACAAGAAAGCATATCTTGCAGATGGCAGTAAAGTAAATGTAACATTCTCATCAGATAGAGAGAGTTGGTTGGATTTAGTTTCTGGTATAAATAATCTCCAATATGATGATGTGGGAACTGTGTCAGTAAATATTGTTATTACTCACAGGGACAGAGTCCTATGATACTTTCTTCTTTGATTTGCCAACCCCCGGACGCTACAACGTCGCGGGGAAACTTATTGAGGGGATTATAACACATGGCTAGTCGTATCAGGATATTCGACCATTACATGAGACTGAAAGCGGAATTGAATAATATTCCTACTACTCCCCGTTCATGGCTTATCAATGAATATGGAGAATGTAATTTCAGCATGAGTACGGCGGATCCAAAATGTACATTATCAAATCTGCAATATGGCAATCTAATCCATATAGAACATATCCCAAAAATAGATGAGAATGGAAACAGAAAAGGAAAGTTGCCTGATTGGGCAGGGATTATTCTACGACCTCGCAATTGGGATTTAGGAGTATGTCATGTTACTGCTTATTCGGCGGAGGCTATATTAGCATTTAGGGCTATGCCATTTACAACTGTGAGTAGAACTCCGAAGAATGTATTTATAGAGATACTCAATCATGCTCATGCAAAGGCAAAGAATATCGTTTTCCAGCCTGGAATATTGGATGATCTGCCTTTGACATTCCCCGACGATTTGCGGACTAATGCTTATGACCATATCTTGAAACTAATCAAAGCAAGTGGTATGGATTGGTCTGTCACGAGTGATATAAACAGTAAAGGCAATCTGGAATTATTTGCTAATCTCTATATTCGTAAAGGGAATGTAGTGCCATTGCGGTTACAGGATAGCAACTTTGAATTGACAAGTAGCAATACTGAATTGCCTTCCCCATTATTGACTGAACAAGGAACTCCTGCTAATCAGATACTCGGTTATTCTCAATCCAACACAGCGCAGAATAGAGTAATGCAGGAAGCAATCCATCAAGAAACGTATGATGATTATGGGCCTTTGCAACTCAATCAGATATATTCCGGTAAACATGATGCAGCTAGTGTCCTAAATTCTGCCAGGACAACAGTAAGTAAGAGCGGCCCTCCTATAATGATAATGACAAGGACAGCGTTAGACAAAGGTGATACTTTCTCTCACGTGGCAACAGGCAATATAGCAACTGTGAAAGAGACTAATGCAGGCTTCAACCCTAATGGCGGATTTGGATTTACAAGACAGGCCAGGATAATAGGTTTTAGTTATAATGACCTATCGAATAAATGTCCTATGAATATCGAGGTGATCTAATGGCTATTGTTGTTGATGGTGGTGGTGGCAGCACGATGCAAATATGTGCGGTTTCTCCTTTGGATCAACAAGGAGCGATTGACAATTTAGTATCACGAGTGGAAGAATTGGAGAGAATAGTATCAGAATTGTTGGGAGCTAATCTCAATGCAAATCAGTTGAGTGATATATCTCAACAAGTGGGATGGGTCTATGGGATTACCTATATGGGTGTAGAGGGATGGATACAAACAGCATCAGGCTCTCTTATTCCTCCCGCAGGATGGACATTATCAGGATCGGGAATATTAGTTGATTCTGATGGTGTTGAATATCAAGGCGTCCTAATGGATAGCGATGGGGTATTACAGTATGGATATACTGCTAGTGGTGGAGTAGCAGGAGTATTAGCAGAAGGATATGCTAAGGACACAATGGTTTTATCTGCTGCTTCTCAGACTCTTGATTCTTTCAATGAGGCCCTGATATTTAGTGCCATTCAATTTCAATCAGGTTCATCGATTTCATGGAATGGTAGTACTACTCTTACATTGGATTTGCCTGGTACTTATATTGTCACGTTTAGAATTGAGAGTGCATCATGGAATACTCCTCCTACTGCCACAGATAATTTATATATGCGTTTTAGTACAGCACTTGATGATGCTGGAACAAGCAATCCTAACTTTTATTTCCCGCCTGATGCGACTGGATTATTACCGGATTTCAAAACAATTGTCATTCATAAAAAGACAAGTCATGCAGCAACGCTGACAGTCAATTTTAGGAATGTAGATGGCAGTGTTAATTTGACAAGTTCGCTTTCTATTGTTAGATTGGATAATAAATAGGAGCTAATATGACATATAAAAATCTAGCTCGTATGTATACGACTACAACAGGAACAGGAATAGTTACTTTAACTACTGCCGTTCCTGGATGCAAAACATTCGATGACGCGGGATGTTCTGATAGTGGTGAATATGAGTATGGATTGATTACTTATGATTTAATAACTCATCGTCCTACTGGTTCTGAATGCGGGTTGGGTAAATACATTGCATCCGGTACAACATTTCAGCGTAATACTATTTATAATAGTACTGACAGTGATGATAGCGCAATTGACTTGACAGGTTTAACAGAAATCTATCTAGGACCAACGGCGCTATCTTATAATGCAGGATTCAATCCATTTGCACAATATAAATCTCCCGTTGATGAAGTAACAATATTAAATACTGCTGCTGGAACTGTTCCTATTGATAGCGCAACATTCGATGATTACGCACTAGGAACTTTTGTAGATTCAGATGACAAGATTACAATCAATGATGCAGGATGGTACTCCATTTTTGCCAGTGTTGGACATTATTCAAATGGCTCTGATTACAATGGAAAAATATATATTGGTTTTATCAATGGTGGTTTGGTAAACACTGGTGAAATACGTACTTATGCTACAGCACAAGTGATTAACTCTGATGAAACTATAATATCTATCCCAATGTATCATGCTACATTGGATGATACATCTTTTATACAAATTGGCATTACTAATAATACCGGACAAAGTATACAAGGCTACTTAAATCATATTGCCTTGATTAGATGGAAAAAGGATTCTTGACATGATAGGATTTGATGCTATTGGTTTTCATGCTGTTGCAGAGATGATAAGTAATATCCCTGCTCCAATCGTATATTTACCTATCAGTAAGATTGTGTAATAGGCAACAAAAAAGGAGTAGCGTGTAAATGCTACTCCTTTTTATTCTTAAACATGACACTTATCAATGCTGCTAGATTTAGCAACAGGAACAATGCTCCTATTACCGCTAATACAAACGCTACGGGGTCGCTATTCATTTTTCACCTTTCTCTTTGCTACTGGTTGTGGGTTACCTTCCACGATTGGCTGAACACTGGCAGATGAAATTATAACTTGTCCATGTTTAGGACACTTTCGTTTCTGTCCTGAATATGGTTTGAATAACTCAGCCTCAACAGAACTATGTGCTTCTGTTGTTTCTGTGATTATATCTCCACAATCCAGGTATAACTCATATGTATATATCATTTTACTCCTTTCTCTTTATTATACTTCCCTGAAGTATTCATCAGACCAAGATTTGATGGTTGTTTGTGCAATCCTATATATATCATTTTCTAACTCTGCAGAAAATTCAAATCTTACACATTCATGTCTGTAAAAAAGGTCTCCAACATCAAATCTTACCTTCAAAAAATAAAGAGTGCGAAAGCTTCCTAAAAGCAAGGTATCTCCTAAAATATCTCGTTCAATACGAAAATCTATTGAGAATGAACCACGACATAAGACATATAGCTTTTTGGCTGTATCTTCAATTACTTTCATCAGTTCAGGTGATTTTATTCTTAATGTTTCAATTTTTTCAGGCATTTTAGCAGTTCCTTTCTGTGTTGATGGTAAATTCTGTATAATACGAACGAAGCACAACAAGCGGGACATGATAGCAAGTCGGCTGCTTCTTGTGTTGGATGGCATTCTTCGCAATCACATTCTTCATAGGGCAAATCAGTATTCTTGCAAAGAGGCGGAAACAATGCGCCCGACTCTTCTTCCGGAAAAATCTTTACTAAAATTTCTTCAAACATGTTTCACCTTATCTGTTTTTCTTTAGTTCCTGTTTAACACTTTCACTTGCAAATTCATAAAGAACTTGTTGACCCTTGCGAGTTAGTGAATAACCAAGATTATTCGATCTGGTATTGTTAGGACGGATAAAGTCTTTATCCTTAAATAGTTTTTGAAGTTTGCGAAACTTAGTTCCTGGGACAATCTTGTTCTTTGTCCATTCATTCTCGCTAAATGGTTTTCCGGTCAACACTCCATCAGCGATAACTCGCATGATATGAGGAGATACGGGCAATCCTTGAAACTGATATGATGGATATGCCTCTCCCTTAGACGTATCCTTGACCATAACTTTTACTTCAGTCGGTGGTGGTTGCATCCCAAATATGGTCCAGATATGAGGGTTATTGGTTTTCATTGCAAGTTGAAGAAATGAATTTATCTCAGACCAATAATCCTGATAGCTCTTTATCACGATTGTAGCATTGACAACAAGCCAAGTAATAATTCCCATGCCAATCATGATCAAGCCGAATGCAATCCATCCCTCTCTGATAATAGCAATATAGCCGACTGCTATATATAGAGCGGCGATTAATGTGTGCTTCGGGTGCGGTTCGTATCCAAACATTAGGTTAGTTGCTGGGCAATTTTATTTACCCTCACTATGATCTGGCTCAACTTCTATGAAACCTGCACCGAGGCTCTCCCATGTAGCCCCATCAAGTGCACGCTCTAATTGGGCGGCGCACACAGGGCAACTTTCTGGATATTCGTGACGGCTACAAACAATATGCCTGCACATTTTGTAAGTTATAAAACTATAACATGATTTTCCGCAAATATCACAAATTTTCATGCTTCTCCTCTTCATCTTTGTTCATATTCATTCTCCTGGGCGAGTCCGCCCAACGGTTTGCGTTACTGGCAAGAGCCACACGCAAGCCAATAATTTAGAACCTATGCTGGCTCTTGTCCAGTGCATACTTTGTTAGAAGGCGTGCCGATACTACGATACCTTTTGCTACCAAACCAAAAATTAAGGCAACCCAAACCAACGGCCAAAGAAGAGAGACTAGCATACCCCACATGCCGCCTTCAAACACGCCATCACCAAAGTAAAATATCCACCACGATGTTGCCGCAAGCCAGGTAATTACCATTCCAATCAAATAGTATTCCATGTTTCTCCATTCAGGCAAAGAAGCCTTCTAATTTTTGCGTTACCCGCTTAGGCGGGGTGTATCACAGAACCCGCAAACGGAAACACCATCCGCATTATGAGTCTTACATTTGCCGCACGCCCAGCCTAAGTCGGGTGCACGCATTGTTAGGCGTGCCGCCTCTTCAATGGAACGGACTAAGTAATCTTCTAACCCATCCATGCCGCGAACTTTATCACGGGCAAAAATCTCTTTTAGCCGCTTCCCTGTTTCGTGGATACTATCAAATTCTTTTGCGTCCATATTTCTCCAAGAGCACGCCTAACGGTTTGCTTTACTGGCAATGGGTGGAACGAGATAAAACCCGAAGACCAGAAAAAGCCCTTAGCCAGAAACAAGGCTAGTAGACGGGGAGAATCCCCGTTGTCCAGTGCAAGCGGTTGTTAGAACGCCAGAAGGATTCATAACTAACACGCTTTCACAATCCCAACCATAGAGTGATGGTTCACCAAAACGAGTTTCTTGCTGACCTTTTTCAGTCAGATAAATTGCGTCGTAACCAAGTTCAACCATCTTTTCAAAATCGGGATATTTCAAAACACTGTACGCTTCAAGCCAGGGCATTTGAGCGGCGGAGCGAGTGCCATCAATTATGAAAACATTGCCTTCAAACTCAAACTTGAAATGATGAGAGAGATTGCCAAAACTTTCGCTTTCGCACCATTCACGCCAACCATAATTTGAATTGATAGGTGAAGCCCATAAGCCGCCTTCTGGCTTGACGAACATTTTATTTTTGACGGGCTTGAATTTGGCAACATCAAATTTCTTGCCACAGCCATAAGTGATGAGATTTAATTTCATGCTATCAGACTCCTTGTATGGCGTTCTAACTTTTGCGTTACTTGCGGCTGGATCTCCCAGCCGATTTAGCGGCTGGCACTTTTCGCTTAGAAGTGCCTTTTTGCCGGACAGTACCGCCGTCCGCGTGCAGTGGTTTGTTAGCCCGCTTCCGTTTTTGCAAGGCTTCTTTGCATTCCTGCTCGTATTCAGCATCTTCAATCTCTATTGCTTTTGGGCAATATGGGGCATGATCATATTCTTCGTAGCAAACGGGGCATTCCATCTTTGATTCTCCTTTGCCCGAAATAGCGGGCTAACGGTTTAGATTACCCGCTTTGGGGCGGGTTTGGATTCGCTGTCAGATGCTGCAGACTCCCCCAAAGTCGGGTGCATCTTGTGTTGGGCGGCTTGATGATTAGCCTCACCCATCAATATTAGAGCAATCTCTTCTGCGAGGTCTGGATTCATAATCACATGCTCATAATCTGGATCACACCAAATACGAGCGGCAACTCCACGAGCAGTATCAATATCCATTTGTAAATCTCCTGGCTATAAGGGAGCCGCCCAACTACGTCTTAAGCGAAGGTGCTTCGCTTAAGATATCAATTTGGGGTCTATGCGAAGTGTCCATACTAAAAAGAATACTACAATATTTGTATATTGTAAATATTTTATCAACAGGGAAAATTATCCTCATTTGAGCCAATTCCTTACTTTATTTTTGATCCATTCTTTTGTTTCTTCTTTGTTCCCGATATTCTGCCATATCGGTGAAGCAACATGGACACCTTGAGAATTATGGACTTTTCCTGAAACTGTTGAGGCATAATTACCATTTCCAATATCTTCGACAGTAACATGTTTTCCATCAACATCAGTTTCATGAACTTTGGTTGTTACAGTTTTATTCATTGTTATACTCCTGCATATTCTTTATTCGCCCAATCGGGGAATAGTTGTTTTGCTGTTTCTTCGTTGAGTTTTTCACCCATAATAAGAACTTGTTCTTGGTCTCTGATGTTCTCACAATTCCATTCGTAATCCATCAATGATATTACTGGTTCTAATTTCATATCCTGAATATCTGGCCAACCTGCAAATGCCTCCCATCTTTCACCATTAGCAATTGCTACAACGCATATCTTGGCATTAGTATTGATAACGATATTTTGCAATCGTACTTTATGGCGACATTCGGGTAATTGTGAGATTGAGATCGTCTTACCGTATTCGAGAACCTTGATATTGTTATTCATTTTCTTCCTCCAATAGCTCATAATCATCTGATCCGTCTGCTTCCCCTGTTGTACAGGTAAAACACATACCGCATTGTCCATATTTCCAGATAGGATTACTCCTACAAACAGAACAGAGATTATCAGGCTGATTAGCAAGAGCTATCAACTCTTCAAGGGACTGTTCACAATCTGGACATTCTTTTAGGAGTTGTGACGGGGTTATGTAGTTCAAACCAGCAAAACTATAGATAGTCATTGTTTTTCCTTCCATTCCAAATATTGCCTGATGACTTTATGACGCTCAACAGTCGGGAGATGGTCCCATTCTTTGATGTAATCAGGTTTATTCTTTCTAGTTCGTGTAATTATTTTCCTCTTACATTTGGGACAAACTCTATGATCCAATCCTAATCTTTCACGGAGATCGTCGCTGGCGGGTTCATACTTGTCGATAGCTATCTTGTAAGCCATTCCACTAGTAATGTCAAATAGTTTGCCTGTGACATTCCAGGACTTAGTATGACGATGAGATCGTTTAAGTAATCTAGATAATTTGATAATATTCATCTGGGATTTTTATCTCCTCCATAAACCCATCTATGCCAATCAGGTCTTGTGAAGTGATAACCTTCATCTGTTTTATTTTCAACTTTTTCCTTCACTGCAACATAATCAGGTGTTGCATAACTTCCTATAATATCCACCTTAGTACGCAAGTTATTTACTTCAACATAGTTATGGCAATCTTCACACAATGTTATTAGATTGTATATCTCATCTGCTCCATCCTCGCTTCTTGGTATTAAATGGTGAGCATTTAATCCTCTACCTTGTGTATTATGAACTTCGCATCTTTGACATGTGTATTTATCTCTTTTGAAACATGCTGTTCTTAACTTGTGCCATTCATCTGTATAAGGCATATCAATTCTTTTCCTTTTGTAAACTTTTCCATGCCAGTTCATATCATCTCCAACATAAAGCCGCTACCTTGTGATTTCCAAATGCTTTTGTTCAGGAAGCACGGACGTTCACAAAGTAACGGCTATATGACTTGGAAATAAAAACGCCCGACTTCCTGAACATCTGCATTATATCACTTTTCGCAACAGGAAGCCCTACATTCGTTACTCGTGACTGGCTGTGGTTTTTATTATGGATAGATAACCTTGCCCTTACAAACACGTAAAGGTTGCATAAAGTGCTATGATTTTACTCAGTTTAGAAAAGCAGTTCGTTACCCTAGTTCAATCCCGTTCGTTTCGCATAATCGAAAGTAGAGTAGAGTGGTTCGTTATTGAACGTTCGTTCGTTGTACATGCCTGTTTTAGGGGTAAATCATTCTTCAGTGGGGGAGGGGAGAAGGTTGGATCTCAACCTCCCCTTATATCTCTTCACTTCATCACAATATAGAGGATGGATGCGCAACAAGACATTGATAGTCCCTGCTGATGCCTGGCTTGTTTCCAATAGACATTTCAATATCGGTTCTGTGAAGAACTCCATGTGAAAAGGGAAACGGACAAGCAGTGAGGGTAGTGTGTTCTTATCCGGCAACGTCTTACCCACAATCACACCAGTTCCAATATTGATATATTTCATACTGTGATTATGGAAGTACCTCGGTGATATTCTCACCGAGGCTCCAGTGTGAAACCCTAACTTCTTTGATGTCTCATTTAGGTTCTTTTTCAATATCATTATGTTCTCCATAATGCTTGACAATCTTATCCCAATATTCGGGTTTGTAATCATCATTGAATTGTGCTAATGGTAAGCCGAGTATTTCCTGTACCTTACTCAGATCATATTTATATTTCGCTGATGCTATGCTTATCAGTTGAATACCATTGACTGGATTGTCACCATTAGGTGATATAACAACATCTTCAGCAAAAACATCAATGGCTTCTTGTTCCTGTTGCCTGCGCTTGTCCTCTTGGATTTGATTGTACTTATCTTGCTCTGCCTCATCGTCCCAATATAGATCAAGAGCAATTCCTAACTCATGCGCTGCTACTTTTAATCCATCACTCTTAGCCGCTTTGATAGCATCGCCTAATTCATTCTCTGGATACCATACTGATGAGCCTGGGCCTGGTTTAGTGACTGTTGCGATAATCTCGCTCATCTTTTTTGGGTTATGTACCCTTATAGTCAATTCACCATAAACGGTAACATAGCGCATGATGATAGGCTCTTTAGTTTTCGGATGGATACCAGTCTGAATAGTTTCCAAATGATATACATTCCCATTTCCAAAGTATGGCATTAATTTATAATCCCAATCAAATCCAAAAGCACGATTGAGAGTATCTGTAACATATCCATGTGGGACATATTTCAATGCTCTGCCTTTTGCTCCTGGTCTAGTCTTGATAGCATGTTCAGGAGTTTTGGCAGTAAGTACTTCTAATTGAGCCTTAGCCATGACAGATGAGATAATATCAACCATAGACATCTTGCGTTCTATCGGTGCTTCTCTCTCTGATAATACAACTGCTTTACTTTTTGATGACTTCTTTGTTGCCATTTGATAATCTCCTTAAGTATTATCTTCTTCGACTTTGATATATTCGTTACTTTGCAGTCCTAACATTTTTCTAAAATTGAGAATTGTTTTACCTCCCCATCCGGCAGGACGAATATCCTTATCTACTTTTGACATTACTGTTCCCCACTCAAATGCTTTTCCTAATGTGCCATATTCCTCTTCATCGTTATCCAATCCATTATTAGCAAACGTCAAAAGTGATTCAGCACGTTGTAAACCGATGCCTGGAAATTGTGCTAATATTTGTATTCGCTCATCAACTGGTGGGAATGTAATAATTCTACGATGTCTTATTCCATGACGTGCATCTGGTTTATTGACCGTCTTATATAGTTCCTCAATCATTCTAGGATACTCATCAGCAGGACACCATATTAACGCACAACCAGAAAATTGAATGACAGAAAATACAGCACGAACAGATGCGCCATGCCATAATCGTTTTCGCTTATCACCTTCTATGATAACCATATCTTCTTTGTCATAGGATATTTTGCCTGTTATGATAATGGCAAAGTATTTGGCATAAGCTGCCATGCGTTCTATCTGTTCAAAGATGCGTCCATCTGCAATTGATGCGAGAAAATCATGAGGTGTTTTGCGCTCGATTGCTAATACTGTTCCGTCATCAAGTGGTATATTGACATCACCAGCAGTTAGATTAGCACATATAACGATTTGGAAATGTTTCTTTAGGTTTTCTACAACTTCGGGATTAGTTGCCTTCTCGTTATTATCCACGAGTATCAATGTCATTTTGTATATCCTTCTTTTGGAACATCTCCAATCAAATTATACTTTCCCCATCTCTCTTGTCTCTCAAATGAAGTTACTCCGATAGAATAAGGGAAATTGTTTATGACTGTCTGCCATTCTGTATCAGAAGGATAAACATCCTCACGTGAAAGCATGAGAATATATGAATTTGAAAGAGGAAATAGTTCAATGGTCAATCCATTCTTTAGTTTCCGATATTGGCCTCTGTGTGAAAACTTGATATTATGGATCATCTGTATAATGATTTTATCCAGCATGTTATCCTCCAAATATTGTTGATGCTACAACTGCGATAAATCCAATGAAGCCAAGTCCAAGTAATATCATTAATAGTGATAATGCTACTTCCATATTGGATTGTCTATAACCCTGAATTTCCTTTAGTAATTTGGAAAAGTCCTCAGGCTTGTATTCATCATAAGTGATAGGAAATCGCCTGGCATACTGATATTGTTTTTTTTGCTGATAGGTTGGTTTCATTATTTTTTCTCCGGTTGGATTTTGACGTGGTAACGGCATATCTCTGCGAAATCTTGATTCGCTAAATAAAATACCCCATCAAAACTGCAACTGCGATTATCAGCCCGGAAATAAGGCCTGTCAAGCTGATAATGATGCCTGCTAGTTTCTCGGGTGGGAGAGATTTATTTGGGACCTGCCGAAATCTGAGAAAAGCAAACAAACTAATAAATACTAGGATCAGGCTTAGGAGTACAATAGATAATCGCCAACCAAAGCAACCTCCATCACCTGATGTGCAACTCTCGCGTGCGGGAGGTAAGAGATAAATCATCGTCCAGATCAAAACCAAGGCTAAACCTTCAAGAACGAATCCCGTGAAGACATTCTTGCTCACAGTTCCGTCTTGAGGGTTTGAAACTGGGGAGGGCTTAGGCATTGTCATCTCGCTCCTCCTATTAGAGTATTAGAGGATAACAGCCGCGAAAACCCAGCGCGAAAATCACGCCCAATGTAATTGGTAGGTGTAATCTTCACAGTATTTTTAGTACCGCTTCTTTGGACTTTGAACATGAGTTTTCCTTTCTTCCACCAGATGATAAATATCATTTTTACCTCTGTTGATAGTAAGCTGGTTACTTGACATTCTTCACGGCTTACTATCAACAAGCTTACGCATATTAGTTTAGCGCAGGCAACCCTTACATGCTCGCAGAATTTCTCACCATTCGATGTGTCAAGTCATCAAAGGAACAAGTCCAAAATCGCATGTATAGTTTGGACTTCTATGGCTAAAGGCATACGTGCCTGCTATTGCATGGTAGCGGGAGAAGGATTTGAACCTCCATTATTCAAGGTTATGGGCCTTGTGCCATGCCAAGTTAGGCGATCCCGCAATATTCCCTGCCGCTCGGACTTATGGTTGCCGAATCCCGCAGTTTTGGGAGCTTAATACAAGCAGTACACGACAGGGAGGAAAACGGACAGGCTACTCAACGCTTGGCGACTTTTACCTGTCCGATAATCCCTTAGAAGGGAACCATCCCCGCAGCTTCTATGAGTTCCATAACATCATAGTCGCTATAAGGTTTAGTCTTTTCAAGGATTGACTTGGCTTCCTTTTCGTTAACATTGGCGAACAAGTCTTTTACATCCTTGATGATATTGGCAGGGATTGCGCTATTATCAGGAACAGCACCATTATCCCGCTTAGTGAAACGTGCTGTGCGATCTGCCTCGCATTCCGCTTTGTTTTTGAACACTTTCAAGAAACGAATGGTAGTCAGCACCTTGCCGGATTTCTTTGAGGTCTTACCCGCAATATCCAATACATCCTCAACGAGGACATACGGACGCTTTGATAATGGTTTCTTCCACTCCTTGCCGAATACCGCAATAAGCGAAGGCTCAACAATCTCAGTCCAATTTGTCTGAGTGCGTGGTGAAGATTTCTTCACATCAACATTGCGCTCGTATGCCCATTCAAGAGCAGGATTGAATTCCGCAATATCGAGAGTAAAAGTATATTGACCATATTCGCCCTCTCGAAGCGGTTTGCCTTTCTCTGGATTGCGTTTCACCATCTCGCCACTTTGCCATGAAACAATTTGTGCGCTAAGTGTAACACGCCCATAATTGACATTGGGATATCCGGCAGTAGGTGCATCATTTTCAATCTCGTTCGTCAGATCATAATCGAAGTCCATTTTGTAATCTCCTTAATAGTTATTAGTTTGGATAAGATACTTGCATGATATTATAATGTTTTTTGTTCAATGACCTCCTCTTGTGCCTCAGTTCCAGCACGTTGACGGTCCAGGGCATCAAAATACCATTGATACACCATCCGATTGAGCTTGTGAATAGTGATACCCTGGGCTTTTGCCTCATGTAAACGACGGGCTTGTAATGCGCCTGTCAATCCGTCTGTTCCCTTCTTTTCCTCTAGTGAGATTTGAGGACGACCTACTCCAATTTTACGACTTACCATATCATCTCCTTTCAATCTTCAGCTAATGCCATCAATGCTAAAAATGCAAAATGATAATCCTGATTTATTCTTATCAAGAGATTATGCTGTAATTCTGTTGGTTTATGTTCCAACAAGAATTTGAACCATTTCAAAGCCTTATCATCATTAGACATTCTCGCCTCCATTTACAAAATATAGAGCGTCTTTACTTCTTGTCTGTGCTACGTAGCAACAGTTCAATTCCTGCTCTTGCTCCCACTTCTGTTTAGCCTTAGGATGTGGCATTAGGTCAGGACGCAAGATAAATACTCTCTCTGCTTCCAATCCTTTAGCACGATGAACAGATGAGAATATCACTCCAGTATTTGTGTCTGCAAATAACATCATTATCTTAGCCATTAGCTCACTGACCGTTGATACTTCATTCATAATAAAGCGTAATGTATCAACTCTATCTTGGAGTAATAATGCTTGCATCTCTTTCCCTTTGTCAAGCATCTTCTGGTATTCATAGTCAAAGTATTCCGCTAAGGAAACTTCAAACTGTCCCAGGTCATCTGTCTCAAATCTTTTGATAAGATTGACCAATGATGCTCCAATGTCTTTTCCTCTGATGACTGCTTTCTTCCCCATACGGATACATTCAAAGGCAGGTCTAATCAATGGTGCATTGGTGCGACATATGACCATATCTCCAGGCTCTACCATCTTGGCTAAATCAAAATATTGCATCTGAGTGATAGAACCTTCAGAAGCATTATCTCTTGCTTCCAATTGAGGAACCAGTTTCTTAGCTAATTCAACGTGACTAGCAGGACATCGGAACGTGATTGACAATGGTAGCGTAGTAGCATCTAGCTCTCTGATTAGATTAGGTATTGCTTCTGTGTCCGCTCCTCGAAATCCATAGAGAGATTGATTTCTATCTCCTACTGCGATGATACGTCCAGTCTCTTTGATTGACTTCAAGATAAATCTAGTTTGACTGACGTTCATATCTTGCGCTTCATCTACCATCAGGAAATCAAACTTTTCTAGTTCCATATTATTAACTAATGGCAACCAGATCATATCGTCAAAATCAACTATGCCAGTTTCATCTTTGCACTTCTGCATGACATCAGGCAATTTTTCAAGTATCTCATCAATGTTTCCATCATCAATTTCAACATTGTAACGATCAATGATTGCTAATACTGCATTAGCATCTAATACATCTACTAATGTGCTTTTACAAATGCTAACCAGTTTTCGCATTGACAAACGTTTAGGCCAATTCGTCTTTCTATCTTCTCTGGTTATTAATCCCATCTCTAAGGCATGTTTTGATACAGGCCATATATCATCGAGTAGCAATCCTACCTTGTCCTCTTCAATTTGCACTTTAGGATTACTCTTTCTAATCATTGATAAACCTAAGCTATGCAGTGTTGATACATGAACATGATCAGGTGCTCGTCTTTTTAGCTCTGTTGCAATGTGCTTGTTGAATGCTACAAATCCAACTTTGGCATCTTTAGGAGTTAGATCAAGAGCCTTGACAATTGTGGTAGTTTTCCCTGATCCAGCTACTGCTTCCACTACTGCATGACCTTGACCATTAGTGATGAAATCAAAGATAGCTTGTTGATAATGAGTAGGGATAAACTCTTTGACCTGTTTCTCTTCTACTGGTGTTTCAATGTCAATATCATTTAAGTCAATAGCTATCGGAATATTGATAGTACTTTGATAAGTATGCCCATCAGGACAAGTTTCATGTATCCACTTATCAAGTTTTTTGTCCTTGATAATTTTATCTTTGCCGATCACAAATCTTTTATGGCATTTGATGCAAATGCCAGGATATTTTGAGATCATATTATCTCCTCATAATGTTGCCAATTGTGCCAGGATGTATCTCTGTTGTGCTTTCAGGTCATCGTACTTTTTCCAATCCAGTCCACATGATTGGATTGCAACACGAGTTTTATCCAATTGACTAATCAATTCTCTCCGCCTGGCATTGCGTTTTCTGTTTCCATTTATCTTTTTCTGATGACGACGGTCCTTATCCATATTAGTTTCCTTATCTCTTCGAGTAACCGTTTCAATGCCCATGCCCTGTTGGCAGGTATAGCGTGTTTGACGTTATACCACGCTACCGTGATATCAATATTGTGATTGATGAGATTTTCGATTGTCATGTTATCTCCTTCTTCATAATGATACCTGCCGCCCGAATATTACTCCGGTTTCCTCTTGGAAGGCAAATGATTTGTAGTTACTCAATTCCAAGTAAATAACTTTTGTCATTACTATATAACGGCTCTGAGTTGAGTATGCAACCCAAAAGGACTGATTTATCCTCAACTCATAAATGAGCGTCGCAGATATGAACTGCATTATCAATTTACTATATTTTTCAACTGACAATCCATACGCTCAATAAGTCAATCGCCTCGGTGGCTCATCCCTAACCATTGCAAACTATCAATTCTGTAGTATTGCTTGTGATGACTTGCTTCTTTCCGATATTTTATTCGGGCGATAAAAAATACCTACTGCTTTTCATTATCCACATGTAGATATTTTACTAATAATTTTTGTTTGAATTTATTTCTCAGAGATAACATTTCTCTTTCGCTTGCTCCGACTTGTCATTCAAGTCGTTACATCTTTAGGAGTTATGGCGTCCTGCCAGGCTTCGCAAAAGGGGATTAATTACCGGGCTGTACCGGGATTTCATCTTGTTATCTCACTCAAATTTATCCTGTCCGGCGTCTCTTTTCATTTTGCGTAAGACCTATCATTTGCTTCCCACTCGCTCGCACTTGCGCTGTTATCGTGTCCTACAGTTTGACGCTTACTGTCTATCGGTTAGACCTCATTGAGTTTGTCATCCCCCCAATAGTCCAAATATAAACGAGATCATATAATTTGTCAAGGGGGAAAAATAGGCAAAATAGTTATCAGATATGACAAATTATTCGTATAGTATTATCAGAACATTTTTACTTGCTTTATGGCGATCTTTTTCAGCCAGTGTTTCAATCGTGCTTCTGCTATCAGGATATATTCTTCTGTATCATATTTATCAGCCCATGAAATAGCATCAGATAAATGAAGTTTATAACTCATTTTTTATCTTTCTAAAATAGTTCCTGCTTGTTATCATTTTATATCCATCTTCAAATTCAACTAATGCAGAGTTCATTTTTCCACGTGCTAGAACTCTACAACGTTGACCAAATCTTTCAGGATGTTTGGTGTATACTCGCCAATAATATGGAAAATCAGATAAGTGAAGTCTGTATTGGTTAATCATTTTAATGCCCTAGATATTTCATTCTAGTTTCAAAGAACTGTCTTGTTCTAGCCCTGTTCAATTGTTCAATTAAATCTTTTCTCTCTTGACTGGTACGCTTTTTATCTCTCTTGATTGATGCGATCAATCTCTTATGTGCTTTATGATCTTCAGAATTGACCTTTTCCCATTGCTTACGCTTTTCTTCATCCATTTTGTGTATCCTTTCTTCTATTATTTCATTACAAATCGTTCTTCAAACTGAGTTCATTATGCTTCTTCTCGCAAGCATCATATATTTCTTTTGCTGAGCCAATTGCAATAACCTTCCACCTTCCTGGGCCTGGCCCATGACGATCTGAATTTTTCTTTAGATCAATATGCAGAGGATAACACCCTGCTTTATGTTCACTTTCGCTATATTCAAGTACCCATAACTCTTCTCTGCTATTTATTGCTTTCATATCATTCTCCTTTTATCAATTAGAAATACTGAGACTTTCAATCACGTATTCTTAAATACGTGATTTTCTGAAAGTCTCAACAGTATTGAGACAATCAGTAGTATCTTGAAAACGTTGAAATTCTGAAAGTCTCATTTAGAGGATACCTTATAAATTTTTTCTGTTCGTGTTCCAGTTGACATTTGAATATCTCCAATAGACACTAATTCATCTATCTTGATACCTATTCTTGTTCTGCCTATCTTTGATGACTGATTAACAATATTTATTATCTCATGTTTATTCAATCCTTTCTTTTTACTAGCTAATAATGCTTTTAATATTTCTCTTTTCATTGTTGCGTCTGGACGTTTATCTTCAATTGAAAGTCCAAAAAATTTAGCTGTTTCCAATTCTTTATTGTTCTTATGAGTGAAAGTAAATTTAGCGCCGAATGGTGGGACATCGTTGTCTCTTGTTTTGGTTGACATTATTTTTAATGTATCTGCTGTTCCATTGTCCCTATCAATTAGAAAAGCATAATCCAATGATGCTTCAATACTTCCAAATCCTCGTAGACTTTCTCCTACCCTAAAACCGTTTCCATTATTATCCCCATTACTTCCTTTACGCTGATGATGAATAATTTGTTGAGACATATTATTATTCTCTACTATCTGTCTGAATGAATTCATGATAGCAGTCATGCTATCGTCATTCTCTTTTGCTTTGCCTTTTACAATGCCTAGATTATCAACCACTGAAAAACAGGCTTTATGCTTCTGAATAATTGACTGATAATAATCCATCATTCTTATGTTACTTGCATCAAGCATTGGATTAGGCATTGAATAATAAAACAGGGGAGTAGTAGCAGGCAATTTTCTTGCTCTTCCTAATGATTCAAATCTCTCATGTGATCTTCTTTTTCCTATATCCAAGTCAATCCATATGACAGGACCTTGCTCTACTTTATATGGAATTGCCCTATCTGATTTCTCAACCCAGGGTGCAAAAGGAAGCCAATCAACACCGGATGCTATGCAAATTGCCATGTCCATAAGAAGTAGTGTTTTCAATCCGCCAGGAGGGCCATAAAATATATTCAGGCTTGGTAAAGCAATGATTCCATCAATTAAGTATTTTATTTCTTCTCTTGGTTTATACGCGTCTTTAAGTGTATATGTTTTCCATTCAGTCATGTTATTTCCTATTACAAATGAAAAAGGACTTATGCTCTAGGCCACTGGCGTTCATTGGCTTTCCCGATAACAAGAATGGTAGGGGGAACGCCAATGGTCTAGAAAATAAGTCCATTTCGTCTTGTTATCTATGGGGCGCCAATTCCCTGTGACTTCTTTTTATTCGTCACTGTCAATATCTTACTACAATCCCTTATATCTGTAAAGATTTTCCCATATTGATAAATTATCCCACTTTTGAAAATATAGTATAATACGCCCGTCGTGACTTTTCACTTGCACAAAGGAGAATGATATGTTACTTGCATTAGTTGCGTTACCAGATGAGGCTAGACTTCTTGTTCTCTCACTCATCACTGCTGGATTGACCTGGGTATTACTTGTTCTTTCTGCAAAGTTGGGGATTGATCTTTCTGGATATGCTCAGCCGATTGCCGCTGTACTTGCTCCGATTGTTATTACAGTTGTAGAAAGTTATCTACAACTCATTCCACCTGTATTTGATGATGTTGTGTTGGCGGTCATTCATCTGCTTGTTTTGCTTCTCGGTTCTCTCGGATCATTTGTTGTCTATTCTCTGGTCCGCAGACCGAAGGCATTCACTTTGCGATAACGGGTAATCTCCTTTCTTAGTGATAGCCGGAAGAAGTGATGACCCTTCCGGCTATCGGAATATATAGCATATGAGCAACGATAACATATTCAATACCGATAAGGAACGGAGAAATATTCGGCTACCCCTTACTCTCTATGTGGATGCAATCGAGATAAATCCATCTGTTGAATTCGGTGAAGTTACTCGTACTACATATGATCTGGAATTTACCGAATATGATCTGAGAAAGCTCCACGAAGAAATAGGAAGATATTTGGATAAACCTTTACCTGGAGGTAAGAGAATTCGATTCATTGGACGGCTTGTGTCATGACACAGGAACAGATAAATTTACTTCTTGGTTTTCTTGCAGGCTCTCCGATTGTCTTATATATTGTCCAACAATTCTATCTACGGAGGAAGAATAAAATAACTGATATTGATAGTCTCATGGATGTCCAAAGTAAAATGGCTACTTCTCTCAAGCAAGCCAGAGAAGACTTATCAGCATTAGAGCAAGAATTACGAACTAATGATATTGAGCATAGAAATGATGTGGAGGCACTAGAGAATCAATGGAAAGAAAAACAAGATAGGATGAAAACACGAATAGCAGAATTAGAGAAAACCATTGTCAAATATGACATATCGTTTACATTGACGACTAATCCAACTGTTCAGGTTACTGATATGAAGGTTATTGGTAAAGAGGATGTTATGGCTTCGCAAAGAATGAGGGCAATTACAAATCAGAAAGATAAAAAATGAAACCTGAACATATTCCATATGCTATATTGATCTTTGCTCTACTGGCTATACTTATTCATATTATTCTCGATAGAATATTTCCAAAGGATAAATAATGGCTGAACCTAAATATCTACTTATAGTAACAGTGTCAAAGGGATTGGTAGTAAGAGATACTCCAAGACCGGAATCTCGTGGTGGTAAGGCTATTCGCTCTGTTTCTGTTGGCTCCCAACTCTATGCTTATGATGTTCATTATATCGAGAATGTTCCATATGCTCGATTAGTTCCTCTCAATCCAAATAAACCCGAATGGGTACGAGTAGCAGAAGCAGATGGAAATATCAAGTATGTGGATGTGATTGAATTAGAAAACAATGGAAATACTTTGATTGACGCATTGAACAATATTGCTGATGCTATATCAGAATTGGCAGATAAAAAGTGAAACACATAGTATCTTTTTCTTCTGGTATATCAAGTGCCATAACTTGCGAAAGAGTAATTGCAAGATATGGATTAGATAATACTGTTATTGTATTTATGGATACAATGATTGAGGATAATGACAACTATAGATTTATGAATGATTGTAAAACGAGATGGAATAAAGAGATAATCATATTGACTGAAGGGAGAGACCCATATCAAGTATCACGTGCTGAGCACGTGATACCAAATAGTAGAGTAGCGCCATGCACTAAAAGACTAAAGATAGATATATTCAAAAAGTGGTTGAAGACACAAAATAAAAACTCTGTAATATATATTGGATATGATTTTACTGAGACACATAGAATAGATGCAACAAAATCAAATTATGAATTATTAGGGTATCAGGTTGATTTTCCTCTCCTGTGGAAACCCTATGAATTTAGAAAATATACGCAAGTTGTAAAAGAGGATTGGGGCATTAATCCTCCTAGAATGTATGGATTAGGTTATACCCACGCTAATTGTGGTGGAAGATGTGTCAAGCAGGGACAAGGCGACTGGATACGAACATTATTAAATTTTCCAGATAGATATTTTGAGGCAGAGAATTGGGAAAGAGAAATGAGAAAAAATGAAGTCAATAAAAATTATACTTTGCTTAGGTCTCAGGGAGTTTCTATAACATTGGAACAGTTACGAAGTAAATATAGAAATAAAAAGGGAATAGATTTATTTTCTCTTGATAGTCAATCTGTTTGTGTAGTTTGTTCAATAGGTACATAATGATAAATTTCGATAGAGTGAAATTTTGGTCAGACCCAACACAGGCTAATGATGAATTGCGCCAATTCAACAAAGGGCGCATGGTCAAATTCTGCCAACCTGATTTCTATCTTAGGCATGATTGGGGGCAAAGAATAATTGATTCTGTTCTCAAATATATCGAAAAGGATTGGACCATCCTGGAGATTGGTTGTAATACCGGAAAGACATTAGCACACTTACGAAAACAAGGATATGAGTATCTGACCGGAATAGATATAAACAGAAAAGCTCTTGAGATTGGAATGGATAAGTTCAAAGAGTTAGAAGATATTACTTTATTGTGTGACCCCATAGAGAATATTATCAAGATGCTGCCTGATTACGACTTTATCTATGCTGGTGGTGTCTACATGCACTTACCTTATGATTTGGATTGGATATTTCCAGAGATTGCTAGTAGAGCAAATAAATTTATCATGACTGCTGAGAATGAAAAAGATACGGATTTCTATCGCTTTGCTAGGAACTATAAAGATATATTTGATAAGTTAGGATGGAAACAGATTGAAGAAGAAAATGGTATCAATTATCCCCCATTGCCAGAATCAACGATAAAGAGGGTATTTGTAAGAAAGGATATAAATGAAAAAGACGTTACACGGTAAAAGCTATTTACGTTCCAGATCCAGTGTCATGATTGGAAGAAACAATAAGATAGCTAGGAAGCTAAATCGAATGACTATTATATTTAGTCATATTGATTGGAATAATATCTCTAAAAATCTTATAAAAGCTCTTACTGATATGGCATATTATGCGGGTGAAATGATTAGTAAAATGGAAAAGGTAAAATGAGAATTGCAATATTGACTCCTACAATATATCGTCCTGCTGGATTGCATAAATCATTATCATCATTACGGGATACCACTAGCCATATTGATAATGTTGATATTGTTATAGCTGCTGAAAAGGATGACGATGAGGCTCGACATATCGCAGATAAATATGATGCTATATTTACGGTATGTGAGGAACCATTACAGGGATGTGCGTATGCTTGGAATCAAGCAATGAAAGCCGCATTGGACTATGACGCATATTTTACTGGCTCCGATGACATCGAGTATATCAATGGATGGTTAGATGAGGTATTACGGGTATTAGCAGAACCACCTTTGAATGGTTCAGGCTTTGTCGGTATTAATGATGCTCGTAAAGATGCTAGAAAATTCTGTGCTACTCATTATCTAATGACTAGGGATTTCATTATAGAACATAATGGCGGAGTGATGGCTGCTCCATTCTATTTTGCCAACTGGACTGACATGGAAGCAGACCGTAGAGCCAGGAAAGCTGGCAAATGGGCATGGGCTGAGAAAGCAGTTGTAAAACATCTATGGCGAGGTCCGTATGGTGATACTGCATATACAAGAGCCTATGAAGCCAGAGCAGAAGCTAAGTTAGTCTACGAAGATAGACTGAAAAGAGGATTTCCAGATGACTTTGAGCCAATCATCAAAAATAGAGAAAAGATTAGTAGCAGTTGAGTGTGACTTTAATTTAATTTTAGATATGATGTTCAAGGACTTTGATACTACCGGATATAATGTCAAAACGATTGAAGGTTTACCTGCTGGCGCAAAAATGATAAGAGAATATTATGACCATCAACATGGTACGGTTGTTTTTATATTCACTCATGAAACATTCGATGAAGTTGAAGATGGTGTCCAATTACCTAGATTACGTATTACTCATCAAAGGATTGTAACATGAGGACAGAACACAATCCTTTGCGTGGTAGTCAAGCTCCTAATACAATCAAGCCGATTGTATTTGTTGTAGTTACTCATCTGCCTTGTAATGATAGCCAATATCATTTCCAAAGAATGGAAGTTATCCAGACTTGCTTGACTACAATGCGGCAAAACTCATATAGAGATCATACATTTTTGGTATGGGATAATGGCTCAAAGGATGAATTTAGAGACTGGTTACAACATATCTTCGAGCCTGATATTTTGGTTCTATCGTCCAACATTGGGAAAACAGCCGCCCGTACATCAGCGATAAACACGCTTCCATTATCATCTATTGTTTGTTACAGTGATGATGACATCCTATATTACGATAATTGGCTCAATCCACAGATAGAATTACTCAATCATTTCCCAAATGTGGCATGTGTATCTAGCTATCCAGTTAGAACGATGTTTCGATGGGGAAATATTCATACTTTAGAATGGGCGAGAAAAAACGCTAGATTGGAACAAGGACAATTCATCCCCAGGGAATGGGAAGATGATTTTGCTGATAGTATTGGCAGAAGTCATCAAGATCAAATAGCAATGACTATAAAGGATTTCGATTATCGAATTACTTATGAAGGGAAGCAAGCCTATGCCACTTCTCATCACTGTCAGTTTATCGGATACGCTGTGAATATCCGCAATGCTCTAGTCTATGATGATATGGCTATGGGAGATGAGAAGCCATTAGATATAGCATTAGATAATATTGGTCTTAGGTTGTGTACTACTCAAAGATTATCCCGCCATATGGGAAATGTTATTGATGATAAATTGAGAAGTGAAATAGCAAATATGTATATAAAGGAAATAGCATAATGGTAAATATAAAATATTATCCAATTGATTATTCTAAAATCCCTGATTGGGCAAAAGGAAATTTAGATACAAGGAAATTATGTAAAGATGGTAAACACGTACCTGTTGTATCTTATAGTAATGATGGAGAAATTACAGAAACCTTTTGTCAAAATTGTGCTAAGACAATGATTATCGATGATTGGTTAAAGTTCTTTGGGTATAAATGATTTATTTTATTCTATTGTATTTGCTTATCTGTTTGGCAAGAGTTCAATATATGGTATCCAAGTTCAATCTCATGGCTCCCTGGTCTGGTTATGGTGCTATTCAGGGAGTATTGGACAAGTCAAGTGATGCGCCTATGGTATATAGAGTATTAGTACCCTGGATACTTGGAAGGAATTACACATTATGCAAATACAATCTGGTTCAAACAATCCTGATATGGATGATGCTCATATCACTATATCTAGCGTGGGGATTACAAATAATATTTCTATCAATGGTTTTTCTAATGATAACGTTCTGGTACGATTATTGGGATTGGTCAATCGAGGTGATGGCTCTAGCATTAGCTCTTACTATATTTCCACTAGCCCTATTTGGAATAATTATTCTTGGTCTGAGTAGGGAAACTGCTCCGCTTGTTGGATTGGTGTATGCTCTTCATTCTGGTGATTGGGCATTAGGATTTATTTTATCTGTAATCGGATTATGGACTTTATTAATAGTGAGACTGATACAGGGCAATCATCCCCTGTACTGCAAACGATGGATGATATTGAACAATATTGAACTATTAAAGAAAGGAAATATATCAGCATGGTTATCTATATTTATTTGCCTTCTTGGTATGTTGGCACTACTACAGGCATCAAGCCGGAATGGACATTTAGATATTCTGATAGTACCTGTTATCGCTATTCTTGGTTGGACTATGGCTAAAGGAAATGAAACTAGAGTATTCGCCTCAATCATTCCTTATGCCGCATTATTCTTGAAAGGATTATTATGAATAAAGAAATAGAAAAACTAATCAAAGAGGAAGCGAATAGAATACGAGCATCATTGATTGAAGATGGTCAAGTTGGCAATCTATATGGTGAACCACTTGATATTCACAATAGTGATGCTGTATTAGTAGCCGCAGTCAGCAAAGCACATCAAGACGAATTAGAGAAACAAATCAGATTGATGAGAATTATATGATTAGTGATTTCAAGGATAGACATCATGGTGAAACCTGTATCATCATTGGCAACGGGCCGTCATTGAAATTTATTCCCCGTACCTTTCTTGATATGTACCATACATTCGGCAGTAATAAGATTTATCTATATGATGGATTTGTTCCAACATACTATGTTACATCTGACCCATTCAATGTTATTGATAGAAATATCGTAAATGAAATGTCATGTGTAAAGTTTACCAGAGAAGGAACAGGATTTATCAATACTCATGAGTTCAAAACGACAATATCGCGCATATTCAGCAAACGCCCCGACATAACCGTTTATGAAGGATACTCAGTTACCTATATATCATTGCAATTAGCTTACTATATGGGATTTACAACTGTATTATTGGTAGGATGCGATCATAGATATAAACAGAATGAAGAAAATCATTTTGTTGATGGCTATGGCGATGCAATGAATTGGAATGAACGATCATTAGCAAAAGGTGAAGGAGGAATTATTGAAGCAATGATAATGGCTCGTATCGAATATGAAAAAGATAACCGGCGTATTATCAATTTGACTCAAGACAGCAATTTGAAAGTGTTTGAGATAGATAATATCAATAATTGGTATCAGTACAGTAATACTGTGTAGGAACTGTGCAAATGACTGAAAAGAAGAAACGTAATATATCAGGATTGAAACCATTCAAAAAAGGTGTTGACCCACGTCGTAATTTGAAGGGTCGTCCTAAAACATTTGACCAGTTACGTGAACTATTTCAACAGATAGCTAATGAAGAAATCGAATATGAAGGAAAAAAGATAACTCGTGCTGAGTTTATTGCTCTAACGATGTCAAAGAAACAAATGAAAGAGTTCTTGGAATATGGTTATGGCAAAGTACCACTATCACAAATTATTGATGTAACATCTGGCGGTAAGCCTTTATTATGGAAAGAGTTCATTGAACATGCAGACGATGACACTGACACCAAGACAAGTAGTAAAAAGTAGTGAGTTATTCTCATCTACATTTCTGAAGATATTGGACAAGGAAAAAAGGCTTGTCCCATTTCGTTATAACAAGGCGCAGAAGGATTTCCATAATAATAGAACTGGACGTGATCTAATACTCAAAGCCAGGCAGTTAGGATTTAGCACTTATGTTCAAGCCGAATTATTCAGACGAACAGTAACAGAAACACGAACTACAATTACATTAGCTCATGATGGAGATACTACTGCCAAACTTAGATTGATGGCAGATCGTTTCTATGATAATTGTAAATTTGGAGATATTCAACCATTACGGAAATATGCTAATGCTTCATTGACGACTTATCCGGAATTTGATTCATCTTGCATTATCGGTACGGCTGGTAATCTTACGATTGGTCGTGGAGATACGTATACTGATATGCACGGTTCTGAGGTTGCCTTTTGGAGAGACGCTGAGAGTATCATAGCCGGCGCAATGCAAGGTGGCAATCCAGATGTTATATTAGAAAGTACGCCGAATGGCGCACAAGGATTTTTCTATGAACTATGTATGGAAGCCTTACACGGAGAAGGAGTATGGAAACTTCACTTTTATCCCTGGTGGTGGGATGACTCGTACAGAATACCTCTTGATATGGATGAACAAATCATACCTTCGGAGGAAGAGCTTTCGCTCATACGGAGACATAATCTATCTCTTTCTCAAATCAAATGGCGACGTAATAAGATTAGAGAATTGAAATCATTATTCAAGCAGGAATATCCAGAGGATCCAATAACTTGTTTCTTGACATCTGGTAATAGTTACTTCGGTGATTTATCAGGAGTGTTCACTGCTCCAATGGACATAGAATATGATCCTACTCACGAATATTATGCAGGACTTGATTTCGGTCAGTCTAGTGATTATACGGCTATGCCTATTCTTGATAAAACAACTAAGCGACAAGTTGATTTACTCCACATGCGTAAACTAGCATGGGCAGAACAGAGACAACGAATAATAGATATGTATAATAAATGGCATTGTACTAGATTAGGGGCAGAGAGTAATTCTATCGGCTCGGTGAATATCGAAGCATTACAATCAGCAGGATTACAGGTACAACCATTTGTCACGAATAATGAAAGCAAAGCATATATCATGAGTAACTTGTATGAGAGTATCCATACTGGCGGGTGGAAGTTACAAGATCATCCTGTCCAACGACATGAGATGCAGACATTCGTATCAACACAATTACCGAGTGGTATATGGAGATTAGCCGCCGACGGTGAAGGTCATGATGATACGGTAATAGGATTAGGAATAGGACTATATACTTGTACTGTTCCTATGCAGATATTCTAATGAGATAAAATGACTGATAATAAAGAACGAATAATGTATGGAGTATGGATACCCAAACAGGGTTGGTTACGTGGGAAGGATGTATTCTGCGATTATAATGTGGATAAGGCATGGCAGGTTGCTCGTCTTATTGGTAGGGGCGCTATTGTCCGTTATATTGACGAAGCAATTATAGACATGGAAAAGTATTATTTAGAGCAAGAAGGAAAATCACTATGGCATACCTTCAAGAACTTATTCAAACACAAGAAGAGTACGTAAGACAGCAACAGATAAACTCTACTGTTTACATGGGCTTGCGTCCTGGGGAGGCGTATGCTAGATATTTCCCATCATACGAAGTTACTGCCCCTCAGTATCAAATTCCTATTCCCTGGTCATTATCTGATCTAGGTTATCGCACTAATGAAGTTGCTTATGCTTGCATCGGATTGAAGATGAAGACGATTTCAGAACCACCACTTGAAATCTATGATAAGGAATTAGATGAAGTAGTAGATAATGATGAATTCTATCGGTTTATGGAACAGCCATGCCCTGATATATCTGAAACAGATTTCCACTCTGCCAATCAAATGTATTTGGATATTGCGGGAGTGATAGGATGGGAGAAGGATTTTGCTAATAATGGCTCGTTGATAAACATATGGCCTATGATGCCTCAATATTGCTCATTCATGCGTGGCGAGGGTAGACTACTCAGAGCAATCAGGTATCAGCCTTATACTGGCCTCCCAGGTGTGGATATTGATAGAGATAAGATAGTATTGATGATGTATGCTGATCCTCTCTATTTTGGATTGAAGCCATTATCTCCTACAACTGTTCTAGCGGATGTTATCGGCGTTGATAATGATATGACGATTATGATCCAACAATTCCTGAAGAATGGAGCATTTGTGTCAGGACTGTTAAAAACCGAACAGACAATCAATGAGGCTGATGCTGCATTTGCTAAACAACGATGGCAAGAAGTGCATGGTGGAGTGAAGAGAGCTGGAGAAGTAGCAGTATTAGGAAAGGGATTGGAATTTCAAGCATCATCTAATACTTTCCGTGAGATGGTCTTTCCAGAAGTCGATGCCAGGAGTGAAACTAGAATATGTATGGGATATTCTGTACCACCTATTCTTGTTAGTGCCAAATCGGGAATGGACAGATCAACATATTCAAACTATGAACAGGCACGTAAAGCATGGTACGAGGAATATGTAACATCACAATGGAAATTCTTAGCAGGGAGATATACTAAAGATATATTGCCTCATTTTTCCGTCAATCCTAATCATATATTGAGATTTGACATCAGCAATGTCAAGGCATTGCAGGAAGATAGAGACGCAGCGTGGACTCGTGCTAGAGAAGCGTATAAAGGCAGAATTATTACTCGCAATGATGCTCTAGTCGAAATGGGATTAGATGTATTGGAGAATGAGTTACTCGGAACTGAATACTATCAGACAGCGATGACACAACAATCTTTATCACTAGAGGATAATCTGGATATTGCTAATGCTACACAAAATCCAGTTGAAGTACAAAAGGAATTAGATGTACGTGGTCAAGACTTGTTGAAAGTTGAGACCACCAAAGAAGATGAAGAGGAAGAAGAAAAGAAATTCAGAGCATTTGCTAAACGCAGACTAAAAGAGAATAAGCCGAATGATATTCCTGAATATGAGTTCAAACATATATCAGAGAAACGACAAAGACAATTGTTATCTGAATTCAATGTACCTGATCCTGATGCCATTGCAGTATTGGAAGGATTGAGAGAAGCTATCAAAGCAATACAACCAAAAGTTGAGAGGAATAATGATGAAATGATCATCAATATCAATAATCCTGCAAATGTAGATATGACAAGTAAAGAGACAATTGAAGCAATGAAGCAGATGACAAATAAGATTAATAGTATAGGCAATGCTATCAAAGCTACTCCTGCTCCATTAGCTCCTGTTGTCAATATTACCAATAAAGTAGAGCCTACTCCAATTGAGAATAAGATCGAAGTTAATCCTACGCCTATTGAAAATAAAGTAGAAATTAACAATCCTAAGATAGAGCGCGTAACAAAGAGAGTGAAGCGTGATGGTGGAAACAATATTGAAGGATCAATTGATGAATACGAGTATGAGGACTAATGCCTGTTACTCATCCATTTGTTAGTGCCATTCCTGATAGCGGTGATGCTGCTCTAGTACAACCGTCTAATTGGAATGATAATCATACAGTATCTATTGTTAATGCTGATGTATCTGCTATAGCAGCAATTGTAGAGAGTAAATTATCTCTAAACTTTGCTACTCATGCTGCATTGACTATTGGTACGGCCAATGGTCTGTCACTTGTAACTCAGGCGCTGTCTCTTGGTCTTGCATCTGCTGGTGTGACGGGGGCGCTATCCGGTACAGATTGGAGCACGTTCAACAATAAGCAGGCAGCATTAGGTTTTACGCCTGTTGACGCTGCTTCTGCAGACTGGATTGACCTGACTGATGGCGGAGCGACTACGCTCCACTCGCATGCGGGCGGAGGCTCTGCTCCATTCATTGACTCCACGGCGATCATCAAAGGTTCAGTAGATGATACAAAACTATGGCGCGTTGAAGTAGATGGCTTTACAACCGGGCAGACAAGGGTATTTACACCGCCTAATGCAGACCTTACCATCACAGGCGGGGGAACTATTGCGCTTGGCGGCTTCACGCTGACCGTACCCGCCACGGGCACGGCGGCATTGCTGGCGACGGCAAATGTGTTTACAGCGTCTCAAACCATTACACCGGGCACGGATGTAGTCGGATTAGTCATAAACAAATCGTCCACCGCGAACGCATTGCAGGTCAAGAGTGGGGCGAACGTATATGGATTTATAACCAATCTAGGAAAAATAGGAATTAATCCTGATGCAGTTTATCAGGATTCGGAGTTGGTAGATTCGATGAAAGTCGAGCGGTTTATAGTTGATTTGAACACTGCTGGAGGCACGGGCAAGCGGGCATTGAGTGTAGACTTGCAGTTTTACTCGTCCGTAAATTCATCTGCTGATTATGTTGGCGCACAATATCTCGTAAGAACTCGTTCCAGCAACACCAAAAATTTCAATAGCATGTATGCACAGGAAAATTATATTCGTCATGCTGGCAGCGGTATCGGTAATAACGCTATTGGCGCAACATACGCTATTCAAGTTCTATCGACAGGAAATATAACCAACACCTACAATGTACAGGCAGTTCTTAATATGCAAAATGCCGGGAATGTAACGACGGCTTACGGGTATCATTTCACCGAAACAAAAACAAGTACAGGCGCGGCGACAAATATATATGCTCATTACGTTGAAAATGTGGCAAATGCTGCAACTCTTAATTATGCGTGGTACTCGAATAAAGGTCTTAATAGATTTGGAGATCAGTTGGCGGTAGTGGGCTGGCAGGACATAAACCAACTAAAAATTACCGGCTTTACGACCCAAACCCTGCCTGTTGGCTACCTGATAGACAACACAGCTGCAACAGCAGTCGTCCGCGATGTTCTCCAACTGGAAACGCAAAGCACAGGCACAGCGGCGGCAGGACTTGGCGTAGGGTTGCTATTCTCGCTTGAGACTGCAACGGCATCTACGATGCATACTGGAGCACAGATAGCAGCCTCATGGATCGACGCGACCAACGCCACTCGTAAAGCGAAGCTATCACTCTCCGCATATGACACGGCGGCACGGTTGGGGATTGAAATCGAAGCCAGCGGGACGGAAGCAAAACTCGGTTTTTATGGTGTTGCGACGATTACCAGAGCCATACTCGCAACAGGAGCAGGGGCAACAGTGGATAACGTAATTACAGCATTACAAAATTTAGGTTTAGTAAAACAAGCATAAGGAGAATTGATATGACACTAACAACAGTACAAACTAATTTGGCAGATGCAATGCAGCAACAAGCTCTTGAGCTTCTCATTGCTAAAAGTCGAATGAATGCGATTACTGCCATGTGGGTAACCGAAGGTATGAACGCACTCACAGATGCAGACCTTCAGGCACTTGCATCATTCGCACATATCACTGTGGCTGAACTGACGGCGGCAAAGAACGCGATGGACGCTATTATTACTACGATTGGCGATTATGCAGCAGGCACAAACGCGACGAAACTCGTGCGTATTGTGGGAAACGTCCCGCATTAGAAAGGATGAGATGAAAGGTAAAACCACCCCCGCCCCGCAAGTGACGGCGCGTAAGTATACTGAGAAGGAATTTGTCGAGCGGTATCAGGCGCTCTGCAAAGAGACTGGCTTCCAGATCATGTTCGCTCCGCAGTGGGCGCAGAGTAAGGATACAGGCGACTACCGGCTGGTGATCGTGTCATCCGTCGCGCCGATGCCAGCAGAGGCTCAAAATGGATGAATTAATAAAGCGATGCTGGAAGTGCGGCAACCCGTTTGCTTTAGAATATGTACACAAAGAGACGGGACATGTGATTCTAACCTGCGCTAACTGCTACGCACCTTTCAACTTACAAGATGATGAAGGGCTGCGTATTATGGAGAGCATGGACGCACCAGAATCGCAGATATACGCAAAAGAATGGCGGGAACTATTGGCAGGTGAATAATGCCGGTAACTGACTGCGCTTTCCAGTCGGACGCGTTTCAAAATAACGCTTTTCAAGTCTGTATTCCTGTTCCTGCTCCTGTTCCTACAACGATAGTAGAAGCTAGACGATGGCCTGGACCTAGTTATGTTATCTATCGTGAAGGAATGATACCTTATTGGCAACATAGACGGGAAGAAGATGAGATTGTTATCTTATGATATATCCTGCCATTGATAATGCTGTCAAATATCTAAAATCAAGAGGAGTTAAGATTCCTGTTGATATTCTTAGCTCATTGCCCAAAGACGATTTGACAAATGAGAATAAATCAGATATTGCAAAGTCCATCAAAGCAGAAATGAAACAATCAGGAGAATATTCATCTGTTCGGAATGAAATGTGGGCAGCAGTATATGATGCTGTTGATGGTTATCTATCTTCTACTTCATACATTGTATCATTCAATAATGTTATGGCCGCAGCGGTAGCAAAGGCTTATATAGAAGCTGCTGATATCGGATATGAAGATGGCGGAGGAACATTACCACTAGATGAAGATACCCTAGCATGGGCAACAGCAGAACTAAATGCACAAATGGCATATATTGATTCTTTGTTCCAAACACTAAAAGCATTACGTAAAGAAGGCGATTTCGATGCTATCAGTGAAGCGTTCAAACATGCAGATGGATATGCTAGGTCTTTAGACATGCTTTATAATGGTGCTAAAATGGCTGGCGCCGGTAATAAAATGTTGACATTTGCAGGAAGTGATGGTAAGGAAAGTTGTACTGATTGTATGAGATTGAAAGGGCAAAGGCATCGTGCCTCGTGGTGGATTGCCCATGATTATGTACCTCCCTCACGAAATTTTGAATGCGGTGGGTATAATTGTCAACATATTCTTGTTGATGATGATGGAAGTGAGTTTACAGTATGAAAGTATTCCTTGAAGGTGGTTATGGTAATGGTGAATATATTGAATCGGCTATTGATAATCCTTTTCTTATTGAAAGATACAAAATTATTATTCCGGTAGGAGTTATGAGAAAAGAAGAATATGAGATGGCTAATCCGTTTAGACTTAGGAAAGGCGCTATTGTATTTATTCAAGCTGGTATTGAAATTCCCTCAGAGCGGTTAGAGAAATTATATGATTAGTATAAATGATAGTGAGATTACATCTCAGATAGCAAAGATAAAGACTAAGATGGATAAATATCCTCCCTATGCCATAGGAAAAGGATTAGATGCTACTGCTGAATTTCTGAATACACCAGTTGTTAAAGCATCTATCTATCCTCCCTCTCAATCAGGGCAACCATTTATATGGTCATCAGAAAAACAACGTAAAGCGTTTTTTGCTACTAATGGATTTGGACGTGGTATTCCAACAATTAGAACATTGAATCTGGCAAATTCAGGAACGTTCAAGGTTGAGAAAAGATATAGTTCTCTTTATGTTTATTATGAAAATACAGCTAGTTATGCAAAATGGGTTATCGGTCAATTTACTCAGATTGTTGGACATATTGCTAGAGGTTGGAAACCGGTCAATACTCATATTGTCAATTATCGTTCTGATATTTTGGATATATTTCATAGTGCTGTTTCCAAGTCATGGGATGAGCTTGTATAGTACCATTTGGCTACACAATAAAGGGAAAGTGTAGTAGAATGCCGCCAATTGAATAGATAAGTTTTGTCGGATACCCTAACGGGTGGCAAACTGTGCCTCAGTGATGAGGTGCTTTTTGTCACCCGTTTTTTTTGTTGTATGGAGTAAGAATGCCTAAACCGAAAGATGGCGAAAGTGAACAGGATTTTGTGTCTCGCTGTATTCCAATCGTAATGGACGAAGGAACAGCAAAAGACAATAAACAAGCATCGGCTATTTGTTATTCGATGTATAGAGAGAGTAAGAAAAGTGGAGCAATTATGAAAGGTTCATTTTCCAAACACGTCAAAGATATGATGGAGATGAGTGGGACGGATTATGCTCGTCAGGAAGCATGGGATATTCAGGATGCTGCTCATTGTATTTCTTATGTAGCAGGAATGTGCATGAATGAAGTGAATGAGCCGGATGATATGCGGTCTCTTTGTAATATTATGATTTCTCTAATGGAATTTATCAATGGGGAAATCAAGGAAATGGTCAAAGCGGCTAGTCAGGGAGATGGATATGAAAAGAGTGTACAACAGGAAACAGAAGAAGTGTTTTATTCACACGTAAAGTCAGATATAAAAGTTCCTGCTCAAGTCAAAAGTAATCTAAATCTATCTTATGTGAAGTCGCTTCATCTTGATAAAGTTCCCGAATTAGCAGTGAAGTTTGTTGCGAAGGATGAAATCAAAGGCTACTCTAATCTATGGGGCGATCCTAATAAAGTAGATTTGGAACAGGAGTATTTCACAAAAGACACTAACTTTTGGGATAATAAACCACAATGGCTGACTTGGGATCATGCACAGGATGAACAATTCAAGAGTGATCCCCGCATTGGAAACATCGTGGAAATTGGTGATGACGAGTGGGGTAAATGGTATGTTGCCAAACTCAAGAAAGCGGAAGCATATCGCAAGTATCTTGATAACCTTATTGCAGATAAAAAGGTGGGATCGTCATCTGATAGCGCACCACAATATGTAAAACGAGTAAAGACTGGCAAATCAATATGGCTTGCTGAATGGCCTCTATTTGCCGTATCACTTACGGATAATCCATGTGAGCCTCGTATGATTGGCTCGCTTGAATTTTTGAAGTCGCTAGGAATTGCATTACCGGATGTGACTGAAAAGTCATGGGAAGCAGAAAAGGCGAAACTAACCTATTTGAGAAATAAATATACTTAGGAGAATAACATGAGCAAACTTACTGATTCTCTTAAGGCCGTGTTAGATCAAGCAGACCTCTTGTATCCGAAAGTTCAAGATGGAACTGCTACGCCTGAAGAGATGAAAACTTTCAAGGACTTGAATGACCAGACGGTCATTATCAAGGATAAAATTGATGAAGCAAAACGTCATGAAGATTTGCAAGCATGGGGTAAAACGTCTAATGGCGAAGCTGTTGTACCTGCTACCTTTGACCGTCTTGCATTGACTGAAGAGGGCGAAATCAAAGGATTGACCGCTGATCCGAAAACAGGTGAGATGATGGTCTTACCTGGATTTGACAGCGAAGTAGGAAAGAAAAATCTTGATGCGTTGAAGTCAGGAGCATATCTTGATTTCTTCACTCAGAGACTTCGTGCACAAGGTAACTATAAAACTGCTGGGAACTGGACTTCATACATCAAGGGGAATGCGATGAAGATTTTGAATGAGGGTTCATTCACTGCTGGTGAAGCGTGGATACCGCCCGATTTCAGAGCTAATCTTGTTCAGCGTATGGCGGTAATGACCTCTGTGCGTCCTAATGCCACTGTGATGACGACTGGTTCTGACCATATCACATTCCCGCAAGCAGTTTATACGACGGACGATTTGTACTCCAGTCCGTTTCGTGCTACGTGGCAGGGTTCAGGCGCACAAACGTCGAGTCCAACAGAGGCGACTAATCCAGTATCAGGTCAAATTCGTATCCCTGTCTATTTGCTTACTGCTAATATCATTCTACAACGTGAACAGATTGAGGATAATAGTTTTGATCTTCTTGGTTACATTACCAAGATTGGAGCGGAGTCCTATTCATTGACACAGGAAGATACCTATACATCTGGTAATGGTGTCTCGAAGCCGTTTGGTTTCACTGTTCATCCTACCGCTTCGATTGCGAATGGTAGTACATCAACGATCAATGGAACTACCTACACTGGTGGAGAAATCTTCTCTGGGTCGTCTGGTGCGCTTGCCTGGGGTGGTGCAACTGGTACTCCAACAGGTGTATATGGTACAGAAAGCGTTTTACCTCCGCAGTATGAAGCAGGAGCAGCTTGGTACGCTACAAAACAGACCTATTCGATTTTGCGTGCTGTGAATGCTGGTACTGCTACACTACCTCAATGGTTTGGTGGAGAGAGTTGGCCTAACTATGCTAATGGTATGAATGCTTCATTGCTTGGCTACTCCATCAAGAAAAATCAGTTTATGGC
>Ga0209342_10000540_pt1 | contig 43474 bp, 28 predicted proteins | sample RifCSP16_2_FD_184023 | JGI IMG/M metagenome (GOLD analysis project Ga0209342, IMG submission 184023) | Soil microbial communities from Rifle, Colorado - Rifle CSP2_sed 16_2 (SPAdes) (version 2) | ecosystem: Environmental > Terrestrial > Deep subsurface > Rock core/Sediment | place: Rifle...
TTTGCCGACGCTTCGCCCTTCGCTTTGTCCCTTCGCCCTTCGCCGACCCTTCGCCCTTCGCTTTGTCCCTTCGCCCTTCGCCGACCCTTCGCCCTTCGCTTTGTCCCTTCGCCCTTCGCCGTCTTTCAGTAGACCGTCGGCGTCCCGGTGAATCGGTCGCGGAGCCGCTTCGCGGTTCCGGGTGCCACGATGCGGAGCACGAGGTACGCGACGGCGCCGACGAGGAGGATCTTCGCGGCAACCCAGACGAGCGCCATGAAGACACCGAGCACGCCCGCGAGGACGCCGAAAGCGACCTTCAGCACGAGCAGGCCCACGAGCGCCATGATGCCGACGGTGAACAGGGTGCGGAGCATGCCAGAATCCTCCAACGGGTCTGCCGGTCCTACGGCGCGCGTACAGAATCTGTTTCAATCGGGCAAGTGCCGGAAGACGGAGACGCGTGGTGCCGGGAGGTCGAGACGGGAGGTTCGGCGAGCCGCTTGTGCGTGCTGAACCACACGACTTGAGAGGGTAACCTCTGACTCGGATTAGATAGGTTACTTTGCGCTGGCGCCTCCAGTAACCCCCTCGTAGATTCCCGGCCATGCCAGAAACGCTCTACCAGATCCTCGGCCGACACCAAGCCCGGCCGCTCCCCGAGCGAAAACCGGGGTGGCTCAAGGTGAGGGCGCCGGGCGGTCCGGGCTACCTCCACCTCAAGTCCCTGATGCGGGAGCTGAACCTGCACACGGTCTGCGAGGAGGCGCGCTGCCCGAACGTCGGCGAGTGCTGGGAGCACGGGACCGCCACCTTCATGATCTTGGGCGACGTCTGCACGCGGAACTGCCCCTACTGCGCCGTGGCGCACGGGCGCCCGCCGGCGTTCGACCGCGGCGAGCCCGCGCGTGTGGCGGACGCCGCCGCGCGGATGGGTCTGCGCCATCTGGTCCTCACGTCGGTGGATCGCGACGACTTGCCGGACTTCGGTGCGGGGGCATTCGCCGAGACGATCCGGCAGGTGCACGAGCGCGCGCCGGGGTGTTCGGTGGAGGTGCTGGTTCCCGACTTCCAGGGGGACGAGACCGCCATCCGTACGGTGCTCGAGGCGCGACCCGAGATCTACAACCACAATACGGAGACCGTCCCGCGGCTCTACAAGCGGGCGCGCCCGGGCGGCCGCTACGAGCGGGTGATGGCGATCTTCCGCTTCGTCAAGGCAGAGGCACCTGACGTCCCGACCAAGAGCGGCATCATCCTGGGCCTGGGCGAGACGAACGAGGAAGTGCTCGGGACGATGCGGGAGCTGCGCGAGGTGGACGTGGACATCCTCACGCTCGGCCAGTACCTCCGCCCGTCGGCGGACCACATCGCACTCGACCGGTACGTCACGCCCGGGGAATTCCGGATGTTCCGCGTCCAAGGGATGGCGATGGGCTTCCGGCACGTGGAGAGCGGCCCGCTCGTGCGCTCGAGCTATCACGCCTGGGAGCAGGTCCAGGCCGCGGGCGTCTGAGCACGCCGAGCGGAACAGCGCGCGCCATGACCGCGAAGAAGAAGCCCGCCGCGCCCTCGAAGGGGGTGCTGAGCCGGGAGCTGCTTCACTCGATGCTCCTGCAGCGCCGCTTCGAGGAGAAGGTCGCCGAGGCGTACGCGCTCGGGAAGGTCGGCGGCTTCTGCCACCTCTACATCGGGCAGGAGGCGGTGAGCACCGGCGTGATGACGCAGCTCCGCGACGACGACTACGTCATCACGACGTACCGCGATCACGGGCAGGCGATCGTGCGCGGCATCACGCCGCGCGCCGTGATGGCCGAGCTCTTCGGGCGCCTCGACGGCTGCTCGCGCGGCAAGGGCGGCTCGATGCACCTCTTCGACCGCAACGTGAACTTCCTGGGCGGGCACGGGATCGTCGGCGCGCACCTGCCGCTGGCCACGGGCGTCGCGTTCGCGATCAAGTATCGGGGCGGCGACCAGGTCGTGGCGTGCTTCATGGGCGAGGCCGCGGTGAACAACGGCGCGTTCCACGAGTCGCTGAACATGGCCGGGCTCTGGAAGCTCCCCGTGATCTTCCTGATCGAGAACAACCGGTATGGCATGGGGACGGCGGTCGAGCGGGCGTCGTCCATCAAGGACATGTACCGGCGGGGGGAGGCCTACGGCGTGCGGAGCGCCGTGGTGGACGGTCAGGACGTCTTCGCCGTGCGTGACGCGATGGGCGACGCCATCGAGCAGGCGCGCGCCGACTACACGCCGACGCTCCTCGAGGTCCGCACCTACCGGTACATGGGGCATTCGATGTCGGACGCGGTGAGCGGGACGTACCGCACGAAGGAGGAGCTCGAGGGCTACCGGAAGCGGGATCCGATCGCGTTGTTGGAGGGGAAGATGAAGTCCGCGGGTGATCTCTCCGAGGCGGACCGCACCGCTCTGGAGAACGAGATCGCCGCGACGGTGCAGGACGCCTGGGATTTCGCGGAGAAGAGCCCGGAGCCGCCGGTGGAGGCGCTGCTCGAGGACGTGTACGTGGAGACGGCATAATGCCGGTCCTCACCTACCGCGACGCCCTGAACCAGGCGCTTCGCGAGGAGCTGCACCACGACGACCGCGTCTTCCTGATGGGGGAGGAGGTCGGCGTGTACAACGGCGCGTACAAGGTCTCGAAGGGGCTGCTCGAGGAGTTCGGCGAGATGCGCGTCGTGGACACGCCGATCACCGAGCTGGGCTTCGCGGGCGTTGGCGTCGGCGCGGCGATGGTGGGGCTCCGGCCGATCATCGAGTTCATGACGTGGAACTTCGCGCTCCTGGCGATGGACCAGCTCGTGAACGCCGCCGCGAAGATGCTCTACATGTCGGGTGGGCAGTTCAAGGTCCCGATCGTCTTCCGCGGGCCGAACGGGGCCGCGCTGCAGCTCTCGGCGCAGCACTCGCAGGCGTGGGAGTCGTGGCTCGTGCACATCCCGGGGCTCAAGGTCGTCGCGCCCGGCACGCCGTACGACGCCAAGGGGCTCCTGAAGAGCGCGGTGCGCGATGACAATCCGGTGATCTTCCTCGAGGGCGAGATGCTCTACAATACGAAGGGCGAGGTGCCCGACGAGGAGTACCTGATCCCGCTCGGCAAGGCGGATGTGAAGCGCGAGGGGAGCGACTGTTCCATCGTGACGAGCGGGAAGATGGCGCTGGTGGCGATGCACGCGGCGGACCAACTCGCGAAGGAGGGGATCACGGTGGACGTGGTGGATCTTCGTACGATCCGGCCGATGGACGTCGGGGCGATCCGTGCGTCGGTCAGGAAGACCAACCGCGCCGTGGTGCTGGAAGAGGGGTGGGAGGTGTGCGGCCTGGGCGCACAGGTGGTGGACTACATTCAGCGCGACTGCTTCGACGATCTCGACCATCCGGTCGTGCGCGTGCACCAGGCCGACGCGCCGATGCCCTACGCGAAGGGGCTGGAGCGCGCCGCGAAGCCGGACGTGCCGAAGACGATCGCCGCCGTGAAGCGCGCGATGTACCTCGAGAGCTGACGATGGCGACCAAGGTGTTCATGGAAGCGCTCTCGCCGACGATGGAGGAAGGTCGTCTGGTGAAGTGGCTCAGGAGCGAGGGGGACGCCGTCAAGCGCGGCGACGTCCTCGCCGAGGTCGAGACGGACAAGGCAGTCATGGAGCTGGTGGCGCGGGGTGAGGGCGTGCTGCGCGCGCGGGTCGTCGGCGAGGGTGCGACAGCGCCGGTGGGAGCGCTCGTGGGCGTGATCGGCGCGGCCGGCGAGGACATCGCCGCGATCGTGGCGGGCGCAAGCGTCGCTGCCGGGGCGAAGCCACTCCAGCCGCCGCCGCAGCCGCCGCCGATGGCGGCCACGGTCGCGGGTGCCGCCGAGGGTGGCCGCACGATCGCGTCGCCACTGGCGAGGCGGCTGGCGGGCGAGCGCGGGCTCGACCTCTCCCGGGTCGCCGGGTCGGGTCCCGGCGGGCGGGTGATCAAGCGCGACATCGAAGCCGCCGTCGCCGCCGGAGGCAGTCCGCCGCCGTCTCCCGTGCGCCGGCCGCCCGCCTCAGGCGCGGAGTTCGAGGATGTCCCGCTGACGCAGATACGCAAGACGATCGCGAGGCGTCTCGTCGAGTCCATCGGCCCGGTTCCGACGTTCTACCTCACGGCCGAGTTCGACGTGACGCGCGCCGCGGAGCTGCGGTCGGCGATGGGCGAGGAGTTCAAGGTCTCCTTCAACGACGTGATGCTGAAGGCGACCGCGACGGCGCTCTCGCAGCACCCGGAAGTCAACGCGCACTGGCTGGGCGATCACGTGCGGTTCTGGTACCGCGTCCACCTGGGAATGGCGGTCGCGACGGACGACGGGCTCATCGTGCCCGTCATCCACGACGCCGACGCGAAGCGCCTCGGCGAGATTTCGGCGGAGGCAAGGAAGCTAGCCGCTCGCGCGCGCGCGCGGCGCCTCAAGCCCGAGGAGTACACGGGCTCGACCTTTTCGGTCTCGAACCTCGGCATGATGGAGATCGAGCAGTTCACGGCGATCATCAATCCGCCGGAGGCGGGCATTCTCGCGATCGGCGCGATCGAGGAGAGACCGGTGGTGGTGGAGGGGACGATTCAGGTGCGCAAGCGGCTGCGCGTGACGATGAGTTGTGACCATCGCGTCGTGGACGGTGCAGCGGGAGCGCGGTTTCTGCAGACGCTCCGGCGGATGATCGAGAATCCTCTGATGCTGGTGTACTGACATGGCAACGTACGATGTGATTTTCCTGGGTGGCGGCCCCGCCGGCTACGTCGGCGCGATCCGCGCCGCGCAGCTCGGCCTCACCGTGGCCGTCGTCGAGCGTGAGGGGCTGGGCGGCACCTGCGTGCTCTGGGGGTGCATCCCGGCCAAGGCGCTCCTCGAGTCGGCCGCGCTCGCCTCGAAAGTGGGCCACGCCGCCGAGTTCGGCGTGAACGTCGGGAGCGTCAAGTTCGACTACGGCGTGGCGATGAAGCGTTCGCGCGACGTCAGCAACAAGAACTCGAAAGGGGTCGAGTTCCTCTTCAAGAAGAACAAGATCACGTGGGTGAAGGGCACGGGCGTGCTCGGGCCGAACAGGACGGTCAGCGTCACGGTCAACGGGAAGAACGAGACGCACACGGCGTCGAAGGGCGTGGTGATCGCGACGGGCTCGCGCGTGAAGGGGCTCCCGCAGGCAGGACTCGAGCTCAACAGGACGACGGTGATCTCCTCCGACGAGGCGCTCATCCTCGAGAAGGCGCCCAAAACGCTCGCGATCGTGGGCGCCGGCGCGGTGGGGGTCGAGTTCGCCGACGTGTTCGCGGCGTTCGGGTCGAAGGTGACGATGCTCGAAGTGCTGCCGCGGATTCTGCCGCTGGAAGACGAGGACGCGTCGGCGGACGTCGGGCGCAGCTTCAAGAAGCGCGGGATGGAGATCCATACGGGCGCCACGCTCACCGGCGCGAAGGTCGGCAAGGATTCAGTGAAGCTCGCGTTCGAGGCGGGCGGCACCAAGCACGAGATCGAAGTGGACCGTGTGCTCGTCGCCACGGGCCGCGCGCCCAACGTCGAGAACGTCGGGCTCAAGGAGGCGGGCGTCGCGCTCACCGAGCGCGGGTTCATCCGGATCAACGAGCGGATGGAGACGTCGGCAGCGGGCGTGTACGCGGTCGGCGACGTGGCGGGCCCGCCCATGCTCGCGCACAAGGGCGAGCGCGAGGGCGTCGTGGCGGCCGAGGTGATCTCCGGGAAGGCGTTCCACCCGATGAACTACGGCAACATCCCAAACGCGACGTACTGCCACCCCGAGGTCGCGTCCATCGGCCTCACCGAGGCGCAGGTGAAGGAGAAGAAGCTCGACTACAAGGTCGGCAAGTTCCCGTTCAGCGCGAACGGTCGCGCGCGCACATCAGGCGAGACCGAAGGCTTCGTGAAGATCATCCGCGACGCGAAGTACGGCGAGATCCTCGGCGCGCACATCGTGGGCGCGCACGCGACGGAGCTGATCCACGAGCTGGCCGTGGCGCGCGAGAACGAGTTCACGGTCGAGGAGATTGACCTCGCCATTCACGCGCATCCGACGCTCTCCGAGGCGGTGATGGAGGCGGCGCTGGACGCGATGGGGCAGGCGATTCACATCTGAGCCGGAAGGGGCGCGCCGAGCAGCGTGGCGCGCGGTGTGGCAAACGGAGTGCCGCGCAGGGTACCGCGCACGCCGTCTCTCTCACGGCGCCGCGCCGGCCTGCCGCTCGTTCAGCGCGGCACCCCGGCCCTCGCCAGCGCCCGCAGTTCCTCGCGCCAGTTGAGCACGACGATCATCTGCTCGGAGTTCTCGGGACGCTGGAGGACGAGGAACTGCCGGCCGTCCCGAGAGACGTCATACGCCTGGTGGATCGTGCCGAGCGCATACGGCCCCTCGAGCACGATCCGGCGCGCGGTGACCGAGAAGCTCGGCGCGGTCGAGATGCTCGCCGCGAGGATCTGCCCCTCCTTCCGATAGAACAGGCGCCGGCCGTCGGGTGACCAGATCGGCTCGCCGCCGCCGCCGACCGATACCTGCCAGCGTGCCGCGGGGCCCGGGAACGGGCGCACGTACACCTCGTACTGTCCCGATTCGTCCGACTGATACGCGAGCCATCGCCCGTCGGGCGAGAGCCGCGGCATCAGCTCGTCGGCGGCGCTGGTCAGAAGTGGCTGCGGCGTGCGGGCGCTGTCGAGCCGGACGTAGTAGATGTCGCGCCGGGTACGCGCGGTGAGCGCGCGATAGATGAGGTAGCGCGCATCGGGCGACATCACGGCCTCGTCCACCGTGCCGGCTGCGGTCTCGAAGAGTTTCTCCGCGGGCCCGCTCCCGTCGGCGGGCTGCCACCAGATGGCGTTCCGGCCCCCGCGCGAGGAGCGGAAGATGACCCGCTTGCCGTCGGGGGCCCACTCCGGCCGGTTGCCGCCGCCGGTGGTCAGCTTCTCCAGCGTGCCGCGGGCGACGTGGAACACCCAGACATCGGTCCCGGACGACGAGGCGACGCTCACGGCGACGCGGTTGCCGTCGGGCGAGAGTCGCGCGAACTCGAACGCGCGCTGCTCCGAGATCACGTTGCGGCTCGTGCCCTTCTCGTCCACGAGGAGGAGCGTGCTCGTCCCCGCGCCGGAGACGTACGCGAGTGAGCCGCTCCGCGATGCGGAGATGCGCGCGGCGCCGTTGCGCTCGACCACCACGCCCTCGAGCACCGACACGGGAGACCCGGTGACGCGGGCGCGACGCACGTCGAACGGCACAGCCATCACCGAGCCGTCCTGGCGCACGTAGACGAGGTTGCCTTCGAAGACGCCGAGCGGATACACACCGACGAGCTCAGTCGTCTTCGACACGCCCGTCGAGAGCGAGACGATGCCGATATGGGCCCCTTGCAGCCCGGCGGCGCCGAGCGCCGTGAACAGCACCGCGTCGGTGCCGGCGACCGCGACGGGCCAGATGTGGATGAGGTCGCCCCGGGCCGAGTCCGGGCGGGTCAGCGGGTTCGGCGTGCCGCCGGCAGCCGATGCGCGCGAAAGGCCAGGATGCGCGCTGTTCGCGAAGACGACGACGTCGCCTTCGGCCCAGGCCATTCCCCAGTCCAGCGTGGCGTCGCCGATCGTCGTGGCCGCGCCGCCGTCAATCGGCGCCTTCTTGAGCTGCCCGCCCGCGTAGAACGCCACCCACTTGCCGTCGGGCGAGACCACGGGACGCAGCGCGTCCTCCGTGCCGGCGAGCAGTTTCGACTCCAGCTCGCCGATCGCGCGGCGATAGAGCTGTGAGTGCATTCCGTTCGTGCCGACGTAGACGATGGAACCGCCGTCGGGCGTGAAGGCGAACGACACGGCGGTCTGCGAGGCGATGCGCATCCCGTGCGGGAGCGAGACCGAGAAACGCGCGACTGTGGGCTTCGGCGCGCGCCCGAGCGCGCGGAGCGTCCAGCCGAGCGTACCGAGCGCCACGACGAGCAACCCGCTGAGGGCGAGGGGGGCCGGCGCGAGCCACGCGGCGCGCCACCGCCGCTCGCCGGTCGCACCGCGGTGCGGCGCTGCCATCAGCGGTTGCGCCGCCCCCCGCACACTGCTCGTCTGGATCGCCTCCGCGAACTGCCGGGCGCTCGCCCAACGGTCGGCCGGCAGCTTCGCCAGCGCCTTCTCGACAGCCGCATCCACGTGCTCCGGCACCATGTCGCGCCGCACCGAGAGGCTCGCCGCGCGCTCGGTGAGCACCTTCGCGATGATCGCCTGCGCGGTGCTCCCCGTGTACGGGGGGTCTCCCGTGAGCATCTCGTACAGCATCGCGCCCAGGGAGTAGATGTCTGTGCGGCCGTCAATGACGCGGTCGCCGGTGGCCTGCTCCGGGGACATGTACTGCGGCGTGCCGAGTGAGATCCCGGTCTGCGTGATGCGCGCGCCGCCGGCGTTCGACACGGCGAGCGCGATGCCGAAGTCCGCCACCACCGGCTCTCCCGACTGCAGGAGGATGTTCTCCGGCTTCAGGTCACGGTGGATGACGCCGTGCGCGTGGGCGTAGTCGAGCGCGCTCGCGATCGCGACCGTGATGTGCAGCGCGTCGTCAATCGGAAGCTGCTTCTCCCGGTTGAGCCGCACGCGGAGCGATTCGCCCTCGACGTACGGCATCACGTAGAAGAGGAGCCCTTCGGCCTCGCCGCTGTCGAAGAGCGGCAGCAGGTTCGGATGCTGCAGGTTCGCCGTGACCTTGATCTCGGCGAAGAACCGCTCGGTGCCGAGCACGGCGCCGAGCTCGGGGTTGAGCACCTTGAGCGCGACGTGGCGGTCGTGGCGCAGGTCGCGCGCGAGGTAGACCGTGGCCATGCCGCCGCGGCCGATCTCGCGCTCGACCGCGTAGCGGCCCGTGAGGGCGGAGTTCAGTTGCGCGAGTGCGTCCACGGGCGGTCGGAGCGTGCGATCATCGAGGCGGCGGGGCGTCCGGGGGAAAGGGGAATAAGGTAGACCGGCCGGCGCGCGGCGGCCAGTCGGACGCGCCGCGCGCCGCGGAGCGGCGAACGCCGCGCGCTTTCGAAGTGGGGCGCTCGGCCGCTAGCTTTTCGCGCAGCAATGCGCGCGTTCCGGATTCTCCTCGCGGTGGCGTCGGTGGTCCCCGTGGCGTGCTCGACGACCGGGCAGCCGGCCGCGCCCGCCGCCGGCACGAACCCGCCCGCCGCGAACTGCTCTCCCACCCAGAGCGCCGGCGCGGGCCCGATCAGCGACCCGAGCGGTCCGTACTACCACCAGGTGGTGCTCGCGCAGACCGCCAACGGCACGACGCTCACCGGCGCGCACCAGGTGCTCGACCACGCATCGGTCCCCGACGGCGTGCGCCGCGCGGACGGGACGGTCCTCGTCTATTACGTGAACGGCGCCGCGGGGGCCGTCTGGGTCGCGCGCATCGAGGGCGATTCCGCACGACCGCTCAGCGCGATCTCGCTCGACGGCGTGTCCGCCCCCGCCGGCGTCGTGGATCCCGACGCGCTGCTCCTCGCCGACGGCCGGGTGCGCCTCACCTACCTGAGCGGGTTCGGCGGCCCGGGCGCGGCCAACCCGCGCGCGATGTGCATCGCGGACTCCGACGACGGCGTGCGCTTCACCGTGCGCGGCGCGGCGATCACGTTCGCGAGCGGCGAGTTGATTACCGACCCCTCGATCGTCCGGCTCGCCGACGGCACGTGGCTGATGGCGATGTCGCTCGGCCAGCAAACGGTGATGGCGCGCTCGGCGGACGGGCTCACCTTCGCGCGCGAGGCGACGCTCTCGTTCGGCGGCGTGCCGGAGCTCGCGATCGCCCCCGACGGCGCCGTGCGACTCTACGTGTGCGCGCAGGGGATCGTCGCGTATCGCTCGACGGACGCCGGGCGCAACTGGGCACGAGAGACGACGGTGATCGGGCCGGGGTTCAACGGGAAGCCGATCGTGTGTGACCCGTCGCTGGTGGCGGGCGCGGGGATGTTCATCTTCAAGACCGGATAGGATCTGTGCGAGCGCCACCGGGGCCCATGCCTGGAGCACGACCGTGAGCACCACCGCGACCGAGCTGCCCGCGCGCTACCGCTGGGCCACCCCCGGCGACATCAACGCCTTCTTCGGCCTGATGCTCGACAACGTCGTGAACCTGGCGCTCCTCGCCGGGATTCTCGTCGGCGCCTTCGGGTTCCCCGCGGACCTCGTCTACACGCGGATGCTCCCCGGCACCGCCCTCGGCGTGATGGTGGGCGATCTCGCGTACACGTGGCTCGCGTTCCGTCTCGCGCGGCGGACCGGCCGCACCGACGTGACCGCGATGCCCCTGGGTCTCGACTCGCCCTCCACCATCGGGATGGCGCTGGCCGTGCTCGGGCCCGCGTTCGTCGCCGCGAAGGCCCGGATGCCCGCGCGCGACGCGGCGCTCCTCGCCTGGCAGGTCGGGATGGCGACGATGGTGCTGATCGGCGTGTTCAAGACGGTGATGGCCTTCTTCGGCGAGCGCGTGCGGCGCGCGATCCCCGCCGCCGGCCTCCTCGGCTCGATCGCCGGCGTCGGCATCGCCCTCCTCGGCGCGCTCCAGCTCGGCGCCGTCTTCGGCGAACCGGTGGCGGGGATGATCGCGCTCGGCATCGTGCTCTACGGACTCGTGGCGAACCTCCGCTTGCCCTACCGCGCGCCGGAGGTGCTCGTGGCGGTGGCGCTCGGGGCGGTGCTCTACTACGCGCTCGGCTACTTCGGGCTCTCCGTGCACCACCCCGCGCCGCCGCAGTCCGGATTTCAGATGGCGTTCCCGATCCCCACGCTGGGTTTCCTCGCCGGCCTCCGGATCGCGGTCACGGACTACCTCCCCCTCGCGCTCCCCTTCGCGGTGCTGACCATCATCGGCGGCATTGACGTGACCGAGAGTGCGCGCGTCGCCGGCGACGACTACCGCACGCGCGACATCCTCCTGACCGAGGCGATCGCGACGCTCATCGCGGGGGTCACGGGCGGCGTGAGCCAGTCCACCCCGTACATCGGGCATCCCGCGTACAAGGCGATGGGCGGGCGCGCGGCGTACACGCTGGCCACGGGGCTCTTCATCGGACTCGGCGGGATGCTCGGCTACATCGCCTTCCTCGCCGACGTGCTCCCGATGCCCGCGCTCGCGCCGATTCTCGTGTTCATCGGCCTCGAGATCACCGGGCAGGGCTACCTCGCCACGCCGCGGCGCCACGCGGCCGCGGTGACGCTCGCGGTACTCCCGTCGGTGGCGTACCTGGTCGTCATCTTCCTCTCGCAGGTGCACGGGGGCGCGCTGATGTCGGCGGCGCTCGATCCGGCGGGCACGCTCACGGCGACGGGGCTCACGAATCCCGCGTTCATCGCCACCTGCGGCGTGATGGTGATGCTCGCGAACGGCTTCATCCTGACGGCGATGCTCTGGGGAGGCGCGGCGGCCTTCCTCATTGACAAGAGGATCGGCGCCACCGCCGTGACGCTCGCCGTGTGCGCGGGGCTGGCGCTCTTCGGGTTCATCCACTCGGTGACGCCCTCGGGCGGGATCTACGCACCGTGGCGGATCGGTTCCCGACTGCCGGTGCAGTGGGCGGCGGCGTATCTCGGGCTCGCCGCGCTGCTCCTGGTGCTCGCGCGGACCCGGGCGTACCGCGAGTCGCCGGGGCGCGCGGAGCACTGAGTCATGCGTGAGGCGCCTGCTGGAAGTCCACGGCCACCTCTGGATGCCCACGGTGGCCTCTGGCTGCCCACCGGGACCGATTCTAGCTTTCGACAGAACGGCCTGGAGACTCATTCTGAGGAACACATGCAACACGCCCTGATGTACCACGGTGGTTTCGAACTCAACTTCGGCTCGCTCAAGCCCGGCATCCGGACGTTCCACGGTTCCGACGACGTCGAGCACACGCTTCCGGACTGGCCGGAGGAGGCCGACGGCCTCCACGTGAGCTACATGGAGAAGCCCGGCAAGCAGTTTTTCGCGGTGCGCGTCGCGCACGAGAAGCGTGACGTCATTCTCAAGAACGAAGTGCGCATTGACCAGACGCGCCACATGGGCGTCGGGAAGCGGTTCGGCGCGGAGCCGACGGTGATCGCGACCGGCCCGGCGCTCGCGCTGATCGAGGAGATCATCCGCAAGAACCCCGAGCAGGGTGCGGAGCTGATGGCGATCCGCAAGCAGATCAGGGAAGCGCGTTGAGCACACGCGCGCTGCGTGTCGCGACGCTCGGCACGGTCGCGTACGCCGAGGCGCTCGAGCTGCAGCGCGCGGCCGCGCGCGCGCGTCTTGAGGGCCTGATCACGGACGACCTTCTCCTCCTCCTCGAGCATCCGCCCGTCATCACCCTCGGGCGCTCCTCCGACGAGGCGCACGTGCTCTCCGGCTCGCGCGCGCTCGCCGAGCGGGGCGTGGAACTGTTCGAGGTCGAGCGCGGCGGCGACGTCACGTTCCACGGACCGGGCCAGCTCGTCGGCTACCCGATCCTCGACCTCTCCGGCCACCGGCAGGACCTGCACTGGTACCTGCGGCAGATCGAGGAGGCGCTCATTCGCGCGCTCGCCGAGTTCGACATCCGCGCGGGGCGCACCGCGGGCCGGACCGGCGTCTGGACGGAGGGACGGAAGATCGCCTCGATCGGCGTCCACGCGCGGCAATGGGTGACGTGGCACGGCTTCGCGCTGAACGTGACCACCGACCTCTCGTACTTCGACCTGCTCGTCCCGTGCGGGATCGAGGGCGTGACGATGACGTCCGTGGAGGAGGAGCTGCGACGCCTGAGCGATGCGACGGGCTACGCGCCCCCGCCGTCGCTCGGCGAGGACGTCGCGCGCGCGGTGTCGCGGAGCTTCGCCGGGCTGTTCGGACTCGAGCCGCGCCCGATCGCCGGCGACGTGTTACGCGCGCAGCTCGCCGCGCCGGCCGCCCGCTGAGCAGCGTCGTGCGGGCCGCTGTGCGGGTCCTCGTGCTGGTCGCCACGCTCGTCATCGCCTGTCGCGGCGCGGCGCCGCCACCACCCATTCCGGAGCCGGCGCCGCTCCCGCCCCCGCCCCCGCTTCCCCGCGCCGAATCGCCTCGTTCCTGGGCCGTCCTCGACACGGGCGCCACGCGGCTCACGATCTTCGTGGCGACCACGCGGCGGGCGGTGCCGAGTGAGCGCCCCTCCGAACGCTACGGCCCCGACGACGCCGACGCGCTGCAGTTCGCCGCCGTGGGCGTGAACGTCCCGAGCTACCGCGCGCGCGGGACGGGCGAACTGCCGCGGCCGGGCGGGCTCCGTAACGTGCTGACCTACCGGCCCGACCCGCAGCGGGAGTTCTTCGTCGCGTCGGTGATTCCGGTGGACTCCAACCGGTTTGCCCAGCGCGTCGCCGCCGATCTCGCGGCGACCCGTTCGCGCGACCTCCTCGTGTTCGTGCACGGCTTCAACTCGTCGTTCGAGGACGCCGCCGTGCGCGCCGCCCAGCTCGCGGCCGACGTGAGCTTCGACGGCGCGGTGATGCTCTTCTCGTGGCCGTCCGCGGCGTCGGTCACGAGCTACGTGCGCGACCAGCAGACCGCACGCAACGCGGGCTATCACCTGCTCCGGCTGCTGGCCGCGATCGCGCCGCAGGCGCTCCCCGATCGCATCCACCTCCTCGGCCATTCGATGGGGTCCGAAGTCGTCGGCAAGGCGATGACGCTCGCCGCGCCGGCCGACTCCCTTCCCCGTTTCGCCCAGGTGGTGCTCGCCGCACCCGACCTGGACGCGCGCGTCTTCCGCCGCGAGATCCTGCCCCGGCTCGAGCCGCGCGCCGCGCGCATCACGCTCTACGCGTCGGACGACGACGAGGCGCTCCGCGCCTCGCGGGTCCTGAACGGAGTCTGGCGCCTCGGACTGGGCGGCGACTCGCTCACGGTGGTCCGCGGGATGGACACCATTGACGCCTCGCGCGTGCACGCCGACGCCCTCGGCCACACGCTGTTCGGCAACCAGGCGTTCCTCGCGGACCTGGCCGCGCTGCTCGCGGAGGGGAAGTCGCCGGTGGAGCGCCGGCTCCTGGCGGTGCAGCAGGGAGAGTTGACGTACTGGAGGTTTCGAGGGGATCCGAGGTAGGGCGAAGGGACAAGGCGAAGGGCGAAGGGACAAGGCGAAGGGACAAGGCGAAGGGCGAAGGGACAAGGCGAAGGGCGAAGGGACAAGGCGAAGAGCGAAGGGACAAAGCGAAGGGCGAAGGGACAAGGCGAAGGGACAAGGCGAAGGGCGAAGGGACAAGGCGAAGGGCGAAGGGACAAAGCGAAGGGCGAAGTGCGAGGGAACGCTTCGCGTGGCGTTTGAATGATGTCGCATCGGGTGGAGTTCGGCACGAGAATTCCCGGTATGACAACGGAGCGAAGCGACCCCGCCCTTGAGAAGTGGATGCAGTCGTTGTCAAGCGACGTGACGAGCGATGCGCTGTGGCGCCTCATCTGCTATCGCGAGGCGCTCTTCCTCTTCTCGCTCGCGCGAGAGGACGCGCTCGCCCTGCATCGCGTTCGTCCCTTCGCGTTGGTGGCGCAGCAGTTGGCCAGCGCGGTCGGAGGGATCGCCGCGAACATCGCGGAAGGCTACGGGCGGCCGACGAATCGTGATCGCATTCGGTACTTCGCCTACGCCCTGGGCTCGGTTCGGGAGGCGACGACCTGGTATGACGGCGCGCGTTCGACGCTGGAGACCGGGCAAATCACCGATCGCATCGCGCGCCTCTCTCGCGTCCGCGCCATGTTGATCGGACTCCTTGCTCGGCTTCACCGCACGAGCAGCGGCCGGAAACTCGAGAGCTGGTAGGAGACTCCTCGCGTGGCCCCCTTCGCTCTTCGCCTTGTCCCTTCGCTCTTCGCTTTGCCCCTTCGCTCTTCGCTTTGCCCCTTCGCTCTTCGCTTTGCCCCTTCGCTCTTCGCTTTGCCCCTTCGCTCTTCGCTTTGCCCCTTCGCTCTTCGCCTTGTCTCTTCGCTCTTCGCCTTGCCTCTTCGCTCTTCGCCTTGTCTCTTCGCTCTTCGCCTTGTCTCTTCGCTCTTCGCCTTGCCTCTTCGCTCTTCGCCTTGTCTCTTCGCTCTTCGCCTTGTCTCTTCGCTCTTCGCTTTGCCTCTTCGCTCTTCGCTTTGCCTCTTCGCTCTTCGCCTCACCGCCCCTGACTCGTCGGAAACAGCTTCCGGTAGTTCTTCGCCCGGTACACCCCCACCTCCATCACCACATTCCCGTGCCGTGTCACCGGCACGACGTCGAGTGCGGTGACCGACTCGAAATACGGGCTGAATTCCGCGATCACGTCGTCGTTCGGCTTCACTTTCTTGACGATGACGGCATTGGCTCCGAGGTACGCGCTGTCCTTCTGCATGTAGGCGAAGTGGTGCGGGTCGGCGCAGAGGCAGAGCACCTTCACGTCGGGACCGAGGCCGATCGCGGCCTTGCCCGCCTGGATCCAGCTCGGCGCGCCGACGAAGCCGTCAATGGGGATCAGGCCGCGCGCCACGAGCGCCGGGCGCAGGAGCCGCCAATCCACGGCGTCGGCGGTCGGGTCGCCCCTGGCGAACGCGCGCGGCATCACGCGGCCGAGCCATCCGGTGGCGGTGTGCGTGCCGATCAGCGCGACCAGCGCGAGGATGCCCCACACGCTCGCGCCGAGCCAGCGCCGCGCGCGCGTGTCCCCGCGTTCGAGCCGCGCGGCGACCGCGGCGCCGAGCAGCGGGAAGAGCAGCAGGTAGCCGGGCGCGGGCCAGTGCGGGAGCCCCACGTCACCGCGCAGGGCGACGAGCGTGAAGCCGGCAATCGGCGGCAGTGCCAGGCAGGCGAAGAACCAGCGCGCCGGGTCGCGAGGGCCGCCGCGGAGCGCTCGCACGAGCACTACGACGAGCGGCACCCAGATCCACGGCAGCACCCACGCGGCCTGCGCGCCGAGGCTCGAGAGCGCCGTGAGGGGGTGCACCCCGCCCGTCCCTTCCGCCCGGCCGCCCTGGAACTGGAACGAGACCCAGCCGTGCGCCCCGTTCCAGAGAATCACGGGCGCAAGACACGCGAGGGCGAGGAGCGCACCGATCCAGGGACCCGGGTGCCGGAGCCGGCGCCGGTGCGGCGCGCTCGTCAGGAGGAAGAGGAAGGTGCCGCCGAGCACGAAGATGCCGTGGTACTTGGAGAGCATCGCGACGCCGCACAGGAGTCCGGCGAGCGCCCACCGGGCACTTGAGTCGCGCGGCCCTTCACCGAAGAGGATGTCTGCGATGACCAGCACGCTCGCGAGCATGGCGAGCATGAGCGGGCCGTCGGGAAGCACGCCCCCGCCGAGGATCGCGCTGAACCCGAGCGACACGTTGAGCAGGAGCGCCGCGAGGGCGCCGGCGGCCTCGCCGAACCAGCGCGCGGTGAGGCGGTACATCAGCCACGTCGTCCCCGCGAAGCAGAGAACAAAGGGCAGGCGGACGACCGCGCCCGCCTCGCTCCCGGCCGCTTTCGCGAGCAAGCCGGCAATCCAGAAGTGGAGCGGCGGGTGGTCAAAATAGGAGAGCGACAGTTGGCGGGCGACCGCGACGGCGTACGACTCGTCCACGCCCAGGCCGATGGACGTGGCGAGGACAAAGCGCAGCAGCGTGCCGGCGGCGAGCACCGCGAGGACCAGCGTGCGCGGGTCGCGCGCGAACGGTGATCGGCTGTCGGGCGTCACATCCGCGGTGTCAGGTCGTGCGTCGCCGGTCAGTCGCGCGGCGACCAGCCGAACGGCGGGTCGGGCTTCTCCTTCGGCGGAGGCTCTCGCGTCCAGATCGAGATCACGCCGCACGCCGTCTCGCGCTGGCGGAACGCCGCCGGCGTCTCGGAGGGACCGCGGAAGATCTCGATCGCCTCGATTGACATGGTGGGGATGTCGTCCATATGGAACGTGCCCATCGGAACAAAGTGGCCATCGAGGTAGTAGTTCACCCGGCAGTCGCCAGCGAGCGTCACGACGTTCCGACGCGTCGCCGTGCCGATCGGCGTGCGCCCCATGCGGATCACGGGCCGGCCATCGCCCATATCCGTGTCCACACGCACGCCGGCGATGGTACGCAGGAGGTCCGACGGCCGGTACGGCTTGCGGCGCTCGATGTCGGCATGGGTGATGAACGCGCCGACACCAATCTTGCGACGATTCCAGAAGTCGGCCATGCGGGCGCTGCCGCCGCGTCCAAGCACGAGCACGGAGTCGAGCAGATCCGGAATGCCCTCGAGCTCGAAGTCCAGCTGCTTTGAGTCGCCTGCGGCGAGCTTGAATCCTTTCTCCAGCGGCCTGAAGCCGATGCGCCGCGCCATCAGCCGGAGTTGCCCCGCGGGCGGCGCCTCGAAGACGTACTTGCCGGAGTCGTTCGTGACGACGCGCCGCTCGGAGTTGGCGAGCAACAGCTCGACGCCCTGGAGGCGCACGCCGTTCACATTGGTGACGACGCCGAAGAGGAGCGTCGGCTTCTGGGCGCCGGCCGTGGCGACGCCCGTGGCGACGGCGAACGCACAGAGCGCAATGAAGGCACGAGCGAGCGGGGTGGTCACCATTGATAAGTGCCACGACCGGAGTGAATGCACAAGTGCGGCGCGAGGGCGCAGTATATTGAGCGGATGCCGGAGCATCCCCGCGTGTACCACCGTCGCGCGCGCGACGTCGAGGCGGGGCGCGGGACCGACTTCGCGGCGGACCTGAACCCGGCGCAGGCACGGGCGGCGGCGCACGGCGACGGCCCCCTTCTCATCATCGCGGGCGCCGGCACCGGCAAGACGCGCACGCTCGTGTACCGGGTCGCGCACCTGCTGGAGCGCGGCGTTCCTCCGGAGCGCGTGCTCCTGCTAACCTTCACGCGCCGCGCCGCACAGGACATGCTGGGCCGCGCCGAGCGGCTCGTGGGGAGCGCGAGCCGCGGCGTCCACGGCGGCACCTTCCACGGCACCGCGCACCGCCTCCTCCGCCGCTTCGGCCCGGCCGCCGGCCTCGCGCGCGACTTCACCATCATGGACCAGGCCGACGCCGAGGACCTGATGCAGCTCTCCCGCGCCAAGCTCGGCTACGGCGAAAAGAAGAAGCGGTTCCCGAAGAAGGAGACGCTGCACCACGTCTACTCGCGCCACGTGAACACCGACATCCCCGTGGCCGCGATCCTCGCCGAGGAGTACCCGCAGTTTCGCGAGTACGAGGAGGATTTCGCGCGCATTTACGCCGACTACACCGCGCGCAAGACTGAGCGGAACCTCGTGGACTACGACGACCTGCTCCTCTTCTGGCTCCTGATGCTCTCGGACGGCGATGCGGAATCGGGGATGCGGAATGCGGAGATAGCGGGTGCCGGGGTGGCAGGCGCCGAGGCGGCGGGCCTCGAGGCGACGCGCCACAGCACGACGCTCGCCGAGCGCATCGCGGGGCTGTACGACCACGTGCTCGTGGACGAGTACCAGGACACGAACCAGCTCCAGGCGCGCATCCTGCGCGGGATGTGCCGGGCGCACCGGAATATCACCGTGGTCGGTGACGACGCGCAGAGCATCTACTCCTTCCGCGGCGCCACGATCCGGAACATCCTCGACTTCCCGGAGGAGTTCCCCGGCGCGGAGATCGTGGCGCTGGAAGAGAACTATCGCTCCACACAGCCGATCCTGGACGTCACGAACACGCTCATCTCGCGCGCCGAGGAGCGGTACACGAAGAACCTCTTCACGCGGCGCGCGGGCGGAGAGAAGCCGTGGCTCGTGACCGCGCACGACGAGCAGGCGCAGACACGCTTCGTCGTGGACCGGATCCTCGAGCTGCACGAGGAGGGGACGCCGCTGCACGAGATGGCGGTGCTGTTTCGCACCGGGTACCAGAGCGCCAATCTCGAGATCGAGCTCACGGCGCGGAAGCTCCCGTTCGAGAAGTGGGGCGGGATCAAGTTCCTCGAGGCCGCGCACGTGAAGGACGTGCTCGCCTTCCTGCGCGTCCTCGAGAACCCGCGCGACGAGGTGAGCTGGTACCGGTTGCTGATGCTGATGCCGGGGATCGGCGAGGCCACGGCGCGCGGCGCGATTGACGCGATGGCGGCGGAGGGATGGATGCCGGACGCGTTCGCGCGGTACGCGCCGCCGCCCCGCGCGCGCGCTGCGCACGCTGCGCTCGCGCAGCTGCTCGACGCGCTGCGGAGCGGGCCGACTCACGTCGAGGGAGCCGCCGCCGAAGATGCGGGCGGCGCCGGCGCGAGCGACGCGACGGGCGCCGTCACGCTGGAGATCGCCCGCGTGCGAGTGCTCTACGACGACATCCTCCGCGCGCGCTACGACCGCGTGGAGCCGCGGCTCGCCGACCTCGAGCAGTTGCAGACGATCGCGGGGGGATACCCGAGCCGTGCGGCGTTCCTCGCCGCGCTCGCGCTCGAGCCGCCGCAGGCGACGCAGGACCTGGGCTTCGGGACGGACAGCGAGGACGACGTGCTCGTGCTCTCCACCGCGCACAGCGCCAAGGGGCGCGAGTGGGACGCGGTCTTCGTGATCTGGGCGGCGGACGCGTGGTTTCCCCTCGCGCGCGCTCTCGGCGACGACGACCAGATCGAGGAGGAACGGCGCCTCATGTACGTCGCGATGACGCGGGCGCGCAACCACCTCTTCGTCACGCATCCCCTCAACGTCTACGACACGCGGCGCGGCGCGGACTACACGCTCGACCAGGTCTCGCGCTTTCTCGACCGCGGCGTGCGTGAGCGGATGCAGCGGTTCGTGGTCGAGGAGGTGGACGCCGTTCCCGTGGACGACGAGAAGGCGAGCGCGCCGGCGGTGGACGTGCGGGCGATGCTACGGGCGAGATTCCGGGCATAGCGGCGCTTCGCGACGGCTACAAGAGGGCGTCGCGCGACAGGTCAGCGAGACACATCGAGGAGGAGGAGGAGGAACGCGGTTGCGGATACTCCTCAGTATCCGTACGTTCGTTACTGCGTTGCGAACAACGAGCCCCTCGCGCGCACTGCCCCAGCCTCCATGAGCCAGCGCGTCAGCGCCGCACCCCTGCACGAAAAGTCGCGAGCGCACGTGACGCGTCAGATGGAAAGCTGCCGGGACCGGCGATCGGACGGCCACTCGCGGTCCTGTTTGCATCTACTCTCGACAGGCGCGGGTTCGTGTGAGGCGCGCCCACCTCCCGAGCGCAGGCGCGGTTGTCGACGCTCACCCGACGCGCTGTACCCTCCCCCCAACCGGAAAACGAACATGAGAGATTCGAGGAGCATCTTGCCGCTGATCATGTTGGCTGCAATCACCGCGTGTGACCGGCGAGAGCCCGCCCCGCTCGAACCGAAAGACGAGAGCCAGGCCCAGCAGTCCATGCTCGCCGCGCGGAATAGCGCGGGCGGGATTCGGCTCGAACCGCCGCGTGGCGTCGCGCCATCCTACGTGGTTCGGACCGTCGGCTCGGCGCCGCTCGCTACCTTCAGCACCTTCAACAGCCGGGCAGCATTCCTGGCTTCCGGAACGGTGGCCTTCAATACCGACTTCGAGGGCTATACCACGTCGTTCCATTTCCCGGGAACCCCGTGGACCGTCGGTGGGATCACGTACACCACCAACAGCAACCTGATCGTCGGGACCGCCAGCGGGTACAATCCGCCGAGTGCTGTTTTCTGCAACAACCTCTGGAGCCCGATGCAGGGTAGCGTCCAAGCCGGCTACGACATGCTGGGCTTCGACATCGGGATGCTCGGCAACACGACTCCGGTGAATGCGACGATCACGACCAACCAGAACACCTACTATTTCCCGAACCTTGCGATTGCGCACTGGACGGCTGGCGGGTCGTTCGTGGGGTTCATCACCAGTAACTCGGGTGAGTACTTCACGGGCTTTCACTTCGCGTCCCAACAGGGTACAGGCAGTGCGCCGTGTGTGGACAACGCGACGCTGGGCAACGCGCTGATTCAGGTCTCGGTGGACATCAAGCCCGGGAGCTCACCCAACTCGATCAACCCGGGCAGTAACGGGAACGTGCCGGTCGCGATTCTGACCACGGGATCATTCGACGCGGCGAGTGTGGACGTCTCGCAGGTCACGCTGGGCGACGATGTCGGGAGCGAGACGCCAGTCGCGAAGCGCAACAACGGGACATGGATGGCGGACCTCGCAGACGCAGACGGCGACGGGGACCTCGACCTGGTGCTCCATTTCCGCACGCAGGCGCTGGTCCAGAACGGTGACCTGACGGCGGGCAGCACGTCGCTCGTCCTCAATGGCCGGACGACGGGCGGTCAGCGAATTCAGGGCAGCGACTCGGTGCGCATCGTGCCGTAGTTCGCGATCTTGATCGCGCGCCGGCGCCAGTAGGGACCGAGAAGTGGGGTGTGGACCGCACCTCGACGGGCTGCCGGGAACGCCATCCGGCAGCCCGTTTACTCCGGCCGCGAGCGAGACAGCGTGCGCAGTGGACCCGTCTTCGCTTCGTCAGCTAGCGACGTGACGGTACGGCGCGATCCGGCAAAGCCCCGCTGACCAGCGCGTCCACGTCGTAGACGCGCCCATTCACAATCACGCGCCGCACGCGCCTGGTCGCGTGGATGTCCGCGAGCGGATTCCCCTCCACGATCACCAGGTCCGCGAGCTTCCCCGGCTCGACCGTGCCGGCGTCGAGCCCGAGCGCCAAGGCGGGGTTCACCGTCGCCGTCTGGAGTGCCTCGAATGGCGTCATCCCCGCGGCCACGTAGCCCGCCAGCTCGGCGTGCAGGTTGACGGCGTTCGGCGTGTCGGTGCCGGCGACGATGCGCGTGGCCGCGCGGAACGCGCTCATCAACATCTCGCTCCCTGCAATGCCGGAGGCGCCACCGCGCCCACCGCCGCCCGCGGCGCGTCCACCCGCGGCACCGCCGCCGCCGCGACCCGCGGCGCCTCCTCCGCCCGCGCCTCCGCCCCCTCGACCGCCGCGGCCCGCGCCACCCGCTCCGAGCGCGGTGCCACCTCGGCCCGTCACCGGCGCACTGAGCCACGCTGGATAGAGCCCGAACCGCGCATCGCGCCGCAGCCCGGAGTCGCTCGCGAGCACCGCCCGAAGCGTGGCGCCGCCCAGCGCCAGCGTAGGCGTCAGCGTCATCCCCGACTTCGCGAAGAGCTGCGTGACGTCGTCGTAGCTTCGCTGCAGCGTGGCGACCTTCGGCGAGTAGCCGCGCCTACTCGTGCCGGTGGTGTGCTCGGTGCCGTCAATGCCGCTCAGCGCCGCGGGATAGACCTCGTGCGACGACGCGGGCACGCCGATGCCGTGCGCGAACTCGACGACGCGCCGTTGCGCGAGGTCCGGCATGCGCACGTAGCTCTTGAGGAGATCGTGCCGCAGCACCTTTGCGCGCTGCAGCTCCAGCTCGAGGTGCGCCGCGCTCGAGACCGCCACCGCCATCTTGTAGTAGACGCGCTGCCATTCCATCAGGTAGCCTGTCGAGAACACCCGCGGGCCGACAAGCGCGCCGGCGTCGGTCGCCTCGCGGTCGGCGGCCGCCTCGTACGGCGTGCCGCCCGGGCTGCGAACCGTGGTGATGCCGAAGGCGAGCCACGCGCGATAGCTCGCTTCGCCGAGGTCGGGCTGCAGGTGCGAGTGAAACTCGATGAGCCCCGGCATCACGGTGAGGTCCGACGCGTCCACCACGCGCACTCGGGCGTGCGCCTCCGCGCGGTGCGGCGCGACGCTCCGGATGCGATTCCCGGCGATCACCACGTCCACGTTCTCACGCGCCGTGGGGCTCTTTCCATCCACGAGCCGGCCCGCGTGCACCACGTAGCGCTCGGCCGGCACGTCGGGCACGTACGTGAGGTCGAGGGGCACGTCGCGCACGGCGCCCGACTCGAGGTCGAGCAGCCGGAGCTTGTCCATTGACTGGTAGAGGACGTGCTTCGAGTCGGCCGTCCAGCTCGGCGCGAACGCCATTTCCGTGGTGACGCGACGCGGCGGCCCAAGCGGCTCGCCGGCGAGCGACACGGGCACCATCGTGAGCATCCCCTCGTACACCAGCGCCATCTTCGTGCCGTCGGGCGACCAGGCGGGCCCGGCGCCGACGCGCGAGTCAATCGAGAGGTGCGGCACCGGCGTGAACCAGGCATCGTCGCCGCCCGCGGCGGACATCGTCAGGATCTGGTTCGTCCCCTCCCGGAAACGGCTCGAATAGGGTTTGAGGGCCGTAATCGCCACGCGCTTGCCGTCCGGCGACCAGGTCGGCGCGCCCGGCCCGAAGAGCGACTCGTGGATGCGCGTGACTTGGCCCGTCTCCACGTCCACCACCGAGACGTTCGCGCGTCGCCAGATGCCGTCCACGTCGAGAAACGCGATGCGCTTCCCATCGGGCGACCACGCCGGGCTCATCGCCGAGGTGGGCAACGCAGTGAGGCGGCGCTCCTCGCCCGTGCGCACGTCGCGCACCCAGAGATCGAGCAGCGTGCCGCCCTTGTCCGACGCCCAAGCGAGCTGCGCTCCGTCCGGCGACCAGGCAGGCTCGGTGTCGAGGAACCGGCTCTTCGTGAGATTCTCGGGCGTCCCGCCCACCGGCATCAGCCAGAGGTCGCCGAGCGCGGAGAAGGCCACGGCGCGGCCGTCGGGGGAGATCACGGGTCTCACGACGCCGAGCACGCGGCGCGGCGCGCGCGAGTCGAAATCGCGCTTGCGCTTCGTGTATCGGGGCGGCGTGACCTGCAGCGTGGCCGAGAACGCGATGGTCGCGGCGGCGCCGCCGGAGAGCGAGCGGCGGCGGATCAAGCCGTCGGAGACGTAGATGAGATCGCCGGGTGACGCCCAAGCCGCGCGGAACGGGAAGACGTTCTCGTCGCCGGTGAGCGGTGTGCCAGCGGGCGGCCCACCGGCTGGCGGCCCACCGGCTGGCGGCGCGCCGGCGACCGGCGCCCCCGTGAGCGACGCGTCGGCGATCTCGTAGCGGCTCGACTGGGCCTGTGTCACGTGGTAGACGATCTCGCCGCCCGGCCCCCACGAGGGTGCGTCCGCGCGGACGCCGGCGGTGATCTTCCGCTCGGCGCCGGTCGCGAGCGTCACGGCCCACACGGCCTGGTCGCTGTCGCGCGTCGAGACGAAGGCGATCGCCGAGTCGCCGGGCGACCAGGACGGAGTGAAGTCGTCGGCGGCGTTCTTCGTGACCTGCGCGAGCGCGCCGGTGCGCGTGTCAAGCACCCAGACGTCGTAGTTGCCGGCGCCGCCCCGATCCGAGGAGAACGCGACGCGCGCGCCGTCGTGCGACCACGCGGGCTCGCGATCATCGAACGGCCCCCACGTGAGCTGGCGCGGCGCGGACCCGTCGGGCGAGACGACCCAGAGGTGATAGACGCCGTCGCGATACCCCTGGAACGCGATCGAACGGCCGTCGCTCGACCACGCCGGCTGGCGCGCGTCGTACCAGGGGTCGGTGATGCGCGTCGCGACGCCGCCGGTGGACGGCAGCGTCCAGATGCTCCCCTGGAGGTCAATGGCGAGCGAGCGACCGTCCGGCGAGACGGCGACCGCCATCGAGGTGCCTTCGCGCACGGTCACGTCCACCGTCGCGGCGCCGTGCGAGGCGAACAGGAATGCCGCGGCGACCATCAGGGTCGGGCGAATCACGGAGCACCTCCGCTCGATGGTTTCACCGTAGCGAGCCACGCCCGCACGGCCTCGTGCGGATTCTGCTTCGATCCCCGCGCGAGCGCCACGACACGCTCGAGTGCCCGCCGCACGTCACGACCTTCCCGCTCCCACGCCGCCTCGAAGTCGTCGAGCCCGGTGGCGTAGATGCGCCGAGCGAGGAGCGCCGCGTTGTCGAGGCGCACGCGCGTGGCATAGCGGGGATCGGTCGCCCGGAATTGCGGGGCCGCCGAATCCACCAGGAACGCCCGCGTGCGCGCGTAGATCGTGTCGCGCGCCGCGAGGCGCGCCGGGCGCGCTTCGTCGCCCGGCTGCGCGGCGAACGCCGAATCGAGCGCGCGGTAGCTGCGCTCCCAGACCGCGCCGAGGAGCAGCTCATCGTGCCAGCGCGCCGCCGCGCGCCGCGCGCCGGCGCTGTCGCCGCGCGCCTGGAAGAAGCGCTCCGCTCCGCGCGCGCCCACGAAGCTCGCGAAGCTCTCGTTGAAGGGCGCGCGCCCCTTCGCGTAGAACTTGTTGTGCGTGAGCTCGTGCACCACAGTGTTGACGATCTCCACCGAGTCCTCGCGCAGCGTGGTCGAGAGAAGCGGGTCGTTGAAGAAGCCCAGCGTGCTGAACGCCGGCGAGGGGCGAAGATACGCGTCGAATCCGTCGTCGCGCAGCGCGCGCTCCGCACGCTGGGCCTCCTCGAAGTCGAAGTACCCCTTGTACGGCACGCGCCCCACAATCGGGAACCACCACGTCACCGGCACCAGCCGGTCGCGATGCGCGCCCGAGAGCACGAGGACGAGCGTGTCGTGATCGAGCTGCGTGAACTGGGTGAAGGCGTCCTTCGCCGGCAGGCCGAGCGAGTCCACGGCGAAGCGGCGTGCCTCGAGCACGAGCTGGAGCTTCGCGCGCATCGGCGCGGGCGTCGCGCTATCCGAGACGAGGCGCGCGATGGGCTGCCGCCGCGAGAGGATCTTCCCCTCGGCCCACGCCCCGCGAGCGAGGTAGCGCCCCATCGGCGTCACCGCGACGAGCAGCGCCGTGCCCGCGACGACGCCGAGCAGCACGAGGCCGATCCCGCCCCAGCGCACGCGCACGAGTCGTCGCGCCCTCATTGGCCGCGGGGCGGCGCGGCGAACCGCACCCCCACGCGATGCGTGGCGCCGCCGAGCAGGGCAAAGCCCTCGTAGGCGTAGTCCACCGCGATTCGGCCCAGCATGACGCCGCCGCCGAGCGTGAGCGGCGACCGGTCGTCGCCCGACCCCCGGAGCGCATAGCCGGCGCGGCCCGCGAGCACCGCGCCGCCGCGCGCGGGGCGCCACGTTCCCTCGGCCGCGAGGACGCCCGCCGCCAATCCACCGCTCGAGCGGCGCGCCTCCGCCATCGCCCGGCCGGTGAAGCGCTCGCGCCGCACGACGGGCGAGGTCGCCGCCGCGCGCCACGTCCAGGGGAGCGGCGCGCCCACCGCCGCGAGCGTGAGGCGCGAACCCACGTGCTGGAGCGCGGCGGCCACCGCCCAGCCATTCGCCGCGGTGTACGCGACGCCCACGTCGCCGGCCACCGCACTCCCCGAGGCGTCCGCAACGCGCTGATGTGCGAGCTTCACCGCGGCGCCCAGGCGCCAGGCGCGCGCGGCGCCGAAGGCGGCGCCGTAGCCCGCCGTGAGCGCGAGGTCCTGCGCCGACACGCGTCCGCCCGTGAGCTCCCCCTGCTGGCTCAGCGAGCCCGCCGCCGGCACGATCTCCTCCTCGCTCCCGTAGTCGAGTAGCTGCACGCCGATCGCGACCGTGCCGCGCGCGAGCGGAACGGCCGCGGCGAACGCGCCGAGCGTGGTGGAGGCGACGTACCGCTGGAGCGAGCCGCCCGCCGAGGCGCCGCGCACCAACGCGAGCTGAGCGGGATTGTAGAAGAGTGCGCTCTCGTCGTCCGCCGCCGCGCTCCAGGCCTCGCCCAGCGACAGCGCGCGCGCGCCCGACGGCAGCGTGAGGAATACCGCGCCGCGCGACTCACCCACCGCCTGCGCCGGCGCACGCGAGGCGCCGCACGCGAGAAAGACGGCGAGCGCGACGCCGGTCGCCAGCCCGCGCGCGCCGGCCGGCCGGCGGGCACGCGCGCAGAGCCCCACTGCTGCGCGGCGTCCGGTCACGCGTACGCGGAGCTCCACTGCGGCGCGGCGCGTCACGGCGGTAACCGGAAGATGCTGACCTGCGCGCCGAAGAGGTGCGGGAAGGGCGTCAGGTCCTGGTGCGTGAACCGCAACGACACCGGGCCCTCGCCGGGCGACGTCTGCACGATGGTGTGCGTCATCGTCCCGGCGAGCATCGCGGAGTTCAGAAAGCCGCCGACGCGCAGTCCGAAGAGCGGGAGCGGAAACGGGTCGGAGAATCCCGAGATCGTCGCCTCACGCGCCATCAGCTTGCGCAGCTCGCGCGTGCCGAAACGGAGGCGCGCCGGCACGCTCGCCCGCGGCAATCCGGGGAGCGAATCCACCCAGAGCGCAAGGCTGAAGTCGCCGAAGAGCGCGCCGAACGGCTCGGCGCTCTCCTGCTCGACGTTCGCGATGCCGGTCCGCGGCGTCTGGACGAGGCGACGGAAGATGTCCTCCCCCTTCTGTTCGGCGAGCCAGCGAAGAAAGAGCCAAGTGGCGCCGCGTTCCTCGATGGAACCGGCGCCGTTGTACGACGTCACCGAGTGCACGCGCGTCGAGTTCAAGTATACATACGCGTTGAGCAGCTGCGGCGCGATGAACGGACCCGCCGAATCGGGGAAGATCTGCGCCGCGCTCGTGCGGCCGAGCGGCGGCGGGAACTTCGCCTCGTAGTGTTTCGACGCGAGCTCCTCGGCGATGTGGCTCAACCCCTCGGCGAGCCACGTCTCCTCCACGTCACCGAAGCGCGCGAGCACGTGCTGGTTGAACGCGATCATGTGCTGGAGCTCGTGCGCGAAGGTGCCCGGGAGGAGACGGAGGAGGTCCGCGGCCGGGTGCGGGCAGCTGAATGTGCCCGCCGAGTCGGGCGCGAGCGCGAAGAAGATCTCCGCTCGGTTCGAGTTCGGGTTCTGCACCAGCAGGTCAATGCCGTAGAAGAAGCCCGTCACGTACCCCTTCTGGCCGCACTCCTGCGCGGTGACGAGCCGATTGACCGCCGGCGTGAAGAGGGCGATCACGTGGCCGTCCCCATCCACGTCCGACTCGCTGCCGAACGCGGCGATGTCAATGGGATAGAGGACTTCATCGAACTGCGAGCCCAGCGCGCGGTATTGCGCGTCGGTGAAGCCGGGGCCGATGGTGTCGCCGTAGATGAGGAGGTGCGCTCCCGCGAACCGGAGGCGCGCCGTGACATCGGTGAAGCGCGAACCGTCGAGCGTCGTGATCACGTTGAAGGTGCGCAGGCTCCCGACGGCGGGCGGCGCGGCGAGTGCGCCCTGCAGCACGCCTTGGCGCGCGGCGCCCGCGCGCCGCCGCGCCGCCTCCTCCGCGCGTGCCGCCGGCGCGATCGCGCGCTCGGTGCGCCGGAGGGTGGCCTCGAACTCGCGCATCAGCGCGTTCCCCACGCGCTTGCCCGCCGGCACGCCGGCGTCGAGCGCCACGCCGGCCACCGCGTTCGCGCCGAGCCGCCAGTCAATGAGGCTCGTCGCGGAGCCCTCGCTCGCGTACTGCGCCACGACGAGGTGACTGGCGCCGTTTCCGTCGATCGTCAGGCATTCCGCGAGCTGGGCCCCGGCGACCGTGACCGCCGCGTACGGCGCAAGCACGAGCGGCGCCCGGCGCGAGAGGTAGAGGGCGGAGAGCGCGTTGCTCCGCACCGTGCCCGCCGCGACCCGCACGGTAATCGGTCCGGGCGTGAGGCACGCGGGCGCGATCACCCGCACCGCGCTGTCGGTTGCGCCGGCGAGCGCGCTCGCGCGCACACCGCCGACCTCCACACCGCCCCCGGCGGCGCCCGCGCCCGCGCCCCCGCCCCCACCCCCACCCCCTGCGATGGAGAGGCCGTTGCCGCGAAGCGTGAGCGTATCGCCCGCCCCGAACGTGGAGGGCGTGACCGACGCGAGCACCGGTGCGGCGGTCGCGACCGCCACGAGCGTGATGGACCGGCCGGCCGCGAGCGCGGGATGGGCGACGACCGTCGTGGTGTCCAGCGCAGTGCCCAGCTCGAGCCGCGCGGTCGCCACGCCGGCGGGCGTCGTCACGCCGATGGAGTCGAGCATCGCCGAGCCGGCCGAGGCGCCGCGCTCGACGTGGAACACCACGCGCACGCCCTTCACCGGCACGCCGGCCGCGTCCCGCACCAGCACCGCGAGCGGATCGGGAAGCACGCTCCCCGCCGGCGCGCGCTGCTGATCGCCGGAGACGATGGAGAGCGCGTACGAGGCCTCGATGGGCGCGAGCACGCGCTCCCTGTGGCACGCGAACGCGGTGAGCGCGGCGGCGGCGAGCCGCATCCAGGAATCGCCGCGCGCCCGATCACGCGCTCGGGGCACCTCTGCGCTCACTCGACTGATAACCGGTTGGAGTCCAATGTCTTAGCCGTAGGTTTCCCTCGCGCGCTTCGCTTTGACGGGCCCACCGGGAACGGCTACCTTTGCGATTCAATGGCATTCGTCCACCTGCATTGCCATACCGAGTACTCCCTGCTCGATGGCGCCAACCGCATTGACGATCTGATCGCGCGGGCCGTCGAGTTCGAGCAGCCGGCGCTGGCGATCACCGACCACGGCAACCTCCACGCGGCCCTGGAGCTGCACGAGAAGGCGCGCCGGCAGGGGATCAAACCCATCATCGGGATGGAGGCGTACGTCGCCTCCGGCGACCGGCGGACCCGCGGGCGGGCCACACCGAGCGACCGCTCATATTACCACCTCATTCTCCTCGCGCGCGACCTCCAGGGGTACCGCAACCTCGTCAAGCTCTCGTCGCTCGCGTATACCGAGGGGTTCTACGGGAAGCCCCGGGTGGATCGCGAGCTGCTGGCCCGCCATCACGAAGGGATCATCGTCTCGAGCGCGTGCATGGTGGGCGAAGTCGCCACCCATCTCCTCGAGGACCGGTTCGACGAGGCGAAGCAGGTCGCCGAATGGTACGCGGACGTCTTCAAGGACCGCTACTACCTCGAAGTGCAGGCGCACGACGCCGGCGACCAGAAGAAGCTGAACGCGCTGGTGTTCAAGCTCGCGAAGGCGCTGCGCCTGCCGGTGATCGCCACGAACGACTCGCACTTCCTGCGCGAGGAGGACCACGACGCGCACGACGTGCTCCTCTGCATCGGCCTCAAGAAGGACCGCCTCGACGAGAACCGGTTGCGCTACGACCGCGGGCTCTACTTCAAGAGCGCGCCGGAGATCCGCGCGTACTTCAAGGACCGGCCCGACGTCCTCGTGAACACGCTCAAGATCGCGGACGAGGCGGGCTTCGCGTTCGAGAAGAAGTACTACCTGCCGTCGTTCCCGCTCCCCAGGGGGGTCAAGTCGGAGAGCGACCTGCTGGTGAAGCTGGCGACCGCGGGCGCCGAGGAGCGCTACGGGAAGCCGCTGCCCGGTGCGGCGAAGGAGCGGCTCGACTACGAGCTGCGCGTGATCACGAACACGGGCTACGCGGGCTATTTCCTCATCGTGGCGGACTTCATCAAGGCCGCGCGCGACCGCGGGATTCCCGTGGGGCCGGGACGCGGCTCGTCAGCCGGGTCGCTCGTGGCCTACGCCCTGCGCGTCACGGACGTGGACCCGCTCACCTTCGACCTCCTGTTCGAGCGCTTTCTGAATCCGGAACGCGTGTCCATGCCGGACATTGACGTGGACTTCTGCGAGGAGCGGCGCGGTGAAGTGCTCGAGTACGTGCGCGAGAAGTACGGGCGCGAGTGCGTGGGGCAGATCATCACGTTCGGCACGCTCAAGTCACGCGCCGCGATCAAGGACGTGGGCCGCGTCCTGGGGTTCACGCCGGCGGAGACCGACGCGATCGCGAAGCTCATCCCGAACCAGCCCAACCTCGCGTACACGGTGCAGGAGGCGATCGAGAAGGTGCCCGACCTGCGGAAGCTCTACGAGCAGGACGACCGGCACCGGCAGCTCCTCGACTACGCGACCCGGCTCGAGGGGCTCTCGCGCCACGCGGGCGTGCACGCGGCGGGCGTGGTGATCGCGCCGGGCCCGCTCGAGGACTACGTCCCGGTCTGCACGCAGGAGACGAAGGGCTCGGCCCTGAGCGGCGCGAAGGGCGCCGGCGGCGGTGAGGAGGAGCGCGTCGTGGTCACCCAGTACGACATGATCGCGCTCGAGAAGGCCGGGATGCTCAAGATGGATTTCCTCGGCCTCACCACGCTCACCGTGCTCCACGACACGCTCGGGATGATCCGCGCCCGAGGCCGCGAAGCGCCGGACCTGGCGACGCTGCCGCTCGACGACGAGGCGACCTACCGCGCGCTCCGGGCCGGGCGCACCGCGGGCGTCTTCCAGTTCGAGTCGCCGCTCGCCACCGACATGCTGCGCCAGATGCGCGCCGACCGCTTCGACGATCTCGTCGCGTCGAACGCGCTAATGCGCCCCGGCCCGCTCGACGCCGGCATGCACCGCGTCTACTGCCGGCGCAAGCGGGGCGAGGAGCCCGTGAGCTACGCGCTCCCCGAGCTGGAGGAGATCCTCGCGCCGACCTACGGCGTGATCACCTACCAGGAGCAGGTGATGCGCATCGCGCAGCGGCTCGCGGGCATCTCGCTCGCCGAGGCCGACGTGCTGCGCAAGGCGGTCGGGAAGAAGGACGCCGAGCTGATCCGGCAGGAGCTCGACAAGTTCGTCGCGAAGTGCATCGCGCGCGGGTACGAGAAGCACGTCATCGCCGAGCTGGCCGGCCAGCTCGAGACGTTCGGGCGCTACGGCTTCAACAAGTCGCACTCGGTGGCGTACTCGGTGCTCTCGTACCGCACCGCCTACCTCAAGGTCCATTTCCCGGCCGAGTTCATGGCCGCGCTGCTCTCGGCGTGCATCGGCGACACCGACAGCGTGGTGAAGTACATCAACGAGGCGCGGGACCTCGGGCTCGAGATCCTCCCCCCGGACGTGAGCGAGAGCGGCTACAAGTTCACGGTGGTCGGCGACACGCGCATCCGCTTCGGCCTCGGAGCCGTGCGCAACGTCGGGCGGAGTGCCATAGACGGGATCATCGCGGCGCGGACGGTGAAGCCCTTCACGTCGCTGTACGACTTCGCCGAGCGCGTGGACCTCCGGCTCTGCAACAAGCGCGTCTTCGAGGCGCTCCTCCACGCGGGCGCGCTCGACGGCCTGGGCGGCCATCGCGCACAGCTCGCCGCCGCGCTCGATGGCGCCATCCAGTCGGCCTCGCTCGCGCAGGACGAGGTTGCCACGGGCCAAGGGTCGCTCTTCGGCGATGCGCGCGGCGCGCCGGCGGCCGCCGCCCAGCTCCGCCCGCTCCTCCCGAACGTGCCGCCCTTCACCGAGCATGAGCGCCTCACGCGGGAGAAGGAGATCCTGGGCTTCTACATCTCCGGCCACCCGCTGGAGCCGTTCCGCGCCGAGTGCGAGCTGCTGGCCACGCACAAGGTGGCGCAGCTCGGCGCGTGGAGCGACCAGCCGGTGGCCATCGCCGTCGTCGTCACGGCGGTGCGGCGCCAGCTGTCGAAGAAGACGGGCAACGAGTTCGCGCGGCTCACGGTGGAGGACTTCTCCGGCAGCACCGAGGTGCTCGTCTTTCCGGAGGCGTGGGCGGCGATCGGCGATCGCGTGCTGCCGGACGTGCCGGTGCTCATCAAGGGCGGGTACTCGCGCCGCGACCAGGGCGTGGACGCGCCCACGTTCATCGTCGAATCGGTCACGCGCCTCGCGGAGCTGCGCACGGCGGGGCAGATCGCCGTCTCGCTGGAGCTGGCCGAGGCGGAAACGCTGCCGGCCCTCGTGATGCGCGACATCCGCTCGGTGGTGGACGCGCATCCGGGCTCCGCACCGCTCGAGGTCCAGTGGAGCGGCCGCGATGGCTCGCGCGCGCGCTGGCGCTCGGCGTCGCTGAAGCTCTCGCCGGCGTCCGCCGCGCTGCTCGAGCTGCGCGCGCTGCTCGGGTCCGAGCGCGTGCGCCTCGTGCGCGGAGCGTAGCATGGGCACCTCCGCCCTGGAGTTCGAGAAGCCGCTGGTCGAACTCGAAAAGCAGATTGACGAGCTCAAGCGCCTCGCCGAAGAGCGCCAGATCAGCGTGGACGAGGAGCTCGTGCCGCTCGAGAAGAAGCTCGGCGAGTTGCGCCGCGAGATCTACGACCACCTCACGCCCATCCAGCGTGTGCAGGTGGCGCGCAGCCCGCGCCGCCCCTTCACGCTCGACTACATCCGCCTCGCGCTCACCGACTACATCGAGGTCCACGGCGACCGGGCCTACCGCGACGACCCGGCGATCGTCGGCGGCTGGGCGCGCATTGACGGCGAGACCATCATGGTGATCGGCCACCAGCGCGGGCGCGACACCAAGGAGAACCTGCACCGCAACTTCGGGATGCCCCACCCCGAGGGATACCGCAAGGCGCTGCGCCTGATGAAGCTGGCCGAGAAGTTCCACGTGCCGGTCGTGACGTTGATTGACACGCCGGGCGCGTGGGCCGGACTCGGTGCCGAGGAGCGCGGGCAGAGCGAAGCGATCGCGCGCAACCTGCTCGAGATGAGCCAGCTCACCGTGCCGATCATCGCCACCGTGATCGGCGAAGGCGGTTCCGGCGGCGCGCTCGCGCTGGGTGTGGCCGACCGGATCCTGATGCTGCAGAACGCGATCTACTCGGTGATCACGGTCGAGGGATGCGCGGCCATTCTGTGGAAGGACGGCAAGAACCCCGAGATGCGCGAAAAGGCGGCGAGCGCGCTCAAGATCACGGCGCAGGACCTGCTCGAGCTCAGGATCATTGATGAGATCGTGCCCGAGCCCCCGGGCGGAGCGCACGCGAACCACGAGGTCACCGCCCAGGCGGTGCACGACGCCGTGCTCAGGCACCTCGATGAACTGCGGCGGCTCAAGCCCGACAAGCTCGTGCGTCGCCGGCGCGAGAAGTACCTGCGCATGGGCGTGTTCGACGAATGAGCGACGTCGTCGCGCCGGTCGTGCCGATTGCCGAGCCCGCGGCGCCACCACAGCTCGTCGAGGTCGCCTTCAAGGGGAACCGGCGCGAGTTCTTCCTCTGGCCGGCTGACGCGGCGCTCGCGCCGCGAACCGCCGTGATCGTCGAGGCCGAGCGCGGAGAGGACCTGGGCCGCGTGCACGCCACGGGCGACCTGGCCGAACGCCGCAAGGCGGGCACGACCCACGGCAAGGCCGCGCCGGCGAAGCTGCGCAAGGTCGTGCGCGTGGCGGGCGGCCCGGAGATCGCGCGCGCGGCGCAGTTGCGCGTGGACGAGGACAACGTCCGGCGCCGCGCCATCGAGAAGGTCCGGTCGCAGGGCCTCGAGATGAAAGTCTCGGACACGGAATGGCAGTGGGACAAGAAGCGGCTCACGATCTACTTCACCGCTGAAAAGCGCGTGGACTTCCGGCAGCTCGTCCGGCAACTCGAGGGGCTCTTCGGCACGCGGGTGCAGATGTGGCACATCGGCGTGCGCGACGAGGCCAAACGGCTCGACGGCGTCGGCCGCTGCGCGCGGCAGTACTGCAGCGCGAGCTGGCTGCCGGAGCTTCGCCCCGTGAAGTCGAGCGTGGCCAAGGACCAGCGGCTCTCGACGCTGAACCCCGCGCAGATCTCGGGTTCGTGCGGCCGCCTGATGTGCTGCCTGCGCCACGAGCACGAGTTCTACGTGCAGCAGCGCAGGCGCTTCCCCAAGGAAGGGAAGGTGCTCGTCACCACGCTCGGCGAGGAGAAGGTCGTCTCGAACGACATCTTCCGGGAGCAGGTGACGCTGCGCGCGATCTCAGGCGACGTGCGGACCGTGGCGCTCTCGGCGCTCAACCGCGAACTGGGCGTCGAGCTGCTCGAGACCACCGTGGAACCTCCGTCCGAACCCGAGGAGGAAGAGGAATCCGAGGAGGAGCGGGGACCCGTGGTCGCGATCGAGCGAGCGCCCGCGCGCGGGGATGCGGCGCGACGGGAGGGACCACGCGGAGAGGGACCGCGCGGGGAGGGACCGCGCGGGGCTGCGCCGCTTCGGGATGCGCCGCGAGGGGATACGCCGCACACGACCGACGCGTCAGCGGATGAGCGGCCGCCGGCCGACCCCGCACCCGCGGATGCCGGCGCCGCGCCGCCCCAGATGCCCCGCGAAGGCCGCCGACGGCGTCGCCGCGGGCGGCGCGGCGGCCGCCGGGGGCAGGGTGGCGGCGGCGCACCGGGGAGTCCGCCGAGCGGCGGCGCACCCGGCGATCCGCCCAGCGGCGGCGCGCGCTCGGGGCCTTCGAGCGGCTCCACCCCGCCGGCCCCACCCGCCTCGGGATCATGATGTGACGGCGCCGGAGCGAGAGAAGTTCTACCTCACGACCGCGATTGACTACGCCAACGGCGACCCGCACTTCGGGCACGCCCTCGAGAAGATCGGCGCCGACGCCATCGCCCGCTTCCACCGGCAGCTCGGCCGCGACGTCCACTTTCTCATCGGGATGGACGAGCACGGCCAGAAAGTCGCCCAGGCCGCCGGCGCGGCGGGCGTCGAGCCGCAGGCCTTCGTGGACGGGATCGCCGAGCGGTTCCGCGCGACGTGGAGCCGGCTCGGCATCTCGTACGACCAGTTCATCCGCACCACAGACCCCGCGCACAAGAGCGGTGTGCGCGCGTTCATCAAACGCATCTACGAGGCCTCGCCGGACGATTTCTACGAGAAGGAGTACGAGGGCTGGTACTGCGTGGGATGCGAGCAGTTCAAGCGCGACGACGAGATCACCGACGGCAAATGCGCCCTGCATCCGACACGCGACCTGCAGTGGACCAGGGAGCGGAACTGGTTCTTCCGCCTCACGAAGTACCAGCCTTTCCTGGAGCGCCTGTTCGAGGAGCGACCCGGGTTTCTCCAGCCGGAGTCTCGGCGGAACGAGGTGTTGGGGCTCCTCTCGAAGGGTCTGGAGGACATCTCGATCACGCGGTCGAAGCTCGCGTGGGCGATCCCCTTCCCCATCGCATCGAGCGATGGCGAGGCGCAGGGCACGTGGGTCTGGTTTGACGCGCTCCCGAACTACCTCACGGCGACCGGCTATCCCGCCTCGGGCTGGAAGGACCGGTGGCCCGCGCAGCTGCACATCATCGGCAAGGACATCACGCGCCTGCACTGCGTGATCTGGCCGGCGATGCTGCAGGCCGCCGAGTTGCCGCTCCCCGAGCGCGTGTGGGCGCACGGCTTCATCTCGTTCGGCGGAGAGCGGTTCTCGAAGTCGGCGGGGGTGAAGATCGAGCTCGCGGACGCGGTCGAGCGGTTCGGGCCCGACGCGCTCCGGTACTTCCTGCTCAGCGAGATCCCGTTCGACGGCGACGGGAGCTTCACGCCGGAGCGATTCGACGCGGTGTACACGGCCGACCTCGCGAACGGGCTCGGCAACCTGGCGAGCCGAGTCGTGGCGATGGTGGAGAAGTACTGTGGCGGGGTCGTGCCCGGCGGTGAGGAAGGTCCGCTCGATGGAGCGAATCGGGACGACTTCCGGCGAGCCGTGAGTTCGATGGACGGGTCGCGCGGTTATCTCCCGCACGAAGCGCTCTCGTGGCTCTTCAGCACCGTGAACCGCGGCAACGAATTCGTGCAGTCGAGACAGCCGTGGGCGCTCGCCAGGACCAGCGCGAAGCGCTCCGAACTTGACGAGACGCTCGCCGCGCTCGTGCGCGCACTCGCCCGCCAGGCCGCGTACCTCGCTCCGTTCATGCCCGGGAAGTCGGACGCGCTCTGGTCGCTCCTCGGCGCGCCAGGCCGTGCCACGGCTGTGCGCTTCAGTGACGCCGAGCACCTCGCCGCCACCGGTTGGCGGGTCCGAAAGGGCGAGGCCCTCTTCCCACGGCCGGATGGCGACAGCGTCCGAAAACCGAACACCGAGCCCTGAGAGCGGCTGTGTCCTCCCACGACAGCACGGTTATCGGTCGCCGGTACTCGGTTGACGGATCACCGCCGGGAGCGCACTCTTAGGGCCAATGCCGTTCAAGCACTGGACCATTCTCATCGTCCCGCCGGGGAACGGGCCAACGCGGACGATCCGCTTCGGGTCGCGCGGGCGCCGCGCGCTCCTCGCGGGCGCCGTGACCGCCTGTCTTCTCGTGACGGGCGCCATCGGCATCCTCTTCACGCCGTATGCCACCCCGGGCGCCCGGCTGCTCGCGGCGCAGAATGACCGCTTGCGTGGCGAGCTTGTCCGCATAGACGAGAGGCTCTCGGCGCTGAGCGACACGCTCGCCGCGCTCGGCACGCGCGACTTGCAGCTCCGCCTCCTGGCCGGGCTTCCGGTGGACAGCACCGAGGAGATTGCCGGAGTCGGCGACGGCGCGCGTCCGGCCGACCGCGGGGCCGCGCTGGCCGGCGTCGCGGTGGCGCCGCGCCTGCCCAGGCCCTTCCTTGGCCGCCTCGGCTTCGGCACTCGGCCGGACCTGGACGGGATGATCGCCCGCGCGACGGAACTCGCATCGAGCTTCCGCGCCGTCAGCGACACGCTGACGCGCAACTTCGAGCGACTCGCCAGTACGCCCTCGATCATGCCGACCGTGGGGTGGCTCTCGAGCAACTTCTCGCAGAGCCGCTTCCATCCCGTGCTGCACGCGAACCTGCCGCACGAGGGGATTGACGTGTCGGCGCCGCGCGGCGCACCGATCATCGCCCCGGCTGCCGGGCGCGTGAGATCGGCGGGCTTCGAGCCGGGCTACGGCAACGCCTTCGAGATTGACCACGGCAACGGCATCGTGACCAAGTTCGCGCACTGCTCCCGCATTCTCGTTCGGCGAGGCCAGACGGTGACGCGCGGGCAGCTCATCGCCACGGTCGGCAGCAGCGGGCTCACCACGGGCCCGCACCTGCACTACGAGGTGCACGTGAATGGGCAGCCGGTGGATCCGCTCAGGTACGTGTTGCCGGGAAAGGTTGCCGACTGAGGTGAGGCGTGAGGGGTCGGGCGAAGGGCGAAGGGTGAAGAGTGAAGGGTGAAGGGTGAAGGGCGAAGGGCGAAGGGCGAAGGGCGAAGGGCGAAGAGCGAAGAGCGAAGAGCGAAGGGCGAAGAGCGAAGGGATAGCGAGGCGCAAAGGGCGAAGAGAGCCGTGAGACTCCGCTTCGCCCTTCGCTTTGTCCCTTCGCCCTTCGCTTTGTCCCTTCGCCCTTCGCTTTGTCCCTTCGCCCTTCACTTTGTCCCTTCGCCCTTCGCTTTGTCCCTTCGCCCTTCGCTTTGTCCCTTCGCCCTTCGCTTTGTCCCTTCGCCCTTCGCGTTGTCCCTTCGCCCTTCGCGTTGTCCCTTCGCCCTTCGCTTTGTCCCTTCGCCCTTCACCGTCCTTACGGAGGTGTCGGCGAGTTCGCCAGCCCGGTCCCGCCCCAGGTGTACAGCGGCTGGCCGAACACCCCGAGCTCCTTCGCGGGGACCGGCATTTCCCGAGGCGTGCCCGCCAGAAGGCCGTTGTCCACGCGACGGCGATTGTAATAGGGCGACGCGCCGAGGCCGAGCAGCTCGAGCTCCTGTTCGTACTGGAGCTTCGCCGTGAGGCCGGCGGTCCCGTCGCCCGCTGCCGCCGGCGGGAGCCCGCCGCGCGTGACGCGTGTCTTGTTGATGCGTCGCCGCGGTCGCGAGGCTGCCGCTGCTCCGGATGAGTGCCTCGGCCCAGAGCAGGTCGCTCTGCGCGGCCGAAATCACCGGCGCCGGGCCATACCCGAAGTAGATTCCCGTCGTGGCCTGCGTGCCGCTCAGGTCGTAGCGGATGTGCCCGATGTTCGATTGGTGGTACGTGCCACGGGCGTTGTTGAAGTTCGCCTGCGACGACCAGGCGAAATCGGTGCCGGCGTTCGCGGTCTTGGGGACGTTGCCGAACCCGGCCACCATCGAGGCGTCGCCGAACGACCCGTCGCCGAGACGCTTGTCCGCCGAGTTCGGCTGGGGATTCCCTCCCAGAGGCCACGGAGTCTTCTGCGTCACCGGGTCGAGCATGTTCGCGACGCGTGTGTGCAGCCGTCCCGTGTCTATCGAGTTGAACCACACGATCATCTCGGGACACCACGCCACACACCCGTCACCCACGAACACGAAGTCGAACGGCGTGCCGCTCGACATGCCCGCGGCCGCGTACGTCGCGACCTGCGCCCAGTTGACCTGGCCGTTCTCCGCCGAGTTGCGCGGCCAGTACGCGAGCAGCATCGCCGCCATCGTGTTCGCGATGCGGGCGATCTGCGTGTTGTCGTACGAGTTCCCGTTCGTCCACGCGGACGGCGTCGTGAAGGTGTTCGCGCCGGCGAGCGCGATCGCGTCGTTGAACTTCGCGAGCGCGGCGTCGCGCAGCTCCTTGCGGTTCGAGTAGGCGAGCGTGCTGAGATCCACCGTCTCGTCCACGATGTAGCCCTTGTCGTAGTTGACCGCGATCCCCGCCAGCGCGGCGCCCTGCACGAGCACCGCGATCGTTTCCGCGCGCTTCGTGTCCGCGGCGGTGTTGATCACCACGCCGTTCGTGCGGATGGCCCGCAGCACGTCCGTCGCGGACGAGAGCGCGCTGTAGTAGCCGCTCCAGGGCGCCTCGACGCTGGTGCGGCCCGCCGCCGCCGGATCGTTCTGCCAGGGCCGGCTGTTGCGCGTGCCGTCGGCGTCAATGCTCGAGTAGAAGTTCATGTTGAAGTTGTTCCACGAGGCGCTGTACGTCTGCGCCTGCGTGACGAGCACGCTGTTGCCCTCCATCGCGTCGTACGTGTTGAACCACGTGCGGAGCGTTCCGCCGGCCACCGCCTCGAGGGCGTCCGGATCGGACAGCGCGCGCGCCGCATCCGGCGCGTTCGGGTTCTCGACGTCGAGTGACTTGCACCCCGCCGCCGCCATCACGGCGAGGAGGCCAAGGCCCCGAACGGTTCGCGAAATCTGCATCAGTGATTTCCTCATGGTCGGGTCCCGAGGCTCAGTAGCCGAGCTCGAGCATCACGGTGAACGTGCGGTAGCTCGGATAGGTGAAGTAGTCCACACGGTACGCAAACGGGTTGCCGCCACCCGGGCCCGAGACGTCCGGATCGTAGCCGCTGTACTTCGTGCTCGTCCACAGGTTTCGGCCGACGATGCCGAGCCGCGCCGTGGTGAAGTTCGCCAAGCGGAGCGACCTGACGAGCGACGACGGAAGCTGCCAGTTCACGGCCAGCTCGCGAAGCCGGATGAACGACCCGTCCTCGACGAAGTACTCATTCGCGTCGAAGTTGTTGTAGAACGCCTGGTAGTAGCTCACCGGCTTCCGCTCGGCCGCCGGCTTGCCCGCCTGGTCGTAGACGGCATCGCGCTGCTCGTTGAACGGCCACTGCCGGGTGTAGTTGTAGATGTTCCCGCCCTTCACCCAGTTGAGCAGGGCGCTCACCGAGAGCGACCGCCACGTCGTGTTGCTGTTCAGCGAGAGGTTGAAGTCGGGGTTTACGTCACCGATCGCCGTCAGCGAGTTGCCGTCCTTGTCGTAGGCCTTGAGCGGCAATTCGCTCGCCGTGCGATACGCGGACTTCGCGACGTAGAAGCCCTCTTCATTGAGCTGATAGTCCGCCGCCGTTCCGGCGTGCTTGCCCGCGCTGAGCGCCGTGGCGAGCTGATCCGCCGTCTTGATCCATCGCGAGCCATAGATCACGCCGAACGGCTCACCCTCGGCGATCCGGAAGATCCTCGTGTTCGCATCGGCGGCGTTCGGCCCCACGAGGAACGGGGCCACCTTGAGGTCGGTGATCCGCTGCCTCGTGCGGTCCGCCGCGAGATTCACCCGCCAGAAGAAGTCCGCCTTCGAGGCAAGGACCGCGCCGACCGCCACCTCGTGCGTCTGCCCGGAAAGGGTCCCGGCGTTGATCCACTGGCTGCGGTATCCCGTCGCCGACGACACCGGAACGTTCAGGATCTGGTCGTTGGTGTTCTTGTCCGAGTACGTGTACTCGAACGTGTAGTCGCGCAGGAAGTTGACGTTGAACCCGACCTCCGTTTCCTTCGAGAACGCCGGCTTGAGGTTCGCGTTGCCAAGCGTGATTTTCGTCGGGCTCCCGCCGGTAATCGCAAACGCCTCGTACTGCGCGTCGAACACCGGCCGGAGCCCGGCCGTGCCGTACGACGCGCGCAGCTTCAGCTCGTCTACTCCCCCGATCCGGAGGTCCTCCGACACGCGCCAGGCCGCCGAGAAGCGCTGGTACGTCTGGCCGCGCTGCTCGGAGCCGAAGAGCGACGACTCGTCGCGCCGCACCAAGCCGTCCACGATGTAGCGGTCCTTGATGTCGAACGTGGTGATGACGAAGTAGTTCTGGTTCCGGATCGGCAGGGTGGACGATCCCGGAATGATCGGGTTGTTGGGATCCTGCGCCGCCGCCCCGAACTCCGGCACCTTGGGCACCGTCAGCGCCGAGGCGTTCACGTTGAAGTTGTTCGTGTTCTGGTCCTCGTACACCCAGGCGGCCTTCGTCGTGTTCGTGAACCAACTCGTGGTCTTCACGGCGGTGACCGTCATCCCCGTGTTGTACGAGCGATCCGACGTCCCGCTCTGGAAGAGCGTCCCCTTGCTCTTGGCGCCCGAGGAGTTCAGGTACCCGAGCGGCTCGAAGTCCTTGTAGTTCTGGTTCGACACGTCGTAGTTGACGTTGCCGTCCGCGGTGAGCCAGGTGGTGGGACGGTACCGCAGCTTGAAGGTGCCGGTGAACCGGTCGCGCTCGTTGGTCGTCTCGCGCTGCGACAGGTAGTAGAGCGGATTGATGACGTTGCCCGAGAGCGGCGGCTGCTTGATCACGGCGTTGTACAATCCCTGCGGCGTGATCGAGTCAATCCGGACGTTGGGCTCCAGGAAGCGCATGCCGAAAAACATGTTGAGCCCGCTGTCATCCACCTGATCGGCGTGCGACCGGCCGTAGAACGCGCCGGTGGAGATGTCCACCTTGTCCGAGAGCGCCTGGTCGAGGTTGATGCGGAAGTTCTGCCGGCCGAAGCCGGTGAGCTGCGTGAGGACGCCCGTCTCCTTGGTGTTCTGGAACGACGCCGCGAAATTCGTGGTGCCCCGCCGCTGCCCGACGGAGACGTAGTTCGTGAGGAACGTCCCGGGCTTGAAGACCTGCGACTGCTGGTCGTAGTAGACGGGATACCGGTTGTCGGCGATGCGATCGGCCTCCGGAATCCGGTTGCCGTTGGCATCGTAGGCGAACTGGCCGCTCGCGTTGAGCTGATACTCGTGCGAGTCGTTGCGCCCGATCTTCTTCCCGATGCGGCTCTGTCCGTACTCGTTGCGCACGGTGAGGACCAGCTGCCCTTCGGCGAGGTTCGCGCCGCGCTTCGTGAAGATCTGGATGACGCCGTTCGCGGCGTCCGACCCGTACAGTGAACTCGCCGCCGCGCCCTTGATGACCTCCACGCGGTCAATGTCCTCGGAGTTGATGTCCGCCAGCGAGAGCCGGGAGATCGTGCCGTCCACGATCACGAGCGGATCCTGGCGGCCCGTGAGGCTCGTCGCGGACCGAAGGCGGACCGCCGGCGGCGTGCCCGGCTGCCCGGACGTCGTCACGACGCTCGCGCCCGCCACGCGCCCGCTCAGACCCGCGAGCGGCGACGACGCCTGCGGCGACTCCTTGAGCTGCGACGCGTCCACCACACCCACGGCGAACGCGGTCTTCTTCTGCGACGTGGCGTCGCTGACTCCCGTGACCACGACCTGCTCGAGATTCAGCACGTCCTTCTCGAGCTCGAAGTCCTTCTCGGTGCGCCCCGCGGCGAGCGTGACCGCCATCGTCTTCGGCTTGTAGCCGATGTACCTCGCGACGACGTTGAGGGTGCGGCCGCGGGCACGCGTGACGTCAACGGTGAAGTTGTAGCGTCCATCGGTGCCGGTGACGGAGCCGACGCCCAGCTCGGGAATCCCGACGGTCGCACCGCCCAGTGGCTGTCCGAGCGACGTCACGCGGCCGGAGAACACCGCGGTCTGGGCAGCGGCCATGCCGCTGTGCAGCGCCAGCGCAACCGTGACACCGGTCAACTGGAGCAAACGCCGAATCCACGCACGATCCATGAGGAGAACCCCGGTGCGGGTTAGAGAACTGAAGCAGCGATCACTTGGTGGCATTGCGCGCGAGGCCGGCCTCAGCACGTCTGCGCGCCCGTCAACTGCACCAAAAATGCGTATGTGCGTGTCCCAGCGCAAGATCGCCGCTTTCCACCGGCGCCTGAATAGCATACCTTGTCACCCAGGGTTCTCGTCACGGCTGGCGGCACACCTCGGCCATCCGCTGGTGTCACCGGTCTCCGCGGTATGGAGTGAGGCGATGTCGCGACTTGGCTGCCTGTTGCTTTGGTGTCTGTTCGCCCTCTTGATCGGGCCGAGTCCCGCCCTCGCGCAACGAGGCGGGTCGGGGTTGACCGGGAAGGTCGTGGACCGGAGCACCGGAGGGCCGATCGCGGGGGCGGACATCATCCACCTCGGCGACAACCGGACGGTATCCACCGACTCCTCGGGAGCGTTCCGCTTTCCGGACCTTCCCACTGGGGTCGTGCGTTTCATGGTTCGCGCGCGCGGCTTCCCGTCGGCCTCGCTCTTCGTTTCGCTCGCGCGCGGCGAGGTCAAGGACCGGCGGATCGAGCTGGACTCGACGAATGCGCTCGCCCGAGGAGCGCAGCCGCTGCCGAGCGTCCCGGTCACGGCGCCGCCCTCGCTCGGACCCCGCTACGTGGATTTCGAGCGGCGCAAGGCGACCGGCCGTGGCCAGTATCTGACTCGCGACGACATCGAGAAGGCGGGCTACTACTCGCTGCACGACGCGATGCGCGGGCTCCGCGGCGTCACGGTCGAGTGCGGCGGCGGCATCGGCTGCTACATCCGGATGGCGCGTGCGCCG
>Ga0209342_10000542_pt1 | contig 43439 bp, 36 predicted proteins | sample RifCSP16_2_FD_184023 | JGI IMG/M metagenome (GOLD analysis project Ga0209342, IMG submission 184023) | Soil microbial communities from Rifle, Colorado - Rifle CSP2_sed 16_2 (SPAdes) (version 2) | ecosystem: Environmental > Terrestrial > Deep subsurface > Rock core/Sediment | place: Rifle...
GTCCACAACGGGCCATAAAGGGTCACGACGGCTTACAGGAATGAGGTACTCGATAAAGCTGTCGAACGACAACGACAAGCGTGTTCACTTTCAACTCAAATGGTCAACTTATTTTTGGACAAGGCCTAAGATGAATACGCCGGTCTGGGTGGGATTGCTGCGCAGAGATTCTGCGGCGATGAAATCGCTGGCGATGGCGAGCGCGGCAACGATTGAGAAGAACAGCAGGTAACGGCGGACTCGGCGCATGCAAGCTCTCGTTACCCTCGGCTGGCGCCTGAGTTTACACCAGCCTGCCGCAAAAGCAAAAGCGCCCGACATAGCGCCGGGCGCTGCCAGGGACTGAAAGATTTCAGTCTCAACCTGGGCAGTCATGCCTTTGGAGTTTGAACTTGGGAGTTTGAACTTTGGAGATCTACTGCGTCTGAATCTCGACTTGCGCCGTCATGCCCCACAAGGCGCGCGGATCGTCGCCCTGCACATCGACCGTCACGGTGTACGTCACGTCGCCGCGCCGGGTCTCGGCGCGCGGCGTGATTGAGGCGACGACGCCTTCGAGCGTCACGTCCGGCAGGGCGTCGACGGTGATTTTGACCGGCTGGCCGACGCGCACGTTCACGACGTCGACCTCGCTGAGGTCGTCGGTCTCGACCTGCCAGGCGTCGAGCCAGGCGATGCCTGCGACGACGAAGCCGGGCGCGATCACCTGTCCCTGGTCGACCGTGATTTGCGCGATCGTCCCATCGAAGGGCGCGCGGAGCGTGGCTTCGTCCAGCGCAGCCTGGGCGGCTTGCACAGCGGCTTCGGCCTGCGCCACGCCGGCGCGCGCGACGGCGAGCTGCGACTCGGTCGGGCCGTTCTTCAATTCCTCGAGCTGCGCCTGGGCGAGGTCACGCTGCGCCAACGCGGCGGCGACGCTGGCCTGCGCCGCGCGCGCCGACAGCGTCGATCCCGACGTCGCCTCGTCCAGCGCCTTTTGTGCAGCGGCGACGGCTTGATTGGCTGCTGCCAGGCGGAAGCGCGCCTGCTCTTCGAGCGTGCCGGTAAGCCCGGCCTGGTCGATCTTGTCGTAAGCATCCTGCGATAGCTTCTGCTCGACCTGCGCCGCCGCGAGATTCGCCTGGGCGGCGGCGATGCGCGCGTCGCTTGCGCTGCCGGTCAGGCGATCGCGCTCGGCAGCCGCCGCCGCGAGATTCGCCTGGGCGGCGCGTACGGCCGCTTCGGCCTGCGCGATCTGCTCGGGGCGCATCCCTTCCTCGATTTGCGCCAGGTTCGCTTTCGCCAGGTCGAGCGTGGCTTGCGCCTGCGCCAGCCCGGCTTTCAGTTCGTCGTCCTGCAGCCGGATGAGCGCATCGCCTTCTTTCACCGTCTGGCCTTCGGCGACGAGAATCTCGGCCACGCGCCCGCCGGTTCGAAAAGCCAGGTCGGCGCGGCGGCGCGGGACGAGGACACCCTGCGCCGACACGATCGACTCGATCTCCTGCGCAAGCGGCGCGGCTGTCGGCGTGGCTTCGACGGGCGCCAGGAACTGCTGATAGCCCGCGAACCCAAGCGTCGATAATGCCACGACGACGACAATGCCAATCAACACCTTATTACGGGACATCCTTCTCCAAACTCCAAACCTCAAACTTCAAACTACAAAAATCACTCGTGTTTAATGGCCAGGACGATATTGACCCGCGAGGCACGCCACGCCGGGTACAGCGCGGCAACCTGCGACACCAGGAGGGCGATGACGATGCCGTTGACGACGGCGCCGATCGGCATTTCGAACGTCAGGCGATAACCGCTCATCTGCTGCATACCGTCCACCATCACGCGCGCCAGCAGCACGCCGAAGGCGATGCCGAAGATCGCGCCCGCCGCACCCATGGCGCACGCCTCGGCGAGGATCATGCGGATGACCTGCGCGCGTGTCATGCCGATGCTGCGCAGCGCGCCGATCTCGCGCCGCCGCTCCAGCACGTTCATCATCATCGTGTTGATCACGCCGAGCGCGGCGACGATCACGCCGATGCTCGCCAGCACGTCGAGCAGGCCGAAGGCGCGATTCGTCAGCTCGCGCACGCGATCGCGGAACTCCTCGGTCGTCTCGACCTGGACGTTTCGGCTTCGCCCGTACCTGTCTTCGATCGCCGCTTTGACCGCCGACAAGGCCTGCCCTGCGGAGTCCCCGACCGTAGGGAGTGGGGAGTCTGTCGAAGGGTCGGCGTCGGGCGCAAGCTTGAGCGTGAAGCGATCGACGTCGTCGATGCCGAAGTAGTGCCGCATCGTGTCGAGTGTGCCGTTGATCACGTAACCCTGGCTGGTGAAGTCGCTGACGAGACCGGCGACGCGGAAGGCGTGCACGCCGCGCCGGGTCTCCAGCTCGAACGTGTCGCCGCGCTCGAGGTCGTACCGGTCGGCGACGGTCGTGGACACCAGGAGATCGCCGTTCGCCAGGTCGCGCTCGATCTGTGGGGCGTCTTCTTTGTCCTCGGCATACTGAAACGAGGCGACCTGGAAATACGTGTTGGGGTCGATCGCCTGGAAAGTCAAGCCCGTCTCGTCCTGGGCGGGTCGCACACCGAAATAGCGCGCGGGCGTGACGGCCAGCACGCCGGGAATCGTCTCGAGCCGCGACCCGAAGTCGATGCGCATGGGCACCGGCGAGCGCACAATCAGGTCGCCGCCCACCGCCGAGTTCACCCAACCGTCGATGTCGGTCTGGAACGAGCGGCTCATCGCGCCGATGCTGATCACCATGGCGATGCCGGTCATGAGCGCCGCGACCGTCAGCGATGCCCGCCCGCGCGAGCGCTCGATATTACCCGCGCCCAGGCGGCCTTCCGCGCCGAAAATGCGCACGATAGCGGGCCGGAACAGCACTTCGAGCTTCTGGACGACCGACGGCACGGTGAGCGTCGCGCCGAGAAACATGATGAAGACCATCCCCGAGCCGATGGGGAAGGAGAGCGACGGCCTCAAGGGCACGTTGTTGATGACGAGGAGCGCGACGGCGACCAGCTCGATGCCGGCGAACAGCGCCAGCTTGCCCGGCGCGCCGGACGGGTTCTCCTGTCCTTTGACGCGCAGCGCGGCGAGCGGGCTGACGCGCCCGGCTCGCAGCGCGGGGATCAGCGCCGAAACGATGGTCACCCCCAGGCCCACCGTCACACTGATCAGCAACCCGTCGAGAGGCACGCTCACGCTGAGGATTTCCATGGCGGTGACTGTGCTCATCAGGGCGATCAGGCCGCGCGCCAGCGCCAAGCCGAACCCGGCCCCAAGCGCGGCGCCGATCGCGCCGAGCACGAGCGCCTCGATCAGGATCAGGCGCGTCACCTGCGCACGCGACAGGCCCAGCGCGCGCAGCAGGCCGATCTCCTGTGTGCGCTCGACGATCGTCATCGTGAATGTGTTGTAGATGAGAAAGCCGCCGACGAACAGCGCGATCATGCTGAAGAACGACAGGCCCTGCTGGTACGTGGCGAGCTGCTGTGTGACGATCTGCCCGCGCTGCGCCGGGTAGCTCACGACGTATTTCGCCCCGAGCTTCTCTTCGAGCCGCGACTTCAAATCGGCCAGCCGCTCGCTCGCGGCGGCCACGTCGGGCTGCGCGACGACGTCGATCTGATCCAGCTCGCCGCTGCGGGCGAATATCTCCTGGAGAGCTTCGAGCGGCGTGAAGGCGACGCTGCCGCTGTTCATCAGGCCCGGCCCGTCTTTGCGCAGAAAGCCGACGGCGCGCAGCGTCGCCGTGCCGCCGGGCTGCGCGGGCAGCAGGATGTCCACATCTTGCCCGAGCGCGATGTTCTTCTCTTCGGCGAACTCCTGGGTGAACAGCGCCGAGTAAGACGTCTCGCCCGGTTCGAGAAAGCGACCCGCTTCGAGCTTGTAAAGCCTGGCCTTCGTGTCAAGCTCCGGGTCGATGCCCACGATCGCGAGGTCGTTGCCGCCGCTCGCGCCGCCCAGACCGAACTCGAATTGCCAGTCTTCGGCGTCGCGCGCCAGCAGCGTGCGCGCCTGTAGCGTCGGCACGGCGTAGGCGACGCCCGGCTCGCTCCGCACGCGCGCCAGGATCGACTCGGGGAAACCGTTGACGCCCGTGTACGACGACGGCGCGATGACCAGGTGCGCCAGCCCGGACGCCTCGTCGAAAATCGTGTTGATGGACGACAGCGTGCTCTCGTTGGTGATGCTGATGGCGAGGATGACGGCCACGCCGACGGCGATGCCGAGCGTCGTCAGGATCGTGCGCGTCTTGCGCGCGGCGAGGTTGCGCAGAGCAAGCCGGTTGAGGCTGCGAAGCGTTCTACGAGGTCGCATTTCAGTGATCAGTCATCAGTGATCAGTTATCAGTAATCAGTCATCAGTTATCAGTGTTCAGTTATCAGTGATCAGTAATTGGTTAGCGGTAATCGGCCCTCACTGATTACTGATCACTGATTACTGGTCACTGATCAGTCCAGCTTCCTCATCACGTCTATGATCGCTTCCATGGTGTGATGCGGGTCGGCGTCGGCGCGGCGCACCGCGTCGACGATGCGGCCATCTTTGAGGAAGACGACGCGGTCGGCGTAGGAAGCCGCGCGCGCGTCGTGTGTGACCATCACAATCGTGTGGCCCAGGTGGTCGCACGTGCGTCTCAGCAATTCGAGGATCGCCGCGCCGGACTTCGAGTCGAGGTTGCCGGTCGGCTCGTCCGCCAGGAGGATGTCCGGATCGGTGACGAGCGCGCGGGCGATCGCCACGCGCTGCTGCTGGCCACCCGACATCTGATCGGGCTTGTGATGCCTGCGATCGGCCAGCCCGACCAGGTCCAGGAGATAGTCGATGCGCTCCCGGCAGTCTTCCATCTTCTTGCCGTCGATCATCAGGGGCAGGGCGATATTCTCCTCAGCGGTCAGGGTGGGGACCAGGTTGTAGAACTGAAAGATGAAGCCGACGTTGCGGCGCCGCACGAGTGTCACCTCGTTGTCGCTCAACCGGGAGAGCGGTTTGCCCGCGAGCGTCACTTCTCCGCCGCTCGCGCCATCCAGACCGCCCAGCAGGTGCAGAAGCGTCGACTTGCCGGAACCGGACGGCCCCATGATCGCAACGAACTCACCTTTCTCGACTGTAAAATCGACGCGGTCGAGCGCGTTGACGCTGACCTCGCCCATCCGGTATTGCTTGGTCACTTTGTCCGTCTGTAAGACCGCCACGCTTCACCCTCCAGCAGCCGACGTGATACGTTCCAACGTGGGCGCGTCCAACGTTGGAACGTTGACGCTGTGAATTATATCCAATTTGTGAAGAATTCACCAAACATAGACCTGACACACGGATTACGCGGATGGGCAAGAATTCCCGCCCCAATCTGTCAACGAATGGGGAAACGAATAAACGAATGGCATATGGCCGCTGGCGTTATTCGTTTATTCGTTGGGCATTCGTTGACAGAGTTACTTGCCATTTCGAACATCCAAAATAGCTCGCAGGGAAATCGGTGTGGCAGGTCTTGTCCGCCAGTATCACCCGTGGACGGATCGCGAATACCAGCCAGGTCTACTGCGCTTGGCGTAGTCTTCGCACTGGAGTACTATAGGAGCCATGAGCGACTGTGTCGGCGTTTACATCCACATCCCATTTTGCCACCATCGCTGCACGTATTGCGACTTCAACATCTACGCCGGCATGCGATCGCTGCGCGAGCGATACGTGACGGCCGTGGTTAAGGACGTCACTTCGGCGCCGGCCGGCCTGCCTGTTCCCACGATCTATTTTGGCGGCGGCACGCCTTCGCTCCTTCCGGTAGATCAGATCGCCCGAATCCTCGACGCGATCCGGGTGCAGTTCGACGTCGCGCCCGACGCCGAGATCACGCTGGAAGCGAACCCGCGCGCGGCCGACGACGGATACTTCGATGCGCTGCGCGCCCTCGGCGTGAATCGCGTCAGCCTCGGCATGCAGTCGGCGCTCGAGCGCGATCTGCATTTATTCCGGCGCGGCCACACGTTCGGCGACGTCGTGCAGACGGTTCGCCTTGTCCGCTCGGCGGGATTTGAGAACCTCAATCTCGATCTGATTTACGGCATTCCCGGCCAGTCATTCGGCGATTGGAAGCTCACACTCGAGGCGGCCCTGGCGCTCGCTCCCGATCACGTCTCAGCCTATGGCTTGCAGGTGGAAGACGGCACGACCTTGAAGAAATGGATCGTCCAGGGCAAAGTACCGTCCCCTGATGACGACCTGGCCGCCGACATGTATAACCTTGTAGGGGACGTGCTGCAAGAAGCCGGGTTCGCCCACTACGAAATCTCGAATTGGGCCCGTCAGGATCCAAATCCAAAGTTCAAATCTCAAACTTCAAAGGACCAAACTTCAAAGGACCAAACTCCAAACCCCAAACTTCAAACTTCACGCCCGCGAAGCGGGCAGTCCAACTTCCAACCTCCAACTTCCAACCTCCAATCTCCAATCTCCAATTACCAATCCCCACGCTACGCCAGCCGACACAACCTGATCTACTGGCGCAACGAGCCGTATCTGGGCTTTGGCTGCGGGGCGCACTCGTGGTTCGGCGGGCGGCGTTTCTCGAAGGTGCGGCATCCGCGCGCCTACGTCGATGCGATCGAAGCAGGGCAGGGGGCCGAGGCCGAATCGGAGCCAATCTCGCGCCGATTGGAGATGGGTGAGACGATGATGCTCGGCCTGCGATTGTTGGAGGAGGGTGTGAGGTTCGATCAGTTCTCGTCGCGATTTGGCGTCGATATGTACGACGTTTATCGCGAAAAGATCGAGCGCCTCGCGGAGATGGGCCTGGTCGAGGTCGACGCTCGCCGGTTGAGGCTGAGCCGCCAGGGTCGACTGGTTGGCAATCGCGTATTCGTGGCGTTCCTCACAAGTTGAGGATTGATCGAGCAGTCATAAAACCAGTGCATACGAATGGAGGTCGATGATGGTTCTAAAATTCCTCGAAATCTAACCAATTCTAACGATCCGATGACCGCACTGTCGCTTATAATGCAAGCATAGTGTAGTGTCCCCCGTCTTGAGTTGATAGTTCTAACTTACGTCGCACACTGTTGCATCCATCGATCCCTTCTCCGCTACGCTGCGGAGGCTGCGTGCATGGCGGCGCGTGCTTCGCGTGAATAGAACGCAGCAAGTCCTGCATTGCGCAGTCGAAGGGTCGAAGAATGGGCCGCCGCTCCCCGAGCGCGGTCGATCAGGATGCTCTGCGTGATGAATGTGCCTGTTTGTCACGCGCCACCAGGGTAGCAGAGTCCAGCAAAGAAGGGAGGAACTGTCAGCATATTACCCTGTATATCCATGCGCAGCACTGCCCGGAATCGATGATTGCTCCGCGTTTCGATGTGGAGCACCTGCTGCAGAAGCAGCCGGCTTGTTCGCCCGTCGAGACATTCCCGTTCCATTCACGATCTGATCAAGGAGGCGTCAAGAATGAAGCGCAACCAGGTTCAGGGTCATGGCAGGCTATTGCGCGTCAGTCTGCTCCTGTTGATTGCCATGGGTATGGTGTTCGCGCCATCTGCTCCGACAACATATGTCCAAGCCCAGGGCGGCAGCAACGTCAAACCGATCGTCAGCTACGCTGACAGTTTTGCCGAATCCCTCCCGGTCAGTGAACTTCCCCCCGATCCAATCAAAGAAGCCGCAGCCGCAGCGCCGTCTGGCGCCGCCGCCCAACCTGGCGCGGCCGGCGCTTTAGGGGTTGAGGAAGGTGGTGAGAGCGAACCGATCGTCGAAGTTCCAATGCTGCCGTTGCCGAAGGGAGACGCAGGCGCGGAGCGAGCGGCAAGGCCATTGGCCAGTGCGGCGAAGACACCATCTGACCTGGCTGAATCGAGTGCCGCCCAAACGCTATCGATCCCCAGCCCGATCATCAGCTTCGATGGGCTGAGCAGCCAGGACAACTTTAATGCATTTGGCTTCCGCGTCTCGCCGCCGGACACCGACGGCGACGTGGGACCTGATCACTACGTGCAGATTGTCAATCTGCTCGTGCGCGTATACGACAAAGCGGGCAACCCGCTCACGGCGCCCTTCAAGTTGAGCAGCCTGTTTGCCCCCCTCGGTGGAGAATGCACGGCGGAGGATAAGGGTGACCCAATCGCGCTTTACGATCCGCTGGCCGATCGCTGGCTGCTCAGCCAGTTCGCCTTTGCCAGCCTGTCCTCTCCCCCTTACCACGAATGTATTGCCATCTCCAAGAGCGGCGATCCGACCGGCGCGTACTTCCTGTACGATTTCATCACGCCCGGCAACGAGTTCCCGGACTATCCGAAGCTGGGCGTGTGGCCGGACGCCTACTACATGACGGTCAACCAGTTTACGAACGGCGGGCCATTCAACGGCACAGGCGCTTACGCGTTCGACCGCGCCAAGATGCTGGCCGGCGATCCTACGGCGAGCTTCATCTACTTCAACTTGAATCTGACCTCCCATCCCGAAGGTATTGGCGGGATGCTGCCGTCCGACTTCGACGGCCTGATTCCACCGCCCGTCGGCCGGCCCAATGCGTTCGCCTACTTCATCGCCAATGAGTTTGGCGACCCAAGCGATGGGCTACGGTTGTTTGATTTCCACGCGGATTTCGCTAACCCGCTCAACTCCACTTTCACGGAAAGAGCCGAGAGTCCGGTCGCGGTTGCCGCATTTGATCCGCGCAGCCCCGCCGGGCGAGATGATATTCAGCAGCCGCCGCCAGCCAGTCCCACCGCCGCAGCATTGGACGCCATCGCCGACCGATTGATGCACCGGCTGCAATACCGCAATTCCGGTGGCACAGAGTCGCTCGTCACCAACCACACGGTCAACGTCAGCGGCTCGACGGTCGTGGGCACGTATCGTGCCGGTGTGCGCTACTACCAGCTCACCAGCACTGGCGGCGCGTTCACGGTGGCCGAGCAGGCGACCTTCGCGCCGGCCGACGGCAACAGCCGCTGGATGGGCAGCGCCGCCGTCGACAACCAGGGCAACCTGGCAGTCGGATACTCTGTTTCGAGCATCACGACGTTTCCCTCGATCCGCTACGCCGGTCGCCTGGCCTCTGATCCGCCCGGTGGATTGTTCCACGGTGAAGCATCGCTGGTCGCGGGCACCGGCGTCCAGACCAACACCGGCTCGCGCTGGGGCGACTACAGCGCGCTGGCCGTCGATCCGGTGGACGACTGCACGTTCTGGTACACCAACGAGTATTACACGGCCGCCAGCCAGGCCAGCAGCTCGGTCGGCTGGCTCACCCGCATCGGCAGCTTCATCTTCCCCGGCTGCACGCCTCCCGCCCAGGGAACGCTGCAAGGCACAGTAACCGATTCGGCCACCACCGCCCCGATCAGCGGCGCGCTGGTGCAGGTCTCCGGCGGCTTCTCGCGGGTGACCGACGCCGCCGGCTTCTACTCGCTGAACCTGGCTCCGGGAACCTACACGGTCACGGTTTCCAAGTTCGGCTATCAGAGCGCCTCGGCCACGGTTGTCGTCACAAACGGCGCTACGACCGTTCAGGACTTCGCGCTCACCGGCGTCCCGGTGGTCAATGCCTCCGGCTCGGCGATCGTTTCCGAAGGCTTTGCGCCGCCGAATGGGGCAATCGATCCGGCCGAGACGGTGACGGTGAACTTCACCCTCAAGAACGTCGGCGCGGGCGCTACGTCGAATCTGGTGGCGACGCTGCAGCCGACGGGCGGTGCCCTGAATCCGAGTGGGCCGCAGACGTACGGCGTGGTGGCGGCGAACGGCGGCACGGGCACGCGCGCCTTCACGTTCCGGGCTGACCCGAATCTGGGCTGCGGCGGCACACTGGTCGCCACACTCCATCTGCAAGACGGCAGCACTGACTTGGGCAACGTCACCTTCAGCTTCACACTGGGCAACCCGCGCACCGCGTTGATCGAGAACTTCGACGGGGTGACGGCTCCGGCGCTGCCGGCCGGCTGGACGGCGACGGTGGCGGCGGGCCTGTCCACAAACAACTGGCGGACGGTGACGACGTCACCGGACAGCGCGCCGAACACCGCCTTCGTGCCCGACCCCTCGACCGTGCACGACGTCCGGCTCGACTCACCGGTATTCGCTGTTCAGTCCTCGGTCGCGCAGTTGACCTTCCGCAACAACTTCCTCACGGAAGCCGGCTTCGACGGCGGCGTGCTGGAGATCAGCATCGGTGGCGGGCCGTTCGTGGACATCTTGGCGGCGGGCGGTAGTTTCGTCAGTGGCGGCTACAACCGCACGCTGTCCACCGGCTTCAGCAATCCACTGCCGGGTCGCCAGGCGTGGAGCGGCAACTCGAACGGCTACATCACCACGAAGGTCAACCTGCCTGCCTCCGCCGCCGGCGCGAACGTCCGACTGCGCTGGCGCTTCGGCAGCGATTCCAGCGTCGCAGGCACCGGCTGGCGCGTGGACTCGATCGTGGTGGGCGATGGGACGTCGTGCACGTTCGATCTCGTCGCGGCAGGCTCGGCCATCGTCGCCGAGAGCTTCCCGCCCAACGGCGCGATCGATCCGGGTGAGAAGGTGACGGTGAACTTCACGCTGAAGAACAACGGCACCTCATCCACGTCGAATCTGGTGGCGACGCTGCTGTCGACGGGCGGTGCCCTGAATCCGAGCGGCCCACAGACGTACGGCGTGGTGGCGGCGAACGGCGGCACGGGCACGCAGCCGTTCACCTTCCGGGCCGACCCGAGCCTGGGATGCGGCGGCACGTTGGTCGCCACGCTGCAGCTGCAAGACGGTTCTGTGGATCTAGGCACGGTAACGTACACCTTCACGCTGGGGGTGCCGCGTGTGCCATTGACCGAGAACTTCGACGGGGTGACGGCTCCGGCGCTGCCGGCCGGCTGGGTGGCGACCGTGGCGGCGGGCCTGTCCACAAACAACTGGCGGACGGTGACGACCTCACCCGACACCGCGCCGAACACCGCCTTCGTGCCCGATCCCTCGACCGTGCACGACGTTCGGCTCGAGTCGCCGGTGTTCGCTATCCAATCGGCGTCTGCGCAGTTGACCTTCCGCAACAACTACCTCACAGAAACGGGCTTCGACGGCGGGGTGCTGGAGATCCGTATCAACGGCGGCTCGTTCGTGGACATCCTGGCGGCGGGCGGTAGTTTCGTGACGGGCGGCTACAACCGCACGCTGTCGACGGGATTCAGCAACCCGCTCCCAGGTCGCCAGGCGTGGAGCGGCAACTCGAACGGGTACATCACCACGAAGGTCAACCTGCCCGCCTCCGCCGCCGGGGCGAACGTCCGACTGCGCTGGCGCTTCGGCAGCGATTCCAGCGTCTCCAGCACCGGCTGGCGCGTCGATTCGATCAGCATCTTCGATGGTTTCGCCTGCGAGGTCAACGCCGCGCCGACGGTGAGCGCCGATCTGCCTTCGCAGTCCGTTCAGTACAGCGATCCGGTTATGGCGACGATCACCGGAAACGATACGGCGCTCGACACGCCGCTGGCGATCTCGACCGAATGGAAGGCGAACGGCGGGTCGTTCGTGGCGGGCCTGCCGGCCTGGCTGTCGCTGGCCGACAACGGGTGCACGACGAGCGGCAACGACGGCACGTGCACGTGGACGCTATCGGGCAACGCGCTGACCGCGCCGGGCACGTACGTGGTGCGCGTCACCGTCAGCGACGACGCCGGCGGCTCGACCAGCGCGGACGTCACTATCGTCGTAGTCCAGGAGGATGGGCGGGCCACGTACACCGGCGCGCTATTCGCCGCGACATCGTCCACTTCCAGCAGCACGGCGGACGTGACGCTGGCCGCGACGATCCAGGACATCACCGCCGCCGATCCCGGTAGCGATGCCCACGCCGGCGACATCCGCAACGCCGCGGTCACCTTCGTCGATCGCGACAACGGCAACGCCACCCTGTGCACTGCGCCCGTGGGCCTGGTCGACCCGGCGGACGCCAAGACGGGCGCCGCCACGTGCACCTGGACGGCGAACCTCGGCAACGCGAACAGCCTCACCGCGCGCGTCGGGATCGTCGTCAACAACTACTACACCCGGAACAGCACGGAGGACGACGCACTCGTCACCGTGTCGAAGCCGCTCGCCAGCAACTTCATCACTGGTGGTGGCTACCTGGTGCTGACCAGCTCGGCGGGGCACAAGGCAGGTGATGCCGCCTCGAAGAACAACTTTGGTTTCAATGTCAAGTACAATAGAGGCGGCACGAACCTGCAGGGCAAGATCAACATCATCGTGCGCCGCACCGAGTCCGATGGGTTGCACGTCTACCAGGTCAAGGGCAACGTCATGACCTCGCTCGCGGTGCAGCCTGGCCCGGGCACGGCGACTTTCAACGGCAAGGCCAGCATCCAGGACGTCACCAACCCGTTGGCGCCGATCCCGGTCGAAGGAAATGCCACTTTGCAGGTGACGATGGACGACAACGGCGAACCCGGCGCGAGCGACACGATCGGCGTCACCGTCTGGAACAAGAGCGGTGGGATGTGGTTCGCCAGCCGGTGGAACGGCACGAGGACCGTGGAGCAGCTACTCGACGGTGGAAACCTCGTGGTGCGCTAGCTCAAGCGGTTGAGCATTGAAGGTGGAGCAAGTCGAACGCGGGCAATTCGTGTCGGTCGGGATTGCCCGCGTTCCTTTTGAGCGCGCCCGATGGAAGCAATCGGGTGCGATCCATCTGGGATAGTCGAGGTGATCTAGCGGACCGTGATCTTCACCTGGAATAAGACCGACGGCATCGCGCAGGGCGGCGAGGCATTCAGGCAAACCGGATCTCCCGCGATCTGTACCTCGGTCTGCCCCACCGCGCGGGCCTGATAGAGCCACGGGGCGCCAGCCTTTAAGCTGATGTTGGGCACACGTGCCACGATGCGCTCGTCGTCGATCTGGACCTGCCACGTGTAGCCGTCGCCGAGCTTGAGCATGAATGTATCGCCCACGGTGAGATAGAATGTCTGAGCCGTCCGCGCATCATTGAGCGTGATGATAATTGGATCGTGCGGGGGAGTTGGACTCGGAGAGGGTTCGACCGGCGTCGGTTTCACGATCCTGGTCGGAGCGGCGGCCGTCCCCGTTTGCTCGAGTACGCGGGTCCCTTGGCCGCAGGACACCAGGGTCAGGATGAGGATCAGTGTGGTCGAAACGCACTTCTTCACCGCTCCGCTCCTCTCATGGGTACTGGAGTTTGGCAAATTCCGGAATAGAGGCTTTAGCCGGTTCGATTATCCGCCACATCTCCGGCTAAAGCCTCGAGTCCAGCCGAAGACATGGGCGCTTGCCAAAGTCCAGATGAGGATTATAGCGTGTACGAATGGCATCTCGCTTCAGATGCAGCTTCTTTTTAAAAAACGTCGGGCAAGTCAGAAAAGTTCCAGACGGCGCTAGAGTGCTCGATGTGGAAGCACGAACGCATCCGGTCAACCGTGCACTGCGTCTCATGGTCATGCTGACGGCGGCGATCGTGCTGTCGATCCTTAACTCGCCGCCCGTGAATCGCGCGAGAACTGAACAAGCTCAAATTCCATTGACTACAGAGGAGGCTTACTTTCAGTTCGACTACCCGCCGTACCCGGAAACCTTCATCTTCAAGTTGACCGACCTGGGAAAAATCGAGGAGGCCCGGGCCATCGTCAGCGGTCAGAAGTCGAACCGGCACGTCATGGGCATCGTTATGCAGCGGCCGGTCGGCTACAACCTGCCATGGAGTTACCACCTGGATCCGGCATCGATCACCTTCTTCGATTTCGCCTTGGAAGTGTGTGACGCCACGATTCGATATGTCGAGGATCATCTCGACGAAGCCTGCGGTGCATTTTTGCCGGGCTGCACCTGGTGCCCCTGGGGATCGCGCCTGATTGCCGAGGTGAAGCTCACTCCCACGCCGACACCGAGCCTTACGCCAACCCCTACCTCGACCCCGACACCGACGGCGACGCACACGCCGTCCATAACCCCCACGCCGGTGGCGATTATGTATCTGCCGGTTGTTCTGCGCGAACTTCGATAATCGGGATCTTGTTTAAGACGACTCCCTCGCCGGATTGATAACCTAACCAAATCCAAGCAAATTGATCATTGACACTCGTGAGATTCGGGAATATGATGTTGTTACGCCAACCTCGTAGTTCTGATCGAGCTTACATCGGACGTAAAGGCCCACAACCTGAAGTTCTGTTTGACGCTTTTGTTCGCGCTCGATCAAGCCGATCGCGACTCGTTCCGTAGGTGGACATAATTACACTGTTGATCGTCGAGCCGGACATGATGCGCCGGGAATGGCTCGTCACCCGCCTGTGCCATGAGGTGGATTTCCGGGTCATAGGCATGGGGGGCGACTGCCTTGAGGCCTGCCAATCGAGTTCTCTGGCGGCGCACGTCGACGTGTTGATCGTCAACGTCGATAGTTTTGCCCCGACCCCGGTTCGAACCTGGGCGGCCGTCCATGTTCTCCTGCCGGATGTGCGCGTGGTCGCTTTGACGAATGGCGTCGGCGATGCCGTATTGGAATCCACGCTGGGCGCGGGCGTGACGGCTCTGCATCTGCTCAACACTGAACCGTCTGTCCTTTGTCGGGCTGTGCGGAACGCGGCGCGGGGCGTGGTGGATTTCGATCCGGCGTTGATCGAACGGGCGAAGCGCGTCGTGCTCCAGCCACTGGCCGAGGGACAGGTACGCTACGGCGGGTTGACGATCGATCTCGTCAAGCACGGAGTGACCCGGTGGGGCAGGCACGTTCACCTGACACCGCTAGAATTCAAGGTGCTTGCCTACCTGGTCGGTAGAGACGGTCATCCGACCAGCCTTGAGGACCTTTTGGTGAATGTGTGGCAGGCACCCGTATATCGGGGCGGCACGCTTGCCCAGGTGCACAACTGCATCAAGCGCATCCGGCAGAAGATCGAACCAGACCTCAGGCATCCGCGCTATCTCTGCTGCGAGAGAGGGTGGGGCTACTATCTGAACGACCCAACCAACGTGGACAAACATGGCTCTGATTCTGGCCTCGTCGTTCCGGCCGGGGCGGCTCCCCTTACGCTGATCCACGAGAACTGATAGACAACTGATAGTGATGCGTCAAGCATCTGGGCGCATAGTTGCCTAAAATGAAGTGTCCAATCGAATTGGCGTTCGTCCAAATCACCTTCGGCGACTTCGCCTACAATCGATACGGCGAAAACCCAACCAAAAGAAGGAGAATGTCATTGGCGAACACTGAGAAAGCGATGGCATATGCGATCAACGGCAAAAACTGACCCGCAGTGAGCAGCATGGGTTACGCTTTGCCGAACGGCAGATCAGAGAGGAGCATAACGATGAACAAGAGACTCTTCGTAGCGCTTGTCCTCGCCTTGACCCTGGTCGCTCTTGCTGTGACGAGCGCCTTGGCAGGGAACATATTTCGCTTCAGGGGTCAGTTCGCCAATGCCTTCTTTTTCAGTACCGATGGGTGTATCGACACTTTTGTGGACGTCTTCGCCGTTGATGGCAGATTCCAAGCCCCGCCAGGCCCAGGGAGCTCGTCGTCAGGAGCCGGCATCTTTATCAACGAGTTTAACTTCTGCACAGGCTCGTCGGTATTTTTCTCCGGTTTCGCCACGTTGGCAGACGCGGATTTCCGGGTCAGCAGGGACCTCACTTCGGCTACGTTGAATACGACCATTCCGGTTGAGGTTTTTGTTTGCGACGAGTTTGGCTGCACCTTCGTCGGCACGGATGTAGTAGATGTAGACCAGACCTGGACGGGCACCGGTACCCTCAGCCGTGGAAACTCCCACTTCCACTCCAGCTCGCCGAACTGCATTGTGAACGGCCACTCCAACGGCAGCTCCCGTCCTGCTGAGGCATCAGGCAGCGTAACTATCGCGGCTACAGACTTCACGCCGAACCCGACCGACTCTGCCTTCCTTAGCTCGACCAAAGATGGCACGGTGCAGATCGGCTGCGAGTTCTGATATAGGCTAACACTGCTCAACATCACCCAAAGGGGTTGCCGGGTGAACCGGCATCCCCTTATCTTGTTGTACGTTGGATCCCCTCGAATAGCCGCAGCTTGAGCCGGTGCTATGCTTGCCTCCCCAACAAAATCTGTGCCAATTCGCGCAGTGCCTCGCCCACCTCGCCTCCAGCGCGGCCAGCGCCTGCCGCGTGTAATCGTGGGCAACCTTTGACGCGTAGAGAACTGATAGACAACTGATAGCGAAATCCTGAGCATAGCGGCTATAGAATATTGCTGGTGTGCGACTGCGGCTGCCTTACGCGAGTGACATCAACCGTCAAAGAAATGCATGATACCAGGAGACAAAAATGACCAGGCACAAGCTATTCAAGTTAGCCGTTGCCGTGCTGGTGGGCATGGCACTCACGCTGCCAGATGTACCTGCGACCCTGGCAGCCCGACTGGCGAACGACGACTTTAGCCGCGCCAAGGAAATTCGCCGGTTGCCGTTCAGCGACTCGGTCGACAACACCCAGGCCACGACGGAGTTTGGTGAACCGCAGAACTGCGAGTTCTCACCCCGGACAGTCTGGTACTCGATCACGCCAGCGGCCAATGCCGTCCTCAGAGCCGACATGGCAGGAAGTAGCTTCTCCGATACCATTCTCACCGTCTACCGGCAAGATGGGTCCGGGTTCGGCGGCCTGAGCGCCCTGAGCTGCGCATCGTTCGGCGGCGCTGTCACTTTCAGGGTCGAAGCGGGGAGGACCTATTTCCTTCAGGCGGGAGACGTTGGTTTCTCTTTCCCTGACGGCGGCAGCCTGCAAGTGAACGTACAGGAAATCCCATCGCCAGCGAATGATGACTTCGCCAACGCGACGCCGATCGACACGCTGCCGTCCAGCAAATCGGCCGACAACGGCGGTGGCACGACGGAGTCGGGTGAACCGCAGAACTGCAACTTCTCACTCCGGACAGTCTGGTACTCGATCACGCCGACGGCCAATGCCGCCCTCAGAGCCGACATGGCGGGAAGTAGCTTCTCCGACACCATCCTCACTGTCTACCGGCAAGATGGGTCCGGGTTCGGCGGCCTGAGCTTTCTGGGCTGCGCATCGTTCGGTGACGCTGTCACTTTCCGCGTCGAACAGGGAGCTACCTATTACCTTCAAGCGGGAGACATCTTTACTGGCGGCGGCAATCTCCAAGTGAATGTGGAGGCAGTCCCGCCGCCGCCGAACGATGACTTCGCCAACGCGACGTCGATTACCGAAATCGATCCGCCGTTTAGCGACGCCGTGAACACAGGTGGGGCAAGCCGGGAAGCGGGCGAGCCGACGTCGAGCTGTGCGCAGTTCAACAATCCAGGCGGAAGCGTCTGGTACGCTTTCACGACCAATGAGTCCAAATCGGTCTCGGCATTCGTCGACAACACTTTCTTCTCGACCGATGTCGCGGTCTATACGGGTAACTCGCTGAATAACCTGACCGAGGTGGGCTGTCGCAGCTTCGGGGGGCGGCTGACGTTCCGCGCCGAGGCCAACACGACCTACTACTTCCAGGTGGCCGGCTTGGGCGGCCAGGGCGGCCCGTTGCGGTTCAACCTGGAGGTCGCACCGCCACCGGTGGCCAGCTTCTTCCTCTCGCACTTCGACCCGTCGGTCTTTGATACGGTCCAGTTCTTCGACTACCCCTCCTTCGACCCAGGCGAGGTGGGCTTACAATCGCGGGCGTGGAATTTCGGCGATGGGACGACTCTCACCACCCCGGACTGCTGTCCAACCCATCGGTACACGGCCGACGGAGACTACATGGTCCAGCTCACGGTCACGACGTTTGACGGCCGTGCAGCATCGATTTCGCAGACGGTACAAGTCCGCACCCACGACGTGGCGATCGTCAAGCTCACGGCGCCGCGAACGGCGAGTGCCGGACAGACCCGCATCCTCTCGGTCGACCTCAGAAACACCCGGTACGAGGAAAGGGTCGAGGTACAGTTCTTCAAGAGCGTTCCGGGAGGCTTCGAGTTCATCGGCTTCTCGCGCCAGACTGTTCCTGTGCAACCGGCGAGCCGCACCACCCAAGTCACCTTCAGCTACACGTTCACGAGCGCCGATGCAACCATCGGGAAAGTTACCTTCAAAGCCGGCGCCTTCCTCCTGGACGCGCGGGATGCGCTGCCGGCCGATAATGAAGCGATCTCTTCGCCGCCTACCAAGGTGAGCCGGTAACGGCGACATTTTAAGTCCTGGCAGGTCTCCAAGACCTGCCAGGTCTTTTATGCCGTCCGTCCCAACAGGCTCGTCGCCAGCTCGCGTAGCCCTATGCCCGCCTCGCCTTGAGGTGCTGCCTCGTCCAATGCAGCCATCGCCTGCTGCGTGTAATCGTAGGCCATGTTTGACGCGTACTCCTTTGCGCCAACCTGCTCCAGCAGTTCCACCGATTTTTCAACATCAATCTCCGGCGCAGCGTACAGTTCCCTCAGTTCCCTGCTGTTCCCCAATCCATACAGCACCGGCAATGACTTCTTGCGCCGGGCGATGTCGTCCGCCGCCGGTTTTCCGGTAACCTCCGGATCGCCCCACACGCCCAGCAGGTCATCTTGAATCTGGAACGCCAAACCCAGCTTCAAGCCGAACTCGGCGAAGCGATGGTCGTCATCGCTCCCCGCGATGATCGCGCCGATGGCCGCCGCGCCCGCCAGCAATGCCGCTGTCTTGCCTTCGATCATGTCGATGTACTCGTCGACAGTCACTCCATCGCGCGATTCGAAGTCCAGATCGAGGTGCTGTCCGTGCGTGAGACGCGCGCAGGTCTGGCAGAAGCGCAGGTACGCGCGGGCCTGGCGATCAGCCGGCACGCCCCGATCGCGCAGGCGATGAAAAGCCGAATGCGCGGCGGACAACAGCGTGTCGCCGGCGTTGATGGCCTTCGGCACGCCCCACACCTTCCACAGCGTGGGGCGGCCTCTGCGCAGCTCGGAGCCATCTTCGACGTCGTCGTGGACGAGCGAGAAATTGTGCAGCAGCTCCACGGCTGCTGCGGCGGGTAGGGCGGCTTCCGGATCGCCGCCTGCGGCTTCACACGCCAGCAGGCACAACATCGGCCGGATGCGCTTGCCGGCCGGAATCGACGCCGGGTTGAAGTCGGCGTCGGCCCAGCCAAGATGATAGTAGATCATGCCGTACAGGCCGGCGAACGCGTGCAAATCTGGCGCGGCGACGATCGCGCGCATCTCGTCTTCGACGGCGGGCAGCCAACGCGCTAAGTAGTGTTCGATGGACATACGAACGCGTGCCATCACATGCGAACGAGCGGTGTTTGCCGAAGCGCGTCGATGTCTCCCGCGCCTGCGCTGAACATCGCAATGCGCAATACGCGAATGGTCTCCTCGGCGGTTTCGCACGCGGCATCAACCGAGACGGCGGCAGCCTTCAAGAACGGTCCGGCCATGCCGCCGATATTCGCGCCGAGCGCGATCGATTTGGCGATGTCGATACCCGAGCGCAGCCCGCCGCTGGCGATCAGCGGCAGATGCGGTGCGACGCGGCGCACCATCTGGATCGATTCGCTGGTCGGTATGCCCCAATCGCGGAACGCAGCGGCGACGCGCCGGTGCAGGTCGCTCGGCGCGCGGTGCATCTCGACCTGGCTCCACGACGTGCCGCCCGACCCGGCCACGTCGATTGCCGACACGCCCGCGTCGACGAGCAGGCGCGCGGCGCGCTCGGAAATGCCCCAGCCGACTTCCTTGGCGACGACCGGCACTCCGATCTGTCTGCACACGGCCTCGATCTTCCTGGCGAGGTTCGCGAAGTTCACGTCACCTTCAGGCTGGACGGCTTCCTGCAGCGGATTGAGGTGCAGCACGAGCGCGTCGGCTTGAATCATGTCGACGGCGCGGCGGCACTCGTCGACGCCGTAACCGTAGTTGAGCTGCACGGCGCCCAAATTGGCGAGCAGCAGGACGTCGGGCGCCAGGTCGCGCACCTTGAACGTATCCGCCTTGTCGGGGTGCACCAGGCCCGCGCGCTGTGAGCCGAGACCCATGGCGATGCCGAATTGCTGTGCGGCGGCGGCCAGGTTGCGGTTGATCTGGCGCGCCTGATCCGTGCCGCCGGTCATGCACGAGATCAGGATCGGCGCCTTGAGAGGCTTGCCCAAAAACGTGGTGGCCAGGTCGATTTCGGCCAGATCAAGCTCGGGCAGTGCCTGGTGGACCAGGCGATACCGCTCGAAACCGACGGTCAGGCGCTCGAAGCTCACGTCTTCTTCGAGGTTGATGCGGATGTGGTCGGCTTTACGCTGCTCGACGGTCATGCGCTCTCTTTGAGGAAATTCGCGCAACTTTCGAGGAGGCGCGGGGTTTGAATGGTACGGCGGCGCAAGTCTAACACGTCTCAAACCGTTGTCAAGCACTACGCCCGTTTTCGCTTGACAATCAGGGTCAACCGGCTAAAATACGGCCATTCCCACGCGCACACCTGAGGAGGGGCACATGACGGAAACATTCGATCGCATCAAAGGCATCATCGTGGAATTGTTGGGCGTCGACGCGTCCAAGGTCACAGCCGAGGCGCGCTTCCGCGAGGATCTTGAGGCGGATTCACTCGATCTGGTCGAGCTGATTATGGCGTTCGAAGAGGAATTCGGCGGCGAGATTTCAGACGAGGACGCTCAGAAAATCACGACGGTCGGCCAGGCGGTCGAGTACATCGAAACGCGCATGCCGGCCGCCAAATAGCTGCATACGGACCATTCCGGCGGGCCGCGATCTCTTTCGGATCGCCGGCCCGTTTGTTTTGGGTTAAGGGCGATGGACGGAAAGCGTATCTCCGAGTCGACGGTTGTCCTGTCGCACTTCATGCAGCCCGAGCACGCGAATGCGATGGGCAACGTGCACGGCGGGTGGCTGATGAAGCTGATGGACGAAGCCGGCGGCCTGTGCGCCACCCGACACGCGCGCCGGCCGACGGTGACCGTAGCCGTCGACTCGCTCACCTTCGTGTCACCGGTGCACGTCGGCGACCTCGTGATCATGGAAGCGCGGCTCACGTACACCGGCCGCACGTCAATGGAAGTCGAAGTGCACGTCGAGGCGGAGAACATCCTGACGGGCGAGCGCACTTACACCAACAGCGCGTACATTATCTACGTGGCGCTCGACCAGCACAACCGCCCGACCGAAGTGCCGCCCCTGATCCTGGCGACCGACGAAGAGCGCGAGCGCTTCGAGCGCGCCCGGCAGCGGCAGGCCGAGCGGCTGGCCCGTCGCGCGATGTAGCCTGAACACAACAACGAATTGCGGAATCAGCGAATTCGTTTTATCCTCAATTCGTTGTTGTGCTGCGATTGTGTCACGACTCCGAATCAGCACTGTGGCCGTCGAAAAACCTACCTCCCAACTTCTGCAGATTCTCGAACGCGCCAGTCCCGCCCGACAGGTGCTGGCTGCGCGCCGACCCGACCGCCGCATCGCCGATTCGGCGCGTTTCCCGTTTCTCGCGTTGGTGGGCCAGGCAGAAATGAAGCTGGCGCTGATTCTGGCAGTCGTCAATCCCAGCGTCGGCGGAGTGCTTTTGATGGGGCCGCGCGGCACGGGGAAGACGACGGCGGTGCGCGGCCTGGTCGAGCTGCTGCCGCAAGTGCCGCGCAGCACGTGCTCGAACGGCTGCGAGCCTGAAGCTGCGTACACTATCGGCATCGACGGCGTGTGCCCGGAGTGCGCGGTCAAGCTGGGGCGCGGCGAATCGATTACCGCACCGGACAAGATGCGCCTGGTCGAGCTGCCGCTCAACGCGCGCCTGGAAGACGTGGTCGGCGGTATCGACGAGCGTATCGCGCTCGAGCAGAGCAAAGTGCGCCTGGCGCCCGGCATCCTGTCGGCGGCCGACCAGAACCTGTTATACATCGACGAAGTCAACCTGCTGGACCACGCCGTCGCCGACGCCATCCTCGACGCGGCGGCGCAGGGACAATACACCGTGCGGCGCGGGCCGATGGCGGCGACGTACCGCTCGCGGTTAGTGCTGATCGGCTCGATGAATCCCGAAGAAGGCCGCCTGCGCCCGCAAATCCAGGATCGGTTCGGGCTGCGCGTGCTGGTGCGCGGGGCGACGGACGCGGCGGAGCGGCTGGAGATCTATCACCGCGTGCGCGACTTCCAGGTGAACCCGTACGCACTGGCGGCGGCCTGGGCGGAAGAGACGATCATCGTAGCGCAAGAGATCGCCGCCGCGCGCTTGCGACTGGGCAAAGTGACGATCCCCTCGCCGCTGGAACGGCTCGGGCTGAAGTGGATTCGCGATCTGGGCATCGACTCACACCGCGCCGAGGTGACGCTGTTCGAGGCTGCGCGCGCACGGGCTGCCGCCGACGAGCGCGAGGAAGTGACGCTCGAGGACTTGCGCGCGGCAGCGCCGACAGCGCTGCGCCAGCGCCGCAGCCAATTCATCGACGAGTTCTTCACCCGCCAGCGGGAAGAAGACGACGAGATCGCGCACACGCTCCGCTTGCCGGGCCGCAAACGCCGCTCGCGCTCCACACGCTCACGGCGCAAATAACCCGTGTATTCCAGAGCTCTATTGCTCGTCGTGCTGCTCGTCGCGCTGGCCGGTTATTTCGGGCCGTGGGCCTGGCATCCCTCGGTCGCACTTCGCTACTCGGCGGACGATCTGGCCGAGTTCGTGAAGTTCATGCCCGTAGTCCGCTCCGGCCAGGTGTCGATCACCCGCGAACTGTTCTATCTGCCGATCTGGCTGGCGTCGATCGGCCTTGCGCTGTGGCTGGGGCAATTCGCGCGCAGCAGGTGGATGCGATGGCTCGCCGGCCTGCCGGTTGTCTACGCGTCGATGTGGCCGATGCCGATGTATCCCTTCATCCTGGATGCATATCGGTCGCCCGAGTTCAGCCTGTCCTTTTGGGTCAGCGTCCTCGCGGCAGCCTTGTGTGTGATCGCGCTGGCGTTCGGATCGCGGCTACCCGATCGCGCTGCGGCGACTGCGTGGATCGCGATCGGGCTGGCCGGTGCGTCGGCCGCGCCGCTGCACTTCGTTCGCCTGCAACCGGCGCTCGACGCATTGCACGGCTGGACGATGAGTATTGGCTGGGGCATCGTCGCCGTGGTGATCGGATTTCTGACCGTCGCCGTGGCAGGTGCGTGGCAGTGGCGGCAGGCCAGCGCGGGCAGCGAAACGTAGTGCGGAACGTCCGGACGCAAGCTGCCGCAGCTTTCGGGCGCGGCGATGGTTATCGCCTGGTTCACGTCGCTGACCTGGTATTCGATGCGAACGGCGCCGGGCGTCGTATCGCCTCTGCCAAAGAGATCCGCGCTGCTGCCCCTGCCTTCGAAGACGTACCTCACGACGTAGCCGCCCGCCTCGGCCACCCACATGTCGGCGTGCGCATCGGTGAACCCGGAGGCAAATCCCAGACCGGACGTGTCTGCTCGATAGTGGCGGACCGGGATGCCGTCGATCGTCTCGACGCCTAGATCGCTCTGAGCGGAGAGGCTGCCGAAGAAAGCCGATGGCTCGAAGCCGATGAGGGTCTTCGGATCGCCTTCCACCTGCGTGTTGAGACATTCGTCCTCAAGCAGGGTGTAGGTCCGGCCACCCGTGCTGACGATTTCCAGCAAGTCTCCCCGATCCGCCTCCGACGAGTAGGTGACGCGCAAAGCGGCGGGCTGCCGGACGACTTCCTCTGTCCACACCAGCTCTTCGCGGAGCGGCTGGCCATCTCGACTTCCGTCGAACGTCATCGTCATCGCGGCGCGGTAGCTGTTCAGACTATCCAGGCCCGCAGACAGTGCGCCCGGCAAGCGGCCGGTCGACTGCGACCCGGGGGTGATGCCGGCGGCCGACGCGCGGCCGCCAGCGCCCGCTCCCGGCTGGGACGGCTGGCAGGCTGAGAAGAGCAGCGCAGCGGCGAGCAACAGGGCGAACGTGATTTGCGTCTTGGTCATCCTTATTCGCCGGCCTGGATCAGCACGGTCGTGCCGCTCGCCTGGTCGTAGGTGATCGTAATCGACGCCGTCCGACCTTCCTTGGCGAACGACAGCGTCGTGAAGGTCTCCGTGGAGAACGAGCCGGATGAAACATCCTCGCTCCAGCCGTTGTTCGGCATCTCCGCCTTGTAGAAGGCGACGACGTCGCTCAGCGCCGATGGGCTGGTGTAGGTGGTGAGATCGCCGAAGGACGAAAGGTCCGCGGCGTCGAGCATGATCGGGATGTCCTCCGGCGCGCCGCCGCAGTTCTCCGGCGCCTGGATATCCACTGGCTCGTTGATGCTGGAGACTTCGTAGACCCAGCGGATCGTCCCTTCAGCGTCCTGGCTGGCACTGAAGAAGGTATCCTTACCCGTGGCTTCGAACGTGTACTTCACGACGAAGTCGCCGGGGTCGGCGATCCACGCTTCGGCCTTCGCGTCCGCGTAGCCCAGCACCGAGACGCCGCTTTCGTCGACGACGTAATGCCGAGTGGGCACGCCGTTGACGGTCTCGGCGCCGACGAATTGCGAGCTTCGGAAGCCGCCGATGATGTCCGACGGCTTGAACGTCGCGGTGGCTTCCGGCGCGTTGTCCGATTCGCCGGAGGTGCAGATGTCGCCGAAGATGGAGTAGGTCTTGCCGTCGACTTCGATCGTCTCGAAGCCGCCGGTGTCCGCTTCATCGGTGCCCCTTCCTGCGAAGGCGGTGCGCTTGGCCGGCGGATCCCGGCGATACGACTCCTCCATGACCCACGTCCAGGATTTCGGCTGTCCGGCTTCGGTGCCTTCGAAAGACATCGTGAACGTCGTCGCGTAGGAATCAAGCCCGGACAACCCTTCGGTCACATCCGATAGCTCGATCGCTTCCTCGCTCTGCGGCGCTCCCGGTTCCGTCGTGGCGCTTGTGCCCGGCGCGTTGTCGTTGGCGTTCTCCGGAGCGGACGTTGTCGCAGCGCCGGCAGTCGGGACCGGCGTGCTGCTGCCGGGGCAGGCTGAGAGCCCCAGGGCGGCGGCGATCAGAATGGCCGTCATCGAGTACATCTTTCTCATCTTCTCGTTCCTTTCTTGGCCCGCGTGGTGCGCGAGCGGAAATGTGCTCGTATCGTAACACACAAGCCCGCAGCGGCGAAAGATGACTCGTGTCCTTATTGTTCTTAGATCGCGTCTTAAAACCCGTAGAGCGGGCATCCCCATGCCCACTGTTGACGCATGGGGATGCGTCAACCACGGGGTTTTACGACAGTCTCTTAGATCGGTTAGGGCGCGAGGGTCAGTTGTCGCGTCCGGGGTAAGGCCCGTAGGAGGCGATGATGTCTCTCTCCTGGAATACTTGCTTCATCGCGTCCCACCACGGCAGGCCTTCGGTCTTCTGAAAGTGCCACCACTCGACATCGGGATAGAACGAGCGCCAGCGCCAGATAGCCCGCACGCGCTCCCAGCCGTAGTCGGCGGCGAGCGTCGTGAAATCGACGTAGTAGCCGGGAGGAATTCTTGACATGGGTCTGCCGCCCGTCTCTGCGCCGATGTCGAGATCCCAGGGTGCTTCGCGCAGCGGCTCGCCTTGTGAGCCGTCCTGCTGTCTCGCCCGGATGTATACGCGCCAGTAGGTGACGGAGCCGATGTCCTCACGCACGAAGACGATGCGGTCGCCGCCGTTGTTGTACGGCGTCTGGTCGATGTCGATAGCCCGTCCGGCGACGTGATACGAACGACGGCTCTGCCCCTCGCGCGGCGTGTGGTTCATCGGGCGCCACGACGAACCGAGCACGGCCAGGTAGTCGCTCCCGGTCTCCTGCTGGACGCGTGCGCGAAGCGCGCGGAAGGAGTCGTCGACGGCGTCGCTCAAGAGGTGGCCACTGGTGCCGACGTCGTCGAGACGGACGAACACGTATGGGGTCTGGCCGGATGCAGTCGGGCTGACGACCTCGGTGTAGAGCGGCGGCGCGGCGAGCGGCGCGGCGTCGACGGTGCGGGCGATGGCATTCTCGGAGAGCGGCTGTGACGTCCAGGAAGGATGGCTGATGAACTCGCGGCCGCCGAACGCCTCGCGGGCCAGTCCCCAGCCGCCCAGGTTCGCGGCGATCAGGACGTCGCTCGATCCGCGGTGGTAGGTAAACGCGATGGCGCTGTCGTCGGGCGACCAGGCCGGATGGCTGCCCTGCCCGAACAGGCCGACCTCGGCTTCCTGCAAGCTGCGGAACGCCGGATCGACCGTGTTGACGTAGATGAGTTGATCGCCCGGCCGGCCGGACGTGTAGGCCAGCTTCAGCCCGTCGCTCGACCACGCCGGGTTGTCTTCGTCGCGATCCGGGCTGTTGGTCAGGTTAGCCACGTCTTCCTCGCCCTGTTCCGAATCCAGCGGCAGGAGGAAGATGTCCTTGTTGCCCTGGCGGTAAGAGGCGAAGACGATGCTTTTGCCGTCGGGTGACCAGGCCGGACTTACGTCCGGCGCGGGATCGCTCGTCAGGCGGGTCACGCGACTGCCGTCCTCGGCGCGCACCATGTACAGGTCGAGGTTGCCCTCGCGATACGATTCGAACACGATCCATTCGCCGTCGGGCGACCAGGCCGGCGCAGCTTCGTACGTGCTGCTGAAAGTCAGGCGGGTCGTGACGCCCGATTCAAGCGCCATACGATAGATGTCCCAGTTCCCGTCCCGATGCGAGGCGAAGGCGAGCTGTGCGCCGTCGGGAGAGAAGGCCGGGTCGCGGTCGTCGGCGGGATGGCTGGTCAGGCGGATCAGTCCGTCGCGATCGACGTTGAGGGCGTAGACGTCGGAGTTGCCGTTGCGCCGCAGCACGAACGCGATCGCGCCGCCGCCGCCGAATGGATCGGGCGTGGGGGTCGGGGTAACCGGCGCAGCCGTCGGCGTAGGCGTTTGGCGAGGCGGCAGTGCCATGGGCGTCGGCGTGAGGACGATGGTCAGCACGGCCGGCGCGGCGAGCGGCTGCAAGGCTAGCACGGTAAGGACGACGAGCAGGACGACATTGGCCGCGACGAAGGCCAGCAGCAGCCGCAACTGGCGGCGCGTCAAGACGATCACTTGCGCCGCAGGCTGCGGCGGCTTGCCGGCCTGTGCGCCAGGCCGAGGTCGGCGGAATCGCTCAAACACCGAGCGCATGGCGGCGACTATACACGGGCTGTATCGGCGTGTCAAGGAGTACGTGAGTCAGACGTATCACAGTGCATTTTGCGCTCTGTGGGCGCGGGGGAGTTGTGTTATACTGTGCGTACCAGACGACCGGGCAAGGAGTTGATGAATGGGCGATCTCATGGGCAAAGTGGAAAGCGAGCGCGGGGCGCTGGAGCGTCTCGGAGGCAAGATTCCCGGTTTCCGGGGGTACCTCGCGCGCGAGAAGCGGCGCGACGCCGACAAGCTGCTGCGCGACGCGATCGCGCAGAGCTTCGAGACGCAGTTGCGCCGGCTGCCCGACCTGCAGATGCAGCTCGTGTCCGCGGGCAGAATAGACTACGTCGACGACGTCGAGCGGGCCGTGATCCGGCTGAACACCTTCGTCGACCGCGTCAAGACGACGCCGCGCGGTTACGCCGGCTTTTTCGACGCCGTCAAGATCAACGAGGACGAGCTGGAGCAACTGTATCATTGGGATACGCAGTTGCTCGGCGAAGCGGACCAGATCGCGCTGTCGATCGATGCGCTTGCGACGGCGATCGGCGGGACGGGCGACACCGGCGCGGCCGTGCGCGACCTGGTCGCGTCCAGCGCGGCGATCAACCAGTTGTATTCGAAGCGCGAGCAGGCGCTGCTCGCATCTGTGTAAGGAGAAGACTATGCCTCGCATCATCGACGTCGTGGAATTTGTCGACGAAACCGGAAATGAAATCGTCCATCGCATACCGGAGCGCGGGTCGGGCGACTTCCGCTTCGGCTCGAACGTCATCGTGCGCGAGAGCCAGGTCGCGATCTTCTTCCGCGACGGCAAGACGCTGGACGTGTTCGAGCCAGGCAAGCACGTCATCAGCACGGCCAATATTCCGCTCCTGATCGATCTTCTGAAGCTCGGCACCAGCGGCAAGACGCCGTTTACCGCCGAAGCGTATTTCGTCAGCATGCGCGAATTCATCGACAAGGGCTGGGGCACGCCGGAGCCGATCACGATGCGCGACGCCGACCTGGGCATGGTGCGCCTGCGCGCCAACGGCACCTACAACTTCGAGGTGTCCGATCCGTCGCTGTTCGTCAACAAGATCGTCGGCACGCAGGGCATCTACGAGACGCCGCAGGTCGAGAATCTCCTGCGCGGCCTGATCATCAGTCGGTTGACCGACCTGCTCGGCGAGATGAAGAAGTCGCTGCTCGACCTGCCGGCGATGTACGACGAGATTGGCGCGGCGACGAAGGCCAAGTCGCAGGACGATTTCGAGGCGCGCGGCTTGAGACTGAAGGCGCTGTACGTCCGCTCGATCTCGCCCACGGAGGAGACGGCGAAGGCGATCGACGAGCGCGCGCAGATGGGCGCCATCGGCGACATGGCGAAGTACATCCAGTTTCAAGCGGCGCGCGGCATTCGCGACGCGGCGCAGAATCCGTCCGGCGGCGTGGCCGGCGCCGGCGTAGGACTGGGCGCGGGGCTGGGTCTCGGCCAGATGATGGCCGGCGCGATGGCGCAGTCGCTTCAGGCTCAGCCGCAGCAGCCTCAAGCGCAGCAGGCCGCTGCCTCGGCGCCCGACGTGATGACGCCCGCGGAGGCGGCGGCCTACTTGAAGGTCACTGAAGAAGAGATCAACCAGATGATCGATTCCGGCGAGATCAAGGCGAAGAAGGTCGGCAAATCCTTCCGTATCGCCAAGAAGACGCTGGACGACTTCTTATCCTCGTGAAGTGCTAAAGGGCCTCACCGCGTCGAACGCTCGAATGGCTTCGGCCACCTGGCGCGCCTGGTCTGTGGTGAGTTCGGGGTATATCGGCAGCGAGAGGACTTCCCGCGCGGCGCGTTCGGTTTCCGGCAAGGCCCCGGCGACGGCGAGGCGCCCTCGATACGCCGGCTGCAGATGGATCGGCACGGGATAGTGAATGCCCGTGCCGATGTTTTTGTCGCGCAGATATGCGGCGAGTAGGTCGCGCCTCGGATGGCGGATGACGTACAAGTGGTAGACGTGCACGCAGCGGTCCGGCGCGGCCGGCTTGCGCACGCCCGGCGGCAGCATCTCGTCGTAGATCGCGGCAAGCTCGCGTCGGCGCGCGTTGTCGGCGTCGAGGTGGCGTAGCTTGACGCGCAAGATCGCCGCCTGCAGCTCGTCGAGCCGCGAGTTCCAGCCGGCGATCGAGCTGACGTAGCGCTCCGACCAGCCGTACTCGCGCAGCAGGCGGGCGCGTTCGGCGAGGTGCGCGTCGCTCGTCGCGACCAGGCCGCCGTCGCCGATGGCGCCGAGGTTCTTCGTCGGATAGAACGAGAAGGCGGCGATGTCGCCCCACGATCCGACGCGCCGCCCGCGATACGTCGCGCCGTGCGCCTGGGCGCAGTCCTCGATGACCTTCAGGCCGTGACGCCTGGCAATGGAGACGATCGACTCGATATCGGCCGGCGCGCCGTACAGATGAACCGGGATGACCGCCTTCGTGCGCGGCGTGAAGGCCGGCTCGAGCTGTTGTGGATCGAGGGTGTACGCGTGAGGATCGATGTCGACCAGGACCGGCGCAGCGCCGGCCAGTTCGATCGCTGCGACGGTGGCGACGGCGGTGTGCGAGACGGTGACGACTTCGTCGCCCGGCCCGATGCCGCACGCCCTGAGCGCCAGGTGCAGCGCTTCAGTGCCTGACCCGGCGCCGATCGCGTGCTCGACGCCGACATATTCGGCGAACTCGCGCTCGAAGGCGCGCGTCTCTTCACCCAGGATATAGTGCCCGGCGTCGAGCACGCGGGCGATGGCCGAGTCGATCTCGGCGCGGTGTGCAGCGTACTGAGCCTGAGGGTTGGCAGCGGGGATATTCATGGCTTGTAAAAGGTGACCGGCACCCCTCAGGTGCCGGTCACCTCATTGGATTACGGGTACTGTCTCACGCGGTAGTTATCGAAAAAGATCTCCAGCGGCGACGTCGTGCTGTTGCTCTCCTGTGACTGGATGTACATGCCGAACTCGCGTGCGCCGGTGAACGTCCCGTCGCTCACCGAGATGAGCTGGGTGTTGTTGACCAGAACGACGATCGACGACCCCTGGCGGCGGATCGTGACGGTGTCCCAATTGCCATCGGCCAACCCGCTGGGCAGGCCGGTGCGGTTGACGATGTTCACGCAGTTGTAGGGGTCGCCCTCGCAGCGCTCCAACCGATAGTAGGTCGGTATGTCCTGCGACCCGGAGTCGGGGAACTGCAGGCCGAACCTGTAGTACGACCCGGCGGTGTTGAAGCCCGGCAATCCGCCACTGCGGTTGAACGTGTTGGTGCTCGCGCCGAAGATCACGCCGTAGCGGGCCTTGTTCTTGTCTTTGAAAACGTCGAAGTCGACGCTGATCTCAAAGTTCTCCGGGGCAGTGAGGTTGGGGCCGGCCATCACGATGTCGAAAGGCTGCGTGCCGTACAAGTACATGCCGCCGCCGCCCAACCCCTGTTCGTAGATGGTCGTGCCGCCCGACGCATGGGAGTAGGTGCCGCCCCAGGCGATGAGATCGGGATCGCCCTCGCCGGCGCCCGAATCCCACCGATAGTTGTACAGGTAGGGCGTCTGCGTCGGGGTCGGGGTGGCGATGGCGAAGTTCCTGGCCACCTGCGGCAGGTAACTCAGGATGTACGGCGCTGCGCGCAGGCTGACATTGTCGATGAAAACGCCTCTGCCGGTGTTCGCATCGTTGTTGCTGGTGAAGTAAAAGCCGACGTACACGCTCGACTTGTTGGCGAGACCGGCGACGTTGATGCTCAACGTGCCCGTCTGCCAGCCGATCGACGTCAGATCGCCGGTCAATTGAAAGCCGCTGAAGCGCGTGCCGTCGTCTGAGAATCCGACGCCGAAGTAGTCATTGCTGCCGCTGCCGTCCATCGCGGGATTGGCGTCCAGCAGGTAGTGAAAGCGGACTTCAGCACCATAGTAATCCTTGAGGTCGACCGGGCCATAAATCAGCCAGGTGCCCATGTCGGCCGGGTAATCGTCACTGTCCGGGTTCAGTCCGCTTCCATCGCAGGGGCCGCAAGGCGCCCAGGCCGTGTCTGCATAGGTGGTGGACAGGAGGGGGATCACCCGCGCCCAATAGTTGGCGACGCTGCCGGTGTCGGTGAAGATGCGCCACATGGTGGTGGTGCCGGTAACGCCGAGACTGGGGTTGAAGCTGCTGCCGAAGGTTTCGGTCAGCAAGCGAGTGGCCGACGGCGGCACGGCCGGGAATCCACTGGCGATGAAGGCCTGGTGGTCTACCTGAAACTCGAAAGGCGGATTGAGCGGTGTGACCGGTGGAGGTTGCTCTTGAGCAGCCGTGCTCTGGTAGACAATCAGCGCGACGAGGAACGCCAAGCTGACCAGCGTGGTGACGACCACTCTCCAGCGAGAGCTTGTTTTCGTTTGCATGATGTGTCTCTCCTTCCTGAGATTGTTGTCCCAAGTACGCTTGGGTTCTCCGTGTAGACCTGGCAGGTCTTCGCGCTCTGATCTCCAGCCGGCGCCGGCGGACAAGGCCTGCCAGGTCTCCGGGCCGAGTGTAGACCTGGCAGGTCTTCGCGCTTGAATCTTCAGCCGGCGTTGGAGTCAAGACCTGCCAGGTCTCTCGGGAGGCTTCACCAGTAATGCCGCCGGCGCATCCGGAAATATTCGAGCGAGCGGGCCAGCCCCTGGCGCAGGCCGGTGCGCGGCGCCCAGCCCAGCTCGCGGCGAATCAGCGAGTAATCCGCCACGTAATCGCCGATGTCGATGCGCTTGCGATCGGGCGGGAACGGAACGAGCCGAAACTCGCCGCCGCCGTTGATGTCGATCAGCAGCCGCGCCAGGTCGGCGAGCGAGATGGATTCCGGGCCGCCCAGGTTGTAAATCCGGCCGTCGGCGCGTGCGTCGAAAGCGCACATGAGCATGGCCTCCACGACGTCGTCGACGTAGTTGAAATCGCGACGCTGCGCGCCGTCGCCCCACACTTCGATCGGCTCGCCGTCGACGATGCGCCGCAGCCAGATGCCCAGGAATGTCTGCCGCGCGTCTTTCACGCGCATGCGCGGGCCGTAGGTGTTCGTCAGGCGCAGGCTGGTGACGCGCAAGCTGTAGACGTTGTGGTACAGCATGTGATACCACTCGCCCGCCATCTTGTTGACGCCGTTCACGTCGGTCGGGTGGAGCGGGTGCTTCTCGTCGACCGGGACGTAATCAGGCTTGCCGTAGATCTGGCGCGTGCTGGCGTACACGATGGTCACCGCCGGGTTGTGCTTGCGGCACGCCTCCAAGATCGACAACTGGCTGCGGGCGTTGATCTCCAGATCGGTGTACGGGTCGGTCATCGAATCCAGATGGCTGGTCTGGCCGGCCAGGTTGAACAGCACGTCCTGGCCGCGCACCAGGTAGTCCATGCTGAACTCGTCGCGCACGTCGGCGATGTTGACGCGCAGCCGGTCCTCGTAGCCGCTGACGTTGAACAGGTTGCCGCCGTACTCCGGGATGAGCGAATCGACCAGGATGATCTCCGCGCCCAGGTCGGCCAGCCGCCGCGCGAGCGTGCTGCCGATGAATCCCAATCCCCCGGTGATGAGGACGCGCTTGCCCGCGAAAAAGGACTCGAGCGTCATGGGATCGGCTCGCGCGGGCTGGCCTGCGCCGCTTCGGCGTGCGCGGCTTCTTGTGCGCCGCGCAAGTGCTCGCGCTTTACGGCCAGCCGCCACCACCAGCCAAGCATGGCGATCAACGTGCGCGCCACGCGCGCAAAATTGAAAAACTGGGACTGGCCGTACTGCCGATACCAGTGATGCACCGGCACCTCGACGATGCGAAAGCCCGCATCCTGAATCTTTTTTACCATCTCGAACGTAATCGTGCCAGTCGTCGATTCAAGGGTTACCCGGTCGAAAATGCTGCGCCGCATCAGGCGGAAGTCGCAGTCCACGTCGCGGATGACTAGCCCGAAGGCGAGCTTGACGAAATACTGGTACGCCAGGCCGATGGCAACCCTGTGAACCGGATCGTGACGCTTGATCTTGTAACCGTTCACCATATCCACGCCGTCGGTCACGGCCTCGACGAGGAGCGCCAGCTCGCGGGCATCGTACTGCGCGTCGCCGTCGGTATAGAAGATCCAGTCCTTCGTCGCGGCGGCGAACCCGGCGCGCAGCACGCCGCCGTACCCGCTGGGCTGCGCGCGATGGAAGACGCGCAGGCAATCGTAGCGCCGCGCCATCTCGTCGAGGACGCGTCCCGAGTCGTCCGCCGAGCCGTCGTTGATCACGACGACCTCGTAGTCGTCTGCGACGTCGTGAAGCGTCTGCACGGCGCGGATGATCATCGTCGGGATCGTGCCGGCGTCGTTGTAGCAAGGGAAGAAGGCGGTGACGCTAGAGAGTTTCTTGACGGGTTGCTGCATGGTGATGCCATGAATGAGCGAGTCAGCGAATCAGCGAGTCAGCGAGTCGGCGATTGGCGCATCCGTTTATCCGTTGCTCATCCGTTGCCTTTTCCTGGCCAGCGCGACGACGGTCAGGCCGAACGGCAGCCCCGCGCGCGCGACGAACGGCGCTTCGAGGCTCAGCACCCACTCTAACGGCGCGTTCACCCGGCCTGTCCCGATCGTGAGGTCGGAGCCGGACTGCCGGTCGGGCAGGACACGCTCGGACGCCCGCTTCAGCGCCGCGAGCGGGAAAAGCAGCATGTTGGCGTACGACACGCGCACCGGGACGAGATCGGCCTGCCGCAGCTTGCTCGCGATCTCGGGAGCAGTGTAGCGATGGCGGATGTGCACGGCCTCGTCGTGCTTGCCGTGGAGCCAGTCGTAGGCGGGCAGCCGGAGCAGCACGTGGCCGCCAGCGCGCAGGACGCGCGCAAACTCGCTCAGGGCTAACCCGTCGTCGGTGACCGAGCGCTCGCACAGCACATCGAACGACGTCACGAGATCGAACGAGGCGTCCGCGTACGGAAGCGCCAATACGGACGCGCGGCTGAGCCGGTCACGGTTCCGCATCCGGCAGAAGTGCAGCGCCTCGGCGGCGAAGTCGAAACCGGTGACCCGGCCGTAATCGGCCAGGTATCCCATCACCGCGCCGGTGCCGCAGCCCGCGTCCAGAATGTCCAGATTGCCGCCCTGCCCGATGGCGCGATCGAGCATGGCGCGCGTGATCGTCTCCATGCCGCGATACCACCAGTGCGCGTCTTCGACGCGATACATCACTTCGTATTCTTCGGGATTCATGACGCAGAGGCGGGTTCGAGGAGGCGTCCCAGCGCGGCGCGCGTGTCGCGCGACATGCCGCCTTTCGGTCGAGTGCGCAGCAAATCCTTCAGTTTCTTGACGTGGACTGCCGGCACAGGTGAGTCGGAAATGTCCAGCTCCGCGTTTGGGTGCAGGAAGACGACGATGGGCTGAACCTCGACCGGCGTATCGGGCATTTGCCGCGCCAGGAAGCGCTGCAGGCGCGCCGCTTCGGCGTGCGCCTCGCGCGTCGGGTTGCCCAGACCTTCTTCGCTCATCCAGGTGAAGATGCGGCGGATGCCGGTCGGGTTCTTCCAGCGCCCGTTCTTGAAGGAGATGCGCCCGGCCTGCGCTTTGGGGATCAGCACGTGGACGGCGTCCGCCGTGAGCAGCACATGCGACGCGGGCGCAGCGTAGTTCACCAGCGTATAGCGATCGTCGAATCCCTTGAGCGCCTTCGCCAGCGCCAGGTGCGGCAGCTCACCGCGGTCGAAGCGGCGCATGTACACACCGCCAAATTGCGACAAGAGGATGCCCAGAATCAGGCACGCGAAAGAGATCGGAAACAGGTCCGCGCGATTGACGTTGAGCGAAATGAGAAGCCCCGTCACCAGCAAGCCGAAGCCGCCGAAGAAGGCATAGCGGCCGATGCGGCCGCGCGTCTTGATGTATTTGTCGTTCTGAACGATCTTCACCGACGTACCCTGCCGAATCAGGCTCTGCCGTTGCGGTACTGCCCGAGCACCAGGCACGCATTGTGGCCGCCCAATCCGAAGGAGTTGGAGATGGCTATGCGCACGCGAGCGCCCCGCGCCTCATTCGGCACGTAGTCCAGGTCGCACGCGGGATCAAGCTCGCGGTAGTTGATGGTCGGGTGGACGTGCTGCGTGACGACAGCCATGGTCATGCCGATGGCCTCCAGTGCGCCCGCCGCGCCCATAGCGTGGCCGATCATCGACTTCGTCGAAGAAATGGGTATGCTGTACGCATGCTCGCCGAACAATGTCTTGATCGCCAGCGTTTCGACGGCGTCGTTCAGTTGCGTCGCGGTGCCGTGCGCGTTGATGTAATCGACTTCGCTCGGATCGACGCGCGCGTCGCGCAAGGCCCACTTCATGGCGCGCACGGCGCCCGCGCCGTCGGGGTCCGGCGCGGCGATATGGTAGGCGTCCGACGAGGAGGCATGTCCCAGCACTTCGGCATAGATACGCGCGCCGCGCGCTTTGGCGTGGTCGAGCTGCTCGAGCACGACGACGCCGCAGCCCTCGCTCAGCACGAAGCCGTCGCGCGTGCGGTCGAACGGGCGCGACGCGGTCTCCGGCGAGTCGTTACGCGTGGACAGCGCGCGCATGATGCTGAAACCGGCGACGACGAAGTCGCGGATCAGCCCTTCCACGCCGCCCGCGATCATGATCTTCGCCGCGCCACGGCGGATATATTCGGACGCTTCGCCGATGGCCTGCGTGCCCGTGGCGCAGGCGGCGACGACGACGTTGATCGGGCCTTTCGCCTGCACCAGTTGGCTGACGTGATGCGCGGGCATGTTGGCCAGCGAGGCGGCAATGCCGAGCGGATTGCTCGCACGCAGCCCACGCGTGCGGAATACCTGCAGCTCGTCGTCGGCCTTGTCGAAATTGCCGATGCCGGTTCCGATTAAGACGCCGATATCCTCTTGCAGCGCCTCAGGCGCGGGAGTCGGCAGCCCGGCGTCGGCGAGCGCTTCGCGCGCCGTAGCGACGGCCAACTGCGAGGCGCGCCCCATGCGGCGCACTTCCTTGAAGTTAATCCACCGGGCCGGATCGAAGTTCTTCACTTCGCCGGCGAAGCGCGTCGGCAGGTTGCTCGCGTCGAACCGGGTGATGGGCGCGATTCCGGAGCGGCCTGCGATCAGGCCATCCCACAGCTCGGCGGCAGTGTGGCCGAGCGGTGAGATCGCGCCCACGCCGGTGATGACGACACGTTGAGAATTGGGTCGAAGTTCCAAGCGTGAATAGCCTCACATAAAGCGCGGCGGCGCGTCCCGGCGGCTGGGGCTTCAGGCCGCCAGGCCGATTTGCATGTGCTGCAGCCCGTCCTTGACGCGCTCGACGATGCGCCCGTCGACGACGCGCATCGCGGTGCGGATCGAGTTGCGGATGGAGGTCGCATCCGACCGGCCGTGGCCGATCAGCACGTTGCCGTCGATGCCGACGAGCAGCGCCGCGCCGTACTCGCGCACGTCGACAGTCCTGCGCATGCGCCGCACGTTGGGCAGCAGCAACAGCAGGCTGGGCAACATCAGGATCGCGCCGGGAATCATCAAGACAAGCCCGATTTTGCCCAGCGCCCCGGCCGTAAGCTGCCGGCGCAGAAACTTCACCAGAAACGACAGCATGCCCTCAGTGTACTTGAGGATGACGTTGCCGGTGAAGCCGTCGGTCACGATCACGTCGGCCTTGCCTTTGGGGATGTCGCGGCCTTCCAGGTTGCCCACGAAGTTCAGCGGGCTGCTCCTCAGCAGCTTGAAGGTGTCGCGCACGACCATCGATCCCTTGTCTTCTTCCTCGCCGTTGGAGACGATGCCGACGCGCGGACGCTGTATGCCAAGCACGTGCTCGGCGTACAGGCTGCCCATCAGGGCGTTCTGGACCAGATTTTCCGGCTTGGGGTCGGTGTTCGCGCCGAGGTCGACGAAGGCTGCCGGCGTCATCGAGGCCGGCCACACCGAGCAGATCGCCGGTCGGTCGATGCCACGGATGCGTCCCAGCGTGAACAGCGCGGCGGCGAGCGCCGCGCCGGTATTGCCCGGGGTCACGAAGGCGTCGGCTTCGCCGTGTTTGAGCAGGCGCATGCCGACGCTCATCGAGTTGTCCTTTTTCTCTTTGACGGCCATCGTGTGCTCGTGCATTTCGACGACCTCCGAGGCGTGCACGATACGAATGTCCAATCCTTGCGTGTGATGCCTGGCAAGCTCCGTTTTGAGCGCGTCTTCTTTTCCGACCAGGATGATCTCGACGCCGAAATCGCGAGCGGCCTGAACTGCGCCGTCGATCACGACGCCTGGCCCGTGATCGCCGCTCATCGCGTCGACTACGATTCGCATGTAAGCCCAGCTCCGGGATAGACTCTTGAGAAGCGAACCGGATTGTACCCGACCGGTGCGGAGTTGTCAAAGAGGCTGGGGATTGAGGAGTGCGGGAGCGGGGCGGGCGAACGCCGTCAGTTCAGCGAGAACGGTGGAACGTCGCCTTGGGCCAGGCTGGGCAGTGCAGGCGCAATCGCCAGCGCGCGGTTTTCGCGCTTGAGCGCTTCGATACACCCGGTCATCAGGCTATCGATCGTGGGAAGCGACAGCAGCGCCTGCTTGTCCTGGTTCGGAATCTGCAGGACGATCGCCGCCAGATGAGCGAGCGGCGCCGGCTCGTCGGGCATGTCGTCGAGCTGAACGGTGTTGCCGGTGGCGTGGGCGAGGCGCTGAAGGTAGGTCGTGAGCAGGCTCTTCACGTGCGCCGTGCGCGGATCGGGCTGCTCCTGCGCCGGCGGCTCCCAGGGCCACAGGTCGACGTCCCCGCTCAGGTAGGGGCGGTTGTGCCGGAGGCTGAGCACGCGGAAGCGCGCTTGGCCGACGCACAGGATATTGAAGCGACCGTCGTCCAGGCGGTTGACCTGCTCGATACGCGCCGTCGTGCCGACGTCGAACGGCGTGGCCTCATCGCCGACCTCCGCGCCTTCCTGGATGAGCACTACGCCGAACGTCGACTGCCCGGCTAGACATTCGGTCACCATCAGGCGGTAGCGCGGTTCGAAGATGTGCAGCGGCAGCAGTTGCCCCGGGAATAGGACGGTATGCAGCGGGAAGAGCGGCAGGCCGACGATGTGTGTCACACTCGAATTGTAACCCGAATCGAGCGGCGATGCCAGTGCATTTGACACGGAACGCTGGATCGGGTAAACTCCCGCGTGAACCGGCGGCGTAGCTCAGTGGCAGAGCAGGGGACTCATAAGCCCTTGGTCACAGGTTCGAATCCCGTCGCCGCCACAGGAACTCGCGGAAGCAGCCAACTTTAGCGGCGGGCGTCCGCGAAAAGCCTTCATCTTGGGGCCTGTTCTTCGGAACGGGCCTATGTTTATCCCTAACGCCCGGTTCACTTTCCTCAGTATTGCCCCTGACCTCGGAAAAAGCAATTCCGGGGGCTCTCGAAATCCGGCTGCGCATCATCAACGCCGATCAACGCCGCTCCGCGTTCTCTTCAAGAACGGCCAAACAGGAACGTCTCCTGCAGATCGATGAGCAACGCCTCGGCGGCTGTCGAATCAGGCTCAGATGGCAGCGATGACTGCTCAACCAGACGGGGCAAGTTGGCCTCGTGTTCAGATGCCATGCGCACAACTTCTTCGTAGGCCAGGCTGCCATCCCGCACACCGAGCAGCCACTCGGCGTCGGGCCGTAGGACGCGCACGACGCCCTCGCGCAGAATCTCCTCGCCCATCCTGAGGAGCCGGAACAGGTGCATGCCATGCTTGGTGTCGTAGCCATAGCGAGCTTCGAGTTCTGCCCGCTCCGGGTTGCGATGGCGCCGCCAGGTCTGGTAATCGTTCCAATGGGCGAGTGCTGCGCGATAAGCGCGCTCGGCATCCGTGTGCGGAAAACGATATCGACCCTCGAAGGCGCTGGCGCCGAACTCTTCAGGCGTCGGCTGATGATCAGGTGGATTCACGAGCCAACGGTGATGTCCTTCGATGCGACGCAACTGATCGATGGCGTACCGGCTGAATCGCTCGCCCATCCGGCGCGACAGGAATATGTGGCGAGCGGCAATCAGCCGCTCGCCATGGTGGTTGATAAATAGGATGTGCCGGGAATCAACATATAGTGTTTCGATGATGTTGGGATTCCCTTGCAGCGCCAGCCGTGCGAACTTCGCCAGCGCGAAGACGGTGTGGTTGTGCGTTTCGTCCTCCTGCTGTTCGAATGTCTTCAGGCCCAGGAGATACTCTTTCGGCGGGATGCAGACACCACGGGTGTCTTGATCACTCCCTGGACGGGCCAATCCGTAGGCATGGCTGCCAGAGCGGACGCGCAGGATCAAATTGCGCTCCCAGAATTCATCCATCAGTTCCCAGCTCCAGTCGGACGCGCGCGACGAAATCATCCAGCTCCGAGAACGTCGTGGGTTCGTCCGGCAACCGGCTCTGCTCGAACGCCTCGGCCATTTGCGCTTCGAGGCGCGCGAGCTGCGTGTGATGTGTCTCGAAATCCGAAGGCAGCAGGCGGTCTGTTTCGGCGCCAGTGACTTTGCGCTGTATCAACTCATTGACGCCGGGTAGCTGGAAACGCTCATTCAATCGAACGAGATTCGCTTCGACTTCGCCGGTTTTCAGAACGTGAATACCCGTCATCAAGACACGATAGGCATAGAGCAGTTCTTTGACCGTCGCCTCAGGCTTTGCCAGCAACTCCAACTGGCGCTGAGCGAAGCCCCGATAGTGGTGGTAAAGAGGCCGGACGATGCAGCCGCGCCCAATGGCGCGAAGTTCGTCGAGCCACGCGCCGCCCACTACGACAAGTGGTGAGTAGAGTTGTTCGAGCACGTAGCCGTTGCGCCGTGTCATCAGCCGGGCGAACTTGCGGACGTCGTGTGCGACCCAGTCGACATCTAAACCATTGTGTTGTTGAGTGATGGTGATGGTTTCTTCGGGCTCGCGCAGACGAAGCACAGCATTCACCGGGAGTACGAACGCGCCGCGTAGGTCGATATCGCTATCGCGTGAGGCGAAGCCGTATAGATGCGCACCGCTCACCGTGGCCAAGAGCGGCGTCGGGCCAGTATGAGCGACAGACGCCAGGGCGGCTAATGTAATGGCATCCAGCGGGTTCATTTCTTCTTCTTTTGCGCCTTCTTTTTCTGCGCGGCGGGCTTCTTCTTCCCCTTCTTGCTCACCTCACGATGCTTGCCCGCCGGGCGCTGCTTCGGCTGTCCAGTCTCACGCCGCGTTCGAGTCGCCAATAACGGGGGTTCAAGCACGTCCTCCTGTTCATCTTCATCCAGGTCAGGCGGATAGAGATCGATCAATGGCCCACGCGCCTCGGAGAGCGCCTGCTCAATCTCCTCGTCCTGCTCGGCGACATCGTCGCGCCACTCGGGCAGCTCCGGCGCGTGGACGCCATTCACCTCGCATAAGACGAGCAGCGCTTCGGACAACAAGTAATCGCCCGGTTCCCACCACTCGTACAACAGATCGATCGCCGCCGGGTGACCAATGTCCTTCAGCGCCTCGATCTGGTATTCCTCGGCCCCTCCGCTGCTCTCGATCCAGTCCATGAGGTCGCGCGCCGCGCGCTCGGTTGGTATGTGCGCCAGCGCGCCGGAGAGATAGATCTGGCGCGAGATGTCGTCGTCGCGCATCGCCTCGGCAAGCGCCCCGACCGCGGCCGGGCCGATGGCAACCAGCGCCGTCTCGCAGGCCTCCAGGACGAAGTCGCCCTGCTTGTCGTCGACGGTCTCGACGAGCAACGGCACGGCCTCGTCGCAACTGCCTGGGAATTTGCGAGCCAATTGCGCGATCGTTTCGATGATTGGGCAATTGTCCAAGCCATTCGGCGGCGCGTCTGCCCATCGCGTTGAAACCGCTCCTCGCCTCTGCTTCATCTCCTCGTAGAGCCGATCCACGTTGCACGCCGACGCGAACGCGGCCAACATCCGGGTGCGGTATGGCGCGGGCAGCCAGTCGCGATAGCGCTGCACCAGCCGATCAACATCGTCAGGCAACCCCGCCTCGAGCAGCGCATCGGCGACGTGGTGAAGTGCGTGCGCATCGACGGGCAGCGCGTCCAGGATGGACCACAGAGCCTGCCGCGCCTCGTCGCCGCCCAACGCCCCGAGCGCGGCGACATGGCGAATGAACTCGCTATGTTTGAGCTGGAGCGGGTGCGGGCGCAGACGATCGATCATCAGCGGCAGCGCTTGCCGATACCCCAGCTTGCCCAGCGCCTCGGCATAGTAGCCGGAGCGTTCGTCCGTGCATTGTTTCAAGTGTTCCAGCAAGGCCGGCCCGTAGCGCTGCCCGTCACCGGTGTCCCCCAGGAAGTCGGTCGCGCGCATGACAATGTATGTGTTGTCGTCGTCGAGCATGTCGACCACGGCATCGCCCGCGCGCTCAGGGAAACGGTTGATCATGAGCTCGAGTGCCCAGCTCCGCACGGGATGATCAGGGTGATGGATGAAGCGCAGCGCGTCGTCGAACGTCCACAGCAACTGTTCCACATGCACGTCCCAGGGTAAGTGTGTGAGGCAGAATCTGATACGGCTATTGTACTACCGTTTCGCTTATGCTCACCCTGCGCTCTGCGTTGCGAGCCGCCATTCGTGGCACGTCTGTGCCAGGCCATAAGCGACGAGCCGTGCGCCGACGCGGTCTCCGTGCGCACGCAAAACCTGTCAGGCCGGACGTAGGGCGGCTTTCCATAGCCGCCGATTTGCGGCGCGTATGGAAACGCGCCCTACGGTTGATGACAACCTTGCGTGCACACCGGTCGCCTGCCAGATTGACAGAATGGAAAACTGTACTAGAATATGAACTTAAATGCATATCGAAACAAGGAGGCTGCTATGGACAAAATCATCGGAGTCACCGAACTACAGCGAAGATTCCGCGCCATTCTCGATGAAGTTGTGAAGCGACGCACACCGTACATTCTCACGCGTGGCAGTCGCCCCGAGGCCGTGATGATTCCCTATGAGCAGTATCTGAAATTTGTTCGGGCCGACGAGGCCGGCGTAGTCGAACGAATCGATCATGCCCTTGCCCGTATGGTCGAGGTCAACGCCCGATACTCGGATGAGGAAGTCGAGGCTGACCTGATCGAGGCGACCAAGATCGTCCGGTCTCGGAAGCGCAAGGCATGATCAAGGCTGTCGTCGATATAAATATTCTGATCCGCGCCTTGATCAAGCCGCAGGGTTCTGTTGGGCCGATCATAACCCGCCTGCGGCACGGAATGTATACCCTCGTTTATTCGCCTCCCCTCCTCGACGAGTTGACGGCCAAGCTGTCCCTGCCGCGGATCCGCGTCAAGTATCAGGTTGAACTCGAGGCGATCGAAGCGCTCGTGGCGCTTATGATCCTTCGCGGCCAGCGTGTGATGCCCACGCGAAGGGTCAAAGTATGCCGCGATCCGGATGACAACGTCGTCATCGAAACTGCGTTGGCGGGAGAGGCCGGCTACATTGTCACAGGCGACGACGATTTACTCGTCTTGAAGCGTTATGATAGCGTGCGCATCGTCACGCCCCGAGTATTCCTGTCGGTGTTGTGAGTCCGAGCGAGTACCGATACCCGTCCGGTCTTTCGAGCCGGCCTCACCTCGATGGCCTGGACGCCGCCTTTGGCAATAACCTATTGCGTGATCAGGATTTCGCAGGTAGAATTATTCTATCGGTCAGCTCGGGCAGTCATTACCAAAGGCCCTCGCTGAATTCCCCAGCCATCCACCATAGAAAGGGAGGAAGTATGTTGCGGCTTGCCGATCGAGATCTGGGCATGGACTGCGACTTCGTCGCCATGGGCGAGACCGTCGAAGAAGTCAAGGCCAAGATGATGGCCCACGCCAAGGCAGAGCACAAGGAAATGTTCGAGTCGATGTCGCCGGAGCAGATGGCCGACATGGACAAGATGATGGAGGCTAAAATCAAGTCGTAAGCGTGCACCGAAGCCGGTTATGCCAGCAGGGCCAGCCCATCGGCTGGCCCTGTTGCAGTTCTGCAAATAGATCAAGCGGAAGACCTGGCAGGTCTTGGCCGCCGGTGCTGGCTGCGCTTCAGATTAGGAAGACCTGCCAGGTCTGTCGAATTTCCTTTCCGGCTCTTCCATACGCCACCTTACTTCCGACGGCCTGGAAGCTGGTCGTCGCCACGTCCACTCACGCTTGCGTGACCATCCGCTCGGATGAGGCTACCTTGTTCCAGCAACTGCGCACCTGACCGTTGCCAGTGACGCACTGGCTGGTATGAGACTGCTGGCAGAACAGCAGGTGATGTCTCCTAATGGAACATCACAGCTACAGCTACGACTTCGTGTCGCAACGACCGTAACTTGGGCGCTAGCTCGATGCAGAGTCTCAGTAGATCCGAATTTCCGTGTATGAGCCGCGTGACGGCGTGAAAAGTAGCGGGGCTTGCCCCATTCCTGTAAGATTGGAGGTGCTCAGCCACAATCTCAGGAGGACAAGCCCATGTCGAAGGAT
>Ga0209342_10000545_pt1 | contig 43355 bp, 37 predicted proteins | sample RifCSP16_2_FD_184023 | JGI IMG/M metagenome (GOLD analysis project Ga0209342, IMG submission 184023) | Soil microbial communities from Rifle, Colorado - Rifle CSP2_sed 16_2 (SPAdes) (version 2) | ecosystem: Environmental > Terrestrial > Deep subsurface > Rock core/Sediment | place: Rifle...
TAGATATTTTTTCTGAAGTCAAGGAAGGGTGGAAATAAAAAGCGCAGCATATATGACAATATGTGAGCATTTTTATTTACGCCCTGACGCAGAGGTCAGGAAAAAGAGCAATTTTTAGAGGTAGCCTTTAGAATATTTCATTAAACACGCTGAGAATATGGGGCACTACCTGCTTTTTTCTGGAGATTACATTCTTGAGCTCGAAAACATCTTCCTTGACCTTGGGGTAGTTGAGGCTGAACATCACTTCCTTGTCGCCGATAGCGAGAAGAAGCGAAGTGCCAAGGGCTATATCAGTCACCAGAAGGGCCGAGAACTTCAATTCTTTTTTATCCCTCGCCTTGACCAGCTCGTCCATGAGCCTCGTCTTTTCGTCATAGAACTCCTCAAAGCCTATGGTCTCGACCTGGCCTACGCCAAACTTCTGGCCCTTGGCCTCGAAGACCTTGTAGTCGCTGGCGACCACGGCCTCGGCGCCCCTTTTCTTTATGCCGCCCGCGGAGCCGAATATCTCTGCGCCGAAGGAAGCGTGCTCAAGGCCGGATTTCTCCTCGAGCCATTTCACTATCTCTTTGTCCCTGTCAGTCGTCGTAGGTGACTTCAAAATAACGGTGTCGGAAAGGACGCCTCCGAGGAGGATGCCCGCTATCTCCTTTTTAATGGCTATGCCTTTTCTCAAGTAAAGCTCAGCCACGAGGGTCGATGTGGAGCCAACCGGCTCGCATATGAAAGGTATCGGCTGCTGGCAGGTGAAGTTGCCTATCCTGTGGTGGTCGACGACTTCCACGATGTTCACCTTCTCGGCCCCTTCTATGGCCTGGGATAACTCGTTATGGTCGACGAGAATGAGGCAGGTCGACGAAGACTTGAGGAAGTCTGTCTTGGTTATGACGCCCTGCATCACTCCGTCATTGCCGAGCACCACGAGCCCGGCTACGGCGGCAGCTTTGAACTTTATGTCCTCGACCAGCTCGTCAGGGGAGACGCTTTCGACCTTGGGGTCGCATATGAGGCGCACCGGCGTGCTTACGCGCACCAGCATCGATGTCGTGGCTGAATCAAAGGGGGAGACTATTATGCTGACGCCGTTTTCCCTGGCCGCCTTGAGGATGCTTTCCTCCACATCGAAGCCGCCGGAGACTATAAGGATGCCAACCCCCTTTTCAACGGCCTTTTTCTGTATGTCGGCCCTGTCGCCGACTATTACCGCGCAATTTTTCGGGTCCCTGCCGCCAAGTATGTAAAGGAACGCCTCTTCGGACATGGCGCCGATGTAAACGGAAAAAGTCTGTTCCTTGTCGCCGAGCAGGTCGTTCTTGACCTTCGCGCCGAGCGTTTCGACTATGTTCTTGAGGGAGGTCTTGACCTCTATCGAACTTTCGGCCTCCAGATACCTCTTGGCTACTTCCATGAGAGTCACTGCGCCTTTGGGCCTGCCGTCCCCGTCGAGGACAGGCATGAACCTTACCTCCTGCTCTCTCATGAGCTCCAGTACCTTGTGAAAAGGCGCGTGCTCGGAGACGGTGACGACATCGACGGACATTATCTCCCTGGCCTTTGGCCGTACATCAGGGAGGTACTTGGGAGACGGAATATTGAAGTAGTTGAGTATGAACTCTGTCTGCGGGTTCAGGTCCCCGGCACGGGCGGCCATGACATTCGTCTCGCCTGTGGCAGCTTTGAGTTCCGCGAGACCTATGGCTGATACGATAGAGTCGGTGTCAGGGTTCTTGTGTCCGATTACGAAAAGGGATTCCTTCTTCATGGAGCTCTTCGAGCCCTCCTTTGGGCAGGATTGAGTATTCGCTATGAGTTTTCAGCAACTTTCCAGGTTCGCAATGATTTTACGACTTTGTGCCTCTATAATCAATGGAAAACGGCAAATTTTAACAACTCGCGCGGCTGCTTTCCAGAAAAAAGAACATGGGCCCACTGAAAGAAATAAAAAAAAGCCGCTGGAAAATCCAGCGGCTTTTCATTTAAGATTTTCTGCCGTAAATGGCGAAGAACTGTGAGTGCTGCTCTAAAAATTAGATATTTTTTCTGAGATCAAGGAAGGGCGGAAATAAAAAGCGCAGCATATATGGGAGTATGTGGGCATTTTTATTTCCGCGTGGGCGCAGAGGTCAGTTATGTTCCCTGGTCCTGTGAAAGATCATATCCGGCCACTGCTCCATCATGTAGTTCAGCTGCCACTCGCTCGGGGCCAGATAAGTGAGGTTGCCTTCCATGTCCCTGGCAAGGCGCGTGGAGTTCTTCTTCTCGAACTCGTCAAGCATCTTGCTGTCGCCGTCTATCCAGCGGGCTCTCTGCGCCTCGAAAGCTTCGTAAGTGGCGTCCACCCCGTACTCGTCCTTGAGCCTCGCTATGGTAACATCGAACTGGAGCGCGCCGACCGCGCCGAGTATGTAGTCGTTGCCGACGACCGGCCTGAAGACCTGCACAGCGCCCTCTTCAGTCAGCTGCGAGAGCCCCTTCTGGAGCTGCTTGGCCTTCATCGGGTTTCTCAATATGACCCTTCTGAAGTGCTCAGGTGCGAAGTTCGGTATGCCGGTGAACTTCAAAGGCTCCTTTTCAGTAAAGGTGTCGCCGATTTTGATCGTCCCGTGGTTATGTATGCCTATGATGTCGCCCGGAAAGGCCTCTTCCACATTGGCCCTGTCCTGCGCCATGAAGATGGTCGCGTTCGACAGGATAAGCTCCTTGCCTATCCTGTGGTGCATGACTTTCATGCCCCTGTGAAACCTTCCCGAGCATATCCTTATGAAGGCTATCCTGTCCCTGTGGGCCGGGTCCATGTTCGCCTGTATCTTGAAAGCAAACCCGGTAAATGGCCGCTCGTAAGGCGACACGAGCCTCTCGACCGCCTGCCTCGGACCAGGGGCCGGTGCCAGCTCCACGACAGCGTCCAACAGCTCTTTTACGCCGAAGTTGTTTATGCCGCTTCCGAAAAAGACTGGGCTCTGGCTGCCCTTCAAGTAGTCTTCAAGAGAAAACGGGTTCGCTGCCCCATGAAGGAGCTCTATGTCGTGCCTCAGCTCCTTTGCCTGACTGCCCAGGAATTCGTCGAGCTTCGGGTCGGAAAGGTCTTTTATGACCATGCCGTCCCTGTGCCTCGTCTCCTGCCCGGCGCTAAAGAGCTGCAATTCTTTCCTGTAGAGGTTATACACTCCCCTGAAGCTCTTGCCAGAGCCTATAGGCCATGAAAGCGGCGAGCACTCTATCTGGAGCTTGTCTTCTATGTCGGCGAGCAGGTCAAGCGGGTTTATGCCCTCCCTGTCCATCTTGTTGATGAAGGTGATGACAGGGGTGTTCCTCATCCTGCACACGGCCATGAGCTTTTCAGTCTGCGGCTCGACGCCCTTAGCGCTGTCTATGACCATGAGGGCGCTGTCAACAGCGGTCAAGACCCTGTAGGTATCCTCTGAGAAGTCCTGGTGGCCCGGCGTGTCGAGGAGGTTTATCTCGAAGTCCCGGTAGTTGAACTTCATGACCGAGGTCGTGACCGAGATGCCCCTCTCCTTTTCTATCGACATCCAGTCGCTTGTCGCGTGCCTGGAGGCTTTCCTTGCCTTTACCGCGCCCGCGAGCTGGATGGCGCCGCCATAAAGCAGTAGCTTTTCTGTAAGCGTAGTTTTACCTGCGTCAGGGTGGCTGATTATGCCGAAGGTCCTGCGCCTGTCTATTTCCTTCTGGTGATGCTTATGCATACTTCCCCTATAATAAAAAAATGGGCCGTGGGAGGCCCATTCGATGTAAAAATTATACTTTAAATCAGAAGCAAAGGCAATGTGGAAAAAACCAGGCCTACCTGCCCAGCTCTTTTCTCAGGCTTTCGGCGTAAGCGGCGGCTTCTTTCTGTCCGGGATTGAGCTCAAGAGATTTTTCAAACGCCTTTAAAGCCTGCCCTACCCTGAATGAATACCTGTTGTAATTCTTGCCAAGTTCAAGATAAAAATCCGACTGGTCCGTGCCCCCGAGTTCGACCGGCGGGGCGATTTCCGTGGAAGCCGCAAGCAGCTCACTGACCCTTTCGGCCCCGTTGATTTTTCCATAGAGACTCTTGGGGAGCGAAAATTCGAGTATGGGGCGCTCGTCCGTGTTTATACCCGCGTCTTTAAGAAAATCGCGCAAGTCCTGCCCTCCCGCGAGATAAAGCGAGAATATGTCATAGGGCGAATTTATGTCTATCGCTTCAAGCTCCTCCATGACCTCAGGCCTGTTGAATATTGCCTTGAGCCTTTCCATGTCGAGCTTGTGCTCGCCGACCGTGCCTATGACCACGAGGTCGAGCTCGGCCTTGTGGTGAAACCATATGCTTGTGTTCGGGAATACCGCGGCAAAGGAATTGAGGCCTGTCTTGAAGTCTTCAGGGGTGTTGCGGTAATTGGAGAACCAGAGGGCCACCACGCCGCCCTCTTTGAGCTTGCTCTTGAGCTCCATGAAGTAGTCATAGGTAAACAAATTTGAGACGCCGGATATCCACGGGTCTGACACGCCGGAGACTATGACATCGTATTTCTTCGTGACCGACGCGAGGTAGCTCCTGCCGTCGGTCACATGCAGCCTTACCCTCGGGTCGTCAAGGGCCTTGTGGTTGGCCTTTGCGAAATAGCGCGCGGCATCGACCACGGCGTGTTCGAGTTCAACGACATCAAAGGAATCGTAAGGATAATGGCCCATCATCCCGAGCGTGACCCCTGAACCAAGCCCTATGACGAGCGCGTCCTTCGGCTCTCCCTCGTGCAGCATGGCCGGGAGGTGTCCGAGTATCGCCCAGCTCTTCGGCGGCTTGCCGTTTTCGCTTCGCGCCTCGTACTTTCCGTTCGCCTGATAGCTGATGACTTCGCCGTTCGGGCCGGATGAGCGCACCGTTATGATGGCGTTGAGCCCTTCATGGTAGTAAAGGAGCTTCTCGTCAAAACTCCAGTTTTCAAACGAGGCGTCCTGCTTCTCGCCGTAGTCGTTCACATACATGCCGGTAGTCATCGCCATCTTCTCCCAGGAAGGCAGCGTTAGCGCGATGACCGCGTAAGCGGCGGCGAAAGCCGCTCCAGAGAGGTACTTCCACTTTACCGGTACAGCGGTGAAGACCAGTATGATAATGCTGAGGGCGATATTGAGTCCGGCTATCAGCATGACCCCGGTCTGCGCCCCCACAAACGGGACAAGGACAAAGCCTCCGGCAAAAGAGCCCATTATGGCCCCGGCAGTGTTGACCGAGTAAATGTTGCCTACCTTTTTGCCTATCGTCCCGACGCCGTCGGAGTATATCCGTGTCACCAGCGGAAATATCGCGCCCATGGCGAGCGTCGGGACTATCATTACAACAGAGGCCAGAAGAAACTTGAATACGAGGAAGAGCCAGAACTGGTTTCCGAAGGCCTGCTTGAGGTTGAAGAATATGAAGGGCAGTTCCCTGTAGATGAAGATAGAGGCGAGCGCGAATATACCTATGACAGCTTCAAGCAGGGCGAACCAGAAGACCGGCTTTTTGCATCTGTCCACGAACGAGGCGAAAGCTATGCTGCCGATGCCTATGCCCGCCAGGAAGGTAGCCAGCATGATGGTAAAGGCGTAGACCGAGGAGCCCAGCACAAGTGAGAGCACCCTGGTCCAGAGGACCTCGTAAGCGAGGCTGGCGAAGCCTGAAAGGTAAAAAGCCCCGATTATGACGGCATTCAGCCGTCTTTTCGAACCCTGCCCGAAAGTGGCCGCAGCGGCAGCTTCCGGCCTTGTCTCCGCGCTTTCAACGCGCGCCGCGTTCTTATAGAGAACCAGGATAAGTATGCCGATTACTATATCAACCGCTCCGGCCACATAAACGGTAGCGTTAACGCCGAGATAATAAAGCGCGAAAAGCCCTGTCACAAGGCACCCGGTGACAGCGCCGAGCGTGTTTATCGCATAGGGCAGCGCGATATTGCGGCCTATCTTTTCCGACCTGGCCAGGTACTTGACCAGCGCCGGGAGCGTCCCGCCCATGAGGGTCGTCGGGACTATGAGCACGAGCAGGGCCAGGACAAACTGCATGGGCTCGAAATCGGCCCTGAAGGTCGAATCGGCCGTAATGGGCGAAGCATACAGGTAAAGGTCTTTTACGAGATGAAAGATGAGGGGAGAAGCGAGGCAATATATACCGAGTACTATCTCGATTATGCCGTAGAGTTTGAGCGGAGCGGAAAACCTGTCCACGACCCTTCCGAATATCACGCTCCCAAGGGCAAGCCCGGCCATGAAGGTGGCAAGCACGGTAGTGATGGCGAACTGGGTCGAACCGAAGGAGAGTATAAGGAGCCTTATCCAGACAAGCTCGTACGCGAGCCCGGTAAGGCCGGTCAGGAAGAAAAAGGCAAGGATAAGGTAATGTTTACGGAGCGTATCGGTTTTTTCCATTACTCTTCTGGCAGAAGTTCACAAACCGGACACGGCGAGCCGACCTTATCCTGAGATTGTGAATCACAAGCTTTTTATTCAATTTTGCTGATGTAAAGAGGATATTAAAAAACAGGCTAAAAGGCAAGGTTAAAAGCTGAGGTTGACAACTGACCTTACGCTTCCTCAGCTGGGGCCTATTCCTCCCCTTTCTTCGTCCGCATCTTCTTTACGGCCCCCCTCACCGCCTTCTCCTTGAGCCTTCTTTCCTTGGAGCCTTTCGTCGGCTTTGTCTTTCTTCTGGCCCTGGGCCTCTGGGCCGCTTTTTCGATAAGCTCGACGAGCTTATCGAGCGCCTCCTGCCTGTTCTGCTCGCGGCTCCTGGACTCGCGCGAGGTTATGATTATGTCGCCTTCGCCCGTAAGCCTCTGGCCCGCCAATGCCTTGAGGCGGGCCTTCACCTCTGAGGACAGGCCCGGGGAGGCGTCGACATTGAACCTCAGCTGGACGGCGGTCGAGGCCTTGTTCACATGCTGGCCGCCGGGGCCCGAAGCCCTTATGAACTCTTCCCTGACCTCGCCTTCGTCTATCCAGATGCTTCCGGTTATCTTTATCATGTTAAAGAGTCTACCTCAAAGGAAGGCGGCCTCTCAACAAAGAAAAAGCCGCGGCATGCACGCCGCGGCTTTTTAACTCTCCCCCGCCCCCCCTGAAAGAAAGGGCCCTTCCTCCGAGTCAAAGAAATTTTTACGCTAAGCCCCTACAGTCCACACCCGCCCGTAATTGCCGGGTATGGGCAGCTGGATTTCCGTTCCCTCATGGATGTTCCAGAGGTTTATGTCGGCCCCTTCCCTCCCGTGCAGTTCCTCCATGTAATCCCCGTCCATCGGGAAAGTAAATGGCACGGTCTGCTCGGTGTCGCTGAAGTTCAAGGCAGTAAGGCTGAAGGCGTTCTCAAACCTTCTTGAGAAGATGAGCACCCCATTGGAGATATACTTGTCATCGTTATGGAAGAAGTGCTCCCCTGCCCTGAACTGGTCTCCCTTCTGTCGCACCTTCACCAGTTTTCTCACGAGGCCTATCATGTTTTTGCCGACCTCGTCGTAGAAGTACTCCCAACGGAGCGGCCTGAACATGGCCACCCTGCCCCAGCCCTGGTCAGGCACATTATAATTCTCGCCGAACTCCTGACCCTGCCAGAGCATTGGTATACCCTTTGCGGTGAAAAGGCCGATAAGGTACGGCTGGAGTTTGTACCACAGGCTTCTGTCGCCTTCGGCCAGAAGCTCGTTGCCGTTGAGGAATGTCTTAAAGTTGCAGATGAAGCGCGCGTGGTCGTGGTTTTCTATATACTGGACCGCGGTCTTTTTTATCCTGTCTCCGTTGTATGAAACGGTATCCGGGTAGCCTATGAGACCGAACTGGAGACCGAGGCGGCGGAGCGCCTCGTTGCTCCCCTTTGCCACATCCTCGGCCGCCCCGAGCGTCTCGTCCTGCCAGGTGCAGTTCGTGTAAGTACTTTCCACTACCTCCCTGGGCCCTTCAAGTTGCTCGGCGCACTGGATAAGGGAGAGCCCGCCTTCGACCGAGAACCTCTGCCAGTGACTCCTGCCTTCCTTTGACTGCACATCTTTGTATGTCGCGTAAGTGAGATTGGCGTAGCCACTGCCCAGAGGGCCGTCCCACCAGTCGGGCACGCAGTCGTAGCGGAAGCCGTCCACATGATAACAGTCGAGCCAGTGATGGTTTACCGTGAAAAAGAAATCCTGCGTAAACGACTTCCTGAAATCAGTAGACTCGCCATAGTAGTCCTTGGCAAAATGCCCGATGAACGGGTTGTCCTGGTAACCGAGCTTCTTGTAAACGAATGAATACGGGAAGTGCTCGCTCGTATGCCCGTAGACCGAGTCTACGATTACGGCCATGCATCTCTTGTGAGCCTCTTCTATGAGCCTTTGCATGTCCGCCCTCTTGCCGAACCTCTCGTCCACCCCGAAGTAGCCTATGGGCAGATAGCCCCAGTCGACCTGGTTGGCCACATTTGACACCGGCATGAGTTGTATGCAGTTAACGCCGAGATCAGAGAGATAATCCAGATGGGCGATAGTCTTTTCAAGGTCGCCTCCGAACTCTGAGATGATAAGCTCATAGAGGACGACATCCTCTATCTTCGGGGCCTTCCACTTGTACTCGTTCTCGTCCCACTGGCGGGCCTTGTACCCAAGCGTGAAGGCCGAGAGCTTGCCGACCCCGAACTCTCTCGCGAACGGGTCTGTTATCCAGTCGATGTGGCGGTCCTGCTCATTGGCTGCGTTGGGGTTTTCAAGAAAGTAGCGGTATACATAGCTGCCTTCCGTGCCCCAAGCCGACCTCGCGTGCGGCTTTTCACCTGCGTTTATATTCACCTTCGTTGACCAATAGTTTCCGTATTCCGGGTCCTGCTCGTGGCTCATCTCAAACATGAGGGGCTGGATGTCCTGAAGGAACTGGTCCTTCTCATGGATTACCTTCACCCAGAGCCTGTGACCGGCTGAGGGGTTGACCCAGGGCAGGAAAATTCCGAACTGAATGGTACCACCTTCCAACTCTCTCGTACCGAGCTTCTCAAGCGGCAATAGCTTCATAAAGCCTCCTTTCAGGTCAGCTTCCATTTCGGGAAATTATTACGGAAAAAAACTGGGGACTTACAAAATATAAGTATAGCAGAGCTTTTCCGGGAGGAGGCTCGCCGTACGGCGACAGGAAGTCCCGACAGGTGCGTAAAAACCGCTACTTTTCGGCGCGCCCCTCCATCATGGTAAGCTCCCATTCGTCCAGCTCCCTGTCGTAGCGGAGAATATAGACGCATTTGTCGTCGGCGCTGACCTTGAAGTAGTCGTGCCCTTCTCCGTACCAGCGGTCAAGGAGTTCAACGACCTGAAAAGTCCTGTCCCCTATCGTGAAGGAAACAGGCCGCTCCTCTCCCTTGAAACCGGCATACGAGTTAACTTTGACGGGAATTTTTGCCATGAATGGAGTCTACACCAAAAACCGGACAGCGTCCGCGCCGGGAAAAGAAAAGGGGAAATGATATAGCACGGACGGCAGGCCCCTCCTAACGCGGGGCCGCCTGCCAGATAGCCTTGCCTGTGAAAAACGGCCCCATCCTGTCGATATAGGTCGAGGTCTGCGTGGTCTTGCGCATGGTCTGTACAAGCGCTGAGAGCGGGTAGAGCTCCTTGCCGATAAGCCCGATAACGAAGTCGTTGTCGTTCCTGTCGAGGCCGAAAGAGGCAAGGCGGATATCATGGCCCAGGTCCGCCTTACCGAAGGCCCTTCCTATTATCCCGTGCTCCATCAGTATCTCGCCCTGCTCTTTGGGAGAGAGGCGCGCGAAAGAGCCGCTCCGGCGGAGCGGGTACCAGACGGCCCACTGCCAGGCAGGGTTGGCGGCAACCCTTGGGGACCGTCCAATGAGCCAGTCCTCAAGGTTCTCCTCATGCCCGAGCGCGTAAGTCCGCCCTAACATCGTGTATTCGCTCTTGAGAACAAGGCCAGCGAACTCCTTTTGGTTGAGCAGGTCGCGAAGGCCCGTCACGAAGAAATCGGGGTTTTCGCTCATGGTCAGCAGGCCCACCCCATGAGGGTCGTTAATGTCAGTGTACAGTACCGATGCGATGGCGCTTTTCTTCAAAGCCTCTATGAGAGGGGCCGTATCAACGCATCCGCCAAACGCCAGAAGCTGCATGAAAAGCCTTCTGTCCATTGCCTGGCGTTCGCCGTCTTTTACGGCTCCTTTTTCTCGTAAATCCGTAAGTCCTTCCATATTGACCGCCATCACGCTCTCCTGTATTGGCCATATATACAGCCAAAGTTAATCGAATTTCGAGTGTGAAGCTTATCGATTCCCGCAAAGGTTGTCAAACCAATACGGACTCGCCTTCAAGAAAATCACTGCGTTGTCGAAGCAGGTCAAAACGCTAAATAAGCTTTCAATTCGCGTACTTGCTCCAACAAAGAATTGACTGTAAGGTTAAATCATGAGTAGAAGAACGCTTAAAAAGAGGTGAAATAAACATGGCTAAAGACATTGTTTGCAACAATGAAGTCGACATGGAAAAAGAGAGGTTCAGAAGCTTGTATGGCGGCCGGGAATTCTGGTTTGACTCAAGGGAATGCAAGTCGCTTTTTGACGCTGACCCTGATAAATACACAAAAGTCGAACTCAGCGGCGGACTCGGAAGAGCAGAGGCCGGAAAGACCGAAGCCGCACGGAAAGTCCATGAAATAGGCGAAATAGGCGAAAGGGCTGTCGAGCACTCAAAAAGCCACGCCAAGGCCATTTTTTCGGATAGAAAGCGCGACCTGGCTGAAACAGTCAATGGCATCTCACGCGCGCTGCATGAAGCCTCAAAGAGCCTTCATGACCAGCACTATGAAGATACCGCCCGCTTCGTGGACAAGTCCGCCGAACAGGTCGACTCGTTCTCTACGCGCCTCAGGGACAGAGACGCGGACCGTATGATAAGCGATACCGAAGACTATGTACGGCAGAGGCCGGCGTTTTCGATAGGCGGGGCTCTGGCAGCGGGATTTCTGGCAGCCCGCTTCGTAAAGAGCGGGGCCTCTGAGACCGGCAGGCATTAAATCCAGGAGGCGAAACATGTCTTACGCTAAAAAAGAGGAACATGAACGGGAGAAGACTCTGAACGAGCTTATGACCGATTTGTCGGTAGAGGTCCGTGACCTCTTCAGGCAGGAGATGCTGCTCGCGAAGAACGAGATGAGCGCGAAGATATCGCGCGGCGTCAACGACATGAAGTCGGCCGCCATAGGCGGCGCTCTTGTGCATGCCGGGTTCTTCGCGATAGTGGCCGCCATAGTCATAGCGCTCGGAAACGCGGTTTCGTACTGGCTCTCCGCGCTGATCGTGGGCGTAGTTGCCTTGGTGATCGGCTACTACATGGTCAAAAAGGGGCTCGCCGATATGCGCAAAATCGACATAACGCCTCAACAGACCATCTCTTCATTCAGGGAGGACGAGAAATGGCTGAAACGAAAAATATGAGGGACATCCGTGACATCAACAGGGAGATAGACCGTACCCGCGCCCGTTTAAACGGTACGATAGACGAAATAATGGACAGGTTCTCCGCTGAGCGGCTGAAAGACAGGGCGTGGGACGAGATAAGGGCAATGACAAGGCCGGGGTCCAGGGCAAGGGATACCGGCTCTTCTCTGGTCAATACGATCCGGAACAACCCTATCCCGGCGGCTATGACAGGGGCCGGGTTGATACTCCTTTTCGCCAGAGGGTCACAAGGCGGAAGGTATCAGACGCAAATCCAGGTCACAGCAGAGGGAGAAGCCGGTGAAGCCGGGGAAAAGGTCCATGACATAACCCAAAAGGCCCGTGAAAAAGCCCAGAGGCTTCGCGGACGCGTAAGTGAAAAGACAGGCTATGCCGGAGAAGAGCTGCGAGAACTGCGCGGCAGAGCCGGTGAAGTCAAAAGTATCTTCCGCGACATCGTGGAAGACAACCCGCTGGCCGTTGTAGCGGCCGCGTTCGCCATCGGCTCGGCGCTTGGCCTGGGTCTGCCTGAGACCAGCAAGGAACGGGAACTGCTTGGCGAGACAGGCGAGGCCTTGAGAGAAAAAGCCGCCGGGACGCTGGAAGAAGCCGAAAAAAAACTGAAAGACGAGACAGACCGGGCCGCCTGACCTCATCTGTCATAATTCTGTAATGAAAAAGCCGCAAACTCAAAGGTTTGCGGCTTTTTCCATGAACGCCAATTTGCAGGTACTCTGTATCAGGATTATACTTTTAACATGAATGTTTCCAAACAAAAGGAGGGCTATATGGATAACAGCGACATAGTTAAAGAGCTCAGGAGTCTCTGCCAGCTCGATATAGACGCGATCCACGCCTACAATGAATGTCTGAAACATATCGACATCACGGTAATAAAAAAAGATGTCGAGCAGTTCAGGGCGGACCACGAACGGCATGTAAAGGATTTGTCAGCCCTGATCCACTCTTTCAAAGAGAAGGCTCCTGAATTCTCCCCTGACCTTAAGGGCTACATGCTTGACGTATTTTCAAAGCTGCGCAGCCTTACAGGGACCGAAGGCGCATTGAAGTCGTTAAGGGGAGGAGAAAACCTGACAAACAAGCGTTACGCGAGAGCGATAGACCTGGACTTCCCTGCGAACATAAAAAATGTTATCGCGGCAAATTACAAAGACGAGCAGCGCCACCTGAAGTATGTCGAGGAGGCCATAGACAACAAAATCTGGAAAAAAGCTGCCTGACAAAGTTCCCCCTTCCGCAAGCGGAAGGGGGGTTTTTATGTTTTACTCGACATCCTTCTTATAGACGAACCAGCTCCACCCGGAGACCCCGGCAAAGCCGTAGCTTTGCTTGAGGGTGAACCTGTGGCCACCTTCGAAGAGATACTGATCGGGCCTCTTCGCGGCCTCGACGCTGTGCGCAAGAAGCCAGTCCGGCGTAGTATCCTGCCTGGACTCCTTATCCAGATATATTATCCTTTTCTCCTTGAAAAATCCGGAATAGAAGCCGAGGACGAGTTCGTTCCTGAAGTCGTGGTCACTCCCGACAATGACTTCCGGCCCGGGGCTCTCATTGACCATGTATGCAACCGCTTCTGAATAAGAGCCCCTGCCGTACCTTATGAGATCGAGTGTCGCTTTTAAATTGAAAACGCTGAAAACGATAATGGCGGCGAAGAATACCGGCTTGCCCCAGCCGGGCCTTCTGTAAATACCGGCGAGCGAGTAAGCGGCCAGGAGGTAAAAAAACGGGAAGCACGCGAGGAAATACCTGAAATAGATGAACTCGGGCTTCAATGTCGACGCAATGAGGGCCGGGACTATGAATATGGCGGAGAGGAAGAAAACAGGCTGGAGCGGGGCAGTTCGTCTGAGGCAAGCGAACCCTCCAGCCGCTAAGACGAGAACAGCCGCAAGCGATATGTAGCCGCAAGCGCCTTCTGAAGGAAGGCCCACGGCCATGGAAGCGGCCGAAATGACCACTTTCAAAGGCTCGACTATCTCCCCTCCCCCGTAGACCATGCTCTTGAGGAACAGGAAGTAATAGACGGCAAGGAACACGACAGGAACGAGATGAAGAAAAGCAAACTTCTTCGCGCCCTCGGCGACACCCCGGCCCCTTACTTCGAAGGCAGACCAGATGAAAAGACCGAGGTATATGAATATGAAACTCGAATGCGAAAGAAAGGCCAGAACCGCCGTAAACCAGAAAAACGGGACGACAGCGGACCTGTTGCCGGAATGGTATTTTTCAGCCAATAGGAACGAAGCAAGCGCGAACATAATCAAAGGGGCGTACCCTCTGGCCTCTGATGAATACAGGATAAGCGGATAAGACAGACCGGCAAGTAAAATCGCGGTAAAAGCTTCGGCGCGCCCTCTCTTTGCGGCTATCTTCCAGATGAGCCAGACAGAGACAATGCCCGTTATGATCGAAAGAAGACGGTGCGGTATGAATGCCGGCTTTTCCGCGAGGAAGAACGGCTTTCCTCCGACGATGTAGAGATAGAGAGTGTTGAGAATATGGTTGTTGTCGTGGTTAAGGGCGAATGCGTCAAGAACCGAGTTCATCTGGCGGGCGAAATAAAATGACCATATCTCGTCGACATAGAAATCTCCAAAAGCCGCGAGCACCCTCAAAATGCCGAAGACTGCAAGGAGCGCGGCCACAGCCATATAGACCCGGCGTTCAGTCCTTTTTGTAGTTGCCTTAATTGCCACCTGCGCCAGCGCCTCCCTCATTGAGTTTCTTAAGGTTCTGGCGCGCGTGCCCGTTTTGAGGGTCTATCCTTAAAGCCTCGCTGAAAGCGGCGTAGGCCTTATCAGAGCGCCCGAGACGGGCAAAGGCGATGCCGAGAAAATTGTACAGATTGCTGTCATTCATGCCTGCTGAGACGGCCTTTTCCAGATGGAACGCGGCCTTTTCAGGAAGGTCTTTTTCAAGGTATATGATTCCGACCCTTGCGTTAAGACTGGCGCCGCTGCTCTCGTCCTTTGCGAACGACAGGGCTTTTTCAAACATCAGGACAGCCTTGCCGGTTTCGTTCAAGTTGTAATAGGCAACGCCCAGGTTCGAATAGACTCCGGCCGAATCAGGGGCGATCTTGATCGTAGCCTCGTACTCCCTTATTGCTTCCCCGTACATCTTCTTCTGAGCGTAGGCTACGCCCAGGCTCGCGTGGGTCGTGGGGCTTGACGGAGCGTCGACAACCGCCTTCTGCCAGAAGGAGAACTCGTCCGTCCAGAACCTGCTCACCCTCGCGCTCTCAAAAGCGAACGGCACAAGAACAAGGAGAACAGGAATGATCGTGGCCGCCTTCACAGGCCTGATTGAGGCAAGCCTGTTCAAAGCAATGGCCGCGAGTATTGAAAACCCGGCTGTCGAGAAATACAGATACCGTGAGGCGAATACCCATTCCCCCTGGATATACTTGACCATCAGTATCGCGGGCGAAAGAGACATCATTATCCAGAGGAGGAAAAAAACTATCGTCCTTCTCGAAGAGGACTTCCATATCCAGAAGGCAAGACCGGCCACTAACAGGAACAGTACCGCGAGCTCATGCGAGACGATATCTGAAAAGGAGGTTGGCGGGTGGAACGGATAATAGAGCTTTATGCCGAACGGGAATATGAGCTTTTCGGCGTACTGGGCCGTCAGCGTCAGGACAGAAAGGATATACTGGAAGCCGCTCATGGCGTGCTCAGCGCTGAGAGCGCCTACTATGGCGGAGCGTATCAGGACAAAGACTATGGCCGCGGCCAGGTAAGGCGCTCCTCTTTTGACGGCCTGGATTAACGGACGGCCCTCCGCGATACCGTAGAGCGCGAAAAGCGGGGCAAGCACGGTCGCCGTCTCCTTTGAAAAGAGGGCCACGCCGTAGACGCAGATTGAAAGCGCGTAAAAGACGGCCCCCCTGCCCAGGCCGCTCAAGATAAAAAGATAGAAGGCGGCCATGAAAAAAAAGGTGAATGAAAGCTCGCCAATGGCAGCTACCCAGACAACCGGTTCCGCGTTCGCGGGATGGAGGGCGAACAAGAGGGCTGCCGCAAGCGGCAGAAGCAAAGGCCGGTTGATATCATTTTTTTCTTTTGAACCCAGCAGAGCCGAAGCTGTGAGGAATACAAGGAACGCGTTCAGGATATGGAAGGCAAGGTTCACGGCGTGATAGCCTGCCGGGTCTGTCCCGAAAAGGCTGTACGAACCCATGAGCAGGAGGTGCATGACAGGCCTGTAATAATTCGAGGTGCCTGTGATGAAATCCCCCTTGTAGAACGACCATAACGATGAAGTGAAAATATCAGGGATATATCCTGGGCTGGTTATCCACGGGTTTTCAGTAATGACCGGGAAGTCGTCCCGGAGAAACCCTCCTGACCAGACGCAGTAGTAAACAGCGGTCGTGACAAGCAGTATTACGAAAAACGGGACGGCCTTTCTCATCTCTCAAACAGCCTTTGTAAACACGGATTTACCGCTTTTTACCTGGAAACTTTTTAAATACCTTTTACGCATAAACCCGGAATAAAAAAAACTCATGAGTTTTAAAAGCTCCAGGCCGCTCCTCATGAAATCCGCTGATTTGACTTTCGACCCCCTCACCTCTTCCCAGCTCGGCAGCGGAAACTCTACCCAGGCTTCCTGACAGCCGGGCCTGCCGGAGGCCTCGTCAAGCAGTGAGAGCCTTCCGAGCAGCTCGACATCAAAGGTCCACTTCACGCTGAAAGGCCTGGACATCGCGGCCTCTAAAGAAGCGGTCCTCCTGAAGAGCTTGGCCCCGCACTGGGTATCATAGACCGGGATTTTAAGAAGAACGCTCACGAGCGTAGCGAAGAGGCGGCCAAGGTAATGCCTCGCGGCCCGCCTCTGGATTTTGCGCCCGAGGAGCTTTACCCGCGAGCCCAGGACAACATCCTTTCCGGAGTCGATGATCGAAACGAACTCAGGGATGCATTCAAGCGGGGTAGCCAGGTCTGCGTCCCAGAAGCCGACATATTCGTAGCCGAGCTCGAACGCCTTGAGAAATCCCTGGCGTACGGCCTCTGCCTTTCCGGCATTTTTCGCAAGCTCGACAGAGGCGGCACAGACAGGGTTGGCCTTTGCAAGCTCTTTCAGTACCCGGCCGGTGCCGTCTGTGCTGCCGTCGTTGACGAATATGAAAAAGATGTCCTTTTCCCTTGAGGCGAAAGTGAGGAACTCGCCGGTTTTGAGCCTTTTCTGCTCGTTATAGCAGGGAACGACTATCGCTGTTTTTCGCACAATACCCATCCCGTAAGGCCCGGAAGCCTTATGCCAGCTGCCCTGTTCAGGGCAAATAGAAGCGAGTTGTCAATGTCGAGCGCCGCCTTCACCAGAAAGGTGGCTGCCCTGCCGCCCCTCCAACTGCCAGCGCCGCGCTGGTCTGCGTTGACCTTTCCAAATATCTTTTCAGATGCGGCGGAAATTGCTCTCGGTAAAAGAAGCGTCGTAAAAAGATAGCCTGACGATATTGTCTTGAGGCCGGCCCTCCTGGCAAGAGAGTCAAGCTCGCCCGGATTGTACCGCCTCTTGTGGCCGAGAAATCTGTCATGGCCTGAAAAAAGGGCGTTGAATGCCGGAGCCGTCATGAGGACGCGTCCGCCAGAAGCAAGCCGTTTTTGCGCGATGCCCATGAGCAGCCCGAGATCGTCCTGTACATGCTCGACAACATCGAGGAGCAGAACAAGGTCGAAACTGCCGTCTTCTCCCAATGTCTTCGAATAGGTAATATTGCGGCTCTGCCCTGAAAGCGCGGCCATGTCAGAAGCTGTAAAATTGCTGTCAACCGCCGTGACCGAAACGGCCATGCCATTAAAAAGTTCGCGGGACACAAAGCCGTCCCCGCAGCCGAGGTCAAGCACCCGGAGCCCGTCCCTCAGCGTGCTTCTGAGGATACGCCTTAGCGCGTCGAGCCTGGCAAGCTCCCAGGGGTGCCTGCTATTATTGAAGTCTTTTGCTTCCTTGAGGTCCAATGAAACCCTTTCCCAGCAACCAAGCTGAACAGGTTAAAAAAGATGTGAACGGCGGGATAAAAAGAGATGATCAATCTGCATCAGAGCCTATCGAAGCCATAAACCCAAAATCTATAAATTATTCTTAAGCGTGGCTCCCGTTTTGGCTTAAATATTAACAGTTAAAAGCTATCATTAAAATTGCTGTTTTTCAGATTTCTTGTCCATTTTGACGCAATTTATCACAATTTAACACAGTCCAATTCTCAGTTCCAAAAATATTTGAATGAATGATATAAAAAAAATTGATATTACAGGGAGTACACTGCTTTGATGAACACCTCACAGGATTTTATATACGCGTATACGATAAGGTGATGAGCTATCCTCAAAAGATCCGATTAAATCTAACCCATTGTTTTTAAAATTTACTATATTGACGGCTGACAGTATATATTTTCCTCCCAATGACTTGAGCGCTTCAGTGTTTAGCTCAAGATTTTCATATCTATACTCTTTATATTGAGCTATATCCCAATATAAAAAAGGCAGTTCGCTTGTAAAGACATAGCATCTGTTGCCCCATAAATCGAAATAGTCCCTGATCGCCTCGTTCTTCGCCAGCTCTTTCTCGATTATCCTTCTAAAGGCATGCTTATAATCCAGACGATAGATTGTATTATAGAGATCCAAGGTGTAAAAACCATTATAAAGCGCTATGCTCGGATGCATCCCAACGCTTACGACCCTGTAGTCCTTTCGCTCCTCTCTTATCTCTGCTGCTATCGTCTCAAAAAGTTTTTGAGAGTAGAATTCTTGGTAGCTTGGGTTCTTCTTCATTCGCTCAGTTATCTCAGGATTGTTGCTGAAAAGGAATAATACCTGTAAAGCGATAAACGCAGCAGCTATCTGCCTGCCATATTTTATTTTGACTATACTTGAAAGGGCGAAAGCAAAAGCAAGATACCACAAAAATGGCTGAATAAAAGAAAACCGACTGAAATTAAAAATTTTCAGAAATGATAGTTTGCTTGTAAAAGCGATGAAAGGCGCCCAGTAATACAGGCTGTACCATAGAGTGATGATAATTATTAACGAGAGTGTTTTTCCCAATCGACCCAAATCAGCCCTGTATTTTTTAACAGAACATAGGATAAAAGCTAGTATGATTGCTGGTGTTATTAGAAATTTTTGATATACGGGAAAAGTCTGTGCGTCATCGTAGTTTTTGAATAGATTTGTAAAAAACTTATCAATCAAAGAGAGCAGGCCGGAATCCTTATGCAGCAATACCCTATTGAACTCGGCCCTGTGTGGGATGAACTCTTGCGCGGAAAGGAATTGCTGAAATAACCTGAAATCTACAAAAATGAAAATAGAGGCAAATAGCGCCAGAGCTGCCAAAACTTTCAACTCGGGCTTTTTTGTCCGAATGCTTTGTATTATCCAGTACACTCCAAATACAGGGATGAAAAATATATAGCTTACTACTAGGAAAGAGAAAAATGGAACTACGGCAATCGCGAGCCAGTCAAATATGCTCGATCTGTTCGCGCTTATATTGAAAAGAGAGTTCAAAATAAGTGGGACCCCGGCCACAGACAGCCCGCCTGTCGGCCAGAAAGGGATTAATGAAAAGCATAGCGCCACTCCATATGCGATCGAATCATCTTCTTTAATGTAATGGTTCTTGAGCAGAAGCAGCATTCCGAAGAATGCCGCGAAATGGATTACGAACTGGCTGGCTGCAAATGCGATAAATGTATCATTAAGAAAGTAGATCAAGATAGGCAGCAGATTGAATTCAGATGGTAGGGCCGCTCTTGGCAGCCCATTCATGATCTCCTGTACAGGACTCATTGCAAAAAACATTCCAGGTTTCGCAAGCACCTTGAAAATAGCAATATTCGAGTCAAGATTATCGTGAATCCTTATATGTGATTTTTCTCCAAGGATTATGAACGGCGAGAGATAAATGAAAATTATTAAAAAACAGATTACTCCCCGATATTTTTTTTTCAGCGTTCAAAAATTTTGCTCCATGATTTCATTTGAACCACATTAAATAATAATTTGATATTTCGATTCTCAGGGTTTTTTCTCAGTTCGTCGAGTCTGGCAAGCTCCCAGGGGTGCCTGCTGACAAGGCCTTTTGCCTCCTTGAGGTCCATTTTTATGGAGCCCTTTCTTTTAAAAACCTTGGTTTCGGGATTTGCGAAGGCTTTTTACATAATAATCCAGCTTGGAGGAGGGAGTCAAAACTTAATTAGATGGCAGAAAGGCCCTGAGCGGTTTTTTCGAGGCACCTGCCCGCTCAAGGCGGGCAGGTGCACACTTATTGCTGTCCAGTATCTTCTTTATATCTACTTCACCCCGAGGCCCGCGCTCCCCATTTCGAATTCGACCAGCTCCCGGATGATATCGCTCAGGCCCCTCGTTATCGTCCATCCGCAGTAATCCTTCTTGAGTTTCCTCAAGTCGCTTATATAGCAGATGTGGTCGCCCTCGCGGTTTTTCGGGTCGTAGGAATGCTTGAACTTTTTGCCCGAGTACTCCTCTATGAGCTCGACGCACTCAAGGATGGAGGCGCTGTTCTCCCTGCCTCCTCCGAGATTATACACCGCCGCTGGCCTGGGGTCTGCTATATAGGCTTCACACGCGCTCACCACATCGACGCTGTGTATCTGGTCCCTGACCTGCTTGCCCATGTATCCGAAAATGGTATACGCGCCGCCCGAGACTATGACCTTTACCAGATAATTCAAAAATCCGTGAAGCTCCACGCCGGAATGGTTTGGCCCGGTCATGCACCCTGCCCTGAAGCAGACGGTCGGCATGCCGAAGTACCTGCCATACTCCTGCACCATGAGGTCGGCCCCGGCTTTTGATACCCCGAAGAGGCTGTGCTTGCACTGGTCAATGCCGCATGTTTCGCTTATGCCGTCGTAGTCCGTCGGGTCGGCGTACTCCCACCTCTTGTCGAGCTCTTTCAGCGGCAGGCAGTTCGGAGAATCGCCGTATACCTTGTTTGTGCTCATGAATACAAAAGGAGAGTCCTTGCGGAACCGGCGCGCCGCCTCGAGGAGGTTTAAAGTGCCTACGGCGTTCACCTCGAAGTCGTCGAAAGGCCTGTCTTTTGCCAGGTCGTGTGAGGGCTGCCCGGCGCAGTGGATAACGGCTTCGACATCAACGGACTTGAAAAAGTCCATTATGGCCGATCTATCGAGGATGTTTATTGACCGGTGGTCGAAGTTCTTCACGCTCTCCAAGAGCCTTTCAAGGTTCCAATGGGTATCTCCCCTCGGCCCGAAAAAGTCGGCTCTCATGTTGTTGTCGATGCCGTAAACGAACCAGCCCCTTTTCGAGAAGTACTGCACAGCCTCAGAACCAATGAGCCCGCTTGAGCCTGTAACGAGTATTTTTTTCATGTATCAATTCTACATGAATTTTTCAGAGCCGCGAGGCGGGCTCAGTTCTTTTTTCGCCCCTCAAATTCTCATTGCCTTCAAAGTTTGATCAACGAAAAATTCCTCAATAGATTTGATGACAAGTTTAAAGCGTTTCCCCTGAATGCGGGAAAAAAAGGCCGCACGCCTTTAAAAAAGGCGTGCGGCCTGTCCTGTCTTATCAGTTACGGCAAAAGAACAGGGGGTTACGGTTTCCCGTAACCCCCTGAATTTTCTGGTCGGGGCGAGAGGATTCGAACCTCCGACCACTAGCACCCCATGCTAGTGCGCTACCAGGCTGCGCTACGCCCCGTTTTGAAAAATTGCGAAGTTCTGTATACTATCACAACCACCCGGCGCTTTCCAGAAAAAAAACGAGTCATGTCAGGTAAGCAGCTTTTTTATCTGGGTGAGCTCTTTTTTAATTGATTTGAGCGCCGTCTGGAACTGTTTTTCATTGAAGCCGAAGTCGAGCTGCTTTGACCTCTCGGCCTGTATCTCTTTGATTTTCTTTTTCGCGCCGTCAAGGGTGAAACCTTCCTTGTACAGCAGGCGCTTTATGTCCAGTATCAGCTCTATGTCCCTTCTGCTGTATACCCGCTGCTTGGTAAGGGACTTCCTCGGGCTGATTATCTTGAACTCGCTCTCCCAATATCTGAGAACATATGGCTTTACCTTCGTGAGAGAGGCGACCTCGCCGATCTTGAAGTAAAGCTTATCCGGTATCTGCGTCATCTGAGGGCCTTCGGGGAGTTATTTACCTTCAGGAGCGCGGTTCGAAATCTACGCGATCTCAGACAGGAGAGGTCTGCACCTGGGGCTGCTGGGCAGCGGCCTGGTTGATTGCCTTCTTCAGAAGCTGGCTGGCCTTGAAGGTCATAACGCGCCTCTGCTCGATGGTTATCTCGTTACCCGTCTGGGGGTTGCGCCCGCGCCTGGCCCTCTTCTGCCTGGTGGTGAAGTTCCCGAAGCCGGAGATCTTGACCTTCTCGCCGCCTTCAAGGGTGGTCTTGATGGTCTCGAATATCTCCTCGATCACCGCTGAAACATCCTTTTTTGAAAAACCGACCTTTTCGAATACGATTTCCACGATATCCGCCTTGGTCATAGTAAACCTCCTCATTAAAGCGCGGCTTGTATTATAGTCAGCTTCGGATTTCTGCCTTGAACCTGTCTGTGAGTTCTTTTACGACCCTGGAATGGATATCATCGACTTCCTGGGCAGTCAGGGTCCTTTCCATTGACCTGTAGGTCACGCGGATGGCAAGGCTTCTCCTGCCCGGAGGTATGTTCCCTCCGTAGTATACATCAAACAATTCAACTTTATCAATCAGTTTCGTATCAATTTTTTGAACCGTCCTTAATATTTCCGAGAAGGGCGCTCCCTCGTCCACAACAAAGGCGATATCCCTCGCGGACTCAGGAAAACGCGGCAATTGCCGGTACTTTTTCGTGCGTCCGAAGACATCCATGAGGGCGTCAATGTCCAGTTCGAAAAAATACGCGCTCTTCCGGAGGTCATACTTTTCCCAGAAGTCCGGGTGCAGCTCGCCAATGACTCCGGATGCCTTTCCCCCAACCTTCAGCTGCGCGGCCTTTCCAGGGTGAAGGAGCGGATGCTCAACAGGCGCGAAATCGGCTTTTTCTATGCCAAGCTTTTCAAGGAGCTTTTCGACAGCCCCCTTGGCATCGAAGAAGTCTACCCAGTCTTTGGGGAACGACCAGCCCGGCTCGAACCTCTGTCCATAAAGAAGGCCGGAGACCTTCCACTTTTCCTGCGGCAGGGCATTGCCGGCCAAAAAGACAGGGGCGAACTCGAATATCCTCACTTCTTCGGTCTTTCTCGCGAGGTTGAACTTAAGGTTGTCGAGGAGCGAGGGCAAAAGGCTGTCCCTCATAACGGACTGCTCTTCCGTAAGGGGGTTTATAAGGGCTACCCCCTTCTTTCCGGCAGGGCCCGCCAGGCCAAAAGAGTCTTTCGAGACAAAACTGTAGTTGATGACCTCCATGAAGCCGGAAGCCGTAAGAAGCGCCTTTACCTGCCTCCTTATGGCTGAAAGCCTGCCCGGGTTTCCGGGGATGAGGCGCGCTACCGGCAATGTCGTGGGGATGTTATTATAGCCGAAAATACGGGCCACTTCCTCGACAAGGTCAGTTTCTATCTTAAGGTCTGTCCTGTAGGAAGGCGGGGTAGCGCTCAAGACCCCGGGGGACGCCAGTTCGGAGTGTATCCTGAGCTTTCTGAATATTTCGCTGATGTCAGATTCAGACACGGGCGCGCCGATAAGGTCCTGCGCCCTTTTGACCCTGAACTCTATGGCATGGGGCTGGAGCTTCACAGGGTATACGTCTATGGTGCCCCTGGCCACCCATCCACCTGCGAGCTTGTTTATGAGATGGGCTGCCATCTCCAAGGCCTTTTCAACCCCTTCCATGTCAACGCCCCTCTCGAACCTGAACGACGAATCCGAGGAAAGCCCAAGCTTTCTCGCTGTGCGCCTTACGGTTGAAGGGTCGAACCATGCGCTCTCCAGAAGGACGGCCGTGGTCGCCTCCGTCACCTCGGTTTCCTTGCCGCCCATGACTCCGGCGACCGCCACGGGCCGCTCCATGTCCGCGATGACCAGCATGGAATCGTCAAGCGCCCTCTCCTTGCCGTCTATGGTCTCTATCTTTTCACCGGCGGCCGCCTGCCTTACGATTATCTTTTTGCCCTTAAGCTTTAAGAGGTCAAAAGCGTGCATGGGCTGGCCGGTCTCAAGCAACACAAGGTTGGTCACATCGACCACATTGTTTATAGACCTTATTCCATGGGCCTCAAGCCTCTGGCGTATGTCCTCAGGAGAGGGGCCTACTGTCACGCCCTCTATTACCTTTGCCGTGTACCTACGGCAGTGTGCTCCGCTGGCTATCTCGACCGAGGCAAAGCCAGCTACAGACGCTTCACCTTCGTCGACCGGGAAGGACTTGTCATGAAAGACCGCGCCGCTGATGGCTGCCGTTTCCCTTGCCATGCCTTTTATTGACAGCAGGTCGGCCCTGTTGGGAGTAACGCCAGCCTCTAACATGCAATCAGAGCCGATAAGGCCGCTGAAGTCGATGCCCAGGGGCGTATCGGCGGAAAGTATCATTATGCCGTTGGAAGTGTCCTTGAGCCCGAGCTCCACCTCAGAGCACATCATGCCCTCTGACTCCACTCCCCTTATTTTCGACCTCTTTATCTTGAAATCGCCGGGCAGCTCCGCGCCGATGAGCGCGAGGGCCACCTTGTCGCCGGGCTTCATATTTTTGGCCCCGCAGACGATCGAAAATTCTTCGTTGTCGGTCTTGACCTTGCAGACTGAAAGCTTGTCAGCGTTGGGGTGCTTATCAATAGTTACGACCTGGGCGGTGACGACGCCGGTAAAGTTCGCGCCGGTTTTGGTGACGGACTCTATCTCGGTGCCCGTCATGGTGAGTCTTTCGGCAAGCTCGGAAGGCGAAGGGGCCCCTTCGAGATACTCCTTTAGCCAGTTGTAGCTGAAAAGCATCTATATTTTCCTTAGTATTTAATTTGAGATTGCTGAAAAAGTCCCATCTGCGTTGTCGTCTTCGTCGCGCGTCATTGCGGCGTACTTGAAAGTACGCCTCATTCCTTGCTCCTCGACTCCTAGCATCTGGAATTTTTTGAGCAATCTGAGGTTATTTATGCTTTAGAATTGGCGCAGAAACCTCAAGTCGTTTTCGAAGAACATGCGGATGTCTTCTATGCCGAACTTGAGCATGGCTATGCGCTCGATGCCGAGGCCGAAGGCAAAGCCCGTGAACTCTTCAGGGTCGTATTTAACTGACCTGAAGACTTCCGGGTGTATCATGCCAGCGCCAAGTATCTCGAGCCAGCCGCTTCCCTTGCAGACCCTGCAACCCGAACCTCCGCAGATGACGCAGCGGATGTCAATTTCGGCGCTGGGTTCCGTAAAAGGGAAAAAGCTCGGCCTGAACCGAATATCGGTCTTATCGCCGAACAAGCTGTGCAGGAAATGAGTAAGGACCCCCTTCAGGTTGCTGAAGGTCACGCCCTTGTCCACCATGAATCCTTCGACCTGGTGGAACATCGGCGTATGGGTTATGTCGGAGTCCCTTCTATAGACGGTGCCGGGCGCAATGACGCGAAGCGGCGGCCGCTCCTTTTCCATCACCCTTATCTGTACGGGCGAGGTATGGGTGCGAAGAAGCACCTCATCGCTCACATAGAAGGTATCCTGCATGTCTCTGGCAGGATGGTCTTTGGGAAGGTTTAATGCTTCGAAATTATAATAATCGAGCTCGACTTCTGGGCCTTCGGCAACATCGAAGCCGAGCCCTGAGAAGATCTCTTCTATCTCCTCCATCACCTGGGTGACGGGGTGCATCCTGCCGGGGCGTATGGTCCTGCCCGGCAGGGTTATATCTATGCGCTCCCTCTGGAGCCGTTCGGCCCTGCCGCCTGCCTCGAGGGCCGCGACTTTGGCGTCGAAAGCCTCTTCGAGCCGGGCCTTCACGGCGTTTATCGCCTCTCCGGCCTTTTTACGCTCTTCAGGGGAAAGCGACCCAAGCTCTTTCAAGAGCGAGGCCACTTCGCCTTTCCTGCCAAGATACCTGGTTTTTAACTGGAGGACAGCATCCATTGAAGAGGCGCCGGACAACTCCCCGAGCGCCTCGGAAGCGAGCTTTTCAAGCCGAGCGCTCATGCGGCAAGGCTTGTCTTTGCTATCTCCACGACCTTGGTGAACCCGGCCGGGTCTTTAACAGCCATGTCAGCCAGCGCTTTCCTGTCTATGGTGACATTGGCCTTCAGGAGGCCGTTCATCAGGCGGCTGTATGTCATGTCGTTTATCCTGGCAGCCGCGTTTATCCTGGCTATCCAGAGGCTTCTTATCTCTCTCTTCTTTGTGCGCCTGTGCGCGTACGCGTAGACCAGAGCCCTGTCAACGGCTTCCGTCGCTATGCGGTACAGCGTGCCGCGGCCGGCTCTGAAGCCTTTAGCGGGTTTTAGTACCTTTTTCTTCTTTTTCTTGGCGTTTAAGCCCCTTTTTACCCTCGGCATGACTAATGCGCTCCTCGTATCGTGGATTATGCAGACCCGGACGGACTCAAAACCGCCGGATCATAAGTAAAACAAGCCCTTATCTGAAAAAAAACTCAGGGCCACTATAAGCTCAAGCGTAAGGAATGAGCTTTTTGATGGACTTTTCGTGCGTCTCTGAGATAAGGCCGCCCTGCCTCAAGTTCCTCTTCACCTTCTTGGCCTTGCTGGTGAGGATATGCCGCATACCAGCCTTTCCTCTCTTTACCTTGCCGGTTCCGGTGAGCTTGAACCTCTTGGCAGCGCCTTTGTTCGTCTTAAGCTTCGGCATTTCTACTCCTTCTGGGTCTGGTCCGGCGCGTCTTCCTTTGCCAGCGCGGCAGCCTCTGTTTTTGCTTTTTCAACCTTCTGCGGAGCCGGAGCCACTACCATGCTCATCGTGCGGCCTTCGAGCTTGGGATTAGCCTCTATAGTGGCCATATCCTTGAGCTCTTCCGCGACCCGCTTGAGCATGCCCATGCCGAGTGAGGTATGGGTTATCTCACGGCCCTTGAATATTATCGTTACCTTTACCTTGTCGCCTTCTTCGAGAAACTTCTTTATATTGCGCAGCTTGAACTGGAAGTCGTGTTCCTCAGTCTTGCTGCGGAGCTTCATCTCTTTAAGACTGATTACGGTCTGCTTTTTCTTGGCCTCTTTGGCCTTCTTGCTGAGCTGGTACTTGTACTTGCCATAGTCCATTATGCGGCAGACCGGCGGGGCGGCAGTCGGCGCGATCTCTACAAGGTCGAGCCCGGCTGTTTCCGCCGCGACCAATGCGTCCTTCGTGGCCAGAACGCCCATCTGATTGCCATCGGCGTCAATAACCCTGACCTGCGGCACCCTTATCATCCGGTTTATTCTTACAGTATCCTTAGCTATAAAATTCACCCCCTCCTGATTACGGCGCCTAGTTCGTCTGGACGCCAGGCCGGTTTTCGGCCTTTATTACTGCGAGGAACTCGTCAACCGTCATGACAGGTAATGTAGCCCCGCCCCTGAGTCTTGGGGCGACCTGCCCTGTTTCGGTTTCCTTGTCGCCTATGACGAGCTGATACGGTATCTTCTGGAGCTGGGCTTCGCGTATCTTGAAGCCCAGCTTCTCGTTCCTTATGTCAAGCTCGGCCCTTATGCCCTCGGCCCGAAGCTTTTTGTACACTTCTTTTGCGTACTCGTCGTTCCTCTCGGTGACCGTCAGCACAATGGCCTGCACAGGAGCGAGCCAGACCGGGAAAGCCCCGGCGTAATGCTCGACCAGGCAGCCGAAGAACCGCTCCAGGGAGCCCATGAGCGCCCTGTGTATCATTATCGGACGGCTTTCGCCGCCGTTCTCGTCCCTGTATGTCACATCGAAACGCTCAGGCAGATTGAAGTCGACCTGTATGGTCGAACACTGCCAGCTCCTGCCGATGACATCTTTTATCTTTATGTCAATCTTCGGGCCGTAGAAGACGCCCTCGCCCGGGTCGATGTTGTACTTCAACCCCTGCGATTCAAGCGCGCCCTTCAAAGCAGCTTCGGCCTTTGCCCAATTTTCAAGGTCGCCGACATACTTTTCCGGCCTGGTGCTTAAGTATATATCAAAATCATTGAATCCAAAAGAATTTAATATGAAAACGACAAACTTGAGGACTCCCTTTATCTCCTCTTCCAGCTGGGAGGGGGTCGTGAAAATATGCGCGTCGTCCTGCGTGAAGCCCCTTACCCTCAGAAGACCGTGGAGCGCGCCCGAGCGTTCATACCTGTAGACGGTTCCCAGCTCGGCGTACCTTATGGGCAGGTCCCTGTAGCTTTTGAGACCGGTCTTGTATATCTGTATATGGAACGGGCAGTTCATCGGCTTAACGATGTAGTCCTGCCCTTCTACGTCCATCGGAGAGTAAAGGTTCTCCCTGTAAAAGTCCCAGTGGCCGCTCGTCTTCCAGAGATCTAGGTTGGCGACATGGGGAGTGTATACTATCGAATAATCGCTTTTGGCGTGCTCGGCCTTCCAGAAATCCTCTATTATCCTTCTTACGGTCGCGCCCTTCGGGTGCCACAGCACAAGGCCTGAGCCTATGTTCTCGCTCGTGGAAAAAAGGTCAAGCTCGCGCCCGAGCTTCCTGTGGTCCCTTCTCTTGGCTTCCTCTATTCTATCGAGGTAGGCCTTGAGCTCGTCCTTTGAAAAGAAGGCCGTGCCGTAGACCCTCTGGAGCATCTTGTTCTTCTCGTCGCCGCGCCAGTACGCGCCAGCGGTCCCGGTCAGTTTGAAAGCTTTTATCCAGCCGGTGGAAGGAAGGTGAGGCCCGCGGCAGAGGTCAACGAAGCCGGACTGCCTGTAAATGCTTACGGACGGCGCGTCCAGCTCGGAGATTATCTCTTCCTTGTAGCCCTCGCCCATTCCCCTGAAAAGCTCCAGGGCCTTATCCTTCGGGAGATCTTCCCTCTTGAACGGGTGGTCAGCCTTTATTATCTCCTTCATCCTGGCCTCGATCTTCTCGAGGTCTTCGGGGGTGAAGGGCGTTGTCAGATCGAAATCGTAGTAGAAGCCGTCTTCTATGGCCGGGCCTATGGCGACCTTGACATCGGAATAGATGGACTGCACTGCCTCGGCCAGCACATGGGCAGTCGAATGCCTCAGCACCTCAAGCCCTTCAACGGTATCGATGGTCACGGCCTCGATTTTTTTAGGGCCGGAGTCGCCGAGCGCGCTCCCGAGGTCTTTTAAAACGCCGTCAACCTTCACGGCGACAGACTTCTTTAAAAGGTCCCTGTTATGGGCCTTCAAGACTTCGAAGAAGGAGCTACCCTCTTTAAAATCCCCTTCATCTCCGGTCGGATAAATTACCTTTGTCATCTAATTGCTAACTGGCCCTTTTGCCTTTTAATTGACTGGCGGCTGCTTATTAATCGGAGCGAACCATTTACAGACGGCGATTACCTGTGCCTGCTACCTGTTAACTTACAAGTTAACCGCCCATCTCGGCCCAAGTTTCCTTAAATCAAAAAGGCATCACCCACCACGCAGATGTCCATCGGACCAGCCTGCGGTGGATGATACCTTCTATTAGATATGGTAGGCACGGGCGGTTTCGAACCGCCGACCTCTACAGTGTCAATGTAGCGCTCTACCCCTGAGCTACGCGCCTGAAGAACATCGGGTTTAAAGCCTTTTGGGCCTGAGGCAGCAAAGCGCCCCATTCCCGATCGAAGCCGCTTCACAGAAAACTTTTTTCAGAAGCGAACTTAGAACCAGTATATATAAACATTTTTATATTTTTTGTCAAGATTAAGATACATTTTTCTTAAAATTACGCCAAAAAGCCTGCCATGCTTTATATCTTAGCAAATCAGCCAGTCCAAATAAACCTTTTAATGAGCAAAAGTCCTTTTTTACGCTTGAAAAAAGCAAAGAAAAACAATTAAACTCCTTACATGATGAAAAGCCGCCTTCAATGGGCCGCCCTTGCCGCCATTATCGCGGCCTCGTTTGTCCTGCGCCTTCAGGTGATGGATATCCCTTTTGAGCGCGACGAGGGCGAGTACGCCTACGCGGCCCAGCTCATGCTGGACGGCGTGCCTCCGTTCAAAGAGGCGTACAACATGAAGTTCCCCGGCATCTACGCCGTCTATGCCGCGATACTTTTCCTTTTCGGCCAGACCCACTGGGGGGTCCACCTGGCCCTGGCCTGCGTCAACGCGGCAACTATCGTCCTTGTGTTCCTCATCGGCAGAAGGCTTTTTGACCCGGTTGCAGCTCTGGCGGCAGCATTGATGTTCGCCATGCTCTCGTTCCTGCCGAGCGTGCAGGGCATAATGGCCAACTCAGAGCATTTCGTGCTTTTGGCCGCGCTCGCCGGGATACTGGTTATAATGAAGGCCCGGGAAGACAGAAGCGTCCTCATGCTTTTCCTGGGCGGCCTTTTCCTTGGCGCGGGATATACGATAAAGCAGCACGGGGCGGCCTTCATCCTTTTCGGTTACTTTCTTTTCGCCCTCGATTATTTGCGTAAAGGAATGGGGCTGAAAAAGACCGGCGCCCGGGTTGCCGCTTTCACGCTCGGGGCCATAGCTCCGTTTGTTACGATGTGCGCCCTCCTCTACTTGTCAGGCGTTTTCAGCGAGTTCTGGTTCTGGACATTCACCTACGCCAGGGAATATGTCTCAGGCACGGATTTTTCAACCGGCATGTCCCGCCTCAGGTTTGAAACGGCGAACATCTTTTTCTCATCGCCGCTGCTATGGATATTCTGCGCAGCCGGGCTCCTCTCGCCGTTATGGAATAAAGAGGCCAGAAAGGCATGGCCCTTTATCGCTGGCCTCCTGGCTTTCTCGGCCCTTGCCGTGGCCCCTGGCTTTTTCTTCAGGCCCCACTACTTCATCTATATACTGCCGGCCGCTTCCCTTATTTTCGCCGGAACGACAACCGCGCTGCCGCTATTCTTCGGGAAAAGAAAAGGGGCAATGGCAACAGCTGCCCTTTGTATTGCCCTTTTCGCCAGCTTTGTCTATACGCAAAGATGGGTGCTGACTTCGACGCCTGAGGCACTCTCAAGAGATATGTACGGCTACAACCCGTTTCCCGAAGCCCTCGTCATCTCGGAGTACATCTCCAGGAACACCGCCCCGGATGAAAAAATAGCTATCCTCGGCTCAGAGCCTGAGATCTATTTTTACTCCAGGCGCCGTTCAGCCACGGGCTTCATTTATACCTACCCTCTGATGGAACGCCAGCAGTTCGCGATCGACATGCAAAAAAAGATGATGGATGAAATAAAGCGGGCCAGTCCGGCGCTTCTCGTGTTCGTGGACATCAAGTTCTCATGGGGCGCTAACGAAGACTCGTCGACAGAGATATTCGACTGGCTGCGGGATTTCGTGGCTGAAGGATACTCATTGACTGGAATGGTCGACATCAAGGCAGCCGAAGACAGGAAATATTCATGGGGCAAGGATATTGAAAACGCCCCTGCCCCGGAACCCGGTTACGGGATATATATCTACAGAAAGAACTGATAGAAAACTTTTGAGAGAACACAGCAAGTTTTCCCCCAGAAATTTTCAGCAGCCCGCACCTATAGACCTCCAAACAGCGGGAATATCAAATCTATAGCATAAAGAATCGTGCTCTTTATGCCTGCGGCAGCCTCAAGGGCTACTGCTATAGCCGAGATTACCAGCAACGCTCCGTAGATCGCTCTTGCTTTTGGACTTCCCTCCCTGAACCTCTTTAAAACCAACGGTACTGACATGGAAAAGAGCAATATCGCCGGAGGCGCCGCCAATATCACATAGCGCAGCACCTTTGAGTACCCCTGAGCCCCGAGCACGATGTGAAAGACAAGGACCGTCGCTATCAATAATATGAAAGCGGCTCCCAGCCCCCTCGCCTTCCTGTCGTTCAGCGTGACAGCGTAAAGGATGAGGGCAGGCACAATTGTCCACATTACCTTCGGGAGGAGCGTAAGATATAACCACGGCGATCTTACGACAGTAAGGTAGCGCACATACTGGTTTGACTCTATAAGGGCCTGGGAAGGCTTTCCGGCCCAGCCTGGGAAAGGCGTGCCCAGCACCTTCCACTGCCATATCTCCCATGGGAGCTGTACTGCTACGGCGGTCACGAAAAAGCAAGCGGACAGGATGATAAAGTCCTTGAGCCTGGGGCGCGTCAAAAGGAACCAGGCCAGCAGGACAAAACCCGGCACGACAAGGAACGCAGTTATCTTTATGAGGCTCGCGCACCCAAGAATAAAACCAGCCGCGACTGCCAGAAGATAGCTTCTTTTATTCGCGGCCCAGATAAAGACCGCCAGAGAGAAGGCCGAGAAGGCCACGAGCGGCCCGTCAAGCCAGTAATGCGTATTGACATGGACGATTATGGGGTTGAACGCTGACAGGAGCCCCGCCGCTATTATGCCCAGAGGAGGCACACCGAGGAGATAAGCGGCAACGACCATACTCCCGAAAAACAGGCTGTAGCTGAACATCTGCGCCATGGGAAAGCCGTTTGACCCGAAAATGGAATCAGAGAGCCAGAAAAGCCCTACCCCGCCCGGAGGATGAAAAAAAAGCTTCCTGCCGTACTGCTGCTTGTCCAGAATCCCGTATTCTATGAGATCCGTGCCCTGCAGCGTATACCCTTTTCCCTGTTCGAGCTGCTCCACGAGAAACGTGTAGATTACCTCATCGCCCTCGTCGTGGTGGTCGAAAAAGACCGGCACGCGCAAAAAAATGCCGAGCACGAACAAAAGCAAAACAAACTTCCAGGGCACTGCTGTAAAGAACCTGCTGATGGCACACCTCCAGGGCAAGACCGTCGCGCGCGAAAAGGCCTGACAAACGGAGATTTTATTTGTTTACGCACAGGGCTGTCAAGGAGATAAAAGGGAGGAAAAAAAGGCAGGCTGTCAGGCGCGCTTGGGGATGGTGAAGTAAAAAGTCGAACCAACGCCGGGGACTGACTCGACCCATATCCTTCCGCCGTGGCGCTCGACTATTTTCTTGCAGACGGCAAGGCCAATGCCCGTGCCGGGGTACTCGGGTCCGTGGAGCCTCTGGAACATCTCGAATATCTTGTCCCGGTATACAGGGTCCATGCCTATGCCGTTGTCTTCGACAGAAAAAAACCATTCGTCTTCCCTCTCCTCTGCCGACACGCGCACAACGGGGCGCCTCTCGGCAGACCTGAACTTTATGGCGTTCGCGACAAGGTTCTGGAATACCTGCGCGAGCTGCACCGGGTCTGCCGTGACGACAGGCATCTGGTCACGGCTCACCGAGGCACTGGCTTCGCTTACTGCCGCTGACAGGTTTTCGAGGGCCTGGTTGAGGGCCGCGCCAGAGTCAGTGGGCTCGAATGACCTGGACTTCGTGCTCACCCTCGAAAACTCCAGGAGGTCGTCTATGATCTTCTGCATCCTTTCGGCTCCCGCAAGGGAGAACTCTATGAACCTGTCAGCTTTTTCGTCGAGACGCCCTTTGTATTTCCTGGCCAGGAGTCTCAAAAACCCGTCCATCGACCTGAGCGGCTCACGCAAGTCATGGGAAGCGATATAAGCGAACTGCTCGAGGTCGGCGTTGCTCCTTTCGAGTTCCGCGGCATATGACTTCATCTCGTTTTCAGCCTTTACCCTGAGCTCGAGTTCGCGCCGGAGGCTGGCGAAAAGACGCGCCACGGAGATTGCCAGAGCCGCCCTGTCAGCGAGGTCCTGTATGAGGATGCGCTCCTCGGGGCTGAAGGATTCGCCTCTTGTAGCCCTGAAACAGGATATGAGCCCTATTATCTTGCCTTCGGAACGGAGCGGCGTTACGAGAACGCTTTCGATGCCAAGGCGCTTCATTACCTCATGGAACTCCGGTTTAACGGTCTTCCATATCTGTTCAGGAGAACCGAAGGAAAGCTGCCTTCCCTCTTTCATGAGCATGCCGCCTACGCCCGCGTCCGAACTCTGAGGATTAGCGGCTATGAACTGGCGCATGAGCCCACCAAGCTCAGGGTCGTTGTGATGGACAGCTACGGGCTCAAGCCATTTCCCGTCTACGCTCAGGAGCCTTATGACGCAGGGCGCTTTCGTCAGCCCGCCGATATAATCAACCACCGTATCGAGAAGCTCCTGGTAATCGGTGACGACATTAGATATCGCGTCATAGATTTCGGAAAGGGCCTTTGACCTTTCTGCCTCCCTGGCCACCTCCTCTGCGCGCTTCAATTCAGTTATATCGAGCACGGTCCCGGTTATGACATCCCTGAACAGTACAGCACTCAACAGGATGGTTTTTATGTTACCTTTTTTCGTGACCATCTCGATTTCCATCGCTTCGACCCTGCCAGTTTCCTGAAGCCGCTCTAAAATGCGCTCCCTTTGCTCAGGATCCCTGCATATCTGGAGCGCCCCCTCCCTCATCATCTCGACAGACGAATCAAATTCGAACATCTTCGCGAGGGCTTCGTTCACGAAAAGGATGCCGCACTGTAAATTCATCCTGAATATTCCGGCAAGCGAGCTCTCAACGAGGTTTCTGAACTTGGTCTCCGAAAGCCGCAGGGCCTCGATGGCTTTTATCCGCTCCCGCGCTTCGCGGTCAAGCTCATCCCTCGACGCTGTGACAGCCTTAAGGTCTTCGGCCATCCTGTCAAAATCTTTTGCGAGCTCGCCAAGTTCGTCCTGCTCGCGCCAGCCTATGCGGTGGTCGAGATTGCCTGTCGCTATTATCCGTGCTCCCTTTCTCAACGCGTCAATCGGCCTTGTTATGGAAAGCGCTACAGCGTAGGAAGTAAAGCCGGCTACCGCGGCGACGCACAGCGTTATGAATATCACGACATACCTGGCTGACCTTAAAGGCGCGAGCGCCTCGTATTCGTCCTGCTCGACTACGAGCGTCCAGACGACGCCCTCTGATACCTTCATGCACTGGGAAGCCCCCCAGACTCTCATGCCCGTGATATCCATCCATTCCCCATTCTCTTCCCTTAAATTTTTCAGGCATGACACGGCCGGAAAAGTATCTACCATGAACTCGAGCACTTTTGCTGAGGGGAGTTTTTTTGAGGGTGTAAGGAGAAAGCCTTTCCTGTTCACAAGGTATATGTCTATGGCTTCGAGCTCATATACGCTTATGGTCGAAAGCGCGCCAAGCGCCAGGGACCGCTGACCGCTTATGATGTCGTTGGCAAGGTTAATACTGTAGCCGTTCATTATTACGCCTATGGTCTTGCCGTTCAGGACAAGCGGGGCGGCTACCGGAATGAACTTGTGTTTTTTTCCGCTGTGAACATGCTCGGTCACTCCCTGTATGTAGCTGCCCTTGAGCCCTCTTTTGAAATACTCCTCAGCGCTCTCGTCAAATCCTATGAATGACGAGTCGGTGCTCGCTATCACCATGCCGGAAAGATCAAGGATGTGTATCTCTATGATATCCGGGTCTATTACCTGCTTGTTCGTCCTCAGGTATTCGCCGAGACGGCCCCCCTCGATAAACTTACGCTCTTTTTCGCCTATTCTATTGATCATCCTCACGGAATTCCTTATGAACCCGTCAGTTGAAAAATCAACGGTCCTGCCGCGCTTGGCATTAAGAAACTCGAGTATCTGGGCCTCTTTGACCTCCGCAATGGTCTTAAGGTTTCTGAGGGCATTTGCCTGAAGCTCAGCCCTTTCATTCTCGAACAGAAGGAAGCTTATGAAGGCGGCGGGTAAAATGGAAAATATAAGAAGGAGTATTATGAGCCTTGTTTTTATTCTCATGTAAAGACCCTGGAAAGCATTATGAGTCCGGCGCCAAGGAGCTCGAAAAGAAATGCGGTAATAAGAGCCATGCCGGTACTGACGCCTGGCCAGGAGAAAAACAGGTACTCGATGCCCAGAATGTACCCGACAAGGGCGAGCGCGCCTGTGGCGGTGATGAACGCCCCGGAAAAATACAGATGGCCCTTTTGCCATCCGTACCTGAACAGGGAACCAATGCCTGCGGCCGCGAGCACGAGGAAATCGGCCATAGTAACCAGTGAAGGCCTGCCTGGCACGGTTGTCTTGACTGCCGCCGCCTCTTCCTCGACAAACAAATCCTCGATGCCTGTTTTAAGGCCGAAAAGAGACGAAGCCAGCAATGTCGCCATGACGAGCATGACAAGAAGGGTCGTGACCGGGATGACGGCCTGGGCAATGGAGGCGCGCCCGTGCGCGCTCTCAGCGATGAAAAAGAGCGTTATGCCGCTCAGGAAAAACGACACGGCAGTCGAGAATTTCATAGTGACCATCGAAGGCAGCACGCTCTTCAAGGCCTGGATGTCGAACACCCAGGCGAAAATTTCGGCGAGCCCGCTGACCGCGACAGCCACGGCGATTATCCTGACTGTTCTTACCATGTCCATTCCCCACCCGTTAGCGTCAATACATTAATGAGACCTCATTCATGCCAGCTTGTCAAAGAAAGCCATGAAATTAAAAAAACCGCCTGAATGGCGGGTTTTTTTGCAACCTTGAGCGAGCCGTCCGCGTCAGCTCACCTTCTGTTCGCGCCGCGGTAACGCCCCGACCTCAAAGCGCTGACCAGGGCGCCCTCCGCGACATCGTCAATGAACTCGGTATAGCATCTGCCTACATCGGCGCTGCTGTGCGAATCGCTCCCGCCCGTGTTCGGCAGACCGAGCGACACGGCGGCATTATACGCTTTTTCGTTCTCATCATCGCTGTTATGTCCGTTAAAAGCCTCGAGAGCGCATATGCCCTGCGCCTGGGAAAGGTCTGACTTGAACTGACCCCATCCCCTGAACGGGTGCGCTACAACCGCGACCACCCCCTTCGGACTTATCAGCTTTATGAGTTCGCCAAGAGGCGCGAACATGCCAAGGTCTAGAAAGCTGTTGTCGCTGAGCCCGAAAAGAAGCACATGGCCCTCTGCCGCGTCGTATTCAGCGCCCCTGAATATCCTTATCCTGCCGGAGTACTTCTCTTTCAACGCCTCGGCCCGCCCGGATGCCGAGTACGAGTTGTGCTCCGTAAACGCTATGCCATCGAGGCCCGAGCGTATCGCGCTTTCTATGACTTCCTCAGGCTCTGAGGAGCTCTCGTATGTGAATGCGTGGTTATGCAGGTCTATTTTCAATTCGCTATCCAGAGTATCTCTCTTTTGAGCCTCGCGGCGTAGCGCCAGGCAAGGTTTTTAAACCTCGGGCCTTCCGGGGTCGCGGCAAGCTCGTAAGCCGCGAACGAAGCATAGCCCAGCCTGAAAGCCAGGTACGCGACCATGTAGAGCCTGAGCCTCTCGCGGCTGACCGCGTCCCTGGAAGCAGCCGAGTACTTCGAAAGAAAGTAGTGCTGCTCCATCGGGTTCATGTCGAACTCTATTATGGCCGAGGCAAGGTCCCACGATATGTCCTGAGACGACGGAAAAAACTGGTCGGAGTGATGGTCAAGCGTGTCCGCTTTTTTATATCCCTTTTTCGTAAGAAGCCATTCAACCGGCAGCATCCTTCCGTCTACTTCCACAGGCGTCCCACCGGCGTAGACTCCCTTCATCTCCCCGAAGCGCTCTGCCTTTTGAGCCCAGTCCTGGCCGAGGCCCAGGGTAATATTCCTTAAGGCCATCTGGACGAACTCGTCAAACTCCATGCCCCTGGAGGCAGGGAAGCTCCGCCTTATGAAGGCAAGATATCCGGCCATCTCATCGAGGAGCACTTGGTTCACTTCAAATCCGCTCAAGGGCCTGGCCGCTACAAAGTCTGTTTTCAGAAAGCCGTTGTACAACCCCGAAACCGGAAGCCCGAAGCCAGCGTCGGCAAGGGCGCTGGCGCGCGCAAGTTTTTTTCTGCCGTATCTGCCGTGTCCAGCGAACTTCAGAAGCACCGAGCCTTCGCTCAGGTATTTGCGCCTTTCATGGCGAGGGTGCGTGGCTGGATAGTCCGATTCACCCTTATAGAACATGGACCTCCACATCCCCGCCGAGATGTCAACGAGACCCGGGCCGACCGAAGCCTCTTTGGCGAGCCTGCCGCTTTGGACCCAGAGCTCCTCGAAGGACGAAACGAATTTTTCATGCCTCACCCATATCTCGCGCGCTTCAGACGACAGGAAGGCGGACGCGTCCGGGTTCCAGCTCGGAAAAAAGAAAATGTCCTCGTCCTTGAAGCCGAGTGAACGAATTTTTTTAGCGGCGCTCGCGAACGATGTCCCGCTGAGGCCCGGCCCCTCGTCCACTATGAGGAACGGCTTCCCGAGCCTTTTAAGCGCGCCTTCGAGCTGCTGCGTAAGCCGGGCCTTGCGCCTGAAAGGGTGCCCCTTCGGACGGAAAGTAAACGAGCGCACCCGGCAGCCCCTGTCCTCGAGAGTGGCCGCAACCACCGCCGAAAGACTCGTGCCGATGCTCCTTAAGCCTATGCATACGGCCTCCTCCGGCCTTTCAGCAGTATAAAAATCCTTAGCGGCTTTTATATACACCTCCGGGAAAAGGCCGTAATGGACGAAGCCCTCTGGAATGCGGGTCTTTATCTTCCATGGCAGCGGCATTACGGATATTCCTTCGAGCGCCATCAAAAGGTCCGAAGCCCGCTCAGCGACATCTTTTGCGCGCCCCTCCCATGAAGATACGAACACATGACCCGCCATGATGGAGGCCCTTCTGGCGGCCATGGTCAGTTCATTCACTCCGTCGGCGTCCGGAAAAAGGGCGTCGGTTATTCCGGCTTCCAGCCTCCCTGTCTCCATAAGAAGCTCGGTAGCCGCGTCATGCCTTGCGCCGCCTGTCATTTTTCCGGCAAGAGCCGCGACTTCCCTGACAAGGTCTGAGGTTACGCATTCTTCCTCTGATTTCCTGTAAACTATCATTCAAAACTCCATTGAGCCGTCATGAGCCGTTCGTTATCAACAAGGTATAATTCCTTGTCTCCTTTGGCGCCCAGTCGTACTTGTATTTTTCTCCGCCTCTCAGAAAATCGATCCCCTGAACGCCTTGCGTAATGCAATCCTCAGCAACTGACAAAAGCATGAGTATGCCTGGGCTCAACCTTGAAAAATCAGGGTCATACCCCATGAGATACGCATAAAGGCTTTTCCTGTGGACGAAGCCGTAAAACACGGACAGCTCCCTGCCTTGCAGGACCATTCTGTAAAGCCTGAGCATCCCTTTTTTCAGCAAGCCCAAGGCCGCCTCTTCATGAAAGGCTCTTATCTCCGGGCCTTGAAGTACGCCGCTTTTTCCAGCGGCCTCCCATTTTTTCGAATGCAACCTGAAGAGCGTGTCCATGAAAGAGCTGGCTTCGGCAGCGTCACCCGCCGTCTCGAGCCTGATGCCTCTTGCCGCAAGCCTCCTCCATGCCTTTTTAGATCCGCACCTGCCAGTCCTTCCGTGTGTCTTTCTGAACTCCTCGACAGTAGAAGGCAGGTCCGCGCGAAGACATATCTCTCCAGGAACAAGCGCGGCCCTGAGCCCATCAGGGGGCTTTACCGCAAGAAGCGCGTGGGAGGGCCTCATGTCCTGAAGCCTGCACAAGCCCCAGCCGCCGCACCCGGCCAGGTGATTGAAAAGCGCCTGAGCGCCGGGAATCTCTATTGACGGCTCAAGCAGAACTCCGGGATAGTCGGAGACGCCGGAGCCGATAAACAGGACTTCCCCGTTATTCACGAACAACGGAGCGAGCCCGCACAGCCTGTCAGCGACCCTCATGGCAAGCGTCATGAGGCGGCCCTGCCCGAAGCGCTTCCACCACGCGACCAGCCAGTCATAAGACTGAAAGGGGGTCGAGTCCGGGCAGGCCTCTAAAAGCCTGTCCCATTCCTGGCGGATGGCGTGAAGCCCTTCGACCGTGCCTATCTGTTCGGTTTCAATGAGAATCATTGCTTTATGCCCTGCAGGCCGCTATTTTTCCATATGCCTCGAAATATTTTTCTATCATAAACGCAGACGAAAACCTTTTCGCGGCCGCCAGTCTGCACGCTTCAGGCGACAGGCTTAAACATTCCCTTATCGCCAGAGACATCTCCGTTTCATCTTTCACGAGAAAGCCTGTCCGGCCGTCCTCAATTATCTCGGCTAACGCTCCGTTCGGAAAGGCAACTACCGGAGTACCTGAGGCAAGGGCCTCCATTGCCACAAGGGAACTCGTCTCAGGGACCAGGCTCGGAACCACGAGGCACCTCGCGCCAGAAAAAAGTTTTTTTTTGCGCTCAGGGCCCGCGACACCTATGAAAGCGCATCTGGCGGAAAGCCTCGGCGCTATCATTTTCTTGAAGTACTCCTTGTGCGCGCCGTACCTGAATACAGCCCCAGCGAGGACGAACGGGACACGCGCGTTTAAAGCTGCGTCCATCGCGATGTGAAAACCCTTTTCAGGACATATCCGCCCCATTGACAACGCGTAACCGCTTTGCACCGGCTTTTTTGCGCGCTGCTGCCAGGCGTCCATATCCACACCGTTGTCTATATGCTCAAAAGGCCCGGCCTCCGGAAGGGAGCGCGCCTGCGACACGGATACACAGTTGAAGAAGGTACACGGCCTTTGCGTCCTGAGCGCCCCGCTTGGGTACCACGCAAGCGGCAGGTGCAGCGTTACCAGGACAGGCACGCCCTCGGGCGGCATGTAATCATGGAAATCGAGACCGTGCATGTGGACGATGTCTATTTTCAGTTCTTTGAGCGCTTCCCGTATGGCCGCCCTGCACGCCTCGCGCATCAGTACAGCCGCCTCATTATCTATTCTGCCCTTTAAATCCGGGACGGCAAGGAGCCTGCCGCTTATTTTCGAGCTCTTCTGTCCGACGACAAAAGATTCATGGCCCGCACGGACAAGCGCGTTATCGAGCGCCAGCAGTATCTGCTCCGCTCCTCCGGGCGTGTCGGCGCGCACAGGAGCAAACGGGTACGCAACGCTCAGGACCCTCATATCTTTTCAGGAAGACCTAATCTGGCAAGAGCGCGTCCGGCCTCCTCCCTCCAGAGCAGCCCGTCCTGGCCCCAGTCAAAGGACTCGTAATACAGCTTTCCATCGTGAGGAGGAAGGGTAAAATCGTACTTCGGCGCGGGCCTGAAGCGCTCATCCTCGACCGTAAAAAAACGGAGCACCCCTGACTGCGTAATAAACCTGTCCAGCATCTCCCTCTTGAGCCTCCGGTCCTCCTCGGTGAGGATGAATGTTATAGGCTCTACATCTTCCCTGGGAAGAAAACCCGGGCTCATGCGCCTGCTCCCGCCGTCGCCCGCGTGATAAAGAGAACACTCGATAATGGGCGGCGGCTGAACGCCCTCCTGTCTCAAAAGGGCCGCGGCCGCGTGCGCGGCAAAGGCGGCGGCGTCATGGTCAGGGTGGCCGCCTTCGTACGCCAGCGTGAGTATTGTTTCAGGCTCGACATCCTTTATCCTGTCCCTTACCCACTCCGTGGCATCGACAAGCCTCTTTGAGGCCTCCTGGTCGGCGATACCGGCCTGAAGGCAGTCCTGAGGGCGCACTCCGGCGAGCGAAAGGGCTGAATGAAGCTCCAGCCTTCTGGCGTCGGCATACTCCGAGGCTGTGGCAAACCCGCGCGCCAGCGCGTCCACGAGGTTTCTCGGAGCGCCGTCCGTGATGTGCGCGAAAACAGCCCTTTCGAGGTACTTGTAGAGCGCGCCCGCGGCCACGCATTCGTCATCCGGGTGCGCGGCCACCACGAGGACTGTCGCCCCGAATATATCCTTTACCGACTGCCTCGTGTACCCGGTAAAGGTCGTCTTTATGAATTTTATTGCGTCCCTACCTGGCATATCTTCTTACCATCGCCGCGCAGAACTCGGCGTATTCTTCCAACGCCTGCGGAGGGCTCGTGTGATGCGGCTTTATACCCTTCGCCTCAGGGGTGAAACAGAATGTAAGAGTTATATCGAAGCTTTCGAGAGCGCGCATCTGCCTGTCGAACCACTGCATGGCGAAGGGCCTCATACTGTCGGCCCAGCTGAGGCCTGTGCGTATCTTTTTCACGCCAAGGTCCTTGAGCTTTTTAACGGCGTCGTCGAGCCTGTGGTCCTCGAAGTGAAACCACTGGCAGATGCCGAGCTCAGGGGCGTATCTCGAAAATGAAGCCATCGCGGGCTTCGGCGTGCCGTCCTCGCGCACGAGCCCCATGTAGAAGTGCCTGTAATATGAAGAGCCCTCTGACTCGCGGTGCCTTGTGGTCGCGGGCCAGGTGCGCGGCAGGTCGTAAAGGCTGTACCAGTGTATGCGCCCGGCGCGCCCTATCAGAAGTTCGGCGGAGCGCTTCAAGCCGAAGACCTGTACCTCCTCGGCACCGAAGGTCGACACCCCTACTTCAGAGACCCAAACCGGAAGAGTCGTGGCGGCCCTTACCTCCGCTAATTTTTCTGGCCACTGGTGTATGGTCCAGTGATTCCAGTCGAGCGGAAAGCCGTGAACGGCGACGACATCCATCTCCGCAAGAACGCCCTTGCCGTCCAGGTTACGGAGGAAGTCCGGGTCAATGGGCGAGATGCCGCCGAGCACCTTCAGCAGCCCCGGATTTTCAGCCGCTACGGCGCCGGATGCGAGCTTCACCATCTCCGAGTAGATCTTCCAGTCAGGGTCCAGATGAAAATCCCAGTGGGAAAGGTTGTTGGGTTCGTTCCAGAACATCACCGCTTCTATCACTGTCCGCACCACCTCCTTTCGCCCTTGCGGCATATGAAAACTTCTTTTTCCGGGTTGCTCAATATGTCGAAGCCGGAGCTCCTCAGCATGGCCTCGGCGCAGGCTTTGTTTGGAAGCCACCAGTTTGTGTCGTCCCCGGAGTAGCTCTTTTCTATGAAGTGGAGCCTGGGAAAAGCAGGCCTGTCGAATACGGATGTTTCACTGAAAGGGTAATCGTCAGCCACTGCCTCTGCCCCGTTAGCACCCCTCAGCATCGACTGGAAAACAAGCAGCCCTGCGGCCGCGTGCTCGTAGATGAGGTCAAGAGCCAGGAGCGGGTATCTCAGGTGATAGAGGACGCCCATGAAAAGGATCAGGTCAAATTTCCGGTCTAATTCAGCGATATCGTAAACTGACATCCGCATGAACTCGACATCAAAGCCCAGTACGCGCGCGGCGAACCTTGCCTGGTTAAGATAAAGTTCTTCAGTGTCTATGCCGAGAACGCTGGCGGCTCCCCTTTTTTTCATTTCTATGCAATAAAACCCGGCGTTGCAGCCTATATCAAGGACGCTCATCCCGCCCAGGTCCGCTGGAACGGCATCAGCGAACTTCATCCATTTAATACTTGGATAATCCCCGAGGAAATGCTCCGGAGCCGTCTCAATTCCTCGCAGGTTGATGTTCTGGAACCAGGGCCCAAGCTCTACGGCCTTTTCACGGATCATCTTTGTCGTAAGCCCTTCAGCGTCCATTTCCGCTACCCTTTTCTGAAGCGCTCAGAAGCTTCAGAGCTTCCCTGTATCCGTTTATCGTGCCGACATCGACATAAGACCTGCCTGCGCGTACGCCTGTTGCCCGGCCGCCTTTTTCTATCCACGCGTTCACCAGTGTGCCGAAATATTCATCAGTCTTTCCCCGCTTCTGCCAGAGGTCAAACAGCTGCGTGAAGACCGCCCCCTTCACCTTGAACGAGCCCCATACCCAGCCCGTGGAAGCATCTGGTCTTTTGACCTGCACCTCTTTGACCCGGCCCGTGCCGTCAAGGACAACGGCGTCAAAGAGCTCGGGCTTTTCGACCGGGAAAAGTAGGAAAGACAGGCCTTCGTCCCCGAGCGCGTTGAATCCGTCCTCAGGGAACCATACGGTATCAGGCAACCCGACAAGAAGGTACTCGTCTGGCTTGATGAACGGCGTCGCCCTGAAGATGGAATCGCAAAGCCCTAGCGGCTCCGGCTGGACCGCGTAGCATATCTGCGCCGCTCCGGCAGCGCCGCCGAAATACTCCATGATGTCGGATTTCCCCGGTGATATTATGAAACATATTTTCGTCGCTCCGCCCTTTATCATGCGCTCAACGAGG
>Ga0209342_10000548_pt1 | contig 43251 bp, 71 predicted proteins | sample RifCSP16_2_FD_184023 | JGI IMG/M metagenome (GOLD analysis project Ga0209342, IMG submission 184023) | Soil microbial communities from Rifle, Colorado - Rifle CSP2_sed 16_2 (SPAdes) (version 2) | ecosystem: Environmental > Terrestrial > Deep subsurface > Rock core/Sediment | place: Rifle...
CCAGATAGCCGTCTCATCTTTCGATGGTTTGGCTATCTGGAAATATTGTCATATCAAATCACCTTTGCAAGTTCTTTGGCAATTAGTTCTGCAAATTCTGTTTTATCAAAATCTTTTTTGGCAAGCAATTGCCTTAGTACAGATAAAATATCTGCATTATTTGATCCTACACCACCAAAAGCGCTACTTGATACTGCCTGCACTTCTCCCATAACAGAGACAGGAGAAAGTGCAAGATTGTTTGAAAACCCTTCATTGATACCTAAGGCAATATTTTTACCTATAATTTGTTCCATCAATTCGGATGGAGAAGATATGCCAAAAAAGCCTTTGAAAAAACCAACAATATTACCAGCTATCTTTGTGATTTGAGACTTCATCCAACCTTCAAGGGAAAGCATACCATTAACTATACCTTTCAGAATATTTATCCCAATAGAGCGCCAATCTGTTGTTTGAAATTTCGTTATGATATTGGAAATAAAATTTGATAACCCTATTCTAATATTTTGCCATGCAGTGGAGGCGATATTCTTAATAATACCCCAAGCTCTGTCCCAAATCTCTCTAATCTTCATACCCACCATTTCCCAATCACCAGCAAAAGCGGCTTGAAACGCTTGTTGTAATGATCTAAATTGCGCCACAAAATACTCGAATATAGGTAACAAGGCAGCCCAAATTACATCCCATGTTTTCTTAAGCCAATCAAAAAACATCTTTGACTTTTCTTGAATACCTCCAAAATTTTCTGTCCATATTCGGTAAAGAGAATATGCAGCAAGACCAACAAGTACGATAATTGCAATGATAGGCAAAAATGGCGCCATAGCTGTCCATATTGCAATTGCACTTGTAACAGCAAATGCAAGTATGGCAACACCCAAGGTGGCAAGTATCCCAATCACAACAGGTTTGTTATCTGCCAACCACTTGAAGGCTTTTTGAAAACCTTCAATGAATTTCGGGATATTGGTTGCAGCAATTTCAACAAACGCAATAATATTATCTATTGCCTTATTCAAGAATTCCTGGAACTCAGGACTATTGTATATTTTTACAAACCATTCAATAAGCCTTTGAACGATGGGAATTAATCTTGCACCTATACTTTCCCTAACATTATCAATTGTGTTTTTGAGAATAGCTAAACGCCCGGCAAATGTTTCTCCTGCTGCTCTTGCAGAGCCTCCAAATTCTTTTTGAAGTTCTGCAAGAATAAATTTTTGAGCACCCATTGTGTCCCCGGCTTTTACCATTTCCTCTACCATTGTTTTTTGTTCTTCTGTAAAAGATACACCAACTCTTTGCAAAGCAGTAATACCTTTTACAGGATCATTCAACGCTTTACCCAATTGAATGGCAGAAGATTGCAAATCTTGACCAAGAGCCTGGGACATATCAAGCATTGTTTCAGTAGCGTCTGGGAAAACATCTTTGCCGATATTGGTAAAAGTAAGAAGCATGTTCTCCCCTGATAATACAGCCTCATCGTCAAACATTGTTACTTGAGATAATGCAGTAGCAAGCTCATTGGCTTTATCTGCTGTAATGCCTGCAACCCCACCAGTTGATTTTATAACTGCGTTGAGTTGTGACTGTACCTTTTCGGCGTCCATAGCAATTTGAACGTCATTGTATAACTCTTTGCCCAAGATTACTGCCCCACCTGCGGCAGTTGCGAGACCTGCGGCAAGAATACCACCACCAACACTTGATAATCCAAGCATTGTTTTTTGGAAACTGCTTCCTTTTGTTTCTGCTTTGTCCATCCCTTTATCAAAATTGGAAGAGTCAAGTCCTAATGTCGCCATTAATTCTGCAACTGTGGTAGCCATTATTTATTTTCCTTTTTCTTACCATTTTTGTTTAGTGTCAAAAGTGTTTTTAGATTTTCAAAAAACGCACCTTGCGTTACAGGTTTCTTATCTTTGGGAACAAAATCATAAGGCTGAAAAGCTTTTGTCCCTTTACGTCTATTGACATTTGCAATCGTTGAAGCTGTTATACCGTGACCATACATATCAGCATCGAAGCCAAATGGCTCAAGTTTTGCAAACGCTATCCATTCAGACAGAAGGGAAGATGGAATGTCTCTCAGTAATTGATTAACATTCCATATCCCAAGTTTTGCCGCTAAGCGAAAGGCAAAACGGCGGGTTGGTCGTTTTTTAGATCACCCACAAGACTTTCAATATCAGCAGGGGACATCCCACTCATTGATTGAATTTTGGCAACAACCTTATCAAGGGCAGAGGCAGATTTCTTTGTCAGAGAAATAATATCTTTCGCCTCTGTAAACAATCGTTTGCCTTGCTCATCACAAATACCATAAAACGCAACAAGAGAGCGAAGATTTTCCATCTTTGCTTGTTTGGGTTTGCCATCTACGCCAATCGAAATGATTGCCGCTTCGATTTTATCTCTCTCTTCTCCTGTCAACGTTTTGACATAGATCACACCTCCCCATTCAGGCACAGGTAATTTCTCAATGCAAATATCATTTGCATTGAGAATATCGTCATGAGAAAGGATTTTGTTTTCAATAATTGTCATTATGAACCACCATTGATAACAGGGATACCCGTGGGTTGGATTGTGACATCACAGGCATAACCTTCTTCTTGTTCTGCAATACGGCCCAGCTTGGAAATTTGAGCATCAAATACAATCACCTCATCACCATTTGGATCTTCAACAGACATCTCCACGCTATTGTCACTATCGAAAGCGGCCACAACTGCGGCATGAGTTACTTCTGAAATGTCCCAAACCAACTTGACAGTGAATGAATTGAGCTTCCGTTTTCCTGTTGAAATGAATTCTGCGTAACCACCCGGGCTGTCATGCGCGGTAATTTCTGCAAGAATTTTTTCAAATTCAGGAAATTCCATATCCATTACATGGACGATTGCGGTAAGAACTGCTGTTACCGTAATCTTGAGAACTGCACCGTAACCACCTTGTCTATTGTCTGGCATTGTATATCTCCTTATTCTTTATATTGGATTACATAGTCTTGAAAACGTTGAAAGACACCAATCTCTGGGTCATCATTTGAAAATTCATTTTTCAATAAGCACGCCTCCACAATTGTCAAATAAGAACCTATGCCCATATTGCCTTTGTAGCCACTCAGGGCAAATTTCAAAGCATTGGCGACTGCTGTTACACTCGAAACAGTCCCGGCAAATATCGTGAATTGAAAACGAGGAAAAGGAAGGGCAGAAGGTTCTCTATGTGCTTGAGTATATTTGGATGATATATCTTGAAACGAAATGGCAGGCAATGTTTCTGCTTGCTTCAATCTAATTGGTCGAATTCTGTCAGAAACCAAAACAGATAGCCCGGCATTGTTCTCAAGATAGTGAGGGAGAGCTTTCCAAATATCAGCCATTGTCAATCTCCACAGGTTGATCGTTTTGTATAAGTGAAACAGGAAACTCTTCAACAAATTGAGCACCTGACAACTTACAACCTATCTTGATAAAAAACAAACCTATTCTTCCTCGCCAATCTCTTTTGATTTGTACGCTTACCTTGAAATTGGCAAATACATCGCGTTCTTTTATTTCAATATCAAGATATTGGTCATTGATCTTTGCCATATTATTTTCCTTCTATTGCGTCTTGCAAGACGTTTCCAACTGCTTTGAAAATATCATCTTTATCCTCATCCGCGGCTGGGCGCAGGTACGGGCGCGCGGGGATTGTTACTGCTTTGACACTGTGCCACGCTCCATCATCAGTTTGAAAGACTAAAGCTCCATGGATGGCATTGATAACGCCTCCAAGTTCTTGAATTCGAGCATAGACAACAAGAGGAGCAACATGACCTTCTGCTGATGTATCAGAAGAATTATCAAGTTTTACTTCCCAATTGGAAGCAAGATTACCAGTCCTTTGTTTGAAATTATTCCTTACTCGTATCTTTGCCCCTGCTTCAAGTTGAAATAAGCCAGCAAGGACAGCCTTACCTAAATTCTGTGATGTATTCTTCTTTGATTTGCGTAAAGCGTCACCAAGAGGCTTCATATCAACATTCATGGAGTATTTCATGACAAAACTCCATAAATAACAAGACAGAAAACACCGATAAGCATATGAGCAAATGACCTTTTGATTTTTGCAATAACAAGATAAAGCAACCCTGTAATAAGCCACCCGGTCATATCGTTACCTCTTTCAATAGCAATCGAATACCAGAAGGTCCTCTTTGAATAGGAGAAACTATTTGATATTCAATTGCTGTAATTGCTTCTCCAAATCTCTTTGTGATTTTGATCTTATCTTTGATGTCAATCACTGTAAGCAAGGGGAGGCGGATTATTGCATCGTACGATACAACAACATTTTTATCCGCCTGTCTTTCTTCGCCTTGCTTTTGCTCAAGACCACATTTTATATCTGTAACGTTTTCAGTCCATGATTTCACCACCTCGTTATAATCATTTGTTGTTTCTGAATACACAAGGCGGTGACAAGTATCCATCAACGATAAGTCTTGTCTTTCTCTCATATGGTCGAGTTGTGATTGATCTAACATTAGAGAAGTCCTTCAATCATATTCCAATCGTTTTCCTCATCCTCATCAAAAATTGGATTAGTATAATTGGGATAATAGGTCGAGGTGCTGGGTTTCTTTGGGGTAAACTTTACTTTTGCTTTTTGTTCTGCTCTATGCTGATTTGCTTGTTGCATATAATTTACATACATCTGATTGGACGAATAATCCGCACCATCAGCCTTGAAATCATGCTTGCTAGATACCATAGCGGCTTTCTCTTCCCATATATCAGCGGCAGCAGCATGTAAATCATAAGCTTCAATCCATGCAGAGTTATCGTCCTCGAATGAAACACCATTTTTGTCAACAAGAGGCCACGCCTCAAGATAGGCACCTAACAATTCGTCTGAATAGATTGTGGTAGTAGGTTCATCAACCATTCGCCTTAGTCTTGCAATATCAACAGCCGAGGCACTCATAGCTCCTCATTTCTTTTCCATAAACACAAATAACCATCATCTCCTGCTCCGTCATGGATACTGATGACAGGAGGAGGAAAATTGAACGGAGACAAACAAAAATTGAGACGCCTAAAATCGCCATCAATTTTATTTTCATTTATGGTAATGTGAGGGTGGTTTGTCATTAGCAAATACTTTGTATTTGATTTTTCAAAATTCTCTAAAGCCAATTTGACATTATAAAACGAAAGATGAAATAAAACCGTCCTACATAAGATCAAATCAACTTGTGGCAATCCATCTTTCGTTATATCTGCATAAAAGAAATAAGCAAGGTTGGAGTAATTGATAGTATTGTTTTGAACCATTTCAGGAACAATGTCACAAGCTAGTACCTTATAATCTTTCAGGTTGATTTTTCTCATCCAGTTATAATCACCACACCCGGCATCCAAGATACTTTTGATTTCAAGTTTCTCAAATAGGATAGGCAGCTCTTTTCTCAAGTCGTATGTCCATTCAAGAGTTGAGCCTATCCCTGATTTTGTTTCAGGGGTTGCCCAATAGTTATTCTTATAAATGTCAGAAAAAACTTTTTGCAACATGATTATTTCCTTCTCAAGACAGCAACAGTACCAACAACCTCAGAAATATAAAAGCTCTTGCTGGCTACCAAAAAATCGTTGACAGCTTTTGAAATTGTTTCCCAAAACGGATTACCATAATCGTGTAAAGCAATAACATCAGCATAAGGACCAAAATTGCATAAGTCAGAATAAACAAACTCGTATGAATGTCCACCATCAATCCACAATAGGTCAATATGACGCTTCCAGCCCTTACAGAGGCGACGGCTGTCCCCTTCGATGATTTGTACATTCTGTACCCCTGCTTCGTTTAGGTTCTGTCTGGTGAGGGTTGGTGACGTTTGGGGGTACCCTTCTGGCGTCCAACTGAAATTATCCATGGAAATAACTTCTGCTTCTGTATTCGACAATGCAAGAATAGCGGTTGTCCCACCATACAAACATCCTATCTCTAAGATCAACCCTTTGGCGGGGACTTCGTTTGAGAGTTTTGCCAATAAATCACGCTCTGCTATATCAGTCCAAGATGGTATTTTTGTATTGATATTCATTATCATTTCCTTTATTGATTTGATCTAACAATGCCTCTCCCGTAATTATGGAAGATAATCGTGGAGGTTGTTTTATGTGGAGAATTCCAATCAATATCAAACTCTTTGACATTAATTTTATTTTTATGAATAGCACGCATAAACGCCAATTGCTCATCCCATTCTTTAAAACGTAACCATTCGGATCCCCAATCTGAAAATAATTTCAATGTCTTTTCATTCTTTCGGAAAAAAATTACACCACTATTGATAAATTTTTTGTTTTCTGCATCATCGCCAATTTCAAAAATTGTTCTATCTCTCTCAGAGAGATTTATTTCCCAACCTGCAAGAACTTGGTTGTAAAGTTTTCCTAATGTCCCTTTCTCTTGAGTGATACATAAATCGTATTTTGAAAGCAATTCAAACCCCTCATGAATTGGCTTTATATATTCAGTATCAGCATCAATGTATAAAGTGTAATCATAAGGAGACAATTCACAGAGACAAGGCTTTACTCTTCCTGCACGAAATTGGAAATTTCTTCCTTTACTGCTATCAAAAGGAGATTGGCCTTGCCATTTTATAAAATTACAGCCTTTAGGGGTTCTGTCTCCCTGTTTTATGTTTCCAATAATTGTGATCGGGTATGAATATCCGATCCTTCGCAGTGTTGATATTGATCTTTCAACACCACGCAAAGCTTTTTCCCCAAATGACATATAAACAATACCAATGGATTTGTTTCCAATTTTATCTATAAACTTTACATCAAACAGCTTGAGAAAATTACACAATTTCACTAAGGCATCATCAATATCAAAATACATTTCTGCATTTGAATTGATAATCTTTTTCTCTTCAAGTGTTTTTGTATTGTCACAAAGAAAACACGAAACAGCTTTGAGCAATCCCCTGCTTTCATGTTCATGCCCAGTTTCAAACATAATAAATTGATGGTCATTTGCAATAGGAAAAATACTATTCAAATCAGAGTATGAATTTATAACAATTGGATTGTAACCACAAAACTTATGGTAAAGTTTTAGTGTTTTGAAACCATCGGAAGGATGGACAAGATGGGAGACATAGAAAGTGCCACGCCTCCCATCTAAAGCCTTCCATAGAGGGACAAGGTTTCTATAACTCTTATCGTTGCCAGCATAAAAGTCGACTTTTGTTTCTGGATCAATTGCAGATATAGGTACCATGTCCCATCCAATGAATGATGTTACGAACCAACAGGAGCAAGAGCGGCGAATGGATAACGTGTTGCGGCATTGGCGTTGATACGATTAAGAGGATTTGGTAATTGCCAACCCATGCGGAACGTCACACGCAAAGCAATCATATCGTCCTGACCAAGATTGTGGATAATTTGACGGGGTGACGATGTATCAGTGATAACGCCTTCGGTCAACACTTTGTAGGTAATATCCTTGCGAATAGCAAATACAAGCTGGTCCCAATCACCAGAAAGCAAAAGGGCTTGAACAGGATCAAATGAACCATTCTTAGGAAATTGCACAGGGTTACCATCAAGTGCGTACTGGGTTGCCTGCTGCATCGACTGAACAAACAAAGGCAAACCTGTACCGCCATCACGCAAACCACGAAGCTTTGCGCGCAGAGATAAAGCGGCAACATGTCCATTGACAAGGAAGCCATCTTCCTCAACCTGAGCAATTACGCCACCAACCCCGAAAATGTCATCATAAAGATCACCAACATCCCCAAGCTGGAGAAGATGCCCAGCAGGCATCCCAATCAGTACACCATCAGGCCAATTGACAGGGACATCGACATTTGAAGTACCAAAAATCAAGGCGCTATCAATTTTTGCACCAATTGCTGTAACGATTTGGGGACGAAGTTCCTCCCAAATATCATAGTCGGCATCGTCAAGAACATTTTCGGGGACTGGAACGATACAGGCAATTTCCTCTGCATAGATATATTTATTCTCCCATGCGGCTTCTGCGGTCTGTTTGACTTCATCAAATGTTTGAGGTGTTCTCCCTGCTTCACCAACGAAGTACACTTGAGGCAAAACACTCAACACAGGCAAACGACGGACACCAGCAGCCATGTTAGGCAAACGTCTTGCCATACGCATGACAGAAGAACCTTCCGGTACTGCTTGAAGGATTTCGCGAGATGCTTCCTCGGGGATAAGAGCATCAGCATCCGCGCGGGTAATGTTTGAATTGTAAGGCATAGTAATCTCCTTATGGTTGTGTTATTGAACCTTTTCCCGCTTGTTCACGGATCCAATTATTCATATTGGATGACTTTGCGGGTAGATCATTTGCGCCTGCACCTGCACCGCCTTTGCGAGGCAAAACTTTTCTTGCTTCGCCAAATAACTCTGGTGCTTCTTTCTCAAGATCCTTCCAGTCAACACGTCCTTTTTTGTCAAAAAGTTCCAATGTAACCGCAAGAGCATAGGCGGCTTTAGGGCTTAGGCATTTGTGACTTGGTGCTTCTTCATAAAAATCACCACGACGATTTGCCACTTCAAGGTCATTAGAAATCTTTTCAAGTTGTTCCCGTTCAGGAGAACCTTCTTTTGTTTTCTTAATTGCATCACGCAATTGCCCGGATAAAGTATCACGCTCATCGCGAGTAGATTTTACTGAGGCATACACTCTGTCAAAATGTGTTTTGACTGGGTCTGCCAATTTCTTTTGATCTTCTGACAAACTTTTATACCACTCTTCAACAGTTGCGAAATTCTCAGACTCACTCTGATTGTTATCTCCATTATTCGAGTTATCATTATTGGCATTGTTTCCATTACCGCCATCCTGATTGCTTTCATAATAGATTTTCATAAGATTGAAAAACATCACGTTTCTCCTTGAGCGTCACGCTCATAATAAAAAATGCCTGCTATTTCTCGCAAGAGAAATAACAAGCATCCTTTTTAGGTTACTTGTCTCACCGTAAGTTTATTTTGTACGAATGAAACATACTTACGCGAGATATTCGATTGGCAACATTATAACGCTATTTCGTCTTTTTCGTTTGTCGCTTTTTAGGCTTATCTTCCTCCACCTCCGTTTCAATAGGCACAATAACATCTTTGGATGATTGAGTAAAACGCATCCCTTCTGGAGGGAATTCTGTTGGATTGGTAGGTTTATTTTCTTGCATTTTTACTCCAGGTTCTTTTTTGTTATCATCTTTCGACAAAAATCCTTCCGCAGTTTCAACACTTGAGCGACTTATTACACCATGAAAATTACCAGTAATAAGCTTCTCTGTATCTTCTTCGCCTGCCTTTCCAAGATCAATGCTCATAATTGAAACCTGTTTCCTTATATCAAGATCAACATACTTTGTTTCTCCATTTTGCAAGATACATTTGGCGATACTTTGCCTATCTGTTTTGTAAATCACTTTTACTGACTTCTGGAGAATTCTCTCCGCCCTCATTTTCAATACTGCTGGTAACTGTTTGTCCATTTCGTTTTCCTTTCTCTGATTGAATATTATGTGTTTTTTCTAAATCTGCAATCATAGAAGAAAGGCCTAATCTCATTAAATCAAGACCCTTCATGACTTGCAGTAAATTAGCACGAAGCGTAATGGCTTCATTTCGTTGCATCATACCAGTCCTTTATCACTGGAAGAATTGTATTGTGCCACAAGTCATAATTTATATCCTCATAAAGGCTTCTTGATATAGGCACATAACACTCAAGCCTTTTATCAATGAGCATAAATTCAACTTTGAAAACAACAACTCTGGAAAAATCGTAAATATCTGACTTTCCAGACACAATCATATGATAAACAATTTCCGTAATTGTTGGACTTGTTACTTCTTTCAATTCTTCGATAGTATCTTTTGGAAGAATATTCATGTTATTTACCTTTGAACAACTTATCTAGTTCTGCTATGTATTCATCTATAGGCAAATCTTTATCCCTTGCTATATTGATAAATGAACACAATTGGAAAGCAGATATATAGAACAATACAATCCATTTCCGCTTCTCTTCGATGTCTTTACTCATCTTGAGGTTATGAGCAAGAGTAATCATTTGAGCATTATTACTATTATCAGCAACCTTAGCAACAGTGATACATATTCTATTGATTTGCTCAATAGATAATACTTTGCCTTTATTCATGGTTTTTTCATTTACAATAGCCATTGACGTACCTCCAATAGAAGATAGAATATAAGAACCCCACCGCCCAACGATATGCAAATATCGCAAAGCGAGGAACCCCGACCGTCGAGATGACAGGGCGGGGATTTCTTTTTATATATGTGTTGCTCCTTACAGTCGCAACACAGCCCCACCGCCGCAACTCAATCAAATATCCTGCAAAGCGTTTTATGCTCTGTTGATATTTGACATCGAAGGCGGTGGGGCTGTGCGAGTGACTAAAAGGAACGAGCATCATTTACCTTCCTTCAAATTATTTAGTTTATCCTGAAATCTTATAAGCTCTTTTGTATTCGTAGAACCATCAGATAATAATTTTAGTGTTGTCACACCTTCTTTGGTTGATAATATTTCAAATTTTGATCCCGGCAATAAGACAACCTCAGGAAAATCAAATACTTGGGCAGCGACGGCAACGGTATTTTTTGGTAAAACAACCCTGAAAACCTTACCTCCTTCACCTGCATAATTCAAAACCCTTGCCTCACTTATCCCTAAAGTGCGAGAACCTAAAAAGGTCATTATGTTTCCAGATGTTACATTTTCTGCACCAATATTGTCCATACCGAAAAATGTTTCAAGCGATTGGTCTAACCTAAATCTATCATCTTGGATAATTGTCCTAAATTCCTCAATTGCTTGTGGAGGCAATATCTCAACTGTATTGCCTTTTGCGGCTCTGTTTTCTAAAAAGTCTCTATATTCTTTGTTTTGTAAATCCTCCCAATTCGCTCCTCTTGATAACGGGAGCCCGCCATTTGCAGATAGTGGGAAACTCGCCTCGTTAGGACTAATATAATTGCTCAATTCTTTTATGGATGTTGTTTGCTGGTATACGGGTAATATATTTATCAATTCGTTTATTGATGCCGTTTTAGGGCTATTGCCCCATATATCACTATGGTTGTTTTTTCTCAATTGAGAAAGATCAAATTTTCCATCCTTCCAAAGCTCAAATCTTTTATCTCCCATCATTTCCCTTTGTGTCTCTTCGCTTTGTTTCTCAAACCAATCGGTACCTTTTTCCCATTGAATAGCAGGGGAGCCTTTTATTTGAAATACTGCAATACATCTCCCGCGCGGGTGGTCATCAAGCTCTTGGTCCAGTTGGATAATTTCTCCATCAGAAACCAAGCAAGCCATACAAACGCTATTATCCTTTGTCGCCACCCTTCGCATATAACCATCTAGTCCACTTGTTCTGTATTGCTGTGCAGATACCAACCTGTTTACTCTCAATTGTTCTGTGCGGGCAATAAGTGTTATTCGTTCAAGCCCCATACCCATTGCCTTAGACATTTGATATGCAACTTGATTAGGGTTCAGTCCTTTTGCCGTTCCCTCAAGCAATGATTTGACGACACCATCAAGAGCATCTGGATAAGCTTCTTTCAACAAACGATATAAAGGTGTACCATCTCCCAGCATTCCAACATATGTTTCAACAGCATCAACAGGTAATCTATCAAATGCAATTCCTAATGCCCCCGTCATTCTAATAGCCTCTGATGCTGATTGAGTAGCAGTAAGACCGAACTGCAATTGTTCCGCCTTAATGTCGGGGATAGCGGTATCTTTGACGAATTCAAGTATTTGAAGTTTCATTTGCTGGTTGAGCTTTTCGTACCTACTCATTCGTCTCAATAATTGTTCTGTAACCACATAACCCTTGAGCTTTGCTTCATTGATCTCTAATGCCAATAAAGTCATCTCATCTTTCAATAAATACTCAAGTACCAGCCATTCTTTTGCCAATCGTTTTATTTGCTCATTCTCTCTGCCTATGAGCGATAAACGATATTGACGTAAAAGACGTATAACCTCTGGGTCCTGCTTGATTTTATCTGGCATCAGTCATTTACCTTGTCAAAAACCTTCACAGGATGGCTCAGGAACGATTTCCAGGCGGTACCTGAGTATTTGTACCTGTGTTATTTCTGGCATCTTCCGTTCTCAATTTGTCGAGTGCATCTTGAGCTAAACCGCTTTGTTCCTGCTTTTCTTTTGTAAGATCATCTTTCAGTTGGCTCATTTCAGTAGTGGACCAACCTTGGCGCCTCTTTGAAGTTGTAAGCGGGACGCCACCTTCCCTGTCAAGTTTCGTTATTTCTGCTTGCGTTTTTGGTTGGATTGTTTCAACGGGTTCAAATTGTGGTGTTATCTGATTTCGTTCAACCTCAATTCCTTCGAGCTCAAGAAGGAATTGAGCAAATGCTTGCCATTCAGGTGTGTATCTTCCAATTCGTTTCTTTACCTTCTTTGTTAGGGGAGCTTCAAGTGCTATCAATGCTTCACCACTTGGGTCGCCTCCCTGCATAAAGAAATAATGCTTTGGTGTTCTGCTGATAATCGCCAATGCAGTTGCAAGCTTATCAATAGCAGTAAGATAATGTTCAAGGCCGCCACCCCCAAGCTCAAGCACTTGAGTAGGATTGCCATCTGTGGGTTGAGGTATCCACCAATTTGTTCCGGGATCGTTAGCCATATTTCCTGGATCTGCTTTTGATATGATTACTCTTTGCCTATATGTGCTGAAATCGCTTGCCACCATCATGTCGTTCATGAGTTTATTGATTGCATCTTGCATTGATACCTCAGAGGGTCCCATATCCCGTTTTTTGGTTGTTCGCGATGACATCCAATGAAATACAGGGATTGCGTCAAAAGGATTATCCTCTTCTGGATTATCTGCAAGAGGGAGAAAGCTTTTTGCATTGGTAATAAGTTCTCCCATTTTTGTTTGCTTATTGCTAATGTAATGTTCAAACCGATCAAAATAATAAAGATCAAGTCTGGTGTATCTATTTCCATCTTGCCATAGTTTTGCGGCAAAACGTTTCTTATTAGGTTGATCTTGCTCATAAAACATATGGCACATTCTTGGGTCATTGAAATAAATATCTAGTTCCTCATTGTCCTCATCATCTTTTACTTTCATTGCAATAATAAATCCTTCCCCCGTTATTGTTGCACTTTCATGGACATCCTCTGCTGCTAACAAGATATTATGATTTTTTATTAGGTCCTCAATTGCGGTTTGAGCATTGGCATTTTCCGATATATCAAAACCCTTGAGGATAATCCGATCAATCACGCTATCAATAACAACAGAAAGCCAATTTTCTGCAAAAAATACATCCAGCTTTTGAAACACTTCTCTAAGCTTTGCAGTTGAATATTTCAAGGGATGGAAGCCAATATAATATTTATACAATTCATTATATAAAGCTCTTTTTGCCAAGATTGTGTCAAAAGCTAATTTGACATCGGGATTATTTTCAGCCATAGTGTTTATCCTTTGTATGATCTTCCTTTAATGGGTGTTTCAAGCATATCATCCTCGTAAGCATAACGCAAAGCACCATCAATTAAATGATTATCTTTATCAACAGGCTTAGGAGGCGAAACAGGTTTGCCATCAGGGCCTTCTTTCCAATGAGCTTTTCTTAATTCAGTCTGCATAAAGATACAAGACTTATCAACAACAATTTTTTGACCTTGCAGCCATTGAAGTCCAAATAAAACACTATCGGGGCCTTTTCTTGCGCCTTCTGTGTTGACACCTGCATTTTCTAATTCCTTGATTGATTTAGGTTCTGCGCTATCGCATTTGATAAGCTCATTGCCAATTGCTTTTAGCACCTCTGTGGCAAGCTCATCATTGACAAGACCACGCTCATAAAATTCTTGATAAAAGTATATAGTCTTTTTCTTCTTGTCATAGTGAGATGAACCAAAAGCCGCTGGGTCAGAAGCAAAGCCAAAATCAAGACCATGACGCCTATTTGTAAACTGATTACGCATATAGGATAAATCTTCAATACGCCAATTCTTGAAGATCAAATTACCAAGCACTCCCCAATTGCCATACGTATAAACATCCCGATAATATTTATCCTCTTCATTTATCAAATCATCCTTATCTGCTTGAGTAAGGAAACGATTATGAATATACCATGTCTTGAGGATAGACAATTCTTTCGACTGATAATTTTGTTGATCTTCTGCCCATGAGATAGGGGCAAAATAAGTTTCAAATATCCAATGATCTTGCAAAATAGGATTGAATGTTAGCGTGAGACGTTTGGGTGTATCTTCTCTACCGCCTCTTTGGCGTTTCATCAATGATTTGACTGTATTCTTATCTGTCTCTGTTGCCTCTTCAATCCATATATCAGTAATAACACCTCTTTCAGGAATAATTGATTTGATCTTTTCAACATCATCAAGACCAACAAAAAAAGCTTGATACCCATTAACGCAAGTAATAGTGAATTCAGTTTGATTAATCTTGAACAATTCCCTTACACCAAATTCATTTATCCTTCTAATAATTTCATTGAAAACAGAACGCCTAATGGTTCTACCTACTTGACGACATACAAGATAGTTTCTTCCCCCTGCTAATAGATCAATGACAACTCTCTGACTTTCAAATACACTTTTGCCTGATGAACCACCCCCATAATATATCTGTACTCTGCTCATATCATATAGATATGGATAGTATGCATTATTAAAGATAGCTGGGTCAATCTCTATATCAATATCAGGCTCAAGGACTTCAATCATTGTTTACCATCTTGTCCAACGAACGCCAACATAAGGAACATCTTGGCAATAAGCATAAACGAAATAAGGTACCCTGATTTGAAATAGATCAAATGGGAGGATATAATATTTTGGGTATCTTGGTTTATTCATCATTTTCTTTCCTTATTGTTACTCGGATAACCTTTCTTTCTGTGCTTTCTACCTTATCAGTAAATAAAGCGTGATATTTACCTATCAACTCAAGAGCTTTTTGAGGATCATGAAGCTCAACCTCAACCCAATTTTCCTCTTTACTCTCTCCGCTCTTTTCATTATACATTTCCACCTTTCGATGCTTGACTTTCTTTATCAAGTGGAAATGTTTCTTTGCTTCCTTGTCCTTGAAATTGAAATAAATATGACCATCATCATCAACCTTTACAAATGGGTGAAGTGTTGCCCCTGCTTGATCTTTCAATCTCGCTAATACTTCACTCTTCCCCATTGTCTGCTCTTTGAAGCGTTTCTCAAGTTCTGCTTTTATCTTAACGTTTCGTAACAAGCGGGAAGCGCTTGCAGAAGCAACCTCATCACTTGCTCCTGGGTGTGATAATTGCCATGCGAGCGTACCATTGAAACAAACCAAATACTCTTCAATGAACTTTTCATGCCGTAATAATAAATCTTCTGAAATATTCAGAAGATCAATATCATTTTTATTCTTTTTCGTTTTATCCTTTTTTTCTTTTACCATTTTTTTCTTTCGTACGACATAAATTACAATCTTCGGTATGGTGATTTATATTCTGAAACACGTGTCCATAATCCTTTGTGAGATAAAACTGGGCTAGAGTGTTTGGAAACAAGTGGGCAAAATGTGTAAATTTCGTTTGGGTCTGGCGTCCAAGAATATTTTATTCCTCCAGAAAATGGAGAAATGGTTGTTAGATTACCAGGTTTTGTATTGAAATTATTACAAATAAGAAAAGCGAATAATGTTTCCATTGGATTATATAAGTAATCTGTTGACTTCACTTTACCACTATCAATATCAATAACAGAAGAGGGAGGCAATTTTCCTGGTTTCATAATTGGGTTACCTGCACCATCCATTGTCCATACCTGATAATAGTCAGCATTGTAATCTCTGACAGCATGAGTATTGCGGGAGAATGTACGAAGCTTATCAATCCACATATCCTTTTCAGCATCAAGGTTTTCCTCAAGGATATAGTTTCTTTTTGGTTCATCTGGGTTACCAAACCCAGTCCTATTGGCAAGTGCCGCCATATACCCAAATGGATTACAAACGTTATTTTTCAACATACCTGCATTATGAGCATAATGAAATAATTGCCATTGCTTATTATAGATTGTATCTGCTAGGTCTCTCAAAACAATAATGGCAGGATTGCCACTGGGAGCGCTTTGGTATTCTCCCATTTGTGCAAGAAAATAACCAGCAGGGAGATTGTTTACTTTGCTTTGCAAAACAATAGATGAACTATCATTATAAAATATGGTTTGTTTTGTCATAATTGTACTGGGAACAAATCTTCTGTTGAATTATCATCATAAAGCAATGTGCTTTTGACAATCTTTTTTTCTGTTGGTGAGGGTGGCGGGGGTGAGTCACCAGAAACAACATGATAATCAAACCATTCCGCTTTTGAATAAGCGTTAACTGGACTTGTCAATCGAATATATTTTGTACCCGAAACAGAACCTTCCCAGTTGATTTCAACAGATACGTCCTTTTTCAAATCTGTACCATTATAGTAAACACGTTCACCGCCAATTGTTACCCACAATTTGGCAATTTGATTTGCTTTACCTTCCCAGTTACCATCCATAGCTTCTCCTATCTCGTTTGATCCCAATAAGGGAATGTATAAAGGGTTGATTAGGTTTAAATCAACATCAGTTAAATCACCTAGTGCAGTTGTAATACCATTTACTCTCCCGTGTGCAGAATATTGCCAAAACAAATTAGGTCCATACTTTCCCTGGTCGGGTGTATATGCTTTTGGAATTGTTGAAAATAAATCAGGAAAATATGGGTACCCTGCTGTCCACGAAAAGATATTTTTGAAGTATTCTTTTTCTGCTTGCGTCATGATGACAGCATCAAAGATATTTTTTCTTGAGTAGTTTATTCTCAAATTGTCTGGGTACGCTTTCTTTACAATCTCATGCCATTGCCATAATTGCGAAGCTTTTTCCCCGCCACTCTCGAAATCAAGAATAAGCAAATCGGTAGGAAGAATATCAACTTTTGATAGTACAGAAAGAAAATGATTTGCCTGTTTTACGGTATCATAATCTTTTCTAAAGAAGTGAAAAGCACCACGGATACAACAAATTTCCATTGCACCTTTGAAATAAGGAATAAATGTGGGATCAGTTGTGTTATTGAATGGTGTTCCGGGATATGCTTCCGTTGCCTTTGTGATGAATACAAGTGGTTTAGGATCAATCAATTTGAAATCTTTGATGATTTTCCAGTGGCTTACATCATAAACAGCAGGTTGTTTGATTATCATGGTTGCTGTAAAAGGGTAGGGGCAAGATTAAAATAAAAATATAAGGCTTGCCAAATAAAAATTGTGAAACCGCTAATTACCATTGGAATAATGATCCATTGGAATTTATCAAACCATTTTGACCAATATTCTCGTTTTGCCTTGTCTTTTCTTTTGTCACTAATAATAAATAGCAATAGATAATACTGGACCTCAATTACCTTTTTTTCGATTATTGATAAATCTCCATTCTGGGAAAGTTTTTGGGTATCATCTAAGGCTCTTTGAAGTATTCTATCTGTAACACCTTCTTCTGGATCAATCATAGTATTTTATCCTATATTCTAATGAGGGAAAGGAATTTACCTCGCCTTTCCCTCATTATTGGAAGAAATCAGCTTGTGAAAGGGGGTTTGTACCAACGATTTATGGACCAAAAACTCTTGATGGTAGCGCGTAACCACAATCCATAACCAAATAAGGAAAGTATATATGCAACAATCACTTGAGCCAATCCGGTTGCTGTATCGTTACCAAGATCAATACCAAGCAAACCGAAAAGTAACTGGACGAGCCATGCAAAAACCACAACAAGAGCCGCATGAACAACAGGGTCAAACATAGGAATTCCTTTCTACTCATACGATACAAAACGTTTTGATATACACGATAAAGGCATTATAACGTTTTTATTATTTATAGGTACATTATCCCACTGGGATAAGTTGACATAGGTCCAATAGGTAGTATTATCTTTTTTGCGAGAAGAAAACAAATCGCCTACTGTGGCAAGTAGAAAAATGTCGAGAAGAGAACTCCCCTACTTTGGGCGTTCTGTGTCTCTTATCGCCTCGACCGATAATTGCCGCAGACGCAGAACGCCCAAAGTTGAGGATTTTTTTGTTCTCAAGAGGAAAATAATATGAAGGTTGCAATAGTTGGAAGTAGGCAGTTTGATGATTATGAAATTTTCAAATTGCTTATAAATCAAATGAAAAAGAAAATAAAAATTGATATGATTATTTCTGGTGGGGCAATTGGCGTTGACAACATGGCTTATAAATACGCAATAGAAAATGGGATTACATTTGTTTGCCATCCACCTAAATTAGAAGATAGTTATCCAAGAAAATTTTTCCATTGTAACCTAAGAATAGTTGAACAAAGTGAAGCAGTGATTGCTTTACCTAAAGGCAAAAGTACAAGGACAAGACATTCAATATCTTTGGCTAAAAGATTGAAAAAAGATTTATATATTTTTGAAATGAAGCAATCATGAAAGAAGATCAAGGCTATTATGTTGCAGAGAGTAAAGAAGATTTCAATAACTTTGAAATCTTATATATTGAATATTGGAAGCCGGGAGTAAGGAGAATATGGGCGAAAACAAAAAACAGTAATGGTATTTATATAATCTATTCAAAAAAAGAATACACAGAAAACTTGGTTGAAATAGGAGTACCAAATGGATAAGACAATAGGCGAATTGGAAAAGATTGACATAACAACTCACTCAGATAAAAACGATATTTTTCTTCCTGTTTATTCAAAAAATAGCGATACCCAGAAAATGACACTGAAAGATTTATTGGAAAACTTATGGGATCAAATGTACATCAACACTAAGAAAGTAATCATTACATGTTCTTATTGTTTATCTGCAAACGCTATTACAAACTCAAACTGCATCCAGTGTGGCGCTCCCCTTGGCAAAGACATTGAAAAATCATAGGAGATTATCATGACATCAAAAAAGAAAATAACAAATTTAGGACAAGACAGGAAAACAAATTGGACGGCAGAAGAAATCAACAATACAGAAATGCCAGATGTTCAATGGTTAGTAAAAGAAATATTACCACAAGGATTTTTCTTTTTAGCTGGTCGCCCAAAGATGGGAAAATCATTTATGACACTTCAATTATGTATTTCGATTGTAACTGGTAAACCATTTTTAGGATATGAAGTAAAGCAGGGTAATGTCTTGTATATCTCATTAGAAGATAATGTAAGACGTATAAAGAAACGTATGGCAAATATGGGAATGGTTGGTGTAAAAGGATTGGCAAATTTAGAAATTGTCGAAAATTGGACACCACTTAATACAAGAATTATTCCAGAAATAAAAAAAGCCCCAACAGGTCTTGACCTTCTCATAAAGAAACTTGAAAGCAAAAATTACGCCCTATGCGTAATGGATACATATGCTAAATCGTTTTTGTTGAAAGATAATAATGATGCCGTGGAAGCTGGGAGATGTTTGAAGCCTTTATATGAAATGACAAGAGCCGGGGAATTTACATTTGGATTTATTGACCATAACAGAAAAAATAATCAATTTAGTGGAGACCCAATTGATGATATAGCGGGGACAGGCGCAAAAGGAGGTGTTGCTGATACTGTTTGGAGTTTAGCAAGAGAGAGAGGTAAACAAGATGCAAAAATGTCAATTGCCTCCCGTGATACTGAAATAGATTTTATTGATCTTCAATTTGATAAAGATAGAACACTGTGGACAAATAAAACAGAAGAGATTGTAAAACCTGGAACGATACAGGCGAAGGTATTGGCACATTTAGGAAATAATGGCAATGAAATTTATGTAAGAAAGCTTTCAAAAACTTTAGGGTATGATCCTGCTTTGATTTCGAGAGAATTGAATGAATTAGTAAATAAAGGTATATTGATAAAAGGAGAAAAAGAAAGCATGGGAAGAGTACCATATATATTGAAACGAAAAATAAACTAAAAAGCTGATTTGATGTCAACACTATCAACATAGACAATAATATCAATATTATCAACAGAGATAACAGATAGTGTTATAAAAAATACAGTGTTGATAGTGTTGACACTAAATCGCATGGGGAATAACCATACAGGAAAAAGGGAAATAAAATACAGGATAATTTTGCTCAAGCAGCAGGAAAGAACATCAATATGAAGTACTACACGCAATTTCCCTATTTTTTCATATTTTTCCCCTTTTATTCACTATTGACTAAATAAGACATAAAGACTAAAATTATTGCATGTTGACAAGCGAACGCCCCACCCAAACGATTGCACTCAAAGAAGTTGTGAAATTCTCTTTATGCAATCTGCTTGTTATCATCACTGAAACGTCTTTTACTGCTTGCAGTAATTGACGTTTCTTTTATGTACATTTACAAATAGTTTTCTCTGACAACGCTTTCCCGAATAACGCAATATAGGAAGTAGTTTGTTAGATCAAGAAAATTAATAATGTCGAAAAATGAGCAATAGCGTTGCCTCTTTCTGATTTGAAACCCAAAACAAATTGTGAAAGAAAGTGAACGAAAAAAGTAAAAGAGAAAGAAGCGTTGAAGTAACACAACCTCCTCCCCTGCTCTTTTATCAGTGGCGAACTCGAATAAAAGTGTAAGCTCAATCTCAGTTCAAGGACTGAGCTAGTGAGTAAACAGCTTTCAAGCAGCGAATGAAAGTTCCTCATTTAGTAGCCGCAGGACATAAGTGCCGCGAATAATAAATATTTTCCATAGTTTTTTTCATCATGACTTTCATGATGAATTAGCAGTAACAATTTCCATAGACAATAAAGTCAATTCAGGAATGATATGCGTGTTTAGCTCTTGGGAAGTTTGCTCAAGATCATGAGCCTATGAACTGACGCCCATAAGAACTATAAAAGAGATGATGGAGAATAAATTGTTACTGCTAATTTGTTATGAAATACATAACTATGTCTAATATCTGGATGACATTAGACAAATTTAATCCGACTCAATCAAAAGGAGTTTGAAATGAACGCACAAGAACAAGCATTGAAGTTAGTGCGTGGTAGCTATCAAAGAAATTTGATTTTAGGTTATGAAACATTAGGTGGGTCATCATTGCGTGGTAAAGCAAAAACATATATTGGTCGTTACCAAGAAAGTACAAGAAACCTGATTGCACGATTGAAATCAAATAATGTAATTTATAAAATTGAATTGGGTCCACGTGGTGGATGGTATTCTGCAAAACTAAGTTTTCCAATGACATTTGAGGATTGGTCGAAAAGCTCATTTTGCGGTAAGCTTTACCCTTGTACAGGAATTTTTGGAACACAATATCAATCCTATCTCGAAAGGTTTTGATATGGAATACTTATATTGGATAGAAGAGAAAAACAATATATTTTATGTATATTACTGGAAATCAAATCAGGGTATCGTAATAACATTGTTTCATACTGCACATACATATGAAGAAGCAGAACAGGCAATTAAAGATCACAAGGAAAAAAAGCACCCTACACAATGGGAGCCCAGAAAATAAATGACAAAGATTGTAAAAGAAATCATGCAAGTAAACAAACTTTTCAATAAGGAGCCAAAATGAATACTTGTCAAATATGTGGAAGAGAAATAAAAGCAAAAAATGGATTGATTGCTCATCATGGCTACAAAAGACCCGATGCAGGATGGCAAACTGCTTCCTGTATGGGTGCAAGACATTTGCCCTATGAAGTCTCAAATGATGTTCTTCCAATTGCAATTGAAAATGTTTTCAATTATATTGAAAACACACTAAAGAAATTGGAAGACTTTACAAATAACCCCCCAAAAACATTGACGACAAAAAGGACAATACACGGACACAGAAGTCCAAATTTTGGACAAAAGGTTGAAGAAACTTATGAAATGCCAAAAGGTTTTAGTGGTAGAGAAAAACAAGTTTCATATTCAACAAAAAATTATTATGAGTTTGAATATTTTAGACTTCAATATGCAATGACAAAAGATATTGAACAATCGAAACTTGATCTTGAGTATTTGAAAGCAAGATTAGCCAATTGGAAAAAATTATAGACAAATCAAAGAGCTTGAATATTCAAGCTCTTTGATTTGTCTATAATTCAATAGATAAGAATAAGGAGCAAAAATGAAACAAATAAGTAAAGTAAAATATCCAGAAATTGTTGTTAGCTTGATTGGTCATAATGGGAATGCTTTTGCTATTATGGTCGCTGTTAGAAAAGAACTCAAGAAAAACAATATTTCTCAATCTGAAATAGATCAATATTTCAAAGAAGCAATGTCAGGAGATTATGATAATCTTTTGCAAGTTACAGCGCAATGGGTAAACATACAATAAGCAGAACTCTCCGGATAGGTTCTGTTGAAGCATATGAATGGCGACCATGTGTAGGATAATGTATTGCTACTTCATTGAGTGGCGAAGTAATGGGTACCACTCTTCGATATTTACTGATTGATTGCTTATCTCAATATGGTATGAGATAAGCCCACCTAGGCAGTTCCAATAAAACCTGATGGCGGAGAAGCTCAAATGAATTGAGATAAGCAATCAGTTAGTAAATCATTTTTCAATCGTACGAAACAAAAGGAGCCAAAAATGTATGAAGATTTCTATAATATTGATGGAAGCATTTTGATTGCAATGAAAAAATGTTGCGAGTGGTTAGAAAAAGAAAATCCAAAAGATCCAGTTATCGTAATCATTGAGCAATGTGATAGCTTTATTCATATCCGTGCTTATTACGATTGATAATTACCAAAAAGACACAATAAGGAGCCAAATCATGTCCGCAAAAGTTTCCCTTTCCCTTGAGCAATATCAATTACTTGATAGTGCTTATAAGCTTTTCAATCAAAAGCTTTTCAGTAACAAGCTTCCTCAATGTGTTATCGTTCTGCACAGAAAGAAAAACGCAAGAGGATATTTTCATGCAGAAAGATATGTAGACCGTGAAAGTGTAAAGATAGCGAAGAAGAAAGATCAAATCAAGAGCTATGATGAACTCGCAATGAACCCGGACGATTTCGACCGCCCCGACATTACTATCCTTTCTACTCTTGCTCATGAGATGGCGCATGTATGGCGCCATCGTTGTGCAGATAAAGAACCTTCCCGGGGCAGTTATCATGATAAGCTATGGGGAAGAAAGATGGAAGAGATTGGGTTGATGCCTTCAAGTACAGGGAAAGAAGGCGGTAAGAAAACAGGACAAAAAGTTACTCATTACATTATTCAACATGGGAAATATGAAACCGTCTGCCTTAACTTCTTGAAGAATAAATCAATCAAGCTTTCTTCGTTTCAATTGTCAAGTGCAAGCAGTAACAGTAATCGCAATAAGATCAAATACTCCTGTCCGTCTTGTGATTTGAACATATGGGGAAAACCGGGGATCAATATTCAATGTGGAGAATGTAATGAGCGATTGGAGGAAGTGTAAAATGGGTTTCAAAAGAAGTCTGGACGATATAGCGATTACCAACAGGGGGTATAAAGTTTTTCGACCAAAGAAGCAATCTCCTTACCAGCAAAAAATGCAAAGCTTTTGTGGTGTAAGAAAGTTTCTTTTATTAACTCATTATCTAGGACCAAATGACGAAAAAGTTTATATTACTCTCCTTGAATATGTAAAGGGAGAACAAATAACCATAGGTCATCGAAACCCTAAAAACACTCAAGAAGATATCCAGAACGCTATCAAATCTCTTGAGCGTAAAGCAAAGTGCAAACTATATTATGTACTGCTTATCAGTACAGATGGAGAATATTTATGAATGAAAGACGTAAGAACTGGAAAATAATTATCCCAAATGATATGGATAAAGTATTGAAACGCCAAGAGTTATTGACACAACTTGAAAATATCAGAACACAATTACAAGGTGTTGGAGTTGATTTTGAGAAATATGATGCCTTGAAGCTTGAACAACGAATAACTACCGCAAAACTTGCGACACTATGAAAAACAACATGAAAAATAAAAGTGTATGTTTTGTGTCAATTGGGATGCTCTTGATTATGATATTAATTTTGAGAAACCTCCCTATCATTGTCGATTTTTTCAATCAGTTATTTTCAAGAATTTGAGGATGATATGACAACTCTTCATTTCGTAAAGAAAGCACGTAAGGCAAACAAGGACGCCGGGATCAAAAAAGGTGACAGTTATTATTGGTGGCAATTTGCGTTTGGATCCAAGCAATATTCAAGGGAACGGCCTCGCCGTTCCCGATACGCAACTCGCTCCGCGTATCTCTCTGTGATTTATGACATTGAGGATGATATTGCTGAAATGACAATTGAAGACATCGAAGGTGGTTGCCTTGATAATTTAATTTCTGAAATTGAGAATACAAAAGACGAGGCGGAAAGTTCTCTTGATAACATTCCTGACCAACTAAAAGAAGCGTTGGCAGGGGCAACACTGCAAGAATACATTGATAACCTTGAGAGTTGGCAGTCTGACTTGGAAGGAATTGATCTTGATATTGACGAGGACGGTATAAGAGAACAAGCGAAAACAGAATATCAGGAAGCTCTTGAAAGTTGCGCCCCTGCTACACAAGAAGATCCAGCAGAGGAGCCAGAAGAAAGTGAAGAGGAAATTTTCCAAAGACTTCTTGACGAATGTAAACAAGAAATCCTTCTTGAAATTCAGGGGTGCTCCTACCCGGGGTAAATATCATGACAGATGAAACCTTCAAACCTCTTGATTTATCTCCAGAATTGCAAAGAGAAAGCGAAAAAAAAGATGTGCTTATCATGAGTAAGTTGAATAAAAAACTCGGTATAACAAAATACGAAATCAAAGATGTCATCGCCGAAATGAATATCCGCTTTACACAATACAAAGGGCAGTTTGATGATATATCTGTTGAGCGTCGTATTCTTCAAGCTGTGCAAGATTTCAACCGCTTTGTAACACCTTTGCAGATTATCAGCAGGGGCAAAAAGATCAAGCTCAATCAAAAACTACCCGTTGCTTCATTGAAAGATGGGATATTGATTTATGCAGACATAAAGAATTCTTTCAATGTGTTTTCAAAAGAAAAACCGAAGGAGTAACAATCATGACAACTAGTAAGGCGTTTCTCGCTAAGTATGCAGGGAAATGTCCAAATTGCGGTAATCGCTATGTAGCAGGAAAAGAATGGCTCCGTTTTGTTGATAATGTTCTCCAGCATGTACAATGCCCAACAGATGGACATGGAGCTTTGGGGACAAGTGTCAAGACCATAACGAGCAAAAAAGTGGAACCTGTTTATCAATCTTCTTTCAATATGCCTATTAACATTAAGGAAGATAAAAAAGATAGTCTTGGAGATGCCCTTCAATCTGCTCTTGATAATTTCCAAAGTGATAAAGAAGATCATCCAGATTTTGACATTGATCTTCAAAGAAAAGTAGACGCAAAAGGCTTTATCCCTTCGCAGTACCAGCAAGCTATCTTTGATGCCATTACAGAAATGGTAAATGGCGTATATGCTTTTGCTCATCTTGTAATTGAAGCAGTAGCAGGAAGTGGCAAAACTACAACAATTGTCAAAGCTCTTGAATTGATCCCCGCCCAGTTTGTTGTATTCTTTCTCGCCTTCAATAAGCATATCGCCACCGAGCTTTCTAAACGTTGTCAATCAAAGGGATTGGATAATGTATTTGCAAGTACATTACATGCTTTGGGGTTGAAAAATTTCCGTAAAGTTTATCCTGATTTCAATCCAAAGACAGGGATTGTCTCTGATAAAGTTATGCAATTGCTCAATGATATTTACCCTGTCTCAAGAAAAGCATTAAATGATGGATTGATTACGAAAGAAGAGCGTAAGGCAAATTTTGCCAAACGTTCTGGGATGCGTAATCTTGTATCCATTTGTAAATCAACTCTCGTGGACTACAATAACCAAAAAGCAATTCTTGAGGTTATTGAGCGATATAGCACAGAGATTGAGACAAAATATTTTGATGAAGTAATTGACAAGCTTCCTGAAATCATGGAACTGTGCAAGAGCAAGGTGGACATTATTGACTTTGACGATATGATTTGGTTACCTGTTGTTCTCAATCTCCCACTTGAGCAATGTGATTTCCTGATGGTCGATGAGGCGCAAGATATGAATAAGCTTCAAATAGCTTTCATTCTTCGCCTTGTAAAAGAGAGTGGTCACATCATCGCAGTAGGTGACCGCTACCAATCGTTATATGGATTTAGAGGAGCTGACACCAATGCCATTCAAAACATTATTGACATGCTCAAGGCAAATGTTTTGCCACTTTCTGTTACATATCGTTGTCCACGTTTGCATGTTGAACGTGCCCAGAAAATTGTCCCGCAGTTAGAGGCAAGAGATAACGCTCCTGAGGGCGTCATCAGAGATATTCAATATTATGATTTTGCAAAAGAAGTACAACCCGGAGATATGGTTGTTTGCAGAACAAATGCCCCATTGATAAAACCTGCCTTTGAGTGTATCCGTATGCATAAAAAAGCAGTAATCAGGGGTATGGATTTTCGAGATGCTTTGATAAATCTTATTGATAAGTTTGAAACAAATGATCTCAATTCCTTTGAAATCTCATTAATGGAATATTTTACTCATGAACATCAAAAGCTTCTCGATAACGCCAAGGAGATGCAAGCAGTATTGCTGGAAGACAAAGTAAAAACAATCCGATTTGTCGCCACTGAAAGCAGCACGGTCATTGAAATGAAGGAAAAAATCAAGATGCTTTTCAGCGATGATGCTACCGGGGTTATATTTGCTTCTGTACATCGTGCAAAAGGTGGTGAAGCTGATAATGTCTTTATTCTTCGCCCTGATTTGATGCCACATAAGAAAGCGAAAAAAGATTGGGAGAAAGCACAGGAGCAAAATTGTATTTATGTTGCTGAAACAAGATCAAAAAATCAATTGGTGTATGTGAGAGGAGGCGAAAATGCCTAAAACAAAATTCACACCGGGACCATGGACAATCAAAGATGGTTTTGATAAAAAAGGAAATGGCGATTATTTTCCGTCTGTTTTCTTAGGAAAGCCAACACGTTATTCGGACGGAAGTGGTTATCATAAACCAAATATTGTTATCAATGAAAGCCATGACCAAGAAGCAGAAAGCATTATGGCAAACGCCTATCTTATCCACGCCGCCCCTGATATGTATGAAGCTCTTGAATATCTTCTGGAGTGTTCACCATGCCAAAATGGTTGCGCTTCTGATGACATGACATGTGCTAACAATAAAGCAAAAGTTGCATTATCAAAAGCAAGAGGAGAAAACTCATGAAACAACTACACCAAAATCATTCATTACTTGCCCGTCGTATTCGCGGGATGCTCAATGCTTTATATCGAATTGACAAGCCCAATGATGAGCAAGCAAGGGCGATAAAGAGCTTGGAGGAACAAGCCAATCAACATGAGAGACAAGCTATTTTCCAGAATAGCTTTATCATGATTTTATAAAAGGAGGTTTCTCGTTATGAAGAAACAAAAAATTGAAGTAAAGGCAAGAGGCGCACCCACAAAGAAACAGGAAGAGAAAATCCTTCCTAATGGGTTGCGCCCAGACCAATGGAGACGTATGCAAGAAGAGGCAGACATAAGAGATATACCTACCGCCTCCCTTTTACGTCAAGCCATTGATTGGTTTCTTGAGGCACTCGATACGGGGAAACAAATTCCAATTATCAATAGCAATCTTGAGATAGTAGAGAAGGAGGCTTTGAAGAATACAAAATATCATGAGATTGTGTAAGTTTACTTTTTTTTCAATCGTACGATACAAAACAATCCAAATTTTCCTAAGGAGAAAATAAAATGAGTAACTTTGATTATGATCTATTTGATGAGATGGTGAAAGAAGCACCAACCGCTGGGTTTGGGCCGCAAGTAAACTTTGGCAAAATGACAATGACTGTTTCCATCATCGCATGGAAAGACCACAAGCCAATTATCACAGAATTCACCGGTCAAAAGATCAAAGATGGCGAATATTTCCAGCTCAATCTGGAAAGTGATTTGTCAGAATTCAATCCCACTTTGAGCAACCCATACAAGCGGCGTGTTGATGTCAAGAAGAGTGGCGACAAGTCCAAGACTGATTGGACTGAAACTGTCCAGCCTGCTTTTCTCAAGCTTCTTGGCAAAGACTGGTCAAAGAAGTTGACCAAAGGCGTTTACGTCGAATGGGAAGATGCCGAAACCGTTGAGCTTGACAAAGACGGCAACAAGAAGGGCTTCAACGTTGACAAGACGAATGACAATGGTGATGATGTTAAGAAGCATTACACCAACTCTGTGCCTCGCCTGCTTCGCTTATTCAAGAGCAAGACTGAATGTGGAAGCGCACGGGAAGAACGTTTCACCAAGAAAGATGATATTGAAGCACCGGGAGACAATGATGATGGAATACCTGCTTCTGTTGCGAAACAAGTTCAGGGATTATTCAAGGCAATGGATCATGAAGCTGCCCGGGAATTGCTCGAAAATTCCAAACCATTTGGCGATTATACAGCAGAAGAGTTGATGATTGCCGCAAAAGTTCTGGATAAGGACGAGCCACCTTTCTAATAGATCATCATAAGCAAGAAAAGAGACAGAGATTATCTCTGTCTCTTGCAATTATTCAAAACTTTTTTTGAAAGAGGTAAACAAAATGGCAGGCTATGTCGCTTCAAGTTTCAGTATTCAGTGTAAATGTGGTCATGTAGTGATGATTAGAACGGCAGAACATGAACACTCTGAGCCATGCTGGAAATGCCCAAGACAAATTAAAATCATTATGGGGTATGGGAAAAATAATTACCGGTGTTATATTGTTGAGCCTGGCAAGGCAGAGAGTCAAGTAAAACCCCGCCATGTGGATCAAGGAAAATAATTATTCATCTCTGCTGTATTTGTGACACAGCCATGTAAAGACGTTTACAGAAACATAGCTTTATAAACTATTTAGGACGCTTTCCAAAAGCTTGACATTATAGCGGAGAATTTTGTAACAGTGAAAGCCTATCAAGGCGGCGTGATTTAATAAGCAGATAAAGCAAGTTTGGATGGCTCCTTCCTTGCTTGAGAGTGTCACCACTGTATGATGGAGAAGAAATATGGAAGATCATAGAGAAGGATTTTTTGGTTGCATAATTGATATGCTTGAAATAATCGGCCTACTGATAGCATTATCGTGGCCTATTCTAATATTGTTGTTTGGAGGTAAATAATGTTCTGGAAAATATTACCTTTTGCTTTGCTTATTGTTTTCACAATCATGACAATTATCATTTTATGCGCAGGAGGATAATATGCTTGAAAATATAATCGCCCAAATGATTTACAATATCGAAATATCGGGCTTCATGCAATCGAGAACATTGAAGAATGGATTGACAATTGAAATTCATCCACAAGTTGGATATTATGTTCTTATATTGCTTAGGCAAAATGCATACCCATCAGATAAAGAGTGGGAAACAGTTATCAATCATTTTCCTTATGAGCTTGTTGAAACAAAGCCAACAAAAAAAGATAATGGGACAACATTCATGCTGATAGCAGAGATACCCAAAGAAAGAAGGTAATCATGCCATTTGGAAAACCAATCACGTTTGAAGATCAAGAACGAATTGAGATTGAGAGAGAAAGGAATAGAAAAAAGATTATGAAAAGAAATTCAATTATTATTTATGCAATAGGTGGAACAACAATTTGCCTTGTTGCTTTTCTTCTTGCCCAAGTGATTGGAGCATTATGATCCTCATTGTGGATAAAAACGAAAAAGATACCGCCCCCAAGGTTGTCAAATTACTTGAAAAATGTTTTTCTCAAGTGGTGATTGCAAATCTCCCTCATCATGCTTATGGTGGGATAACAGTAACGGCAGGGGATATAAATATTCCACTTGACAATGGTTCAATATTTGCGATTGACCGAAAAACACCACAAGATTTTTTGAACTCAATACCCAATCGCCATATATTCAACCAAATTGAGGTTATGGCGCAGTATGCAAAATATTCCTCTATTATCATTACTGGATTTTTCCATTACGATAAGAACGATATGGTTTGGATTTCTGATAATGGTAAACTTGAGGCGGCAACCAAAACAAATTGGAAAGGCGTTTCTGTACGTTCAACAATGTCCCTCATTCAATATTCAGGTTGTGCATTAATCTTTTGCCCACCTGCAAGATACCCGGATCAAATAGCAGAACTATATAACACTGTCAACAAACCCGATAAGCACCAGGGAATAACACAACATAGAATAGTCACGTTTCCTCCTGTCGATAATCGAATTACATTCCTTGCAGGAGGTTCTGGTTTGCCTGGGATTGGCATCAAGCTTGCAGATACTTTGCTTACGTTTGCAGGAATGATGGACGGTGACGCTGATGAACAAGGATACGGAACACTAGCAGGGGCGCTACACTGGGTCACTATTCTAAGCGGTATCTCAAAGAGTGAAAGACCCAAAGGCTGGGGACCTGAAAAGATATTGACTGTCAGAAAATTTCTAGGTCTCTCATCAAATCAATACATCAAAACACAGGAGGAATAATGCCTGACATGTTTTCATTCAAACCCAAATCAAAAAATTTCAAGAAGCTCAAAAAGATTTTGAATGAGCAAGGGGAATTTGAAGCGGATAAATGGTTCGATAGCTTGAAAGAAACAGAACAAATCCGTCTTATTGAGGAAGCAAGAATATTCCTTATGGATCAAGATATGCAAATGGCTATTGCATATGCAAGGGAAAAATCCGAAAAAATAAAAATTTTCAACGGTTTTTCTAAAAACTAATAGGAGACAAAAATGATTATTGCACAGAATTTACGAAGATGGTTTATGGAGGGTAAGCTTGACCGTAATCTGGAAACAACGGCAACACATAGACACCATATCCATTTTCATTGTCCAACTTTCAAGTCAATTCGTCACACTTGGCTTACCCCTGCTTTATACCGCCATCTTCATGCAAAAATGGTTAATGGCAAAATTGTGAAAATCAAAAAGAAGGTGGTGAAATCATGATTTTATGGGATCATCTATATCCAAAATATTTTCTTACTCCATTTGCAATAACAAAGATAAGAAAAATCAGACGGGAAACTTTTTCAGAATTCCATACCGGGTTCATGGATATTTGGATCTTCGGTATACGAATTGCAAGAATACAGCAAACCAATCCATGGTAGAAAGAGGTAAATAATGACACCCAAAGAAGAAATCAAAGTCAAGAAATCAAAGAACCCTATTACAGGTCTTATCAATGTCACTGGCGAACCTGATACCGGGAAAACTACCTTCGCCTTGACAAGTGGCGCCGCCCCTGAAAGAACTGCCTTCATTGATGACGATGTAAAGGGTAAGTCAATCGTTGAGGAGATACGAGCATCAGGGAGACAATTTGGTTTCTATCGTAATCTTGTCCAAGAGGGTGAAGGCATGAGAGAATTGGTTTTCCATAATCATTGCCTGAGTATCATTGACAGTATTGATCCAGGGAAATATGATGTTATCGTATGGGATACATGGACAAGATTTGAAAATACTTTCAAGCCCGTTGTTGAAAGTGCTCCATCACGTTTCAGGCAGTTCTATTCTGCTATGGGTCAAATCAAAGGTGCAGAGCAATGGATAGCCTCATTTGATTATGAGGCAGCTATGCTTGCGAAGCTTGTAAATCTTGCCCCGCTTGTCATTGTCACAAGCCACTTGAAGAAAGATCAAACAAGAGTAAGGGATATTGCAGAAAGTAAGAAGCCGCTTATTCAGAAATCAAGGATGAGGGTTTGGCTCCGTCATTCACCTGATACTCCTCAACCAATTGGTCTTATGCTCAAGCGATTAAGCAAAATGGATTTAGCAGGGGACGAGATGACTCCGATCAACGTCACTCATCGTAAGGTAAAGCAACTTACATGGAAGAGATTGATTGAGTTATGGAATAACCCTGTTGGCAATAGTAAGCCAAATGAGGATGAACAGTTGAACGAATACGAATTGTCTATCCTTGATGGTGTGCTTACCCGCGACCAGAAAGAAGCCTTGAAGCTTGCGGTTATTGAAGCAGAGAAAGAGCGTGAATTCGAGAAAGAGATGGCTTCAACAATTGAGGAGAACAAGGCGATCCCGGAAAACATTGGCCAACTTATCGCAATGGCATCTAATCAGTTTGCTTATAGTGCCGCTGATATTCAAGATGTCCTGAAACTGACAATCAAACAAATCAACGAAAGACGGGATGAAATTCCTGAATTTTGGGAAAAACTTCAAACAAATAAAGAAGCTCAATCAAGGAAGGGAAAAAAGAAATGAAAAAATCTCCTTTGTCTGTTGGTGATATTGTGACAATGAATATCCACCCAGGTTTTCCAACAACCAAAACAAATGTAGGCAGGTTGATGAGAGTAACAAAAGTTAAATATGTTGGTGCAGGTTCAGAAACCGGTCATCTTGTCAATGTCAAAGTTAATGTTAATCCAATCAAAGACCTAGATAATAATGATGTTTTTGAGTTACTTGAATTTGATTGTAATTGGTTTACAAAATACGAGGAGAAATGATTATCCAAATCAATGTTGAATATAAGAAGGAAAATATTTCTTCTGGATCTTTTGTAATTGGTCAAGGTAGAACCCCGGACGGGCGCAAAGTAGAAATATCCCAGTCCGGGGTATTTATCAATCTTGACATTACTCAAAAAGATTTACTTGTCCACCAATATCGTTTCTCTTTGAAAGATATTCTAGCAAAGATTATGGAACAGGAAGGAAAAAAACATGAAAGAACTCCCGATAACAGTAGCAGAAACAAAGAAGAACGAAATTCAAAAAAGAAAACAAGAAAGCAATAAAATTTATGTAGGGGATAAGGTTATTCTTTCTGATATGTTTTTCAATCATCATACAATTGATAAGAAAAACATTCTTGATCCCGGGGAAGGTGTTGTGATTGCAATCCATACAGAGTGGGAAGGGAAGCAAGGTTTATGGTATGGGATAAAATTTCCTAAAGAGTGCAATACTCTATTCGCTCTTTATGTGTTAGGGTTTATCCCCACATATCATTACAATGATGGAAAACCTGTAATACTTATCCACCCTGTTTATGTTGAGAAAGTGAGGATAAGCCATGGCAAAATCAAAAACAACAAACGCATACCAGCCAAGGTTGCTTGATGTTCAAGGCGACCCATTAGCAAGTGGCAAGAGTGTTGACAGCTTGCTCAATTCAAGGCAGCAAGCAGAAGACCTTACCCGTATGTTTAGAGGGGAGATACCTGCTTCAATTATTACAGTCAAGCGTGATGAGATGCACACCGACCCTATTGTCGGAAGCTACGAGGAAAGTGGCTTCAATGATTTCAAGAATGATCCTAAGAAAGGTAAACTTCATAAAGCTTTTACCATATCAGGACGAGGTGCTGCAAATGGAGCGTTATCAATCTTTGCCCGGAATGTTTGTCGTACTGCTGTATTGCTTTATAGTAAACCAGGCAATATGATTATCGATCCCTTCGTTGGTCATAATTCACGTTTTGAGGTATGTGTAAGAGAGGGGAGGCATTATCATGGCTATGATGTCTCTGAAAGATTTATGAAAGACAACAGATTAATCGCCAAGGGATTGAAAAAAGAATTTCCCATGATGAAAATTGAATTGTCTTTGCATACATCAGAGAAGATGGTTTTTACGCCTGACAATTATGGTGATTTTACAATTACATCTCCGCCTTATTGGGACATTGAAGATTACGGGGATGAACCTGAGCAACTTGGAAAATGGTCGGAAACGTATGATGAATTTATGCTCAAGCTGTCAAGTGTTGCTAAGGAGAATTTCCGTACACTAAAAAGCGGAGCGTTTTCGGCATGGTATATCAATGATTTTAGAAGGGATGGAAAATTTTATCCCTATCATGTTGACACAATGAACATGCTTACAAACGCTGGCTTTCAAATGTGGGATATTCAAATCGTTGATCTTGGGAGAGCTTTTCGAGAAAGCTTTATCAGACAGATTGTGGAGCAGAAGATACTCCCAAAAAGGCATGAGTATGGGATCATAGTGAGGAAGCCATGAGCCGTAAAGATGAACTCCTAAACGAATATGACCAAACAATTGACATAACTCAACCTATTCCACCATTTCGGGATTATCTCGAAAGGATCATTGACTTCTTGATTGATAAAATTGAGAAGCTTGAAAATCCAATCATCATAATTGAAATCCCAGTACAGAAAGGAGGTGATACTAATGGCAACAGCAAAGAAGAGTAAAGCAAAACTCCGCGGCGATAACTCAACTGGTTATCATGGAGTAACAAAGCTCGCAAATGGCAAATTTGTTGGTCAGTCATATTTTGCAGGCAAGACACACCGAACATCACAATACGGCAAAGCAATTGACGCCGCCAAGGCATTTGATGAGCTTGTAACGCAAGCCCAGAAGGATGGCTTACTCAAGCGTGTAAAGTTCAATTTCCCGTCATGATCTTATGTGCCCCTGCTTGAGATATAGCAGGGGCAAAACTATTTCAAAGAGAGGTAATAATGATCCATAAATTTATGTTAGACATTGCTCCTGAGGAAGAGTATAAGATCAAAGGTAAAACCGTAATTGTCAGGCGTGATGATAAAGCATATCTGCCTCCTCTTCCTCCTAACGCAAAGATGGCAGCTTTACATGCTCTTGTCAAAAGAGCATCAGAAGAGGGTTATAAAGAGGTGATGATCTTTGCAAAAAAACAACAGGGGACAAGTTATGCAATTGGATTACCTATATTTGCAAAAGAATTTGGGTTACATTCAATCATTGTTTGTCCTGTCAGTAAAACAGAGTTATTACCGCATTGGTTAAAATCTCCTATCATTGATTACAACACAGAGACAATAAGGCTTCACCCCAACCTGATTACTATCAATGTTAGCCAATGCAAAAAGATTGCCAAAGAGCGTGGAGCATATTTCATCCCGTTTGGCTTCGATGATCCTTTGAGCATTGAAATTCATGCTAATAAATTCTCTTTACCTGTTTACAAGATTGGCACATTGATAACTGCAACAATGACCGGGATGATCTTGGCGGGAACATTGAGGCAAATCAATAACAGAGGATATAAAGTTGATAGGGTAATTAGTGTTTCAGGTGGGCGCCCTGTTGAAAGTATTTATAAGTCAATAAATAAATATCTTGTTGACTTATATGAAAATCAATCCCTTGACGGTCTTGAGATTTTCAATCCCTATGACCGCAACTTCAAAGTAGAAATACCCAGTGAATATAATTTATTCAACCCTCATCCCGACTATGAAGCCAAAGCATGGTTATGGATGATAAAGCATATCGAAGAACTCAAAGAGCCAATTTACTTTTTGAATGTTGGGAGATAAGTAATGAAATCGAAAATAAAAACAGCTTTTATATTCGACCCAATGTCAGATATAAAAGATGAGGTAGAGGGTGCGTTACTAGAACTCAACGCACTTTGTAATCTTGAGGGAGACCAACGCCTCCCGATAAAAATTGTTTATCAAGAGCAAGCAATTACAAGCAAAATGATGGAGCAGGATTTTGACTTGCTCATTATTGATTATGGAGGTATGTCTTGGGGTAACGCTAGCGGTCAAATGCAACTCCATGCCGCTTGTCAATATGCAGAAGATCATCCTAATTGCCTTGTTGTTATATGGACTGGCTATACTGCAAATATTTATCAAGATGAATTGTCGGAACAATTTGGTTATCTGAAAAATGTTCAATGCAGATATGAGGACTCCAGTCACGTATATGGCAACCTTGATGGTTCAAAAGAGTTTCTTGATTTTTTCCATGAGTGGTTTAAGGAGGAAATTGAGGAAGCCAAAAAACAAAAAGAAAATCAAGGAAAAATCCCAAAACTGAAATTAAAAAAACCAGGAAGACCATAATGAAATCAAAAAAGACAAAAACAAAACTTGATTTTTCTGACCAGACAACAGAGGAAATCCTCAACGGGTTAAAGAGTGCTATACAAAGCACTAATCAACTTGAGCATGGAAAAACAATCAGCATATCTGAATTACCACAATGTCATCATAAGAATGTGTTGGTGTCAATTGTCCATAACCCAGTGACATCAAAAATTTGTATTGTTGCTGTCAAGCAACCTGACAATAAATCATGGCAAGCATATGCAGGCTATCCAGACATTGGCGAAACAAAAGGCTCCATGATAGATTACGGCGACCTGATTGCCTATGACTGGGTATGGCTCTGCGAAAATGTTCATGATGTGGAGCAGGTGAGATTTATGGGCGAGCTATTACCTCAAGAGATTGCAATCGAGTTATTTCCTGATTGGAAAGAATTGGAGTATAGATAATGGAATTCCAAGCCTACATAAGAAATCAAAAAGCATGGTCACTGAAAACGTTTGGAGAAGGTAAAAGAATTGCTGGGAATATTGACCATATTCGCCATGAGCTTATTGAAATTGAGCAAGCAAAAACACCCAAAGAAAAACTTGAGGAGTGTATTGATGTAATGATCTTGGCGATGGATATAGCTTGGAGATTGGGGTTTGAAGCTGGCGAAATTGAATATGCCTTATTCTCAAAACACCAAAAAAACTTTTCCAGAAAATGGCCGCCTAAAGAACAATCAGAAGCTAATCAAGACAAGTCTATGTTTCATATCAAAGAAAAGTGACGCTCCCCTGCTCTGCTCAGTCAATCTCTCTATCTTGTCCGTAGAGTATAAAACGAACGAACGGATGACGAACGAACGATTTCCGGCGGAAATAGCTTGCGAATACAAGATAGAGATATGTTATTCCTTGTATAGAAGGGTTGTAGCGGGTTTTGTTATCATGCCTGCACATTTGGACACATTGCTCATTTCCACCCATCCTAGAAAGGATTTAGTCAATTATGAGACGCAAAATAAAGCACTCAAAACGCTTTGCAGATTACCCCAAAAATGTACCCCGGAGACTGCTCAAAGAATTTAGGGAATGTTATTTCTCTGTTTCTCAACTTGCTCAATATGTGAATGTCAATTCTGGGATTGTCTCACAACTCTTGAACGACGGGAAAGAGCCAATGAACACAGCGGCAAGAGTTGCGTTACATTTACCTCCCAATCCAATTTGCCCATTATGCAAAAGGAAAGTAATCAAGATCAAAACATCACAAAAGAAACCGCAACCAGATTATATGAAAAAATGGAAACATCTTTCAGCGGAGGAACGCAATCGGGCGATTTATGTTTATATAAGTTGGAGGAAAAAAGATGGATGAATATCGTACAGAAGCAGAAGCAAGATATTTTGGTTCTGACTTGAATAAATTTATCCATTTTGAATGTTCAAAGAAAATGGATACAATCAATATTGATTGTTTGCAATACAGGGCAGACCAATTTCGTTTTCGATTGATTGAGTCCAAGCACATGAAGGAAAAATTATCCAAACGCCAAAATGTCCTTTATAGAATGATGGCAAGATTTTTCAAATTTATTTGGTCCGGGAAACTTCTTGAAATCTTCACTGTGTATGGAAATTATCCATATAAAAAGTTATCATTGTAAACATGCTTACAAAGCGAAGATACAAAATCAATGACGTTGAATATTTCAAGAAGTGGTTAAGCTTTGAGGAAGAATTGCCGGAAGAATAATTTTCAATCGTACGATACAATAAGGAAGTAACTATGTTGCGGAAATTTTTTGAAAAAATTAACGATGAAGAAATCATTGACGGAGAAACAGGTGATGTATATCGCCACATCGAAATAGATTATAGAGGTAATAAAATCGAAATCAATGAAGATATAACTGGTGAAAAAGTTGGAAAATTTCATGCAAAAGCCAACAACAACAACCTAACAACAAAAATAAATATGGATGAAGGTGGAGTTATTGGTTGGCTTAAATCTATTTTTGGCTAAAGAAAGGTAGTAAAAATGAAAAAAGCTTTTTACGTTTTGCTTATTCTTGTTGTTCTACTCTCCTTTACAACATACAAATTGTGGATAAAAGAACCTCAAACATTTGTTATGTGTAATACAGGTGCTATGATAGCTATTAGAGTGAAACCATCAAGTGACGCTCAAATCATCTATGCATTATCAAAATATGACAAAATATGGTGGAGTGGAGCCAGAACCGAGAAATGGTTATTTATTGATTATATTTACGGTTCAGGTTGGATTGAAACATCAGCAGAATTAGGAGATTGCCCACCAGAAACAAAACCACCATCAATCTTCGATGTAAGATTTATAACATAATTATCCCATTGCAATAAATTGCATATAACTTGAACTGATGATATATAGCTTTTTATGCTATACAAAATCCTTTCACGTTTATTTAGAAATAATGATCTTGAGTGGCGTTACACACCTCGGCCGCAACATGTATTTTTTTATCCCTTACTGTTAATGTCTGTGGGTGTTGTTACATATATGCAAAATGGATGGATATTATTTGGTATCTTTTGTTTCGCGTTTGGCGCCGGGTTAGGGGTAACAATTATTCTTGGTATGAATTGGGATAAAGCTATTGAATACTGGGATACAATCAATAAAGTTACTAACACAATGATGAATATCAAAGACCCTGCCATCAGAAATGAAATCTGGAAATCAATGGGGTATAATTTTGTTCCTACCAATATCCAGATCACAGAACGAAAAACAGACGAAAAAGGAAATTTTACTGGGTTCGTTTTTCATAAGCCTAACATCTCCCCTGCTATCATGCAGATGATTGCCAATAAGGTTCTAATGAGTGGTGATCTAAACTTCAAGGAAGAGGAATATTCATCAATCGTAAAGAGTTTTCGTAAAGTTCAAAAAGATTTCAAGCAAAAAGAAATCATAAAACAAAATCACATTAGAAACCCACGCTTGAGTTATTCTTTCACCAAAAAAGGCATTGATATGCTTTATCAATTCGCAAGTGAAGGTGTAAAACTTGAGCTTGAGCGAAGAAAGGAAAATAAATGAACCACCAAGTAGATATTTTTTTATCGTGTGGTTGTATTGTGTTTGAAAAAATTGAGGCGGTTATATTTTTACCTCAACCCAGTGAAATACGCAAATGTATCAAGCACAGGAGAGATGCCACAATTTTGAAAGTAAGTCAACCCTATTGGGTGGAAGATGAGCAAAAGGTAGAGGATACACAACCTATGGTACCGAAAAAGAATTTGAAAAAGTAAATAAAAAAGGACTGGATAATTCCAGTCCTTTTTTATTTAATAAACTATTTACTTATAACATGAGCAATTACGCCAAAAGGTTGGTACGGTTTTGTTGGTGGTGTAAAGTTTGCTGTCCACCTGGCAATGCCTTTACTAATCCTAAATTCATCGAGCCAGCCATTTAGGTAAAAACTTGCGCCAACAGCGTTGAAATAACCACCAACATACAAAACACTGGCAATATCGGGCATGGGGTCTGTATCAGTAGTTGTAACCCCTATTTGAGTACCATTGATAAACATCATGTATCCATTTGTGCCATCTTTTATAACGGCAACGTGATACCAGGTATCCCCAGCCGGGTTCCACGCAGGGAATATCTCAATGAGTTGCGCCGCACCGGAACGAACATTGAAATACAGGGTGTTGCCTGCAAGTGCAATCCCCCAAAAATTGTTAACATCTGCCCATTGCGAAACAAACCCTTGCGTTGCAGTTCCAGGGTCGCCGTTGAAACGGACCCAAAAATCTACGGTCCATTTATTAGAATTTGAGCCACTATCTAATCGCCAATCCACACTGTCTGCGGTTGTAATGTAATCGTTAGTTCCATCAAATAAACCAGATACCCCATTGAATTTGGATTGAGCGGTATCAATCTGTACATTTCCTACTGGAGTCCAGGTCTTGCCCGACTCGTCGATAAATGTCGTGGATCCATCCAGACCATCCATATGCAACATTACCACACAGTATTTATCAGGTAATCTCCAAGTCATATTTCACCTATGCCAAACTTAAATAACGGGTTGGAAATACATATAGATCAACATATTCATCAGTTGCTGGAGTTGCCTGAAAAGCATCTTGATCTATTGTAACTTTATCCCCAATCGCGAGAGACACGCCACTGTCAGCAGTAAACGGAGTAGGGGAATATTGCACAGTAGTCGCTAAGGTTGGTTTTGTCGTGAACATAGTAACACCATTTTTATTTATATCAACCGTTGTATTGTTTGTTGTCCCAGGTGTTCCAACATGCAAATCGGTTCCAAATACTCGCATTGGGAATAATGCGGTTTGCTGGTTCATTACATTTGTCTCAATTGCTGAAATTGAACCAGCTTTGGCAAATTTCAAAATAAACCTTTCAGTACCCACCGAAGAATATTTCAAACTTCCCACATCTATACTCGCCATGACATCACCAATAATTGTAAATGTTGTGTTTGGTGCTCCATATGTTTGTGGGATAGATTGCATAGCACACTTGATAACACCAGACTCTGCCCACCTGAAAACGGTACATTTTCCAAATGAATATATTGTTGTGCTTGAATAATCTCCAGTTACTGTAAACGTTGTGTTACTTGTTCTGACAGGAGTACCTGGAACAGTTACCCAATATGTAGCACCAATAATTGTACCTAATTGAGCCAAGAAATCTTCTACTTCAATTACGGCGTCAAGCGTTGGTGGACTCCCATTGACAGCATACAATAATGCCGCAAGGTTGAGCATTGTTACTTTTCTGTCTACTGCAAGATCAACCAAAGTTTCATCAGTCATAATATTCTCCTATGGGGTTTCTCCTTTTACCTCACCATTTACAACATTGGCATAACGTACGGTACCAATTTTATTTTCAACACTATCAAATATTTTCATTGATGGAGTAATTGGGTTATTTATATAATCTGCAAGCTCATCAGTTTCAACAAAAGGAGCGTTGAAAATAAAATCAGGGACTATGGTGTAGTCATCCTCGCCGGCAACAATCAAAGCATCCTCGGCATCAGATGTTATTCTGTTGTATATCCTAATATCTTTTATCGATCCCCAAAAATCATAAATCAAATTATCAAATAAAAGACTTTGGTTTCCAATGTGAATTGGAATTGCACTATCATCTTTTGACGTACCAACAGGAGTTGCCGTTTCTGTCAATGTTTGCAAAACACCAGCGACTTTTATAATTGGATTATTTGTGGCGCTTATGCTGTTGAATTTTATAATGATATTGCACCATGTATTAACCTTACTATTCATCGTATTCAAGGGCGTTTGCCATATTCCCCAATTGGTGCTAAAAGAATGGAGGTATTGGATCATACCATCGACACCACCACCTGCAAGCATCCAAACCTCCCAGCCATAATCATCTAGCCCAGTTCCTCTTCGTTTACTTATAAATGGTACTCCTGAAACAATTGTCCTTGGATATACCCACAAAGAAATTGTTTTCTGGATGAGATTTTCAAGTTTTGGTAATGGGTCGAATATCAAAACATTCTTGCTTGCATTTACACCACTATATCGAATAGCAATTGGTGATAATGATAATGATCTATCAAGCTCTTTGACCTTATAGGTGATAAATATATTTCCTCCTATGGTTATTTTCAAAGACTCAATCCCTTGAACAAAAACATACTTATCAGTATTTTTGGACATCGAAACAATATGGCGTAAATGTCCAATATCAGTCAACATGAAGTTTGCCATATTCTCATTGTCAAGATTAGCGCAAAAAGAAATACTGGTAATAATCTTTTTGGGATCTTTTTCTTTCGATAACAGTAAATTAAAATCATCTGTTATGCCTTGAATATCTTGACGATAAACAAGATCATATATGGTAGGCCTTACATCATGCTCAAGCTGTGAAGCCTCATCCTCTGCTGTATGGCTCAAAGGTTGCTGATTGAATATAGGTCTTCCAAAAAACTCAATGGAAGTAATGGCTCCAGAAGGACCGTTATTTATTATTTCCCACTTCCAACTATCTGCACCAGCAACAAAATTATGGACAAGATCGTCTGCGCCATCAGGGCCTAAATTGTAACCAAAATAATCTGGGTATACAGGTTCTATAACATCTATGGCGCTGTCAGGAACTTTCCCGTCTGTTGTTTCTGGGTACCCACCTTCAATTACTATTGTCGCTCCTGCTGGTATTGAAATAGGCGGATTTTCATTGTATAAATTGTATGTATAAAGTTGATATATATTCCCAACACCAAAATCAACTTGTCTTGGTTTTACAGTTGCAACAATTTTATTTATTACTTCACCATCATCTTGTTTAATTTCTGTTGGTCGTGGAAATTCTGGCCCTATTGTGATATTTACTTCCTTTGAAAACAGTATCTTGCCTCCACTCATCAAACGAAGATAACCACCATCCATTTTCTCTAAAGCACCGCCTACAAGTTCACCGGTTTTGTATGTATATGTATTTGGTGTTAGCGTTCCTTTTCTTGCGTTTGCGTTTTCAATAACGAGAGTTTCGTTATTTCTAAGATATATGTATCCTAGTTCTGAAATTGCGTAATTATAAAGCTCTGCATACAAAGTAGTTTTTCTGTTTCTTATTGCATCAAATACAATTGAGAAAGTTTCCAACCCGGTATCAAAATCAATGTCATTGGGTTGATTTGGGGCATACGTCAAAAGCATGGTAACTGCCTCATCAATTCTTTTATCTTGAGCAACAGGAATATTTCTCAATAAATTTCGCAAAGCAAGACCTAGCCAATCAACAGCATTAATTACTATTGTTTGATCTAGCCTTGTGTGTTCTGATGGATCTGCTTTGATTACATAAAAATAAAATACCTTCTGCAAGGACAACCAATTGATTGAAATTTTCAATATTGTTTTCCTTTTGAAATCAATATTGGCATCGAATACATTATCCTTATTATTTATTGTAAGCGTAAGCATACCAGGAGAAGCAAGGCGATCACCAAAATCCCTTGTTTGCATTCCTATTCCCGTAATGTCAATGTCACTAATACAATAATTAGTGATATTGACCCATGCGGACCCGTCCCATCTTTCGATGGTTTGGCTATCTGGAAATATTGTCATATCAAATCACCTTTGCAAGTTCTTTGGCAATTAGTTCTGCAAATTCTGTTTTATCAAAATCTTTTTTGGCAAGCAATTGCCTTAGTAC